>Ga0308164_10000172_pt1 | contig 164692 bp, 150 predicted proteins | sample PhyTR2_FD_201031 | JGI IMG/M metagenome (GOLD analysis project Ga0308164, IMG submission 201031) | Phyllosphere microbial communities from UC Gill Tract Community Farm, Albany, California, United States - DLSLT.R2 | ecosystem: Host-associated > Plants > Phyllosphere > Unclassified | place...
ACTTCGTTATCCCAGGAAACGATGATGCTTCAAAATCTATCGATATGATCTTAAACGTAGTTTCAGATTCTATCAAAGAAGGTCAGTCTCAGAGAAAAGCTGATAAAGAAAAATCTAAAGAAGAAGGAGAAGTAGTATCTGCTGATAAAGATGCAGATTTCGACGCTGCTGCTGAATAATTAAAGATTTTATCTTTAAAATAATAAACTCCGTTAAATCTTATTTAGCGGAGTTTTTATTATGCATTATCAACAGATTTTAACTGTTACCAACAATATTACTTTTTTTCATTAAAAATTTTTTCTACTAAAATAATTAACTTTTCTAAGCCTTCAGCTACTTTTAAAAGTGCTTCGGGGGTTTCTATCCTAGAGTTTGGACTATTGTTTATAGAGCTTGGACTGTTTACAACATTTATATTTCCTTTAGGCAAAAGCTCACTTATTTCTATTTCATACAGTTGCGAAATTTTTATTAAATTTTCAGTTTTAGGGTAAGAGGTATCGCTCTCCCAATCACAATATGTACTTTGAGAGACTTCCAGTAAATCTGCAACCTGTTTTTGAGAATAATCTTTTTTCCTCCTATGTTTTAATAATGTACTTCCTAAGGTCATTGTGTAAGAATTTTAAACAAAAGTATAAAAATATCGGAGAAACGATTGATTTTTATCGGAGGACTTTTATTCAAAAGCTTAATTAATTTTTAGTTTTGAAAATGTTTAACAAATAAATACAATGTTATGAAAAAAATTATCTTTGTTCTTGCTTTAGGAACTGCAGCTTTAGCAAATGCTAAAAATTCTGAAATCGAACTCAACTCTCTGAAAGGAATGAAAAAGAGTGTGAAAATTGAAAAAACCATAGAAGCTGATTTATTGATACCCTATGGATATCTTTATCAGTCTACCTGTGGCTGGACGTTTACTATGTCTTCAAATATTGCCATACAAGATATGACTGAAAGTGAATACAGAGAATATTGGCTTGATGTGATTGATAATAATGAACGTGTTTGCAAATTACATGGTGAAAAACCTGTTTATAATTTTACTGATAATCATAACAATTCTTCGGAGGTGAAAAAACAGAGAATTTGAAAAAATTATAATTTTCAATAAACTAAATTCCATTAATCTTTTAAACATGAGTTAATGGAATTTTTGAATAATTAAAGAAAAGTACACAATGAAAAAAATACTAATTTTTATTTCTATCATCCTTTATTCTACTTTTTTTTCTCAAAGTGGCAATGATAAGTCTGATCTGAAGGTGCGTTATTTTATGGTAATGGCATCAGATTCCACTTTAATGAAAAATCAAGATAAAGCTTCTTTTTATAGCTTTACATTGCTATGTAATGCAAAGAAATCTATTTATGCAGATGAAAGCGCAAAGGAACTTTACGATTATATTCGGGATAATGTTGGGCGATATAGCGTTCAGTCTATTAGTAATTATCCGAAATCCGAGAGCAGTGTCTATAAAGATGGAGATAAAATAATGGCAACGCTTCCTATTGGAAGAAGAGATTTATATAGATTTGAAGAACCGACACTGAATTGGGAACTTATTAAAAATAAAAAAAAGACCATATTATCCTACTCTTGTAATCTGGCTAAAACAACTTCTGATACTGGGAAAATTTATTATGCATGGTACACTCCAACGATTCCTATTTCTGAAGGACCATTTAGATTTAAAGGATTGAATGGTTTGATTTTAGAAGTTTATAATGAAGAAAAAACAATATTGATATCTTCTGTAGAAATTGCAAAAGTAAGTGAGCTGATTGAACCACTTAGGTATGTAACGGTTTATGATGTAAATAAATCGCAATTTTTGAAAAAGAGAAAAGAAGTTATAGAAAATCCTGACTTAATTAATTACGAATCTAAATATAAAGCAACTGGACCAGATGGAAAAGAAATTAAATTAGATCGAAATTATCAAAAGGAAAAAGTAAAAGAAAATAATATCTTAGATTAATAATTGATTTTAGATATTCATATTTGAAATTCGACTCTAGATTTGAATAAAAAACCATTTCGAAATCCGAAATGGTTTTCTAATCTGAAAGCTTCACGGAATATGCAGACGAAATATATTTTAGAAGTCTGATAGACTGACTGACAAACCATTCCCGATAATTTATACGGAATCATCACAGAACCGATTTTACCTGCACCTATTGGTATCTTCTTGTAATAATTACTTGAACTAACAATTAAAACCATATTATATCAGGAAGTGTTCTCAACGTTCAGTACTGTTTTCGGGTTTTTTGGTGATGTTCATTCAGTAAGCAGTTCAATACTTCTGCAGTTTCAGATTTGTAAGTTTTCAACACCTCATTATACTTTTTTCAGTATTCGATGGTGCGATTATGACAGGATAGTTATTATATGTACTCCCGCAACTTTTTAAAACCAGAAAAATTGCAAATCTGATCAGCGGTTTTTGTTTGTATATTGTTTAGATGAATTACTTTTTTTTCTTCCGACTTTTAGATATTACATTTTTCTATCCTTCTTTTTTTTCGGATTCACTTATAGATTTTACAGCAATCATATCTTTTTCATGGATTGATTTTAAATTCTGGGTTTTTTAAAATGATCACAAGGCTTTTACGAATGTCTTTAGAGCTTTGATATTTTACATCACATACATTTCCCGATAACGTATATAGATCTTTATTCAAGACAATAAAATTTTCACCTTTCGCAGGAATGGCAAAATGATAGAATTTCTTTCCGGATATTTCTAACACCAAATTACAGTCAGAATTATTTTTAAGTAAAAGAATCGCCTCATTACGAGTAATATCTTCATTAAACATGTTATTCAGAAGCTGTTTTGTTTTTTCTTTATGTTCTTCTGAAGTTTCAGACATCAGCTTTTTAAAAACTTCCTGATGAGCTTCAGTGTTTTTGTTATTGCCTGAAAAATCAGGTAATTCCATGAAAACAGGCCGTGCTTCCATAGGTTTTGCATTCTTTGCGCCTTTAGTCCATTCAGCATTTTTCAATGCGATGATGCGCTGTTTCAGGATTCTCTGTTTGGGATCTTCAGGATGTATTTTCCTAAGATATTCTTCAATCTCATTGATATTAGTGTTTTTAAGAATATCAGCTCTGTCAGTATTGCTGGCACAAGACGAAATAATGAGACTAAAGAAGAAAAAAGTAAATGTTTTTTTCTTCATCAAAACGTGTTTTTTTAAATTAATTCCGATTATAGACGGAATTTTTATTGCTTACAAATATAAACAAATTAAGAATAAAATTATTTAGTTTGATAATTTGATGCTGTAAGAGCTCGTCATGTATTTTGTTTTCTGATAAACCGAATTGCAAAGCATCCCCGAAAGATTATAGTTCTGATTTTTTGGCACCATGGCCGACCCGATTTTATTAACACCAATAGGAATTTTTTTGAAATAATTATTTCCGCTGATTGTTAAAACCATGTTGCAGTTCGACTTGTTTTCTACAGAAATCGGAACGGTGGGGCTGTCTGAAGAATCATTAAGAAGACTGGTTAAAACCGCTGCTGTTTCCGACTTGTAAGTCTTTATTAATGTCTGATATTCTCTTTCTGTTTGTGAAACTGAATTAACTCTTGTTCCTGAATTTGATGAGACAGAAGGTTTTCGTGTTGGTTGTTTAGTCGTGTGATTTGAACTTCCACAGCTCTTCATCAAGAAAGCAATGAGAAGAGAAAAGAGAAAAAACTTTTTCATACCAATATTTTAGGCGTTTACATTTCAACTTTTTATTAAACTCAGAAATGTCATCTTTATTGTCACCAAAAAAGCTGCAAAATCATTTACAGCTTTTAGATCGATTTAATTAATCCTGAATTTTATATACGTGATTGTTTTTCCTTTTGCCGAAAAAAGTTCTTCGTAATACGTTTTAATATCTTTTAAATGTGGTGTTCCAGGATCGTATTCTGCAGCACCATAGATATCATGGTGAGCACTGATGATTTCGTAACCTGCTCCCTGCAGATAGCCTAAAGTGTACCCATGCAAAAACTCTGAATCTGTTTTAAGATGAACAATTCCGCCAGGTTTTAGGAACTTTTTATATCTCTCAAGAAAATCGGGGTGGGTGAGTCTGTGTTTTGTACGTCTGTATTTGATCTGTGGATCCGGGAAAGTAATCCAGATTTCATCAACTTCGTTTTCTGAAAAAAAATGGTCTACAAGCTCGATTTGAGAACGGATAAACGCTACGTTTTTCATGTCATTTTCAACCGCTTCTTTAGCTCCAAACCAAAATCTGGCACCTTTGATATCAATACCGATGAAATTCTTTTCTGTAAATGTTTTGGCAAGACCTACGGTGTATTCTCCTTTACCACAGCCTAATTCGAGAACAATAGGTTGGTCATTTTTAAAGAAATTTTTCCTCCAGTTACCTTTCAGGTCAAAGCTGTTAAGGGCTTCATCTCTGGTTGGCTGAATGACGTTTGGTAATATTTTATTCTCTGCGAATCTTGCTAATTTGTTCTTGCCCATGTAATATATATCAACCTGCAAAATTAGCAAAAATATGATACAATCTCTTTCATTTTTAAATAGAAAATAGATTTGGAAACATGTTTTTAACTAATTATTTAGATGAACTTCCCAAAGCTACCATCAAAGGTTTTTGAATTGTTTTTTGTGAAGCGTACTGAGCACCGCAAACGATACTTGTTAATAAATAATCTCCTTTTTGTATAACCAGAGAATTGTCACCATGCGCAGGAACCGGGAGTCTGTACTTTGTATTTCCAATACCTTCTATTCTTACAATGATATTACAGTCAGATTTATTCTCAATCATGACAATGCATTCTTTAGCGTTAGGGTCATTGTCAAAAAGTGAATTAAGAATCTTTACCGTCTTGTTCTTATGCTCAACCGGATTATCAGCCATCAGCATATTAAATTCTGATGCTTCAGTATCTGCAATAACAACGGCTGTGGTTTTTTTGGTTGATGAAGTAGTAGAAGCCACATAAACGTTTTGCGGCGAACTTGGTGTATAAGCAACAGCAGATTGCCCCACCTGAAGTTCTTTTTGATATTTTGCAATCTGTTTTTTCTTGATGATGGCATTCATCTCTTCAAAGGTAATTTTGGTCGATGCTTTTCTTTTCAGCATTGCCAGCCAATCTTGCATCTGTTTTACTTTTTGATCCCCCGGAGGTGCGTTTTTGATGTAATCTTTCATCAATTCCATCACTTTTGGCTTTAAAACTGACCTGCGGGGATCGTCCGGATGAGCATCTCTTAGAAAAGCATTGATTTCGTAAATGTTCTTACTTTTCAAAATGTTACTGTAATCTTTTCCTTTTCTCTGAGCAGAAATACAGACAAATAAAAGTGCGGTAAAGAGTAAAAATATTTTTTTCATTTAGTATAAAAGTGAGGTGAATAAATTGTGTCTCTTCTGAAAATGTTATTTAAAACAAACTGAAAAATTTAGATTCTATTTTTCGAATATTAATAAAATTAATATTAAAAATTTCAAATAAATTGTGAGAGAAAAGAACGTGCCATAAAAGCATATTTATTTCAAAACATCCTGCAAGTGAGAATTTCTTAATCTCCGTTGGTAGATTGGGAGATATTTCTCAATCGGAATCTTAATAGCTTCAAAATTACCGCTCTGTACATAGCTTTCAATATTCTCAGAAGTATAGACAAACTGCAGGAAATTATCAATTAGATTTTCCGGAATTTTAAATCTTGTAAAATAATCTTTGCCTAAATAGTTCTTGATATTTACTACAGATTTATTCATTCTTTCGTAAGCTACATAGCGTTGCTTTTTCTTCCGTTCACCAGAAAGGATATCGAAAATACTTTCTAAGCTAAAGGTAAGTCCGCCATCTCTCAGACCAGCCACCGGAAGTTCAGGAGGTGTGCCGTCTCCTTTAGGTTCTGGCAGCCCGATTACTTTTTTTAGAGCGTAGGCTTTGTCTTCTTTTCTTAATGAGTTAACATCGTATCTCAAATTTCCGGTAGGCCTGAATCTGTTGATCACAACTTCCTGAATATCGTGGTAGGCCACTTTCAATTCTACTAAATTTCGTATCCCAAAACTTTTTTCAGATAACGTAACGTCTTTTCTTTCGGTGATGATTGAAGTAAAGCGAATCACATCACCAGAATTTCCCTGTATGGTATAATCTCCGTTGTAATTGGTAAGAACGGTTTTGTAAGTAGTAAGATTGGTAACGTATACCTGATTAAGATACAATACAGAATTGTCTCTTAAAAATACCTGTCCCGTAAAAATCTGTGCATTAATTTTAATGATAAAAATTAATAACAAAAGGGTAATCGCTTTCTTCATATAATGTGCAAAATTACATAAGAAAAGCATCATTTTCTGGTTTTATACCTTCTAAAGCAGGTTAAAATTATATTAAACTTTGATTTAAACTGTTAATGAATGTTATAAATATGATTTATCATGTAAAAAGGCGAAATTATTTATCCCACAAGCTGTCATTTCTGTTTTTGACTAGCAGCCAGCTGGTATATTTTACGGTGGTAACCTTTCCAAATTCTGTCCATGCCAGGAAGTACCAGTAGGTGGCTGTTGATACAGGTCTTCCTTTCATTTTTCCGTCCCAGGTAAATCTGTTGGAAGCTGAACCACGGAATAGCTCAGCTCCGTAGCGGTCAAAAATTCTGAATTCAAGATTATCTTTGCTCATCAAAGATGAGTAATCGATAACGTCATTATGCCCATCTCCATTTGGCGTGATGGTATTGATTAAATTAATAATGACAAATGTTTGCTCTACAACATCACATTGTTGAGCGTCTCTCACATAAATTTTATGATTGCCACGCTGTACATTATAAAAAATATTTGAGCTTTGCCAAGTGTTGTTATCTAATGAGTATTCGTATGGTGGAACCCCACCAGTTACACCAATTGTTACTGTTGTTCCGTTGATGTCAATAGAAGTAATAACGGGCAATACGGATTCTGAAACATTGACAAACTGTTTGTAAATGCAACCATTAGAAGTAAGTTCTACCCAATAATTTCCTGCTGGTACATTAGATATTGAAGGGGTTGTAGCTCCTGTGCTCCATAGATAGGCGGTGAATCCTGATCCCGCATCTAAAGTCGTTGTGGTTTTCGGACAGACTAATTTATCAGATAAAATATCTGATTTTTTCGGAATTTTTAAATTAATTCTTATGGTTGCAACATTAGGACAAAATCCGTCCTTCTCAAATCTAATAAAATAGGTTTGTGTGCCTGTGAGACTCACAGCTCCGCTTATGGGTGCAGTGTCATTTTGCGCATCGAGTAGCGACATGTGATAACTTACAGATACCAAAGGGTCAGACGTAAATTGTAATATAAATTGTGAAAGATTTACGGGTTTGATTCCGTCTAAATCGTCGTCACAAAAGTCACGAAGTAAAGTAGTTGTTATAAGAGGTAATCTTGAGCCGACCGTGAAATTAATCGGTTGAACTAGAGGTGCACATCCGTCAGGAGATTCTACCCGAATGTAGATTGTGGTATTCACTGCATAGCTCCAGTTATTGGGAAGTGTATTGGCGTTTCCTAAGTTGGCATCTGCCAGTAGGGCATAATATCTTACATTGGTAAAATATGCTGGGGTATTAAGTATCAATGGTGTAATATCTGATAAAACTACATTTACTGTTCCGTCAAGATTTTCATCACATTGGGCCCCGAAATTTGCCGGTGTAATTACCGCTAAAGGAAAAAGATTGAGTGTGATTTGTGCAATATTCTTACAGCCGGTAGGATTTTTCACCAAAACATAAACAATAGTACCTGCCGGAGCAGTATATGTAAGTGGAGTCAGTATTTCTCCTACCGTAGTTCCGTTTTGTGCTGCTGCTAAGCTGGTGTAATAATTTTTTGTGACGGGTGTATTATTTGTGACATTTGCAGTTGTTAAATTAAATGTTCCTACACCGTTTACGTTGCAAGAAGTTAAAGTTGTATTCGTTACTGTAACCGGTTGAATATTTATGGTTACCGTTACCGTTTCACAATCTGTAAATATAAGATCGTTACCACAGAAAGTATAGACGAAAGTATCTGTTCCTGCTGCTGCCGGATTGGTCGGAGTATATGTAATGACACCTGAAGTAGTATTGATGGTTGCCGTTCCAAGAGTTGGAGGTGTAATAATTGCAACTGTTGATGCTACAGGAGTTTGTGTTGACGTAGAAAATGTGGGCGCAATTACTTTGTTTTCGCAAATATTATAAGTTACGTTCGTTAGTTTTACACAATTTAAAACTTTGTAAGCTACCGTAACCAAAGGTGCACAGCTTCCCATAGTTACAGAACAAGTGTAATTTCCGGATTGTGTGGGAGTATATGAGGCCGAAGTAGCACCTGGAATGAGAATTCCGTTTCTGTACCATTGATAAGTCTCGTAAATTATGGGGTCAACGGTCAATACAATTCCCGGAACGCAATCTCCACCAGATTTTATAATAACGGGCTGAGTAGAAAAGCCTGCAAAGAAACCTCCATATCCTACGGCATCACTTCCTGCTGTGATTCCAGCTGTAATAGCTTTGGTTGAAACAACGGTTATCGTTCCTGTTGTATTCGGGATTCCATAGGTAACCCATGGTGTTAGGCCTGTAATATCAAAAGGCCCTGTACTTGCTGGCGGAAAAGCTCCGTTAACGGTAACAACTGCTCCACGCTCGGTCACCAAATTTAATTTCGTAGGAACATTCAGAATTCCTGAGGGATTGGCATTTGAGTGAACAAAATTTTCATTAATTAAACCAATTTCGTCAATCTGCTTAGGGAGATAACAGCTTAATGCAGGGATGAAATTAAATCCACCGGTTGCCGCTTCGCTTCCTCCGAGAGCATCACCAGCAAGAAGCTGGTAGACATAAGCATTTTTGGTAGTTCTTATGTACAAATTATAATGGCTTGTTCCCTGAAGCTGATACTTAGAATCTGGTACTACATAATACTGGCCGGTGTTCAATGTTGTTATCGGTAAACCTTCATTATTTAGGAAAATCTGGGTGTTGTCTTGTGTGGCAATGACCAATGCACCTTCCATGTTAGTGCCAATACTTCCGTTCCCTTTTACAAGGGCGAACTGAGTTCCAAGCTGTTCCACCGGTACCGACTGATCCATCAGAATATCTGAGCTCAGAGGCACATTTCCTGAATACTGACCGTTGAAATTTCCGTTGGTAACATTCACCGCTTTGTCGGCTGTTATTTTTGCACCTAAAAATCCGTCGAAATTGCCCGCAATGTTTCCGATACCGTCGATGATGTAAGACTGCCCTTTATTTAAAATAAAAGTCATCGTAGGGTTGGTCAACCCTGTTGTTCCGTTTGAAAATTGTACGGTCGGCTTATATCCTGTAACGGTAACCGTTGTATTGTCTTCTGTTGCCAAAATACTGGTCATAAAATTCAGAATACCATTGCTCACCGTAATAGGAGCGTTGGCAGCATAAAAGTTTTTCCCGGTTGATGGTATGCCTTTAGAGGTAATGATTTCTGCGTGATTGAGTACCGAAAATCTCAAATTGGCGTAAAAAGGAAAATCAGCTTTTACATAAAGACCTTTTGTAGTTGGTGTAAACAGATCAGTCTGCAAAGTTGTGATGATGTAATTTCTTAAAACATCAAATTTTTGAGGGTTGTTCTTACTGATTGTAACGGTTCCTATAACGACATTGTTGTTATAAATTGTTACAGGAAAAGGCGTTGTACGATTTGTAGAAAGATATAGTTTCTGGTATGGGTTTGGGTTTCCTGTTCTATCCACCATTGGCGCAAACCAATGCTCTCTATCTAATTGTGCAAAAGAAATAGAGAATATGTAAAAAATAAGAAAAAAAGATAGAAGTTTCTTCATTCTGTATTTGATTTTATCACAAATTTAATAATAAAATACGTTGGATCATTTAAAAATGAACAAAAAAAACCACGGCTCAAAGTCGTGGTTTTAATAATAGTATTAAAAGTAATGTTATTCTCTGTTTTTAACCAAAATCCAGCCTGAGAATTTGATTGGAGTTTTGTTTTTATTTTCGTTCCAGCTGATGCTGAACCAGTAATTTCCGGTAGATACTTTTTTGGTTTTGTTGATGGTTCCATCCCATTTGTAACCGGTGTCTTTGTTTCCTTCGAATATTTTAACTCCGTATCTGTCATAAATTCCTAAGATCAGATTAGGTTTGTTTGCTAGCGCAGAATAATCAAGAACATCGTTTATTCCGTCACCGTTTGGTGTAATTACATTGACAATGTTCGGAACTGTAACGGTAGCCTGTAATGGTTCACAATTAAAGAAATCTCTAACATAGACAGTAATGTCACCTCTTTTTATATCTGTGAAAACATTAGAATCCTGCCAGTTGATATTATCGATCGAGTATTTGTAAGGAGCGGTTCCTCCTATTGCCAATACAGTGATGTCGTTAGTAGTAACTTCAATATTCGAAATCACAGGTTGCTGAGTAGCGTAAACTGTCACTGTTTGTTTTGTGAAACAATCTCCTTTTTTAAGGATAACTGAGTATGTCCCTACAGTAACGTCACTGATGATCTGAGTTGTTGCTCCTGTGCTCCATTGATAACCGTCAAACCCCGGGCCTGCATCTAATGTTGTTTTGTTTTCGATACAGATTTCTTTATCAACTAAAACGGTTGATTTTGTAGGAGGAATAACAACTAATGAAATTTCTGCCACTCTGTAACATCCGTTTGCGTTGCTTACTCTTACATAGACAACACCGTTTGGAGCTACATAATTGGCAGGATTTAGAATTTCATTGGTTTGATTGTTAGCGTCTGTCAATGAAGGATAGTATTTTTTAGTTGTTCCCGGCTGAGTAGTTACGCTTGCATTAGGTAGATTAAATAATCCTGTAGCAATATTTTCTTCAAGGTAGCAAGATCTCAATAGTGCATTATTCACAACAGGGCTCTCTGCTATTGTAAGAGTTAGAGTAATTTGTTCACAATCTACGAATTCAGGATCGTTTCCACAGAATTTGTAGGTAATAGTGTCAGTTCCTGCAAAACCAAAGTTAGGAACATACCCAATCACTCCTGTAGTAGGATTGATGATTGCTGTACCATTCGTTGGAGGTGTAATAATCTGTACAGTACTCGGAACATAGGTTTGTGAAGAAGAAGTAAACGCTGGAGCTATATTAAGATAGCCTTCACAAACAGTTTTTGCAGCTGTAGTTTGCTGAAGACAGGTAAATACCTTATAAACAGGAGTTGTTACAGGTACACAAGATCCTACTGTAATTCTTACAGTATAATCTCCTGACTGTGTTGGTGTGAAAGAGTTGCTGTTTGCTCCAGGAATAGCAATGCTATTTCTGAACCATTGGTAAGTGTCATAACTATCATCTACTTCCAGAACCAATCCCGGAATACAATCACCAGTCTGCTTAGCAATAAGCGGAATAGAAGAGAATCCGGCGAAATATCCACCATATCCTGCTGTACTAAAACCACCATTAATACCTGCTGTGACAGCTTTATTAGATAAAATAGTTAAGTTCCCTGAAACGCCTTCGAGTGCATATGTAACCCAGTTGGTATTTCCTGTCACTGGATAAGGTCCTTGTGCTGCGGTTGGAGCTACATTGTTTACTGTAACTGTTGCACCAGCTTCTGTTAAGATATTTAATTTTACAACCGTATTGGCAGCAACTGTATTGGCTCCATTTAGGCCCGATGGCATTTCATTCACTCTGCCTATTTCATCAATTTTTCTGGGTAAAAAACAGTTTAATGGAGGTATGTAATTAAAACCGCATGTCGCAGAATTGGTACCAACTGCAACTAATTGATATAAGTAAACATTTTTTGTTGTACTTATAAACATATTTGAATGGGTTCCTCCCTGTACTACATAGTTACTACCAGAAATTCTGTACCATTGTCCTTGATTAAGAGTAGCTGCAGGCGTTGTAGAACCATTCAAAAATACCTGAGTGTTATTTTCAGTAGCAATTACAATTCCACCTTCTAAGTCTGCCGTAGTTGCTCTGGTTTTTACCATTGCAAATGTGTTTCCAAGCCTTTCGGTAGGTACAGATTGATCTAAAATGGCATCAGATCCATCAGAGGTATTGTTTCCGAAATTACCGTTAACGTTTCCGTTGGTAAGAGTTATTGGTTTGTCAGAAACAATTTTGGTCCCCATAAAAGATGCAGTAGCAGAAATAGCACCCGCAAAAATGAAGGATTGCCCTTTGTTTAATATAAATGTGTGGGAATTGGTTGTAGGAGCTGCTCCAAAAAATGTAACAACGGCCGTTGCACTCCATGTTGCAGTTACTGTAGTATTATCTTCAGTAGCTAAAACTCCTGCAGTAAAATTGTTGATTGAAGTAACTGCTGTAGAAGGTGTGTTCGCAACAAAAAATTCTTTACCAATTCCTGCTTTACCCTTACTTGTAATAATTTCCGCATGCGTAGTGCTGCTTGCCATTCTTAACGTGCAGTAAAATGGTTTTTCACCTTTAAGATATAAACCTTTATTTATTACCGCAAAAGCCTCTCCTATACTGGTAGCTGCTATATTATTTGCAGGGACTACAAAGATTTGCGGGCTTCCTTTACTGATTGTTACTGTGCCAAGTGCAATGTTATTGCTGTTGATGGTAACTACAAAAGGCGTTACAGAATCTGTGGATAGGTATAAGGTCTTCCCAGAATACGTTGTAGATTCGTAAAAAGGTGCAATCCAATGCTCTGTATCTCTTTGAGCAGAAACATTGATGCCTAAAATTGTTAAAAGAAAAATAAGTAGAAATTGTTTCATAAGCTTAGAATTAGGATTTTTACAAAAATAACAGAATATTTAATATGTTTTGTTATTTTTTCAAAGATTTATTAATGATATATGAAAAAACCACGATTATTAACCGTGGTTTTTTGTATATAATAGAATTATTCTCTATTCTTTACTAAAATCCAACCCGTGTATTTGATTGGTGTCTTCTGTGCGTTTGGTTCTATCCAGTTGATATGATACCAATAAGTTCCTGTGAGGATTCCTTTGCCTGCAAACTTACCGTCCCATTTGTAATTGTTTGATCTGTCACCGGTGAATAATTTATTACCATATCGATCGTAGATTACAAATGTAAGATCGCCTTTATAGGCCAATTCGCTGTAGTCTAAGAAGTCATTTACATTGTCTCCATTTGGCGTAATCGCATTGACCAGATTAGGAACTGTTATCACTACAGAAACAGGCTCGCAATTAGCTGCATCTTTTACAAAAAATCTATGCTCACCTCTTGAAAGATTGGTAAATACATTAGAGTTCTGCCAGTTTACAGGAGTGTCAACTGCATATTGATAAGGTGCGTTACCTCCCTGAACATTTACTGTCGCTGTATTGTTCGATATTTCGATTGAGGTAATTACAGGCTCACCTACTTTCTTAACATTTACAAATTGCTTTATAAAACAACCGCTGCTTTCAAGAATTACCCAATATTCACCTACAGCAACACCTTGTAGAGTCTGTGTAGTAGCACCTGTATTCCATTTATAAGATGTAAATCCTGCACCTGCATCTAATGTGATTCTCTCATCAATACATATAAATTTGTCTACCAATGTCGTTGATCTCTTTGGAGGAGTTACTTTAAGATTAATTTTAGCAATCGCATAACATCCATTTGAATTATAAACTCTGGCATATACAGATCCGTCACCAGAAATAAATGGGTCTGGGTTCAAAATTTCATTGGTTCCGTTGCTTGCATCAGTGAAAGTAGGATAGTACTTCTTGGTAATAGGAGTTTCTGTGCTTATTACCGCAGTTGTTAAATTAAATTGACCTTTTGTCTCATTATTTGGAAGGAAACATACCGTAAGAGTAGCATCATTCACAACCGGAGTAGGGAAGAAGTCTAATGTGATTTTTGCAGTTCCGAAACAGCCTTCAGAAGTTGTCACAGCTACATATACCGCTCCTGCTCCAGAGAAATAATTTGTAGGATTACTGATCTGATTGGTATTTGCGGTTAAGTCTGCCAATGTAGGGTAGTATTTTTTAGTCGTTGGTACGGCGTTGTCTGTAACGTTTGCCGTAGTTAAATCAAAAAATCCGTTTCCAGAATACTGACAAGCTTTTATCGTTCTGTCTGTCAATACGAATGGAACTAAATTTAAGTTTAAAGTAACTTGTTCACAATCTACAAACTCAGGTGCATTTCCGCAGAATTTATACACAATAACATCTGGTCCCAGATATCCAGGGTTTGGAATGTAAGTGATTACTCCATTTGATGGATTTATTGTCGCTGTTCCGTTCGTTGGCTGTGTAATGATTGTAACAGAACTTGCTGTAGGAGCTTGCGTAGAACTTGTAAATGTAGGGATGATTGCTTTGCTACCACAGATATACAAAGATTTAACAGTCTGTTGCAGGCAAGTGAATACTTTGTAAATAGGTGTAGTTAAAGGCACGCAACTTCCAACCCCTACAATTACAGTATAATTACCTGCTACTGTCGGAGTGTATGTATTAGATGTTGCACCAGGTATAGCTGCGCCGTTTAAGTTCCATTGATAGGTTTCGAAACTGTCATCAACTTCCAGGATAATACCCGGAATACAGTCTCCTGTTTGTTTTGCAATAACCGGAATAGAAGAGAATCCTGCGAAGTAGCCTCCATATCCATACACTCCGCTTCCTCCAATAACACCAGCCGTAACGGCTTTGGTAGACTGAACAGTTACGTTTCCGGTAACAGCAGGAACAGTGTATGATACCCAATTAGTCGTTCCTGTAACAGGAAATGGCCCTTGTGAAGTAGGAATTGGGTTGTTGTTTACAAGAACAGTGGCTCCGCTTTCAGTTAATATATTTAATTTCACATCAGGAGCAATTCCTGGCATTTCATTGATTTTTCCAATTTCGTCAATTTTTCTTGGTAAAAAACAGTTCAATGGTGGTACATAATTATATCCTATCGTTGCACTGCTTGTAGCAACACCAGCAAGTAATTGATATACATAAGCATTTTTGCTTGTTTTTATAAACATGTTGTAGTGGCCACTTGTCAGCTGATTAATCCACATATCGTCATTGATTCGATAATGTTGTCCTTCATTAATCGTAGCAGCAGGTGTTGCAGAGCCGTTAATGAAAATTTGTGTGTTATTTTCAGTTGCAATAATTATTGCACCTTCCATTCCTTTTCCTATGTTTCCATTTCCTTTTACCAAAACGAATTCATCTCCAAGTCTGTTTACCGGAACTGATTGATCCATCACAATGTCTGATCCATCAAAAGATCCAAGTGCAAACTGCCCATTCATATTACCGTTAGTGACAGAAACAGGTTTATCCGAAACAATTTTAGCCCCTATAAATCCGGTGCTATTTGCAGCTATATTTCCAATCCCTTCAATAATATAAGATTGTCCTTTATTGAGGGTGAATGTTAACGTGGCTGGTGTTGGTGTAGGCCCGCTAGAAAAAGTTACTGTTGGGCTGTAGCCAGAGACGGTTACTGTTGTGTTGTCCTCAGTAGCCATAATACCGGTTGTGAAATTATATATACTGCTACTTTCCAATATAGGTGCATAGGCTGCATAAAATTTTGTTCCGATACCCGCTTTTCCTTTTGAGGTAATAATTTCTGCATGGCTTGTTACTGAAAATCTTAGAGTAACATAATATGGCTTAGTGCCTTTCATGTATAACCCCTTAGGCGTGGAAGTGAAGCAATTTGCAGATGATGTCGTAATAATCTGTTCCCTGTTTGTAATTGCAAACGTTTGAGGACTTCCTTTACTTATAGTGACAGTTCCAATTACAGCATTGTTATTATAAATATCAACGGGAAATGGTGTTACAGAGTCTGTGGAGAAGTATAATACTTGCTGACCACTTGATGAATATCTATCCATCATTGGTGCAATCCAATGCTCTGTATCTCTCTGTGCAGAGAGAGAGCTGAATGTAATCAAAAGTAAAACTAAACTGAGTAGAAATCTTTTCATAAGAAATGGAATTAGGATTTCTACAAAATTAATATATTATTTAATATATTGTTAATAAATACTAAATAAAATGTAAAAATTACTCTCTATTCTTAATTAATAACCATCCGCAATGCGAAACTGGTAATTTTGTATCGGGTTCTGTCTATTTCAAAATGTACCAATAAGTCCCTGTTGATAGAGGTCTTCCACTAGATTTTCCGTCCCAGATATAATTTTATTTTGAAGATTTGTAAATTGGTGCGCAATAATTAATATCCATAATTTGTCCGGCATAAAAAAAATCCCGATGAAAAAATCATCGGGATCATATGTTTGTTTGGAAAGAGTGATTAAGCTAAGCTTACTCTTACAAATCCTGTAACTTTCAAGTCAGCGTTTACAGATTTTACATAATCAGCAACAGAAATAGAGCTGTCTTTGATAAAATCCTGGTGTACCAAAGTATTGTCTTTGTAGAATCTCTGCATTTTACCTTTCAAGATGTTCTCGATAATATTTGCAGGCTTACCTTCTTCAGTAAGTTTGTGTCTTTCGATTTCCAATTCTTTATCGATCGTTTCCTGAGAAACTTTAGTTTCGTCAAGAGCGATAGGGTTCATTGCAGCAGCCTGCATAGAAACAGCTTTAGCAGCTTCGTCAGCACCGTCTACTTTAGCAGAAAGTGAAGTGATTGCAGCAATTTTGTTTCCAGCGTGGATGTAAGCCCCCAAGAAAGGACCTGTAATTCTTTCGAATGCACCGATCTCGATTTTCTCACCGATAACTCCAGTTTGTTCGATCAATTTCTCAGCAACAGTCATTCCGTGGAAATCTGTAGCCAATAATTCTTCTTTAGTAGCAGCGAAGATAGCCATTTCAGCGATTTCGTAAGCTAGCTCGATGAACGCTTCGTTTTTAGCAACAAAGTCAGTCTCACAGTTTAAAGAAATGATAGTACCTAAAGTATTATCTTCATTTACTCTAGCGATTACTGCACCTTCAGAAGAATCTCTGTCAGCTCTGTTAGCAGCTACTTTTTGTCCTTTTTTTCTAAGGATATCTACTGCTTTTTCGAAATCTCCTTCTGCTTCAACTAAAGCTTTCTTGCAGTCCATCATACCTGCACCTGTTTGGTTTCTCAATTTTGCTACGTCTGCAGCAGCTGGTGAATAAGACATAATATTTATTATTTTTTTATTTAAAATTATGATTAACTTTAATAGTTTATTTTAAAGATGTGCAAAGATAATGATTTTAATGATAAACTAAAAAATGACTTTTCACGTTATAGTATTATTTAATAAATTTTTAAAGGTATTTACTCAATGAAAAAAATATTTCTAATCTTATTCCTCTCTATATTCTGTCTTGGCTTCGCTCAAAAGAAGAAAAAAAGCAAAGCAAAAGTAGTCGCCGAGAAAGAAACAGTCATTATTTATACAGAAACAGAAGCTGAAACTTCCAACGAACCCAGAATTATCGCAGGCTTTCTAAAGCAAAATCCCGGTCACGCAAGAACAGATTTTTTTAAGAAAAGACTGATTACTATCATCATGGCAGATAATTCACCGGAAGCAAAACCAACGATCAAGCCATTAAGTAAAGATAAAATCGAGAAAATTGTAAGCAATAATGAGCTTAATAAAGGTAAAGAGGTTTATGTAAATAAAACTCCGGAAAGAAATGTAAATTTTGCGAGCGTAGGAAATACCAGCAAAAAATCTGAGGTCAGCGATAAAAATAAGAAGACGGCAGCGATGCTTACCCATATTTTTAATGACGATCCTAGTGATAAGGAAGCTTACATTAATATTAAAAATAAATCTAACTGCCGTTTAATCGTAAAAATAAGCGGAAAAAAATACTACAATCTCGATGTTCCCGCAAAAGGGCAAAACTTCGTGTTAATCGATAAAGGAGATTATGTACTGACAACAATGGTGTGTGACGCCAAATATTCTTCACTGAAGAAGATTACAAAAGATATTGAGATACAGCTTGATGTTGCTGATTAATATTCATTATTTTAAATCAAATAAAAAAAGGTAGCTTAGAAATTCTAAACTACCTTTTTTTGTTTATCCTTTAAATTGCCCCATCGCAATAAATTTGTCTTGTCTTTGGGTTTCCAGCTCTTTGCCTGTGAATTTTGAGAACGCTTTGATGTTTTGCAAAATCGAAGTTTTCAGATTCAGGTAAGTCGTTTCCGGATCGTAATGAGCTCCACCAAGTGGTTCTTCAATGATTCCGTCGATAAATTTTTCTCTTAAAGCATCTTTCGGTGTTAGATTCAATGCATTGGCTGCATCTTCTTTATGATCCCAGTTTCTCCATAAGATTGAAGAACAGCTTTCCGGTGCAATTACGGTGTACCAAGTGTTTTCAAGCATATATACTTTGTTACCGACACCAATTCCTAAAGCTCCGCCACTTGCTCCTTCACCGATAATGTAAGTGAAAATAGGAGTTTTAAGCATCGTCATTTCAAAAATATTTCTTGCAATGGCTTCACCTTGTCCTCTTTCTTCAGCTTCCAATCCCGGATAAGCTCCTGGTGTGTCAACTAAAGTGATTACAGGAATTTTAAACTTCTCCGCTAATTTCATTAGCCTCAAAGCTTTTCTGTATCCTTCAGGATTCGGCATCCCGAATCTTCTGTGTTGTCTTTCTTTGGTTGTTCTTCCTTTTTGGGTACCGATAATCATCACTCTCTGACCGTCTAAAGTCGCCAAACCTCCGATCATCGCAGGATCATCTGCAAAGTTTCTGTCTCCGTGAAGTTCAAGGAAACTTCCTTTGTCTACCATTCCTTTGATATAATCAATAGTATAAGGGCGATCCGGATGACGCGATAACTGTACTCTTTGCCAAGGCGTAAGATTCCCATAGATCTGTTTTTTGGTATCTATAATCTTGTCCTCGATCTGACTGCATGCTAATTTTACATCAACACCACTTTCTTCTCCTACCAATGAACAGGTTTGATACTGATCCATCAGTTCTTTTATAGGAAGTTCGAAACTTAAATATTCCATTCTTGAAGTAAATTAAATCTTTCAAATGTATGAAAAATTATGAAATTTTATTTAAAATTATTTACAGCATTGCTTATTCTGGCGATACTTTCTTTTTTACCAACGAGTTCCACGATATCTGGAACATCCGGGCCTTTTAATTCTCCGACTAACGCTAAACGCAGTGGCATCATCACTTTACCCATTCCTACACCTTTGTTTTCTGCAAAATCGTGTAAGTTTTGTTTAATATTTTCTGAAGTGAATGCTTCGACTCCGCTCAGCATGACAGAGAATTCAGTCAAAAGATGAGATGTTTCATCATTCCATGCTTTCTTAGATGCTTTTTCGTCGTAAGAAGTTGGAGCTTCAAAAAAGAATTTTCCGTTTTCGTAAATATCTTTCGGGAACGTTGCTCTTTCTTTCATCAGATGAATAATCTTCAACAATTTTTCATCTTCCATATTTAAATTTAAATCTGACTCTTTTAAAATATTTAATAATTCTTCATCTGATTTTAACTGAATATATTGATGATTAAACCATTCAGCTTTTTCTTTATTGAATCTTGCCCCAGCCTTGTGAACTTTATTTAAATCAAATTCTTTTACCATTTCATCAAGAGATAAAATTTCTTTATCGTCAGCAGGTGACCAGCCTAAAAGCGCCACCATATTGATGAAAGCTTCAGGAAGATAGCCTTCTTCACGGTATCCTTTAGAAATATTTCCGGTTTCCGCATCTTTAAAATTTAAAGGAAATACAGGAAATCCGAATTTATCACCGTCTCTCTTGCTTAATTTTCCTTTACCTTCAGGTTTTAAAATCAAAGAAAGGTGGGCAAATTCAGGAGCTTCCCAGCCCATGGCTTCATATAATAACATGTGTAAACCTAATGAAGGCAGCCATTCTTCACCACGGATGACGTGGGTAATTTCCATTTCGTGATCATCGATGATGTTGGCGAAATGATACGTTGGCATTCCGTCGTTTTTTACCAAAACTTTATCGTCTAAAGTATTGGTATTCACGGCTGTGTTTCCTCGGATAATATCTACTAAGCCAAGCGTTCTGTCGATTGGCATTTTGAATCTTACCACGTAAGGCATTTTTTCGTCCAGCAATTTTTGAACTTCCTCTTCAGAAAGTGCAAGGCTATTCTTCAAACGGTTTCTCGAAACATTGTTGTAAGAGAAAACATCACCTTTAGCTTCAAACTCAGCACGGATGGCGTCTAATTCTTCAGCCGTATCAAAAGCAATGTAAGCGTAATCTGTTTTTAAGATTTGTTCGGTGTATCTATCATAGATGTCTCTTCTTTCAGATTGTCTGTAAGGTGCGAATTTTCCGCCTTTTTTAGGGCTTTCGTCGGGGATGATTCCACACCATTCCAAAGCTTCTTCGATATAATCTTCGGCTCCTTCTACGTATCTTGCAGTATCGGTATCTTCTATTCTCAATACAAATTCACCGCCCTTATTTTTAGCAAAAAGATAATCATACAACGCAGTTCTTACACCTCCCAAATGCAACGGCCCCGTAGGACTTGGTGCAAAACGGACTCTTACTTTACTCATTTCTTTGAAATTAAGGTGCAAATTTAAGCATTTCAAAAAAGTTTATGCTTAAAAGGGGTGCTTTTTTAGAAAAAAACTATTGAATGTTTTTAAGTAAAATGTAATTTTTGTATTCTCCGATTCTTATTTTGAGTAAATCTTCCAGTGGCTGAACCAATTTGTCTTTTTTGTCCCAGACTGCCTGAGATTTATCGTGCTCAAAAACAAAATCATGTTCGGAGATTGCCTGCGCCATTACTTTTGGGTGAGTTCCTAAAAATTTACCCACTCGGTCTACTGTATGGTAATTGTATTCTTCCTTCGGAGTTTCGACCAATTTCTCATCTTTATGACCATAGTAGTACTCAAAGTTATTGGCTTTCAACATCATTTTCTTTTTCGATCTTACCGAATTATAATGATAAATAGGAGCGTCTAGCTTCAAAACTTTTAATTTTTCACCCCGGTCACTGCCATTTTGATATCCTTGATTCGATTTAAATTTTCTGAAACCTTGTGAGTCGATATAAGATCTGATTTCAGGATTGTTTTTAAAAATTCTGATTTCATTTTTATGTACAGCACGGCTATTTCGGATGTGGTTGTAGTCTCCCCAAAAATGGATAAAAGGCTGCAAAAAACCTTCTACAATAGGATTGTCGTTGTACTTTTTGATGCTTTCAAGAATTTTAGGCAAATCATTTTCATGAATCACTTCGTCTGCCTGAATATGAAAAACCCAATCGCCGCTCACATGATCTAAACCAATATTAGACTGCTGAGCAAAAATTTTACCATGTAATTTGAGGTTGTCATCCCAAATGGTATCAACAATTTTGATTTTTGGACTGTTTAAATCGACAATAGCTTCACGAGTGCCATCGGTAGAATCGCCTACTACGGCAATAAATTCGTCACATATCGGCAAAACAGATTGTATAGACTCTAAAAAAGGAACCCCATACTGGAATCCGTTTCTCACATAGCCGTATCCACTAATTTTCATTTGATTAATTTATTGCAAAATTCCTGTTTTTTTTTAAATAATACCATATTTAATAATTTAAGTTTTTATTTTTGTACTTAAAGATTACAATACATGTTAGAAATCGGTGAAAGACCTTGGGGAAAATATTTTGTTTTGGCAGATGAACCTCATTACAAATTAAAAAGGATTGAAGTAAATCCGGGACAAAAATTATCTTATCAATACCATCACAAAAGACAGGAGCAATGGACGATCATTAAAGGTGATGCTACAGTTGTGCTGGATGATAAAGAAATACAACTGTCTTACGGTGAAAGTATTTTTATCCCGTTAGGAGCAAAACATCGAATCATGAATTTATCTGATAAACCTGTTGTATTTATAGAAGTACAAACGGGAACTTACTTTGGTGAGGATGATATTGTGAGGTTGGAGGATGAGTATGATAGGAGTTAAAATGGGGATAAAAAAGACACAATAATATTATTGTGTCTTTTTTATCTATCTGAAAAACTTGAAATATTTTTTTTCTCCCTTTTTATTCCAGTTTGATTGTAGAACGATACCGAGATAGTTTTCTTCTAAAGTTTCTAAAGTAAATTTTTGTTTAAGAAAATCATCATACTGCTTTTTGTAATGAAAAACTTTAAATAGTGGTTCGGCAGGATAGATGGGTATTACGTTGTTTTTTAGAAGCCATTCTCCGTACCATGTAAATTCACTAGGTTTTTCTTCCAGGCAATCTTTTAGGGTTAAATTATTTTTATTAAGATAATTTTCCTCAAAAGATTTCCAAACTTTTGTAGACCAGATAATAGGAGAGGGCCCAAAATCATATATTTTTCCCTTTCTGCCTAGTTTCTTCATAATATATTCTCTGTCATTCACAAATTCATCTTTGGGATTGTATCCTATTTCCTTGATATTGTTACTACTCCATGTAAAAAGATCTTTTTGCTCGTGAATTACGGTATAAGGAATGTCAGTGGAATACATAAAATCATGAAAATAAAAATCTTTTATGAAGTAACTGTCAGAATCTAAGCATACATAATTCTCACAAATATTTAATTTATGCAGTTGAGATTTGATGATTTGCTGATAAATCCATTTGTTTTCCAACTCACAGTCTTCAATTTCATTATCTTTTATGAGCTGAAAACTTCTATTGGGCAATTCTTTATCGAAAAAATCAAAATCTTCATTATTTACTGATACCGCCAAAGGTAAATTATCTTTGTTGTGCTTTACAATAGATGCCAGCAACTTTTTAAAGACGTCAAAATCATTTCTGTAAGTTTTGATAAATAATATGAGTTTATGCATACATTAAAGTTTAGAATAAAGTCCGTCAAAAATTCCTTTTACATAAGCTTTTGCTAATGAGAAATTTCTTTTTTTGAAAGCTCTTCTTGCAAGCTTCCATCGTTCTTTGGTAACATATTTTGTGTTTCCATTATACATTCTGCAAAGCCAAATGCGATTTCTTGTCATGTAATATTCATAAAAACTGCCTTTGTTACTGGAAAGGTTGTAAGCTTCATATTGAGTATTGACAGCTATTTTCCAATTGGTGTTTTTTAATAATCTCAGACACCATTCAGACTCCTCGTAGTACATGAAAAAGTCTTCATTCATCAATCCTATCTCATTCAGTATCTCTTTTTTGAACATTAGGGTACTTCCGTCAACATAGTTGATGTTATAGTTATAATCAGATGGCCTTACGTTTGTTTTTGGTCTTTCATAGTTTATGTGGTCACCCATGAAACCTTTCTCTGGAAAAAGCAATCCACCATCAGAAAAAATGATATTACGGTCATTCCTGTAACATATTCTCGGCCCAATTATTCCTACATCCTTGAGCCTTTTTAAATCTGCATATAACTTTTCAATTGTATCAACTGATATTTCAATGTCAGGATTTAACAATAAAAAGTAATTCTTGCCATCCTGTAAAGCTTTTTTTATGGCTAAATTATTACCGAATGCATATCCTCCATTATGATCACTGAGAATTGTATTTATCTCTTTTTGATAGCCAAAATTCTCAATCTTTTGTTTGTCACTTGAATGATTGTCAATAATATATAAAGATTCTTTTGGGAAATTTTCATTTAATAAGGACTCGGCTTCCCGACAGGTATCATCGAAAGAATTATAATTTAATATGATTATTGCCAGATCATTCATAGCGTTAAAATATTTTTCCATTTTTCAATAGCGTTTTCTTCAGAAAAATTTTCTTTAAAATAATCTGTGGCCTCAGCTTTTATTTTTTGATAGAAAGATTCATTTTGCAGTAATGATAAGATATTTTCTTTAAAGATCTCGGGATTATCATTGACCAAACAACCGTTGGTTCGTTTTGATGCAAAGCCATCAATAGCACGTTCGGTTCCTACAACAGGTAAGGTATAGGAGAGAGCCTCTATTACTTTGATTTTAATGCCCGTACCTTCCAGCATTGGACAAATTGCAAGCTTTGACTGATGGTAATATTCATCTAAAGTCTCTGCAAATTCTACATATTCTATATTCTCTACTTTATCAAGATGTCTGCAGACTCTTCCGATGATTACGATGCTTATGTTTTCGGGGAGCAGAGTATACACTTTTTCAAAAAACCATTTTATTGATTTTACATTAAAAACGTTATCTGAACCTACAAAAATTAGATCATATTTCTTTTCAGAATCAGAAGAAAAATGAGATGGAAAAGATGGGGGAATATTCACAACTTTATCACCTAGAAACCCTCTGAAAACAAAATTTTCATCATTTGAAATGGTGATTACTTTGTCAAATTTGGCAAGATTATTTATTTCCTCTTCAAAGCGTTCACCAATTTTAAGTGAAGGATTCTTGTAAAACTCGTTCAAAGTAATCCAATCATGAGTGTCAACTATTTTTACTGGATTACCAGGTAATTCGTCGTCGATGAGACCTGCCCAAAATTCATAGTTAATGATGACATAATCATATTTTTTAGCTTCAAATATTTTTTTGAAGTTTTCTTTTATATGACCTGTGAGTAATTTATTTGATGGGCTTTTATATTTTGATGTTATAAATTTATACTTCCAGTATTCTAGTGAGACAATTTTCTTTTTAGGTCTGCGGTTAAGCAGAAATAAGTTGTCGACCAGATTTCTGTCAAAATCCATATGATCCCCCATGCCTTTATAAATATCTTCGATACCGGCCAAATCAATTTCATAACCCAATTTATTTAAAATTGTAAGATTTGTTTTTGCCCGGGTTACATTTCCTGCTCTGTTAGAAAATGGGTTTTCGGGAAAAAAAAATAAAATTTTCTTAGTCATCATAATGATTTAATAGCAGAATTAAATTTATCGATTACTTCATCCCACGAATAATTATCTAAAACGTAATTTTTTGCTCTTAGACCTTCTGAAGCCAAATCTGTTTCTGTCTGTCTCAGATAAAAATCTAGAGCTTCTGAAAATTCGGTGTTATTTGCAAAACTTTTGCCCGTGTCGCTGTTTCTAATGTGAGCGTATAGAACTTCGCAATTTTGGTTGACGATGACCGGGATTTCTGAGTACATTGCTTCGAGCGTTACCATGGAAAGACTTTCGTAAAATGAAGGCATAATGAGCGCAGAAGCATTCATTAGTAAGGTTTGTTTTAATTTGTCATCAACGAACCCCGTTAGAATAATATCATCTCCTTTTGTCAGTTTGTCATCAAGAGAATTTTTGCCAACCAATACTAATTTTACATCGTGGTAATCAGCGTTATTTTTTTTAAACTGATTAAAATAATCAATCATCATCACACAGCCTTTGTCTTCTACAATTCTTCCGATATAAATAAAATATTTTTTGGACTTGAGATTTTTAGGTAATTCAACTTCTGTAGTTTCAGGATTGTCAAATCCTATTCCTGCAATTGCAGATTGTATTTGTTTTGTCTGGGGATATATTTTTTCTACAAGATTTTTTTCAGCTTGTGTATTGTACATTATGAATTTAGGTGAAGAAAATAATTTTGAATATCCATCAAGATAAAATTGTGGTTCATCGTGCGCTGTCGGAATGAGAATACTTTTCTCAGTTACTTCTTGAATGCCAATATTAGTCGGATGATACAAATAGGTGAAGAAAATAAAAGACCGGTAATCATCTTTTCTATTCTTGATGAAATCGATTAGATCACGGGAAAATGGGCCCTGTGTTTCCAGCCAGTCATTGAATGTGAACTTTCTTTTGTGATATTTTAATTTTTTAAAAAGCAGATAAGGAAAATTGATGAAGTTTAATTTTTGGTTGCTGTATTTATGCAGGTTACGTACAAATTTACTAAACTTGTTAAATTTTTTTAAATCCTTTTTTAAAGTTTTAAATCTTCTGACCGTAATGTTGTTGATTATCTCAGTTCCTTCGGGGTAATAATTATCCCACAACTCATATTCTATCGCACATGTGGTGATCATTTCAACATCATAGATTGTGGAAAGTTTCTCAGCAAGTAGCCTGGCGTGAAGTTCTGCGCCGCCATTTATTTCCAAGCCGTACCTCTGTACTACTATTGCTATCTTATCTTTCATAAAACAATCAATTTCTCAAATCGAAATTACATCTTTAAAGATTTCTGACGAAGTGTTTGTTTAAAAAATTACTTGTTAGATCTAGCTTCTGCCTTTAATCTTCTTTAAGACTTCGTTTACTTTTTTTCTTGCTTTGTTGTAAAATCCTTTTTCCAGGTACTTCACTCTTTTTTCTAAAATTTTATTTTCACTCTGCAAGTTGACCAGTTTATTTTTTATCTCGAAGTCATCTCTATCTATCAGGATTGTATTTTCAATAACATCTAACCTTTTTTTCATTTTCATGCCTATTGCGTCCAAAGAAAAATAAGTCATGATATCTTCTTTTGCTCTTTTCCCTGTTTCAGCAGCATACTTTTGATTTTCAAATACAAATTTCATAAGCTCTGCGGCGTGGTCTGTATCTGGCTCTGACCAATAGTTGTTTTTTGGCAAAACGCTTAGGTCATAGTCATGCTTTATCAATTTATATTTTACCAAAAATGAATTGTTTACATTCATAAAATCAAGATTTCCAGAGTATCCCGTCGCAATAACCGGTTTTCCCAATGCCATTGCCTCTGCCATTGTAAGTCCGAAACCTTCAGATCTATGAAGAGAAACATAGCAGTCTGCAAAATTCATTAACGCAAGCAGATCATTTCTTCGCAGCATCTCTTCTTTATAAATAATGCTTTTGTTGTTGCCAATTCTCGTGATCACTTTTTTTCTTGCTCTCGAAAGGTGACCGCCGGGAATAGAAGTTTTAAGAACCAATTTTACTTTATCATGATCTTTACCAAAAGCTTTTTCGTAAGCATCGATAAGTGCCAAGGTGTTTTTTCTCTCAATCAGACTGTTATAATCAAAAACAAAAAGGAAATTGTAGTCATCAGATGAAAGACCTGTCTCGAAATTTTCACTGATATCTTTGTCATCAATATTAATCGCATGTGGAATATTTACAACAGGAATATTAGATTTTAGAGAAATGGAATCCAGGCAATATTTGGAGCACGTCCAGATTTCATCATAATATTTGAAATATTCAACGTACTCTTCCGGGAACTCTTCCATTTCCCATGCCCAATATCCAATATTGTATTTGTTTTCAAAAAAAGCAGCCGTTTTTTCTTTAAAAAAGCTATAAATAGTATCCATATTCACATGAACAATATTCACAGGGTAGTTGTTGATATTATCTTCAAGGTGTACAGAGTTATCATTCAAGCGGTCACTGAGATGCATATTGAAATTAATGGGTTTCGCAGGAATACCTATTTTCTCTAAAGCTTTTAAATTATTTCGGATTGCTTCCCCAAACCCAATTTCTGCATTAAAGAAACCTGAAATATTTACCCCAAATTTTTCACTATTATTTTTCATAAATCTTTTCTAAAAATTTCTTTCAGTTTATTTTCAAACACGGTTTCCTCATTCAAAACTACATTTTTATAGGTCGAAAATTGTGCAATATGATCAGTATAATTTTCTAAAACTTCTTTTATTTTTGAAATAATTACTGGAACTTTATCTACACTGAATTCAAATTTATATTCCTCAGGGATCATCAGATCTTCATAATATGCGGAAGAACCATTTTTTCCTGAAATAATGCAGCAATCCTGCGAAACAGACTCGCGAAGCATTTTATCTCTTCCCGGATTTTCTCCAAAGTCCACATACAGCAGAGATTTTGACATCAAATCTTTGATCTGTTGCGCATTCATATTTTGAATCGGAACCCAGTTCAGCTCGGGAGAATTTTTTATTAATAAAGAAATTTCCTCTTTTCCTTTTTTAGGATTATATAAAACTTTTCGATCACTCAGATCTTTTTGGATGATATTTTTGTTCTCTGTAAAAGAAGGATTAATGTAATCGCAAACGTAATCGATCTGATTTTCAGGGATACCATGTTTTTTGAGATAGACACTTGATCTGTAAGATTGCGCCCATTGAAAAACATTCGGTAATGCCTCAAAATGGTACTCTTTATCTTGCTGCTGGTAAAATAATTTAGTGAAAAAACTCTGTTTGCGGATTCTGTAATCCATCAAAATTTTATAAAAATCTACACTTAACCACCAAATTACCTTTTGGCTTAAAGGATATTTTTTAATTAAAAAAGTCATCGATTCCGGAATGACAAGAATCGTATCGGGATTGTCAATTACAGAATCAATTTCCTGCGTTTTATAAACAGAATAATTTGTTGCTTTGGAATTTCTTCTTTTCGGAATATAATGCATAAAAACATTTTTTACACCTATTTTATCGAGCCTGTCGGCTAATTGGTGTAATGCTTCAGGTCCGCCGGTTACTTTTTTCGGAGGACAGAAAATAATAATTTTAGAATCGTTTTTATAAGTTATCATTAAAGTTTTTTAGCGGAAAAATTATTCTTCTTATTACAGCAAAGACTTAATAAAGAAACAAAAATACGAGAATTAAAAATACTTTTCCAAATATGATTAAATCAACTCGTCAACCCAATTTTCGATGAGGTATTTATTCAACACCTCTTTAGGGATTTTTGTGTAAGGATTTTCAAAAAAAGAATCGGGAATATTGATGTTTTCCACATCCTGAATAACGTGAATGTTCTGAGGGTTGTAGAAATCGTAATTCACAATGTCAGAATTTGTAGTAATCAGTTTTTTCTGAAGCCCTAAACTTTCAAAAACCCTGAAACTCAAGCCCTGCTGTTTGGTTCGGTGTACATCAAGCATGATTTCAGATTCAGCCAAAAAAGCATTGTTTTCTGCAATAGATAAGGTGCATTTTGAAAATTCCAGATAAGGATCATCTTTTTTCTTTGATGTGAAAATAATGATCTTATAATTAATGTTAAGTTCGTTCAGATACTTTGCAATCTTTTGAAAGACAGGGAGTCTGCTGTCAAGCGAGCTGATACAGAAAACTTTATATTTGAAATTTTCCGAAATGTTTTCTATATAATTATAGATAAAATTGGTCTTGAAAATCAAATTGTACTTTTTGCAGTCTTTTTTCTCGAACGAAAAAACTTTGTCGAATAAATGCAGAATATTTTTTGTTTTCGGATAACGGTTGATCGAATCACTGATAATTAAAACAGATTTTTCTGATTTTTTATTGATGGCTTCGATGGTATTCTGAGAAAGAAAATCAGCTTTTATGTAAATTGAAGTATCAATTTTTTTTATTTTTTCTAATTCCTGTAAGATAATGTTGTTATAATGAACATGCTTAAGATTCAGAATGCCCGTATTTTTAGTGAAGAAATTAAGGGTTTTGTACCCGATATTCGGATATTTATATCTAAAATGGTGAAAATTGATATGCGTAACCTCATAGCCTTTTGCTTCTAAAGCATCAGCAATATATTGGTTAAATCCCCAATTATCGTAGGTGATGAGCAGTATCGTTTTTTTGTGTTTATTCATTTTGTGTGTCTAATCAATTCAGAACCTGATCCAAAAAATCTTTTAATCGATTCTCAAATAATTCAGGTTTGAAGTCTGAATAATTTGTTGATTCAGGAACAAAATCGTTTAAATGCAAAAATCTATCCATCTTTGGATTACTCGTCCAAGACCAACCTTTTCGTTCAATGTGCGGAGCGAAAATCGTGAAAGTAGGAATGGCTAATGACTTGCTGAGATTGGTTGCGCCTCCTTCGTTTCCGATCAGGCATTTGCATAAACTTGTCACCGCAGCAAATTCACGGAGATTTCTGGTGTCAATTTTTTTTATGATGGCAGCCTGCGTTGTAGGCAAAACCAGATTGTATAATTGATTAAAAAGCTCTTTTTGAAATGGAAGATAGTTGCAAAGTATTTTAGAATCCGGTGTATGTTCAACGATGTTGTCTAAAATTTTAGTCATGTATTCCAAAGGGTATGTCTTTTCTTCGGTGCTGCCAAAAGTGCTGATCATTACCAAATTATCTTTTGGAGTCAGCCCGTTTTGGGCAAGAATATTTTTTGCATTTTCTAATTCCTTTTCCAGAATATACGTTTTCGGAAAAACCTCTTCAAACTTAATGTTTAAAGGTTCAAGCAATTGCAAACGATGTTCTATACCTAAAGTTGTATTTTCAGATAATGCTATCTCTCTTCTTTTTACAGGATGCGTATAGAAAAACTGAGTGTATTTTTTGAAAAAGCCAATCCTTATTTTTGCTCTGGAAGCTAATGCCAGTAATCCTGTGTCTATTTTGGAATATAAATCGATGACGATATCAAACTGTTGCTTTCTGATGTCTTGCATCATTTGCATAAAGCTTTTATCATTCCAAAAAATCACATGATCAACATATGGATTTCCTTTTAAGATTTGTTGATGTTTTTCCTCCAAAAGAAAAGTGATTTCTGCATCCGGAAACTTTTTTTTCAATAAAGGAAATGTAGTGGAGCTCACCAAAATATCACCCATGAATTTTTTTTGGATGATTAAAATCTTCATATTATTTCCCAAATTCCAAAACTGTTTTTTCAATAATCTTCACACAGTCTAATAATTGCTCTTCTGTAATGACCAATGGTGGTGCCAGTCTGATGATGTTTCCATGCGTTGGTTTTGCGAGTAATCCATTTTCTTTCAGTTTTAAGCATAGATTCCATGCGGTAGAACTTTCTGGTGTGTCGTTGATTAAAATGGCGTTTAATAAACCTTTACCTCTTACTTTGGTAATCAAATCAGATTTTTCAATCACTTTTTCAATTTCAGATCTGAATAACTGACCAAGCTCTTCCGCTCTTTCTGAAAGTTTTTCTTCTTCTACAACATCTAATGCAGCAATAGCAACCGCACAGGCAATCGGGTTTCCTCCAAAAGTGGAGCCGTGTTGTCCCGGCTTGATTACGTTCATGATTTCGTCATTCGCCAAAACTGCAGAAACAGGATACATTCCTCCGGAAAGTGCTTTTCCTAAAATTAAAATATCGGGTTGTACATCTTCATGATGACAGGCAATCAATCTTCCGGTTCTTGCAATTCCTGTTTGCACTTCATCTGCAATGAAAAGTACATTGTATTTCTTACAAATTTCAGATGCGCTTTTTAAATAATTGTCGTCTGGAACATAAACTCCGGCTTCCCCTTGAATTGGCTCCACTAAAAATGCGGCGATGTTCTGAGCATCATTTTTCAGAACTTCTTCTAAAGCTGCAAGATCATTGTACGGAATTTTCACGAATCCTGGTGTGAAAGGACCATAGTTTTTATTGGCATCAGGATCATTTGAAAAAGAAACGATTGTAGTGGTTCTTCCATGGAAATTGTTTTCACAAACTACAATTTTAGCTGCGTTTTCTGAAATTCCTTTTACTTCATAGCTCCATTTTCTTGCTAATTTCACGGCAGTTTCTACGGCTTCAGCTCCGGAATTCATCGGCAAAACTTTATCGAAACCGAAAAGAGTCGTGATTTTTTTCTCGTATTCTCCTAAACCTGAATTGTAAAATGCTCTTGACGTTAAAGCTAATTTCTTAGCCTGATTCACCAATGCTTCCACAATTTTTGGGTGAGAATGTCCTTGATTGACAGCAGAATAAGCTGAAAGGAAATCGTAATATTTTTTACCTTCAACATCCCAAACAAATACGCCTTCACCTTTATCTAAAACCACAGGAAGCGGATGGTAATTGTGTGCGCCATATTTTTCTTCGAGTTCAATAAAGTATTGTGAGTTTTTTGTTTGTTCTGCTGTTGACATATTCTTTTTGCTTTTTACAAAGTTAATAATTTAATATGAGAAAGTCGAATGCATAAAAAAACCGCTCCAAATGAAGCGGTTTAATTTATTAAAAAATAATCTTAATGATTATCATATTTCTTATCCATTACAAAACTTTCCATGAATTTTGTTGTGTAATTTCCGGAAAGATAAGCTTCATCTTCCATCAACTGTCTGTGGAAAGGAATAGTGGTTTTCACACCTTCAATATAGAATTCTTCCAAAGCACGTTTCATTTTTGCAATCGCTTCTTCACGGGTTTGTGCCGTTGTGATCAGCTTTGCAATCATTGAATCGTAGTTAGAAGGAATGGTATATCCAGAATAAACGTGAGTGTCTACTCTGATTCCGTGTCCTCCAGGAATGTTTAATCCAGTGATTTTTCCCGGAGAAGGTCTGAAATCAGCGTAAGGATCTTCTGCGTTGATTCTGCACTCGATCGAATGCAACTTCGGATAATGGTTGATTCCTGAAATAGGAGTTCCAGCTGCCAAAAGAATTTGTTCTCTGATCAAATCATAATCAATAACCTGCTCAGTAATCGGGTGCTCCACCTGAATTCTTGTGTTCATTTCCATGAAATAGAAATTTCTGTGCTTGTCCACCAAAAATTCAATCGTTCCTACGCCTTCATAACCGATAAATTCAGCTGCTTTCACTGCTGCTTCACCCATTTTCTCACGAAGCTCGTCAGTCATGAATGGAGAAGGAGTTTCTTCAGTCAATTTCTGGTTTCTTCTCTGTACAGAGCAGTCTCTTTCAGAAAGGTGACAGGCTTTACCAAATTGGTCACCTGCAACCTGAATCTCGATATGTCTGGGCTCTTCAATCAGTTTTTCCATGTACATTCCTCCGTTTCCGAAGGCAGCAACTGCTTCCTGAATGGCAGATTCCCAGTGTTCTTTAAGGTCTTCGGCTTTCCAAACGGCTCTCATTCCTTTTCCACCGCCACCGGCAGTAGCTTTGATCATAACAGGATATCCTGTTTCTTCAGCTGTTTTTACGGCATGCTCGTACGATTCAATTAAACCTTCAGAACCTGGTACACAAGGTACGTTTGCAGCTTTCATGGTTGCTTTAGCATTTGCTTTGTCTCCCATTCTCTCGATTTGTTCAGGACTAGCACCGATAAATTTGATTCCGTTTTTCTGACAGATTCTTGAGAAATTAGCATTTTCAGATAAGAAACCGTATCCAGGGTGAATGGCGTCTGCATTGGTAATCTCTGCAGCAGCAATAATGTTAGGGATTTTTAGGTAGGAGTCTTTACTCATTGCAGGACCAATACAAACAGCCTCGTCAGCAAATCTAACGTGAAGACTGTCTTTGTCGGCAGTAGAGTATACCGCAACGGTTTTGATTCCCATTTCTTTACAAGTACGTAAAATACGCATTGCAATTTCGCCACGATTGGCAATTAATATTTTTTTGAACATCTTTTTCAATTTGAAAATTAGATAATTTGAAAATTAGATAATGTTATTTTAATGTAGAATTTAATCTAACATCTAATGTCTAACATCTAACTTCTACTTAAGATGGATCTACTAAGAATAATGGTTGATCGTATTCTACAGGAGTAGCATCATCAACTAAAATTTTAACGATTTTACCGCTTACTTCTGATTCTATTTGGTTGAATAACTTCATTGCTTCAATTACACAAACTACTTTTCCGTTTGAAACTTCATCACCTACGTTGATGAAAACTTCTTTATCAGGAGATGGTTTTCTGTAGAAAGTTCCGATCATTGGAGATTTTATCGTTACATATTTACTATCGTCAGATACCGCTTCAGCTTTTTCTGCAGATCCGGAAACAGCAGCTGGTGCATGACCCGGAGCCATTTGTTGAGGAGCTTGCTGATACATTTGCGGTTGAGCAACATAGCTTACCTCATTCCCTCCAAGTGGTGTCTTAATAGTAATTTCGAAATCTTTAGTCTTGTATTTTACTTCTGAAACTTCAGCTTTAGATACAAACTTGATAAGATTCTGTATGTCTTTAATGTCCATAAAATTGATATTTGATTTGCCGTCAAAGATACCAAAAAAAGACAAAAAGCAACAAAAAACCACTCGTTTTTATTAAAAATGAGTGGTTTTTGTATTAAATAGAGGTTTTTAAGGTAAAAAGCTCTTAATTTTCTTCTGAAGCAGTTTCTACTGTTTTTTCCAATACTACTTTTCCTCTGTAGTATAATTTTCCTTCATGCCAGTGTGCTCTGTGGTATAAATGCATTTCTCCTGTAGTTGCATCTTTTGCCAATTGAGGAACTACTGCTTTGTAATGAGTTCTTCTCTTATCTCTTCTTGTAGACGACTGTCTTCTCTTTGGATGTGCCATTTTGTAATAACTTTTTTAATTTGATGAGCGATGAGATCTTTCATCATCTCATCATATTATTATTATTTTTAATTTTTATCTTTTAATTTTTTCAAAGCTTCCCACCTCGGGTCAACTTGCTCTTCTTCTTTTTCCTCAATTTCTTTCGGGCTGAACTTTTCAAGGATTGCCAAATCTTCATCACTTATATTCGGTGATACTTTCTTCATAGGTATTGACAGTGCTACATTTTCATAAATTAAATGTGCTACATTGAAGGCATGATCGTTTGCAAGGATTGTTACTACATCTTCCTCACTGTCGTCATATTCTTCTCCGAATTTTACTAAAATACCGATTTGGTTTTCAATGTTGTGATCAAAACTGTCATTTGTGATATCACAAACCAATTCTACTGTTCCATTTACTTTTACTTCAAATTCTAAAAATGTAGTGTGTTTATTTAAAAATACTTCTACATCGATTTTAGGATTTGTAAATTCCTGTTCAGTGTCGAATAATTGAAAGAACTCTTTATCTATCTCAAACCTGAACTCGTGCTTACCGATTTTCAGTCCGGAAAAGCTTATATCGTAGTTTCTTAACTTGTCCATAAAATGAGTGTGCAAAAATATGCATTTATTTTAATATTACAAATAAAATAGGTAACAAAATTAATTTTAATTGAGTCAACGTTTTACATTTCGCTTTCTACAGGAAGATCTTCATCTATTCCGTTGTCTGAAGGCATTCTTCTTGGCTGAAGTCTGGTAGCCATCATTTCTTTATAATCACTTCTGTTTTTAAAAATCTTGATAGCCATGAAAATAGCTTCCATAAAACTCTGTTCATCGGCAATATTTTTCCCTGCAATATCATAGGCAACGCCGTGATCGGGCGAAGTTCTGATGAAAGGTAGTCCCGCAGTATAATTTACGCCTTCTTCATAAGCTAAAGTTTTAAATGGAGCCAGACCTTGGTCATGATACATTGCTAAAACCGCATCAAAGCTTTGATATTTGCTCGGCTGGAAGAAGCTGTCGGCCGGAAAAGGCCCGAAAGCCAAAATTCCGTGATCTGAAAGTTCTTTGATGGCTGGTGATATAATTTCTATCTCTTCATTTCCTATCACGCCACCGTCTCCGGAGTGTGGATTTAAGCCTAAAACTGCAATTTTTGGTTTAGAAATAGAGAAATCTTCAATCAGCGTTTGATTTAAAGCCTTAATCTGTTTCTTGATTTTTTCTTTAGAAATATTTTCAGCAACCTGAGAAATCGGAATGTGGTGGGTGGAAACAGCCACTTTTAAGCCATCTGTTACCAGAAACATCAATCCTTTTTTGTTAAATTTTTCTTCAAAATAACCCGTATGGCCTGCATGTTTGAAACCCATCTTCATCATTTCGTCTTTGTTAATTGGGGCAGTGACTAAAACATCAATTTCATCTTTCATTAAAGCTTCGGTTGCAGCTTCCAGAGAGTCGATTGCCATTTTGGTAGATTCTTCTGATGGTTTGCCCAATTCTACATTAGAATTATCTTTCACCAAATTAAGCATATTCAGCTTTCCGTTTTGAGCCTGCGAAGTTTCTGTGATGTAATTGAAATTCAGATTTAGCTTAAAAATATTCTTCTGATAAGTGAATAATTTTCCTGAGCCGAAAATAATTGGGGTAAAAAAGTCGGTAATGGTTTTGTCTTTCAGAGATTTCATGATGATTTCGGGGCCGATGCCGTTGAAGTCACCAATTGAAATTCCTACTCGTACTTTATGGTTTTTTGGGCTCATTTTGATTATCTTTGAAGATTATAATTTTACAAATTTAGCAAAAAATAATATGTTCACAGGAATTATTGAAGCGGTAGGAGTTATTGAAAAAATTGAAGAAAATGGCAGCAACATTAATTTTACTTTAAGTTGTCCGTTTACTCATGAATTAAAGATTGATCAGAGTCTTGCTCATAACGGCTGTTGCCTTACGGTGGTTGAGATTACCGAGAGCCAATACGTTGTTACTGCGATCAATGAAACTTTAGAAAAAACCAATTTAGGAAAGTGGGAAGTAGGAAGTGTGGTGAATCTTGAACGTTGCATGATGATGAATGGAAGACTTGATGGCCACATCGTCCAAGGGCATGTAGATCAAACCGGTGAAATAATTGATATCGAGAACAAAGATGGCAGCTATTTTGTTACTGTACAGTATAATTCAGAAGGAGGTTTCGTAACGGTTCCGCAAGGATCAATAACAGTAAACGGAATCAGTCTTACTGTTGCCAAAAGCGGAAATTTTCAGTTTTCAGTAGCTATTATTCCTTACACTTGGGAGTTTACCAATATGAAAAATGTGAAGATTGGTGATAAAGTCAACCTTGAATTTGATATCGTTGGTAAATACATTGCTAAATTAATTAACAAGCAGAATGTCGTTTAATAAATATAAAGGATATAGTTTAAGAAACCGGGTTTTTTTTGGTTTCCTTCTCGTATGTCTTTTAAGTGTTGCTGCTTCTTCACTGGTACCTTACTTTGTTTTGAGAAATAATTCTCTGCAGCAAAGTAAAATCGATATGCAGGAGAAGACTAATGCGGTGATGAGATATCTGGATTATGCAGTCAGCCAGTCGACGGTGCGTACAGAAGATCTTCCTGTAGTTTTGAAAAATAAAATTTTTGAAATTGCAGACATCAATCAACACGATATTATTATTTATGACTTAAAAGGAAACTACCTGCTTTCCAATCGGGATGATAACCTGGTCGATAAAAAGAAGATTCCGATTCATATTGTTAATAAGCTTCTGTCTACGGAAGCAAGATATGATTTTAGGGAAGTGGATGAGTCGAAAGATGCTGTTTTTACGTCATCTTATCTGCTTTTAAAAAACAATATGTGGGAGCCAATCGGGATTATCTATATTCCTTTGTACCACAATGAATCTGCTTATCTTGATGTTCTTCATAAGTATGTTATTTATATTTTAATCGTCGATATTTTGCTGATTATATTCAGTATCTGGCTGAGTTGGGTGACTTCTGCCAATCTTGCAAAAAATATTACCAAATTTTCTGATATGATTACGAGGATTACGCTTTTTGAAAACGAAATGCGTCCTATTAAATACTATAAGAATGATGAGCTCAATGCCTTAGCGAGAGCATATAACCGAATGATTCTTCAGATTCAGGATCAAAAAGAAAGGCTCCGTTTCAAAGCATCTGAAGAGGCCTGGCGTGAAATGGCAAAACAGGTTGCACACGAGGTGAAAAATCCTTTGACACCGATGAAGCTGACTATTCAGAATTTTGAAAGAAAATTTGACCCGAATGATCCTGATGTAACCGAAAAAGTTAAAAAATTGAGCAAAACGATGGTTGATCAGATCGACCTCATTGCTACCGTTGCATCCGCATTCTCTGAATTTGCTAAACTTCCCGAAAAAAATAACGAAGTCATTAATTTAAATACAGAAATTGATGATATTCTAAGAGTTTTTAATGATGATCAGATATTTGTGCATTCCAACAAAAGCAATATCATGATCAATATGGACAGGATTTATCTTTCCAGAATCATTACAAACCTCGTGACCAATGCCAAGCAGGCGCAAAGTGATGATCGTAATCTTCTAGTTAATGTAGATATTGAGCAGCATCAGAGAAGAGTGATGATCTCAGTTCAGGATAACGGAATTGGAATTGCCGAAAATATGTTTGAAAGAATTTTCGAACCCAATTTTACTTCTAAAAATAGTGGGATGGGTCTAGGTTTGTCTATGGTCAGGAAAATGGTGGAAGATTACAAAGGTCAAATCACTGTAAAATCTGAAGTTGGGAAAGGTTCTACATTCATCATCATATTGCCTACGAATCTTTGATGAAGCCTTTTAAATTTAAGCAATTTGAAATTCAGCAATCAGCAGATGTTTTCCGTGTAGGAACAGATGGAGTCCTGTTGGGGGCTTTAGCCAATGTTGACGCTGCTAAAAATGTTCTGGAAGTAGGAACCGGAACGGGTTTGATTTCATTAATGTTGGCTCAAAGAAATTTAAATACAAATTTTTTAGGCATCGACATCAATCAAGAAGCTGTAAATCTTACAAAACTAAATTTTCAAAACTCTCCATTTCATTTAAGATTAAAAAATAGTTATCAGGATTTTAAAACTTTTGAAACTGATGAAAAATTTGATTTAATTGTTTCAAATCCGCCTTATTTTGAAGAAAACCTTTCAGGTAAAGATATTGTAGCAAGGCAAACGGTTGAATTGAATTTTAAACAATTGACTTCAAAATCATCAAAATTACTTTCAGAAAACGGAGTTTTTTCTGTAATTATCCCTTTTGAAGTTGGCGCTTATTTTATTGAAACTGCAAAAGAAAATCAATTATTTCTCAACCGGAAGATCAACATTTATGGGATTGAAAATTCAAAAATAAAAAGATTGGTCTTAGAATTTTCTCAAAGTGAAAAAGCTCTGGAAGAATCTGATTTTGTCATAGAAAAAAGTCCGAGAAAATACTCGGACCAATATCTTGAACTCACCAAGGGGTTTCATCTTTTTAAAGGATAATAATTTATTCAAATAATTCCGCTGTATCAAGCACGGATACTTTACCATCTTCACATCTGATGGCTTCTCCTGGAAAGTTCTGAATCATGTGATAATCATGCGTCGCCATTACCACTGCAGCTCCGTTTTCAGCGGCAACCTGCTTCAGTAAGGTCATGATTTCATTCGAAGTTTCAGGATCGAGATTTCCCGTCGGCTCATCGGCTAAAATCAAATCGGGGTGATTCAATAATGCTCTTGCGATAGCAATACGTTGCTGTTCACCTCCGGAAAGTTCGTGCGGCATTTTATGTTTCTTTCCTTTCATATTCACGCTGGAAAGTACTTCATTGATGCGGTCGTCCATTTTTGGTTTGTCTTTCCATCCGGTAGCTTCCAAAACGAATTTCAGATTCTTCTCAACTGTTCTGTCAGAAAGCAACTGGAAATCCTGGAAAACAATCCCTAATTTTCTTCTCAAATTGGGAACTTCAGAAGCTTTTAACTTAGCCAAATCAAAGCCTACCACTTCGCCAACGCCTGCAACCAAAGGAATGTGTCCGTATAAAGTTTTCAAAAGTGAGCTTTTCCCGGAGCCGGTTTTCCCGATAAGATAACAGAATCTCCCTTTCTTGATGTTTAAATTAACATCGGTAAGCACTGTGAAATTTTTCTGTGTTATTTTTGCGTGCTGCAGATTGATGATATTATCTCCGGATATATTTGTATGTGGCATAAATTCGATTTTTAGAGGCTTTTTCCAAAAAGTTTTTTCAGATTTTAAAAGTAGAAAAAAGAAGCTTTATAAACCTAAAATTTAGGAAAATTTAACAACAAAAAATGCTTGAAAAAACTTATTTTCAAGCATAATCTGTATATTGTAAGTTAAGAATTATCTCTTAGCTCTTGCAGAACTAACTGTAAGGCTTTTTCTGCCTTTAGCTCTTCTCGCTGCCAAAACTCTTCTTCCGTTTGGCGTAGACATTCTTTCTCTGAAACCGTGTTTGTTTCTTTTCTTTCTTTCTGATGGCTGGAACGTTCTTTTACTCATTACTATATATTTTAGTCGTAATTATCTATTAATTTTCAGGTTGCAAATATATGTATATTTTTATTAAGTGCAAACATAATCTTAAAATATTTTAATCAAATATGATGTCGTTTAAATATTATATTAAGGATAGGTATGTCTACTTTTTAAAGATTGATTCATCTAAAACCTTTATCTTTGGAAACTAAAATTTAAGAAAATGTTTACACCTGCCGAACTTTTAGAAATCAATCAACTTCTTATCCCGGAAAATAAAATCGTAATCCTTACCCATTACAATCCGGATGGTGATGCCATTGGTTCCAGTTTAGGACTTAAACATTATCTGCGTGCAAAAGGAATTGAAGCCGAAGTGGTAACGCCAAACGACTTCCCGAAGTTCCTGAAATGGATGCCTGAAGCAAAGAAAAACATCATCGGCGAATACAAAAGAAAAGTAGCTTTTGATTTGATTAATGATGCAGATGTAATTTTCTGTTTAGATTTTAATTCTCCTGCAAGAATCGGGCTTTTGGGTGATTGGCTGATGAAGGCGAGAGCAAAGAAAATTTTGATCGATCACCACCAGCAACCTGAGGATTTTGATTTTGTGTATTCAGACACCATTATTCCTGCAACTTGCCAGATGATTTATCATTTTATTGAGGCGATGGACGATGAAGATTTGGTGAATAAAGAAATTGCAGAATGTCTGTACACAGGAATCATGACTGATACCGGCGGTTTCCGTTTCCGATCTACAAGTGCGGCGACGCATAGAATTGTGGCTAATTTAATTGAAAAAGGTGCTGATCCTTCTGTGATTACTTCAAATACCTGGGATACGAACACGGTTTCACGTTTGCATTTGTTGGCACTTGTTTTAGGACGAATTGAAGTGGTGAATGACGGTAAAGTAGCCGTTTTATCTCTGACAAGGAAAGAACTTCAGGAATATGGTTTCCAGAAAGGTGATACGGAAGGTTTTGTGAATTACGGACTGAGTATTGTCGGTGTAAAAATGTCTGCCTTCTTTATGGAAGATCTGTACGAAGATTTTATTAAAATTTCTTTCAGAAGTAAAGACGATGTAGATGTTAATCAGTTCTCAAGAAAATATTTCAGCGGCGGCGGACACATCAATGCGGCCGGAGGAAAATCTATGGAATCTTTACCGGATACTATTGAGACTTTCAAAAAGAGATTAGCTGACGAAAGTTTGTAGTGTAAGTATTAACTCATCATTAATAACTTATATCTTACTATACCCTTTTTCCTCAAGCTCTCTACAAGTGTATTCATAAACTTCTTCAAACATTATATCTAAAGAGTTTTTTTTGAATAAACTGAACTTGGTCATTTTCGGAGGGTCTAAAAATATATCGCAGGATTTGGCTTTAGAATAAACAGATTTGGCAATCGCTAAGTGTAAAATACGGTCAAATTCTTTCATTAAACTCATATTTTCGAGGCTGTCATAGCTTATAGAATTGACGTGTGAAGCAATTAGAAAATCGCATTTATCGATAATAGGTTCTATAGGCAAATTGTCTAAAACTCCACCATCCACATAAATTTTTTCGCCCATTCTTACGGGAGGCAATACAAAAGGAACGCTCGACGACGCCAAAAGTGGTCCGAAAAGCTCACCTTCAGAGAAAAAATCTACAATGCCATGTGTCATTTCTGTTGCTGCGACATAGACGGGGATTTTTAAAACTTTAAAGTCATCTTCAGGAAAATGATCCATCAATAATTTCATAATAAATTTTGAACTGAAAATTCCGTTTTTGGAAAGTTTTAAATAAGAACGTGAGAAAAAAGTTGTTTTCCTTACAATCTCCATCATCTCATCAGGAGAGGTTCCGATCGAGTAGAATGCCGCAATGATAGAGCCTGCACTGGTTCCTGAGATGATTTGAGGCTTCAGATCGTATTCTTCCAGCGCTTTGAGGACAGCGATGTGGGCGATTCCACGCATTCCGCCGCCCGATAAAGTCAGACCGATAACTGGTTTCTTTTTTTTGAAAGAGAATAATCCCATTGAAAATTTTAAGCTGTGCTAAGTTAAGTGAATTTTATAGAAATATTATGGTTCATCACACTCTGAATCTATTTTTATAAACAATGCATCAAATTCTTTATTCATCTTTTCATCATGCTGCGGATTTTCAATATCTGCATTGGCACAGTTTCCCCAACCGAATGTAATCAAATCTATCATTGCATAATCTTTCCAGTTTGAGGAGTTAAGGTGATTTTCAAATTCGGTGATAATCCTTTGTGGATCGCTATTTCTTTTACTCATTTCTTCACGGAGTTTTCGCCATTCAGCAATCATCCCGTCATCATTTGAATTTAAGGCTTTAGCAAAATTCCTGCAGTTTCCTGCAAATTTATTATTGACAAAAATTGAGGGATCAGAATAAGCTGCAATTTGAAGTTTCTTCTTTTCGTATTCCTGATGCAGAGATTTTGCCTGCAATTTTTTGATGTCTTGCCAATAAGGAACATTAACAACTTTCAGATTCTCAACGATTTTTTTCTTTGCGGCAAAATCTTTATCAAGTTGATTTAAAATTTGATTTTTGTTCTGCCTTACTTTCTGTAAATCATCAAAATCAAAAACTGATGGCGTATCCAGTTGAACTCCGCCCATTTGAAACCAGACCTTATAAGTTCCTTCCAGTTCTTCACGAGAGTATTTTGCAGCATCAAAATACCCTTTACTGTCGCAGAGTTCTGTAACAAAAGCGAAGATTTCGGGCTGGGCTGATTTTATGGTCGAAGAATCGGGTTTAGATTTTTCAACAATTGATGTTGTATCTTTTTGATGTATAGTAGAAGTTGGTGATTCTTTTTTGCAACCGATTAATGAAACGAAAAGCAAAGAAAATATCCAAATTCTCATAAATGATTTTTTTTACAGAAGAAATTTTTTCGGAAGATGATGAAGCAATTCTGTGTTGATGATTTCTGCGCAGATGCTCGGTTTTTCCCAATGACCATTATGTCCGCAATCGACGACGTAAGATTTTATATTGGTTCTGTCAGGAAGGGTGTTGATGGTTTTGTCGGTTTTCACCGCATTGTCATGCTTTCCGGCAATGACTAAAATTTTTGCTTCCAGGTTTTCGAGAACGTGCTTTTTATCGGTTCTTGCCACCATACCTTTTACACAGGCTAAAGCTCCAAGATTATTGGTAGAAAGTGCGGTTTCCAATGCGGTTTCTATTCTCCCTTCCAGAACATCTCTCTCGTTTTGATTGAATAAATTTGGAATTCCTGCTCTCGCATAATGCGGAAAGGCATCTTTGATGATTCTGTAACTTTTTATGCGCTGCTCTTTTTTCTCCCCGTCATCTGCAAAATAGGTTGAAAAAAATAAAGTTAAACTTTTCAGGTTTTCAGGGAATTTTTCGGCGAAAGCTAAAGAGGTATAACCGCCCATTGAATGACCTAAGAGGTGAAATTTTTCTAAATTCTCATGGTCAACTACTTTTTTCACTTCGTCAGCCATCAGTTCCATGGTATGAACTTCAGCCAAAATATCAGATTTTCCGTGACCGGGAAGGTCAATTTTTAATAAAGTGAAATCTTTAGAAAGATGTGTTTCCATGTCACTCCAGATGCTTAGGTTTTCCATGAAACCATGCAGCAGAACCAATGTTTCTTTCCCGTTTCCTTTCTTTTCGAAGTTGAGCATAGGGTAAATTTAAAAATGAATATCAATATAATCTACAAAACCCGAACCATTTACCATATCCTGAAGCCTGTAGGTTTTACCTCCATCTTTAGACATAAACGTTTTTGTGCCTTTTCTGGTATATGGTTTTCCATTATCGTTGTCAGAAATGCTTTGAGTGATTTCTCCTGTGAAATTCATGTGTTTAGCAGTAACAACCTGTGCAAATCCTTTTAGCATAACTGAATTATTACCCGACTTTATGCTTCCTGATATAGTATAATTATCTCTTTCTCCGTCAATTTTCGTGAAGTTTACCGACCCTGAATATTTGGGTGAACTGTCGTTCTGATAAACGAATTTGTGACTTCCGCTGAAATCTCTGAAACGGTTTTTGCTGTTTAAAGCTTTGATGCTGTCATTGATTTTTGTTCTTTCAGCGTTGATGGAATCTGTGATTTTGGTGCTGTCAGATTTCTCAAGAGTTTTTTGAGATTCTTTTTTCGAACATGAAAAAGTGAGAATTCCTGTGATGGCTATGATTAAAGTTTTTTTCATCAATACATAAATTATATTCTCAAATTTAAATAAAAAAAGAGCATTATAAAAATGCTCTCAGGTTTTATTTTATTACGTTTTCGTAAACTTTCTTTCTTGTGTTAGATGTCAGCAATTAAGGAATATTAAAAGGAAACTCCATTTTCATCAAAATGAATCCATTTCCCTATTTTTTTATCATCTTTGTATTGTCCCTGTATTTTTTCTTTTCCACTTATATAATATTCGGAATACTTTCCATTTTTCTTTTCTATAGTTTTATAATCATCATCAAAAGATAATTGAATGAAATACTTTTTCTTAATTAAGTTTGTATCATTATCATAAAATTCTTGTATCTCAATGCAATATTTATAGTTGTTGCAAGAATATTCTCTACGGATAATCTTATTGTTTAGATCACGAATGTCAGTATATATTAATTTATTGTGTTGGTAATATTTGTATATTTTCGAATCATAATCATCGTAGCATCCCCAACCATTAAATTCTTTATTTGTCTGTGAATTGATAACTTTAAAGAGGTGGTTGTTTTTATCTCGATGCAACGAAAGATTATAGTGTTCAACTGTATCTTTTTGCTGTGCATCAAAATATGTTATTGTGAAAAAGAGGATAAATAATATTTTTATCATTTTATTCTTCTAAATTTTTTAATAAAAAAGAGCATTATAAAAATGCTCTCAGGTTTTATTTTATTACGTTTTCGTAAACTTTCTTTTCCCAGGGTTTGATATCGCTGATTCCGTATCGTTCTTTTTTCGAGATTGAAATATTATCCATCATGTCTACGAAGTTTTTATAATTTGATTCGTCTGTAGGTTTTACAATAATGGTGAAAATTTCTTTTGTGGGAGCCTTTTCGTACGCATTAGAAATGATTTTTGAAACATTTACGCCATTGTAATCTGTTTCCTTCAAACCAGCTTCTGTTAAATCTTTTGCATTGCTTTGATGATAAAAGACGCGGTTGTTTTCTCCGATGATGAAAGTGATTTGGTTTTTGTTCCCGATTACATTTTTTGGTTCATGAACAGGGTCTTTTCCAGGTAATCCCAAATCCATCACATTAGGTTTTGAAAAGCTTGATGTAAACATGAAAAACATGAGTAATAAGAAATTTAAATCGACCATCGGAGTCATATCGATTTTAACGTTTTTCTTTTTTTGTCTGCCTTCGGATTTTTCTTGAGCAATGGTTTCAGCCATAATTGTATTTTTTAATGTTAAAGAAAATGTGATAAAGATTATCTCGTAATTTTCAGAAATCTATGCAAAGTTTATACCTAAATTTTGATTTTATTGTTAAATTATTAAAATTATATTCTGATTTAGTACCTTTTGTTGGTTTTCATTAAAAAAGCCTTATCAAAATGAATTGATAAGGCTGAAATCTATACTATTTAAATCTTATTTATTGTTCTTGAAATAATTAACCCCGCACTCTAAGAATTTCTTGAAATCTTCTTTTGGCATATATCCTGAAACCGGCGTGTTGATTACTTTTCCATCGGGGGTGATCAAAACATAATGTGGCTGAGAATTATTATTAAAATTCACCTGCTGGAACAAGCTCCATCGGTCACCGATTGTTTTTACTTTTTTTACCTGGCCTTCACCCAAATCAATCTTGGTCTTTTGATCTTCAGGAAGTTCTTCTTTATCATCTACATAAAGAGAAGCGAGTACAATATCATTCTGAAGAATCGGTAAGATATCCGGTTCGCTCCAGACAAATTCTTCCATTTTTCTACAGTTTTCACAACCGTAACCCGTGAAGTCAATTAAAATAGGTTTGTTTTCTTTTTTGGCTAATTCAATAGCGTTGAAGAAATCATGTTCAGGCTTCATTCCCAGAATTCCGTCTTTTTCATTGTGGAAATAACTTACATTTAAAGGTGGCAAAATTCCGCTTAATAACTGAAGTTTTGGCCTTTCTGCAGGAACTAATCCTTGAATTAAATAAATCACAAAACCAATTCCTAACGCTCCTAGAATTTTTCTCGTAAAAGAAATTTTAGGTTTTTTATCATCGTGCGGGAATCTGATCAATCCGAATAAATATAATGCTAAACCTATCGCGATCACAATCCAGATTGCAATGAAAAGTTCTCTTTTAATGAAGAATGTTTTTGAAACTAAATCTGCTTTTGATAAGAATTTCAAAGCCAAAGCCAATTCCACGAAACCTAAGACCACTTTCACCGTATTCATCCATCCTCCGGATTTAGGAAGACTTTGTAAAGCCTGCGGGAATAAAGCTAAAAGTCCAAAAACAATTGCCCAAGCAAATCCGAAACCTGCCAAAGCAAACGTCAGCAACATTGGGACGTTGGTAGAGCCTGTCACGGCACTTCCCAATAAACTTCCCAAAATAGGACCAGTACAGGAGAACGATACAATCACTAAAGTCAGCGCCATGAAGAAAATTCCGATAATTCCTCCTGCTTCTTCAGCTTTTGAAGATTTGTTGGCAATTGAGCTTGGTAAAGTGATATCGTAATATCCGAAGAAGCTTCCTGCAAAGAAAATAAAGATGATGAAGAACACTACATTCAGCCAAACGCTGGTAGAAATTTCATTAAAAACGTTTCCTGCAATTCCGTCAATTAAGTGGAAAGGAAGACTTAGTAAAACAAAAATAATCAGAATGAAAAACCCATAAATTAAGGCGTCTCTTTTCCCTTTTGCTTTATTTTTATTTCCTTTGGTAAAGAATGAAACCGTCAATGGAATCATCGGGAAAACGCATGGGGTAAGCAAAGCAATCAATCCGCCAATAAAACCTAAGAACAAATAAGTCCAATAGTTTTCAGATGCTTCAATCGTTTTGGTTCCGCAATCAGTCAAAGGTTTTTTGAAATCTATCGATGCTATTTTCAGCTGTTTTGGGTCGAGCTTTGAAGTTTTTGTGACCGTAATTTCTCCTTTTGCTGGATTTTCTACTACCGTTTCGGTTGTTTTTACAGAATCTTTTACTTCTTCAGTGGGTACAGCAGCATCTTCTGAAACTCCTTTTGGAGTAATTTTTTGATTAAATTCTAATGTGTTCGGAGCCAGACAAACTCTGTCATCACAAGTCTGATACGTGATTTCAGCAACGACTTCTCCCGGTTTTGTGCCGTCTTTTAATTTAAATTTCTGCTTAAAACCTGCAGAATTGGAATAGTAAATAATCGTCCCGCCGAAAGCCTCAGAAAATTCTTCGTGCTTTTTACCAACTTCCTGGAATTTACCAATCAGTTCTATGTTTTTCCCTGATACCACATATTCTGTAGGAATTCCTGTGTCTTCAGGAATGTCTCTTGAATAAATATGCCAGCCGCTTTCTAAAGTCGCATTCAGAACGGCTTCGTATTGATTATTACCCAATTCGTTGACCGTGAATTTGAATTTTACAGGATTTTTGATTTGTGCATTGATTCCTGTGAATAAGAACAGGAGAATGAGTAAAAACCAGTTTTTGAATTTCATTTTACTTTTCATTAAAAATTGTGAGAATGCGTTTCGTTCCCTCATCTTTTGCGTAGCGTCTATCTTGTCTGAAAGGAATAATGCCTAAAACACGATTGTTTCCGTCTGTCAGAAGCCAAATTTTTTGCTTGGCTAAAATAGACAATTTTTCGTCCTTAAAAAACTTCGAAACTTTCTTTTTTCCCGAAAAACCAGTCGGATAAAAAACGTCTCCTTCCTTTTTTTTACGAAGCTTTAATGGAAACGTGATTTTTTCGGCATCAAAATCCCATTGGAACGTTTTATTGATTTCCTCAATACTCGAAATTGGGTCTGAAATGTTGAGTTCAACATTGTTTTGATTTAAATCAAATCCTTGGGTTAAAATGATTTCTTTTTGATTTTCTTTTTTTTGATTTAATTTGTTTAAAATCAATTCGTTTCGATTGATGATGAGTTGGAAGTCATTTGAGAAAAATGAACTTCCTGTTTCAGATTTGAAGATTTTTTTTATTTCCTCTTCTTTTTCAAAACCATATTTTTTCAAGATTTCAAATTTCACCAAATCACTTTCAATATTCAGTTTATTTTTATCTAAAAATTTGTTTTCATTGTTTGAAATTGTAATTCTGTTTTCAATTTCTTCAATCTGTTGCCGAACGAAATCTTTTGTCTGATTTAAATAAGACAAAGATTTTTTAAAATTTTCCAGAAAATGATTGTTGGTTTCCAAAAGTTTCGGAACCATTTCGTTTCTGATTTTATTCCTTAAATAATCACTTTTTTTGTTGGAAAGATCTTCCCGATATTCAATCTTATGTTTTTTTGCGAAATCATAAATTTCATCTTTAGAAAAATGCAAAAGCGGTCGAAGAATTTTATGGTCATTTGCAGGAATTCCACTCAAACCTTTAATTCCGGAAGCTTTAGATAAATTAATGATGAAAGTTTCCAGCTGATCATTCAAATGATGTGCGGTCACTAAAAACTCCAAATTTTCTTTTTCCTGAATCTGTTTAAAAAAATGATAGCGAAGTTCTCTCGCCCAAAGCTGAATAGAATTTTCAGGCTTGTTATCTACTTCTGAAACTTCATATAAATGAAATTTAATCTTGTTCTCACAACAGAAATCCTCCACCACTTTTTGATCCTCATTAGAATCTTCTCCCCGAAGTTTGTAATTCACATGCGCAATTTGAAAATTTAAACCTAAATTATTGAAAATATGTGCCAAAACCATAGAATCTGCACCTCCGCTAACGGCTAAAAGATAGTGCTGATTTTCGGGAAATGGAATGAGGTTTTCGAGTTGTTTTTTGAAGGTTGATTTTTCCAGCATGAGGCTCAGAATTTCTTTTGTACAAAGATAAACCATATAATTAAAATGAATTTTCCTAAATTTGGCTTGTCTAAAAAAGATTATTTATGAAGATTTTTAAAATTTTAGCAGTTTCTGCAATGGCGTTGGGTGCAACATCTTGTGTAAGTAAAAAGCAGTATGACGCTTTGAGCGGCAACTACAAACAGTGTATCGAAAATATCGGCGAAAGACAAAGAGAAATTCAGGATCTGAAAGGTCAGAACTCTACGTTGACTGCAGAAAATAACCTATTAAAAAGTCAGCATGATGCTCTGAAATCATCTTTGGATGCTTGTCTTTCAAATACAGGAAAAAGCTCTGCAAACATTGATAAATTGGTAGGAGAGATCAACTCTTCAAACATGTATATCAAGCAGCTTATTTCTTCTAATGCGAAAAATGACAGCTTAAATTTAGCTTTGTCAAACAAGCTGAAGAGATCTTTGGATAATGTAACTGACGATGATGTTCAGGTAAAAGTGCTGAAAGGTGTTGTAATGATCTCGCTTTCTGACAAAATGTTATACAAAGTAGGAGATTACAACGTGCTTCCGGCAGCTCAGGAAGTTTTAGGAAAAGTAGCTAAGGTGATCAATGATTACGATAAATATTCTGTATTGATTGAAGGGAATACCGATAACTCTCCTTTGAGCTCTGCAAATCTGCCGAGAGACAACTGGGATCTTTCTGCTTTGAGAGGAACTTCAATTGCAAAAGTATTGCAAAGCCAGTTTGGTGTTGACCCGGCAAGAATTACCGCAGGTGGACGTTCAGAGTACAATCCGAAAGCGACAAACATGAGTGTTTCCGGAAGAGCAGAAAACAGAAGAACAGAAATCATCATTATGCCTAAACTTGATGAGTTTATGAAATTGATGGATATTACTCCTAAGAAATAATTGCTTTCAAAATAGCATAAAGAATCCCGATAAAAACTTTTATCGGGATTTTTTTTAGACAAACGTTTTCCTTTTTAAGTTTCAAAAAGATTGCTTTTAAAGGGAATTGCATTCTTTCCTTAGGAATCATTTTTTGTCTGAAGGGTCAGTTTGTTTCATCGACTTGCTTTTTACCTCCGTTTTCAATAATTTTTTTTCACCATCATGTGCTAGATTTCTTGCTCGTGCAAATCTAATACGATAAACCTTTACCAAACATCCGTATTTATACGGATTTTTTGATTTTAACATTTCAAAGAAAATTGTTTATATTTAAGTAAATTTGAATCGTAAAAATTATCAATATGAGCTTTTTTGAAGAAGAAAATGCTGAGATGGACAGATATCTGGAGAATCATGCCTCTGCAGAGCCCAAAATTTTGAGAAAACTGAGAAGAGAAACTTTTCAGAAAACAACTCAGCCTCACATGATTTCTGGTTATCAGCAGGGAAGATTACTGACCATTATTTCAAAAATTCTACAGCCGAAAAATATACTAGAAATAGGGACGTTCACAGGTTATGCTGCACTGTGCATGGCTGAAGGTTTGTCAAAAGACGGAAAGCTCACGACGTTGGACGTAAACGAAGATTTAGCGTATTTACCCCAAAAGTACTTTTCGGAAAGTGAGTTTTCTGATCAGATCAATTTTAAAATTCAGGATGCGAAAGAATTTTTAAAGGAAACCGATGAGGTATTCGATTTGGTTTTTATTGATGCCGATAAAGAAAATTATGCAGAATATTTCAGATTAATCAAACCCAGAACAAAATCAGGTTCTGTCGTGATGTTTGATAACGTGCTTTGGTATGGTAAGGTTTTAGAAGAAAATCCAAAACAGAAATCTACACAAGTCATCAAAGAACTCAATGATTTGGCGGCGAAAGATGAAGATTTTGAAAATCTTATTTTACCTTTGCGTGACGGAGTAAATCTGCTTCGGAAGAAGTAATTAAAGATTTAAAAATTAAATAATTAAAAGATTCATCCCTCTATTTTTAATCTTTAAATCATTCAATCTTTTAATATAAATCAATGGATAAAGGAATTTGTGTGGTAACAGTGGCGCCGGTGCGTGCAGAAAATTCTGACAAAGCAGAAATTGTTACTGAAATATTGTTTGGCGAAAGTGCAGATATTCTGGAAGTGAATAAAAACTGGACCAAAATAAAAATGCACTACGACGGATATGAAGGCTGGATGGATACCAAACAAATCAAACATATAACCGACGAATATTTAGCCAACAGAAAAGTAACTCTAATTACTGAGGATTTTGCTTCTATAATGACCAATGACGGCCGCACTTTGCTTTCAATGGGTTCTGAAGTAGAATATCCTGCAGTTGCGTCCCGCAGAAGTCATGACTTGCGTGAAAGCATTGCTCTGACAGCAAAAGAATTCCTGAATGTTCCGTATTTGTGGGGCGGAAAAAGTTTCTTTGCAGTAGATTGTTCGGGTTTTGTACAGCTGGTGTATAAGATTCATAATGTGAAAATGCCCAGAGATACTTATCAGCAAGCAGAAGTTGGTGAGGTTTTAAGTTTTGTGGAAGAAAGTCAGCCCGGCGATCTCGCTTATTTTGAAAATTCTGAAGGCAAAATTATTCACGTAGGAATTATGCTTGAGAATCAGAAAATTATTCATGCATCAGGAAAAGTGAGAATTGATACGCTTGATTCTACAGGGATTTTCAATAAAGAAATGAATAAACACACGCACAAGCTCAGAGTGATTAAAAGTGTTTTGTAATCTCAAACAAGGCTTCGAATGGAAGATGTATTATTTATAGTATTTGATCTGCTCAATCTCGGATTGGTTATTTTCCTGTGGTGGTTTACAATAAAAAATTACAAAGCGTTACCTCAAAGAATTCCTGTACATTTCGATGTTGAAGGAAAACCGGATAATTTCGGAAGTAAAAAGTATGTGTTCTTTACTCCAATTCTGAGCGTAGTTTTTTATATAGGAATTTTCTTTTTGATACGTTCTCCGGAATCTGCCAATTTTCCTGTTGAGATTACCGATGCAAATCGGGATGTGCAGTTTTTTATCATGAATTTTTTTATAAGATGGCTGTTCCTTTTAATTGGTTTGATTTTTCTAAACAGTCAGGATTTTACATTCAGATATGCTTCTGATGAAGATGCAAAAGTTAAAGTTCCTTTTTCAACAATGCTGCTTTCTATTATCGGGAGTTTAATCGCAGTCTTTATCATTACAGCTCAGTTTAAATAATTAAATATGGCTTTCTTTTACAATTTTTTTATCCGCCTTCTCATTTTCGGAATGAAATTTTTTTCGTTGTTTAATGATAAAACTAAAAAAGGCGTTGAAGGAAGAAAACAATCTCTGCATGTCATAAAATCATCATTCTCAACGGACGACAAAGTGATTTGGATGCATGCCGCCAGTTTAGGTGAATACGAGCAGGGTTTGCCTGTTTTAGAAAAGCTTAAAAATCAATTCCCTCATTACAAGATTTTAATTACTTTCTTTTCTCCATCGGGATTAGAGAACGTTATTAAAAAGAAAAATATTGCTGATGCAATCTGTTATCTGCCTTTTGATACAAAGAAAAATGTAAAAGAATTTCTCGCTCAGATGAATGTTGAACTATTTTTTACGGTGAAATATGACTACTGGTATAATCTTTTGCAGGAACTGAAAAACAGGAATATAAAAACGTTTGTCATTTCCGCTTTGTTTTATGATAGTCAATCGTTTTTCACCTCGTATGGAAAGTGGTTTGTAAAGCAGTTAAAAAAGAATGTTGATTGGTTTTTTCACCAAACCAAACAGTCTTATCTTTTGGCTAAAAGTATCGGTTTGCAGAACGCTTCAGTGACGGGCGATACAAGATTTGACCGCGTAAAACATTTAAGAAATCTTGCTAATGATGTTGATTTCATCAAAGAATTTATTGATGATAAAAAATCAGTTGTTTTCGGAAGTTCCTGGCAGGCGGAAGAGAAATTAGCGAGAATGATTTCAGAAAAAAATCAATATGTAAAATTGATTATTGCTCCACACGACTTAAAAAGAGTAGAACATTTAAAAGAAATATTCCCAAATGCAATTTTGTACAGTAACTTAAAAAACTCTTCAATTCTCCAACCCTCAGGCTCTCAGATTTTAATCATCGACAGCATTGGTTTGCTCTCAAAACTGTATTCGTATGCAGATATCGCAGTCGTTGGCGGCGGTTTTCACAATTCAGGACTGCATAATATTCTTGAAGCAGCAACTTTTGGTGTTCCTGTGATTTTTGGGAATCATTACAAGAAAAATCCTGAAGCGGATGATTTAATCAAAGCTGAGGGCGGAAAATCTTTCGAGCATGAAAATGAAGCTGCAGAATTTGTTCTTTATCTTTTAAATAATCAAGAAGAGCTAAAAAGTATATCAGAAAACGCTGGAAAATTTGTTGCGGAACAACCTAATTCTTCAGAATTAATTCTCAGAAAAATTCTCTCACTTTAGAAAGCCTTGACTTTTAATGTCTTTTACCATTAAATCTAAATGATCAGGAATTTTTTCAATTGTCAGCCAATTAAAATCAAAACTGTTATTGATACAAAGTTTTTCCAAATACCTGTTTTCGTGAATTTTTGATTCTATACTTTCCAATACTTCATCAAGCTCCATCCAGTAATCCTGATCGATTTTTTTAATGGAAATAATGGCTTTCAAAAGTTTGTTGATCATATAAATATAAAGCTTGTACACATTATCAAACCTTTGATGATTAAATTTATCGTTATTTTCTAAAATTTTATTTACTAAAAATAACTGTAAAGAAATCTCTCCGAATTTATCAGTCGTTATTTTAACGTGTTCAGTAATTTCAGCGCTTATTTTTCTGATTAAAACTAAAAAATATTTAGGATTTCCAATGTATTTTGAAGCTAAACTCACTCGTTCTTCGATAATTTCTTCCATCTGATTTCGCTTCTGGTCAGTTGTTTCAGTATCTATCAGTTCAAAATAAAGTTTCTTAGACAATAATTTATCTTTTTTCAGTAAACGGAAAATAAGTCGGTCTTTTTCAATTGCCGAAAAATTGCTTAGTGCAGCTTTAAATTCTTTTGAATATTCCATTAGTTAAATATTTTAGAGTATTTCAAAAATCCATTGATTGCCCAATTGGCGGTGTAATATAAAGATTTCAAAGTAGAAAATTTCATGAAATCTTTGTAGACTAAATATTGGTCTTTTACAATGTTTTGCTTTTTTCGAGAAACGCTTGTTGCGTGCATTCTGTACTTTGCCATGGTCTTTGGAAGAGGTTTTCCTATGGAGATTTTCTTTAATAAATTCAGCCACATCACATGGTCTTCCCGTTTACTTCCTTCCGGAAAATATTCTATGCCAACCCTTTTGGAATCATACATTGATGAAAGTAAAGACAGCCTGCAAGTCTTGAGTAGATTTTCAAAAGTTACTGCTTTATCCGCTTTAAAATCCTCAATTTTCGGAACTAAATTTTCATCACATCGTGCATAATTAGAGTAGGTGATTTCCGCATTTTCTTTCTTCATAAATCCAATCATTTCTTCTAAAAAATTGGGTTCCCAAAAGTCATCTGCATCCAGAAAAGTAATGAATCTTCCCGTTGCATTTTTTAAAGAAATATTTCTCGCATGCCCGGCACCGCCATTTTTTTCTGCAACCGTCAGTTTTATTCTGGGATCGTTCAGCTTCTGAATGATTTCCACGGAATTATCAGAAGAATGATCGTCAGTAATGAGCCATTCCCAATCTTTAAAAGTCTGACTTTGTACAGATGCAATCGTTTCTTCCAAAAATTTTGAAGAATTATAGCAGGGTGTGATGATGGAAACTTCAGGCATTCAGTATTTTTTGCAAATATAAGGCTTTGAAAATGGTCTTTAAAAGCGGTGTTTTTAAGAAAATGTAAATTATGATTCCAAAATTCAAAAAAAATGATTGATTTTTAATAAAAAATCATAATTTTATGCCTTGAAAAATTTGATCTATGAAGAAATTAGCATTATTATTTGCAGGTTTATCATTAATGGTAGGTACTACCGCATGTAACGATGATGAAAACGAGACGGTACAGGAGTTTCCAATTGTAGGAACCTGGAAGCCAGTAGCAGAAGTAAGAACTGAAGTTGATCTTGACGGTGTCGGGGTTTCTGATGAAATTACCTATACTACTTGTCAGCAAGAATCTCGTTGGGTATTTAATGAAAATAATTCTGGAAAAAGAACAAATAAAGACGAAGCGGGCTCACCATTGACATGCTCAACGATTTCTGAACGTAACTTCAGTTATACCTACAACAAAACTGAAAAGAATTTTGAAATCAAATATCAGGGTACCGTAGTTTCTGAAAAAGGGAAAATCGTCGATCTGACTGCAGAAACAATGAATCTGAAAATTGAGGATAATGTAGATCCTACAGTTTACAAAGCAACGACCTATACTTTCAAAAGAGTTGCTCCGTAATATTTAAATTAATTACAATCTATATAAATCTCATCTGCGGATGAGATTTTTTGTTTAAATCAAAGCATGAATTAGTTTAAAATTAAATAACCAGTTCTTTTAAAATCATTAAATTTGTGAATCTTGATTTAAATTAAATCTAAAATTTCATCAAAGTCTAACAACAAATATCATTATAATAACGTGTTTTACGATCATCAGCAGATAGAAAAAAAGTGGCAGAAATATTGGGAAGACAATCAAACTTACAAAACTTCCAATTCGACAGATAAACCTAAATTTTATGTACTTGATATGTTTCCATATCCGTCGGGAGCAGGGCTTCACGTAGGTCATCCGCTGGGATATATTGCGTCAGATATTTATGCAAGATATAAAAGACATCAGGGTTTTAATGTTTTGCATCCTGTAGGTTATGACAGTTTCGGATTGCCTGCCGAACAGTATGCCATTCAAACGGGGCAGCATCCTGCGGTGACTACAGAACAGAATATTACAAGATACGAAGAGCAGTTAAGGAAAATTGGATTTTCATTTGACTGGAGCAGGGAAGTGAGAACTTCAGACGCTTCGTATTATAAATGGACGCAATGGATTTTTATTCAGCTATTTCATTCGTGGTATAATAAAGATACAGACAAGGCAGAATCTATTGAAACTTTGATCAAACATTTTGCGGAAAAAGGAACAGAAGGTCTTAATGCCAACCAAAATGACGAATTAAATTTTACTGCAGAAGAATGGAAAAATGCTTCTGAAATTGATAAAGAAGATATTTTATTAAATTACCGTCTGTCTTTCCGTGCAGAAACTACCGTAAACTGGTGTCCGGCTTTGGGAACTGTTTTAGCCAACGATGAAATTAAAGACGGGAAATCTGAAAGAGGTGGATATCCTGTTTTCCAAAAGAAAATGATGCAGTGGAGCATGAGAATTTCTGCTTACTCTGAAAGATTATTACAAGGTCTTAAAACTTTAGACTGGCCACAGCCATTGAAAGATGCTCAGGAATACTGGATTGGGAAATCTCAGGGAGCACAGGTGAAATTTCAGGTAGAAAATCACGAAGAAGTTATCGAAGTTTTCACAACAAGACCTGATACTATTTTCGGTGCAACCTTTATGGTATTGGCTCCTGAAAATCCTTTGGTTGAAAATATTACAACTGCAGAACAAAAAGTTGAAGTAGATACTTATATAGAAGAAACTTCTAAAAAGACTGAGCGTGATAGAATGGCTGACGTGAAAAACGTAAGTGGTGCTTTCACCGGAACTTATGCAGTGAATCCGTTTAGCGGAAAAAAGATGCCAATCTATATTTCAGATTATGTTTTGATGGGTTACGGAACGGGAGCTGTAATGGCTGTTCCTGCGCACGACGAGCGTGATCATAGATTTGCAAAGAAATTTAATTTAGAAATTATAAAAGTCGTAGAAACCGAAGAAGATATTCAGGAAAAATCTTTTGATTCTAAAGATTCGGTTTGTATAAACTCTGATTTCTTAAACGGTTTAAATTATAATGATGCAAAAGCATTAATAATTGATGCTATCGAAAAGAAAGGAATCGGGCACGGAACAACGAACTACAGACAACGTGATGCAATTTTCTCAAGACAACGTTATTGGGGCGAGCCGGTTCCTATATATTATAAGGAAGGAATGCCTTACACTTTGCCAAACTCTGCATTACCTTTGGAACTTCCTGAAGTAGAAAAATATTTACCCACAGAAGATGGTGATCCGCCATTAGGAAATGCAAAAACGTTTGCCTGGGATGAAGCGAACCAAAAAGTTGTTGCTACAGATTTAATTGATGATAAAACGGTATTTCCATTAGAATTATCTACAATGCCTGGTTGGGCAGGAAGTTCTTGGTATTTCCTGAGATACATGGATCCGAATAATGATGAGGTTTTTGCTAAAAAAGAACTTTCGGATTATTGGGGGCAGGTCGATTTATACATCGGAGGTAGCGAGCATGCAACCGGTCACTTATTATATTCCCGTTTCTGGAACATGTTTTTGAAAGACAGAGGATATATTAATCAGGATGAGCCTTTCCAAAAATTGATTAATCAGGGAATGATTTTGGGGATGAGTGCGTTTGCGTATAGAATTAAACCAACTTTAATTGCATTTAATGTTAGTTTTAATGAATCCGTTAAAAAGAAGATTGAAAACTTCCCAATTCAAATTTTCGCATCTAAAAACTTAATAAAAGATGATAAATTAGATTCCTCTTTTGAGGAAGAATATAAAAAAGCTACAAAATTATTTTTTGATTGGTCAGAAAATCAAGAAGATTATGTAGCTAGTGAAGAATCTGAGGAGCTGGTTATTTTTCATGCGACTAAAGTTCACGTTGATGTATCTTTATTAAAAGGAACATCTGACGAATTGGATATTGAAGCTTTCAAAGCATGGAGACCGGATTATGCAGACGCAGAATTTATTTTAGAAGACGGAAGATACATCACGGGTCGTGAAGTAGAAAAAATGTCTAAGTCAAAATATAATGTTGTTAATCCTGACGACATCTGTAATGAATACGGAGCAGATGGTTTAAGGTTGTATGAGATGTTCTTAGGTCCGTTAGAGCAATCCAAGCCTTGGAACACGCAAGGTCTAAGCGGAGTTTACGGTTTCCTGAAGAAATTCTGGAATTTGTATTTCAACGAAGATGTTTTTGAAGTTTCTGAAGAAGAACCTACAAAAGGGGAGTATAAAATTTTGCATACCTTAATCAAAAAGGTAGTTTATGATATTGAAAATTTTTCTTTCAATACGTCAGTTTCTTCATTTATGATTGCTGTCAACGAGTTACAGAAATTAAAATGCAACAAACGCAATATATTAGAACCTTTAGCCGTTATAATTTCCCCTTACGCCCCACATATCTGTGAAGAGGTATGGAATTTGCTTGGTCATAAAGATTCGATAGAGTTTGAAACATTCCCTGTTTTGAATGAAGAATACTTGGTTGAGGACGAGATTAATTATCCTATAAGCGTAAATGGTAAGATGAAGTTTAAAATTTCTTTGTCTGCTCAGCTTTCTGCAGCGGACGTTGAGGTTTTAGTGCTTCAAAATGACAAATTGATAGAGATTTTAGATGGCAAAAAACCAAAAAAGATTATTGTAGTGCCTAAAAAAATAGTAAATATTGTAATTTAAATTAAATTTAACATTGGTAATTTCAAAAAATTAGAGCGTTAAATTTTTTGATTTTTTAATGTAATTACAAAAAGTGATAAAAATCATTAATAATTTTGGATATAATTACAATATCGGAATCGTATTAATTTTTCGTTATCAAAAAAAGACAAAATGTTTATTTAAGACTATTGCATTTTAAGTAATTTTGCCTTTATTTTACAACTTTAAAATTTTTAAACAATATAATTTAGTTAAATATGGAAATGAATGTTTCAAAAAATGATGAGCAAGTAGTTGCTAGAAAGGCAGGAGGTTTAAATCCAGCTGTAATTATTCCTATCCTATTGGTATTGGGGATTTGTATTTGGTTATTCGTATTAGGTAGCCCAGGTAATTTTAAAGCTGATCCTAGATTAGGAGGAGGTTCAGTAGCTTTTTCTGATGTTGAGGGTAAAGATCTTCATCCAGAAGGGTTCATGGGAATGATTTACATGGGAGGTGTAATTGTACCATTGCTTGTTACATTCATGATTACTGTAATCGTTTTCTCATTTGAAAGATATTTTGTTTTAAGCAAAGCTTCAGGTGCAGGAAATGTAGACAACTTCGTTGTAAAAGTTAGAAGTTTGCTAAACCAGAACAAAGTTGACGAAGCTCTAGAAGAGTGCGACAGACAACAAGGTTCTGTAGGAAACGTAGTAAAAGAAGGTTTGACGACTTACAAGGCGTTGGCTCACGACACTACTTTAAACAAAGAACAGAAAATGATTGCTCTAAACAAAGCTATCGAAGAGGCTACTACTCTTGAGATGCCAATGTTAGAGAAAAACATGATGATTCTGTCTACTTTAGGTACAGTGGCAACATTGGTAGCACTATTAGGTACTGTAATTGGTATGATTAGAGCGTTCTTCGCTTTAGGAGCGAGTGGTGGTACACCTGATGCTGCTGCATTATCAATCGGTATTTCTGAAGCATTGATCAACACTGCATTAGGTATTGGTACTTCAGCTGTAGCGATTATCCTTTATAACTTCTTTACTTCTAAAATTGATGGGTTGACTTACAAGATCGACGAGATCGCAATGAGCATCCAGCAGTCTTTTGCAGAATTTCACTAAGAATTAAGTGAATCTGTGTTTTACACAAAAAGGAGTTTATAATTTTTAATTAGATAATAATAATGGCGAGAATAAAACCAAAAAGACATGGGGTAGTTACGGATATGACCGCAATGTGCGACGTTACGTTCCTACTACTTACATTCTTTATTATGACCACTCAGTTCAAAAAGCCTGATGTGGAGCAAATCAAACCGCCATCTTCAATCTCAGAAAAATTACTTCCTGATGCGAGTTTAATGACTATTAATGCTACACCAGACGGAAAATTCTATTTCCAGCCGGTAGAGAACGCAACAGAAAGATTAGAGCTTTTGGATAAAATGGGACAGAAGTACGGTGTTACTTTTGACAACAATCAGAAAGCTGCATTTCAGAGAGTTCAGACAATTGGGGTTCCGATGAACCAACTTAGAAGCTATCTTTCATTGTCTGAGGATGAGCAGAAGAATTTTAAAAGTCCAAAAGGGATTCCTATGGACAGTACAAATAAACAGTTGGTTGACTGGGTAGAGCAGAGTTTAAGTGTTAATCCTGAATACAAATTAGCAATTAAGGGTGACGTTACTACAGAATATCCAAAAGTTAAAAGTTTATTTGAGGGTTTAAGAGATATTGATTTTCTTAAATTTTGGTTGATAACGTCACAAGAAGGTAAACCTAACGAATAATAAGGAATAGAAATGGCAGAAGTACAGGTACAAGAGAAAGGCGGCAAAGGCGGCAAGGTACGTTCCAAGAAAAATAACCCTAGGGTCGATATGACTCCGATGGTGGATTTGAATTTCTTACTATTGATGTTCTTTATGTTTACATCAACGTTTAGTAAACCAAATGTGATGGATTTAGGTCTTCCGGGTAAACCAAAACCAAACGACCCTATTCCACCAAAGACGGAAATTAAACTTTCTAATTCAGTTTCTTTATTATTAGGAAAGAATAACAGGATTTTTTGGCATCAGCAGGATAATACATCTTTGACTGACCAAAATTTGGCTGAGACATCTTTTGATAGAGAAGGAATCAGAAAGATTATTGAGCAAGCAAAAGCAGGAGCGGCAGATAAAGATAAATTCACAGTGATTATCAAGCCAACTGATGATGCAGTATATAAGAACTTTGTAGACATTCTTGACGAAATGGCAATTACTAAAAGTGAAAGATATGGTGTTACCGATCTGAAGCCTTGGGAAAAAGCTATTTATGATAAGAAGGTTGGTAACTAATCAATTACTACAAAGTAATTAACCATTAAATTTATAGTACAATGGCAGATGAAAATGCTTACAGTCAAAATCTTACATTAGACGAGATTGTATTTGAAAATAGAAATAAAAATTATGGAGCTTATGATATCAGAACACAGTATCCTAGATTACTGACAAAATCTTTTATCATTGGTACCTCAATATTTTTATTGATTGCTTTATCTCCTCTTATTTATTTAACCATCAAAAATCTTGCTGCTGAAGAACAAGTGGAAGTAAAAGCAGATTTGGTTGATATTATTCAGGAAGATAAAATTATTGAACAGCCGAAGGAAGAAGAACCACCTCCACCACCACCACCAAAAGAGGAGGAGAAGATTGAAATTATTCAAAATGTTGTTCCGGAGCCTGTGAAAGCTCCGAAAATTGAAACGCCACCACCACCAATTTCTAAGCAATTAGAAACGACTACAGGTGTTACAGCTCAGGAAGGTGTGAAAGCTCCGGCTTATACACCACCTCCACCGCCGCCATCTACAGGTACTAAGGCTTCAACAGCTGAGGTTAAGCCTCAGGTAAGTGATACGCAAGTATACAGCGAGGTAGAGCAAACTGCAGAATTCCCTGGAGGTATCAATGCATTTAGAAATAAAGTATCTGGTAACTTCGACGGTTCAGCGATGAATGGTGATGAGGGTACTGTAAAAACTGAAATTACTTTCGTTGTCGAAAGAGATGGATCTATTACAGACGTGAAAGCTAACGGTAAAAATGCAGATTTTAATTCTGAAGCCGTTAGAACAATTAAGTCAATTAAAAATAAATGGACTCCTGCAAAAATCAATGGTCAATCTGTTCGTTACAGATTCAGATTACCTTTGACAATGAATTTTGAAGGATAGTATTTATCTTTAAATATTATTAAAAAAGAGAAGCATATGCTTCTCTTTTTATTTTTTTTAATACTTTTGTTATATGGTTTTCAAATATTTATCCTTAGTCACAGGATTTTGTTATATTGTCTTAGGGCTTATCATTATTTTTTATAAGGCATCTTTTGCTAATTTTGATCCTACCATGATTTTAGTGTTTGGTATAGCAATTATATTATACGGAATATTCAGAATCTGGAGAGGATTTCTAAATTTAAAAAATACAGCAGATGAAGAATAGTATTAAAATTATACTTCTTTTTTTGTTAGCAACAATTGTAAGCTGCTCAAAGAAAGGCGAAAAATCTTTGTCATATAACAATGGTGAGATGACAATTCTTACTGACGAATCATTCAAAAGCGTTACAGAAGCACTGGCTGAAGGATATATGATCAGTTATCCGGAAAGCAAAATAAAAGTTGTTACAAAGAAAGAAGACCTTGGGTTTTTAGATCTTTTAAATAATAAAGTAAAAATTGCTGTAATGTCTAAGGACTTGTCTCCTGAAGAAAAGAAAGCTTACGAAGAGCAAGTAGATTTAAAATTTATACCTGCAAAATTCGCTGCTGATGCAGTTGTTTTTGTTGTTCCTAAAAGTTCAGAAAAGACAAGCATTACAATGGAGGAAATTGTAAAAGGAATGCAGTCTGAAGAAAAGAATTTTATATTCGACGGAGCCAATTCAAGTAACTTAAATTTTGTAGCTCAAAAGTTAAAAAAACTTCCTAAAGATTTGAAATATTCAATCATTCCCGGAAGTGCAAATGTGATTGAGGAACTTAATAAATATCCTGATAAAATAGGTGTGGTTGGCTTAAATACAATCAGCCGGCCTTATGATAAAAACGCTGAGAAATTAAGAGAACTCATAAAAGTTTTACCTGTTGTTAGCAATGGGAAAACATATTCAGCAGACTTTGAAGGAATGCGTGAGATGAAATATCCTTTTACAAGAGTTTTATATTTCTTAACAAATGAAGGGAATTTTAACATTGCCAATGGTTTCATAAGATATTCTTGTACCCATTTAGGGCAGAAAATCGTTCAAAAAGAGGGCTTACAGCCATACAATATTTATCCACGAGAAGTTCAGATGCGTTAAATAATATTAAATTCATCTGATTACCAATTTAATTCATTTATTTTGGTCTGAAAATTGTGTGTAAATTATAGTTCAATTAGAAAATATATAATGAAAGATATAATGATTATGAATGTAAAGAAAGTTGCTTTTGGGGCGGCGGTTGTATTTTTTAGCAATTTTGCGATTGCACAAACATTACAGGATGGTATCAACAGCATCGATAGTGATAAATTTGCTCAGGCGAAGACGAATTTCACGCAGATGATTGCCAAAGAACCAAAAGCAGAAAACTATTTCTATTTAGGAAATACATTTTTGAGACAATCTGAGCCGGATTTTGCTCAGGCTACTGAAAGTTTTAATAAAGGTCTTGCTGCGGACAGCAAAAGCTATTTAAATAAATTAGGTTTGGCTACTGTTAAACTTGGTAAAGGAGATAAAAGTGCTATTGCTGAAATTCAGAAAATAGTAACTGACTCAAGAGAAAAAGATGCTGAAGTTCTTTTCAGAGCTGCAGAAGCTTTAACATTATTTGAAAAAAATAACTCCCCGGATTTAGCTATTCAATTTTTGAATAAGGCGATTGAAAGAGCTGCTAAAAAAGAAGTTCCTGCTTACTATTACTATACTTTGGGGGATGCTTACAGACTGAAGAGAATTCCGGGTGATGCGATGTCAGCTTATGACAAAGCTTTGCCTTTAGCAAAAAATAAAGCTTCTGTATATACTAGAATCGGAACACTTTGGATGGCTGCTCAGCAATGGCAACAAGCTAAAACGAGTATTGAGAAAGCAATCTCTACAGATGCGACGTATGCTCCGGCTTACAAAGCTTTAGCTGCTTACAATATTAAGTATCAGGAAAATGCTAAAGCAACTCAGGATTTGATCAACTATACAAAATATGCTGATGAAGATCCTTACACTCAGTTGGAGATTGCGAAATTGTATTTTACCAATGAAGATTATGCAAATTCAAAATTGATATTAGATAAGATTTTTGATAAAATTACAGATCCTATCAAATTCAAATTGAGAGCTTATGTAAACTATGCAGACGGACAATATGCTGAAGCAAAACAAAACATGGATACGTTCGTGTCTCAGGCGGAAAAATCTAGAGTTCAGCCTGCTGATCAAGGTTTACAAGGTCTTATTGCTGCAGGTTTAGCTAAAACTGAAACTGATACGGCTAAAAAAGCAGCTTTGACAGCGGAATCTCAGCAAAAGATTGCGATTGCAAAAGCAGCGAAGGATGAAACAATGAAGTGGGATATGGAATTGGCTAAAATCAGCGGTGGAGGTGCAGCATCTCAGGCTTCTGTAGACGCAGGTCCTACAAATTCACAGATTGAAGCATTGAAAAAGCAAGTTGCAGCAAATGCTCAGGATTCTGATGCGTTGTACAAATTGGCAACAGCTTACCAAGATGTTAAAAACTGGAATGGAGCCATCGCTACGTGGCAGAAAATGAGTGCAATTTTACCAGATTGGGCTCCTGCTTACTACAGTTTAGGGTATGCTTATCAGCAGGCAGCTAATAATGATGCAGCAAAAATTGCTTACGAAAAGTATATTGCAACAGTAAAACCGGCAGAGGTAGAAGCTAATAAACAAACTTTGGCGTATGCATACTTTGCAGTTGCTTACTTATCTAAAGATTCTGATGTAGCAAAAGCAAAAGATTATGTTGCTAAGTCTTTACAGCTAGATCCAAGTTATCAGGATGCTGTGAAACTAAATACAGAAATCAATAAGTAATTTAAATTTTAAATTATACATATTAAAACTTCCCATTCCTCGAGCTTGGGAAGTTTTTATTTTAAATCTTATATTTGAAAACGTGAAACGCTCAGGTAAAAAAATCTGAAATATGAGAAAAATTATTGGGCGTTCTATCTGAAAATTTAATAATAAAGAATAGATGAAAATAGATATACTTGCTTTTGGTGCACATCCGGATGATGTTGAGTTAGGTTGTGGCGGAACTGTCGCTAAATTAATTTCTGAAGGGAAAACATGCGTCATTATAGACCTTACAAGAGGCGAGTTGGGAACCCGAGGGACTGATGAGACAAGGCATGAAGAAGCAACCGAATCGGCGAAGATTTTGGGAGTTTCAGCAAGAGAAAATTTAGGAATGAAAGACGGGTTTTTGGACAACTCAGAAGAATACCAATTAAGCATCGTGAAAATGATCCGTAAATACCGTCCGGAAATCGTTTTAGCTAACGCAATTGATGACAGACATCCAGATCACGCAAAAGCAGCGAAATTAGTATCGGATGCGTGCTTTTTATCAGGCTTAAGAAAGATTGAGACAAATGTTGATGGAGAAAGCCAGGACGTATGGAGACCCAAACAGATTTTCCATTATATTCAGTGGAAAGACATCAAGCCGGAATTCGTCATTGATATATCAGAGTATTTAGATAAGAAATTGGAAGCGTGTATGGCATTCAAAACGCAGTTTTACGATCCTAAATCTACAGAACCTGAAACGCCGATTACTTCAAAAGATTTTTATGAGAGTCTTACGTATAGAGCTCAGGATTTAGGAAGGCTTTCCGGAGTGGCTTATGCTGAGGGATTTACGTCTGAGAAGTTGATGGCGTTGAAAAATTTTGACGGAATTGTTTGGTAATTAAAAAATCTTTCCTATATTTGCACCACCAAAAACGGTGATTGTAGCTCAGTTGGTTAGAGCGCCGGATTGTGGTTCCGGAGGTCGGGGGTTCGAGACCCCTCATTCACCCCACATCAAACACATTTTCTTTTTGAAAATGTGTTTTTTTATGCAAAAAAAGCATCTGAAAAGATGCTTATGTTTTTTTATATACTTGGTTGGGTATTTTAAACCTCGTCGTCAGAATCGATTGTGAATGTTCTGCTTTTGAAATCTTTATCATGTTTTTCGGAGATTACATCTTCTCCTTTTTCATTAATGATAAAATCTGTGGACTCATTAAACATCTCCTGAAAGCTTTTAAAATCTTCCTTATAAAGGTAAATTTTGTGCTTTTCGAATGTAGCCTCTCCATTCTCTCCGAAATTCTTTTTGCTTTCGGTAATAGTAAGATAATAATCTCCTGCTTTCGTCTCGCGCACATCAAAGAAATACGTTCTTCTTCCTGCTTTTAACACCTTCGTGAAAATTTCATTCTCATGGCGTTCCTTGTATTCACTCATTATTAGATATTTTTTAATCTTGTTAAGAACAAATATAAAATATTTCTTTTAATCACAAAATTTTTTTTATGATTTATTTAACATTTGTGAACAAATAGGCTAAGCAGTTACAGAATTGGTAATTTCTGTCAGATTAATGATCTTATCTGCACGTTGAGTGCTAGACTCTCTGTGTGTGATGATTATAGAAGTTGCATTATGAATTTTAGTATCGATGTTTTCTAAGATATTCTGTTCGGTTTCCGTATCTAAAGCAGACAACGAATCGTCAAAAATAATGATGTTTGGGTCTTTTATTAATGCTCTGGCAATACAGATTCTCTGCTTTTGACCTCCGGAAAGCATCACGCCACGCTCTCCAACCATCGTTTTGTAGCCTTCCTTGAATTCTACAATGTTTTTGTGAACGTCGGCAATTTTAGAATATTCAACCACTCTTTCATGAGAAGGATTGTCGATGGAGAACCCGATATTATGTTCGATGGAATCTGAAAACAAATAACTTTCCTGCGGAATATAACCAATGAAATCTCTGTAGTTATCCAAATTATGGTCTTTCAGGTTTTTTCCGTCAATAAGAATTTCTCCTTCTGTTGGATCAATTAATCGACATAAAAGAAGAGCAATGGTGGATTTTCCGCTTCCGGTTTTACCCATAATTGCTAAAGATTGTCCTGCATCAATTTTAAAACTTAAATTATCTAAAGCTTTAATTCCTGTATTTGGATAAACATAAGAAACATTTCTGAACTCTATATTTCCTTTGATTGGCTGCTTTTCAAAGTTCTTATTAATGACATCAGATTTTTTATCTAAAAATTCATTAATTCTCTGCATTGAAGCTTCGGCTCTCTGATTGACAGAAGTTACCCAACCCACCATAGAAAATGGCCAGATTAAGATGTTGATGTACATAAAGAAATCAGCAATCTTTCCCACGCTCAATTCGCCTGCGATATATTTTTGTCCACCAATTAGGATAATCGCAACATTTAATAATCCGATTACAAATAAAATAATGGTGAAAAAATACGCTTCTGTTTTTGCTAGATCTAAAGCTTTGTCCTGATAGTCGGTAACCTTGGCTCCGTAATTTTTCTTGATGTAATTTTCCTTAGCAAAAAATTTCACCACCCGGATTCCTGAAAAGCTATCCTGTACAAAAGTGGATATTGCAGACTGGCTTTTCTGCATAATCTTCGATTTTTTATTGATAATCGAGCTTACTTTAAAAATGATGTAAGAAAGAATAGGAAGCGGAAATAAAGTCCAGACCGTCATTGAAACATCGGTCTTCAACATGTAGATACAGGTAATTGTCAGTAAGATTAATAAGTTGACAACATACATTACGCCTGGTCCGAGATACATTCTTACCGCAACTACATCTTCACTCAGACGGTTCATTAAATCTCCGGTGGTGGTCGTTTTGTAATCTGTTAAAGATAAATCCTGATAATGTCTGTAGATTTTATTTTTAAGCTCATATTCAATCCTTCTTGATGCAACAATAATCGTCTGTCTCATCATAAAAGTGAAAAATCCGGTCAACAACGAGCAGCCCACAATGATAGCAACGTAAATTAAAACCTGCTTGTTGAAGCCTAAATTTCCTTGTTTGGTAAGTTCATCAACAGATTTTCCTACAAACTGTACTTTATAAATATTAAAAAAATTGCTGGCGATAATGAAGAGTAACCCCCAAAACAATAATATTTTGTGCTTCCAAAAGTAAGGGTTCAGAGTTTTCAGTGCTTTCATAAACTTTCGCAAAATTACGAAAATTGATAGAGACTAAGAATTTCATAAACTTTAAATTTCATATCTTTGCACCCATAAAAAGCTCTTTGAATGTTAGGAAGAAGACAAATCCGTGAGAAAGTAGTAGAAAACGTGTATTCATACTACCAAAATCCAATTAAGTTTGATGTTTTAGAAAAAAACATGTTCTCCAGTATAGAGAAAATCTATAATCTTTATGTGTTGGAACTCAACTTTTTGGTGGCCCTTAAAGCTCTTGCAGAAAATCAAATGGAAATTGGTAAGAATAAGTACATTAAAACTGATTCTGATATCAACCCCAATCAAAAATTTATCAATAATCAAGTATTGATTAAATTGGAAGAAAATCCGGAAAGACTTTTCTTTTCTGGTCAGCACCAAGATTTGAAATGGGATTTGCATGATGATTTTTTGGTGAGAACATTCCAGAGAATGACTTCAGGAAAGCGTTACCAGGATTTTATGAAGGTTGATGAGTATTCTTTCGAAGAAGATCAGAAATTTATCGGTAAATTATTTTTAAGATATGTTGCTGAGAACGAAGATTTCCATGATTATGTAGGAGATAGAGAACTTTCTTGGTCGGATGACATTCATATTGCAAACTCAATGGTTCAGAAAACGATTGGCTTTATTAAAGAAAATGAAGACAGCCGCACGTTGATCAAAATGATTAAAGATGAAGAAGATAAAAACTTCGCCGGAAAATTATTGAGAGATACACTAAACAATTGGGAAGCAAACGAAAAAAAGCTATCTGAGAGATTAGAAAACTGGGATCTGGATAGAGTAGGGTTGATGGATAAAGTGATCCTTACTATTGCTATCTCTGAGCTTGATCACTTTCCTCTTACCCCTTCAAGAGTAATTATTAATGAATATATTGAGATCGCTAAAGTATTTGCAACAGACCGTTCAAATATATTTATTAATGGAATTTTAGATAAATATTGTAAAGACTTAAATAGAATTTAAAAAAAAATAAAAATGAAAAAGACGTTATCAGTTATCGCTTTATCAGTAATAGGCTTCGGTTTGGTTTCTTGTAAAAAAGAGGGAAGCAAAGACGTTCAAACTTCAGGAACTGCAGTATCAGATTCTTTAAATACTTTGCCTGGTGATTCATTATCAACAACAGCACCTACTGCAGCTGTGACTGGTGCGCCTGCTGCTGCTCCGGTATCAAATCAGCCATTAACAACGATTGCTTTATCTCAAAGCAATTACGATTTTGGAAACATTAAAAAAGGAGATAAAGTAAGTCATGTATACGAAATTACCAATACAGGGAAAAACCCTTTGGTTATTTCTGAAGTGAAGCCGGGATGTGGATGTACTGCTCCTGAGTTTACAAAAGAACCAATTTTGCCTGGTCAAAAAGGGAAAATTACTTTAAGCTTTGATTCAACAAGCTTTGATGGTGCTGTTCAAAAGTATGCAGACGTTTTTGCAAACGTAGAAAAGTCACCTATCAAACTAACGTTCAATGCGAACATACAACCTTAATTAAACTACTATGTTAACACTATTTTTACAGGCAGCACCTGCAGGAGGATCTTCTCCTATGATGCTTATCATGATGGGGGTGATGTTTGTTGGGTTTTATTTCCTGATGATCAGACCTCAGATGAAAAAGCAGAAGCAAGAGAAAAAATTTCAGGAAGAACTGAAAGTGGGAAGCAGAGTAGTTCTTACTTCTGGTCTTCATGGAAGAATTGCTCAGATTCATGATGACGGAGTTGTTATTGAAACACTTTCCGGAAAATTAAAATTTGAGAAAGCAGCCATTTCAAGAGAATTTACTGCTAACAGATTTGGGGATAAAGCTACAGCAACTGCTGACAAAAAAGAAGTTATAGAAGCTGAAAAGAAATAATTTTTAGTTTTAAATAATATTTCGAATCGGCGCGGTGACCAAAGGTCACCGCGCCGATTCTTTTTCAACCTTTTTTTATTCTAAAAGATTTTATGATTGCTTTTCATTGTAATTAAATATACTCATTTGTTTTAAAACATTTATGAAATTCGTGTTTAAAAAATCAAAATAAAATATCTTTGTCTCATGAATCAAAACACAAACAAGAACGTTCTCATTCTTGGCGCTAATTCTGATGTTGCAAAACAATGTATCAGACAATATTTAGCAAAAGGATTTTCTATCATTGCCGCTTCCCGAAATACAAAATCATTGGAAGATTTTATTGTTGAGAATAATTTAAACCAATCAAAAATTACAGTTTTAAATTTCGATGCAGAAGACTTTGATTCGCACCAGACATTTTATAGTGAGCTTCCAACAAAACCACATGTTGTCGTTTACGCAGCCGGATTTTTAGTTGATAATGAAAAAGCGTTGAGAGATTTTAAAGGAACTCAACAAATGATGATGGTGAATTATATGGGCGCAGTTTCTATTCTGAATATCATTGCAATGGATGAAAGCAATAAAAACTTAGAACGAATCATCGGATTATCATCACTTTCGGGAGTGAGAGGACGAAAAAGTAACTTCGTTTACGGAAGCACAAAAGCGGCTTTTACAACTTATTTAGCTGGATTAGGACAAGAATTAGCGCAGAGAAATATTACAGTCAACGTTTTGGTCAGTGGATACATCAATACGAAAATCAATGCAGGTTTGGAGCTTAACAAAAATCTTCTGATGGAGCCTGATTATGTAGCCAAGCATATTGTCAATGCTGGAAATTCTTTTACCATCGTACCCAATTTCAAATGGAAACTGATTTATTTTATTTTAAAAATTTTACCAGAAAGTTTGGTGGCGAAGTTGCCTTAGTTACTTTTTAAAAGTAGATTTCTTCTTCAAAAAATCAATGATATTTTGATATTTATCAGTCTCCTTCATCTAACATATAAGTGAAAGCAGTTCCCAGTTGTGCGGTGATATAAACGGTTTTTCCAGAGACTTCATATGAAACATATTTCCAAATACTTCTTATATCGTACTGCTCGCTTTTGATATAAAATGAATTTTCATCAAGGTACAGTTCTGTGATAGGGTTAAATTCTTTTAGTCCAGCTATGTGTTTGTTTATTTTAGAATTATAGTTTGCTTTATTTAATAAGAATATGAAAAGATAGATAAGGCAAAAAATGACCAAAAAAATTCCAATGAACCTTAAAAAATCAATCCTGCTTCTATCACTTTTGAAAATACTATCAACAATACTTAAAAATAAAACTATAAGAAAAAATTCTTTAATAAGGTAGGTAATTTCTTTTTCCAAGAATAGAAAAAGTATTTTTCCATTTGTCTTTTAATGATTTTTTCATCAAAATTGATAAATACTTGTAAAGGAGTATCCATGTACATTTTATTTTTGCAAAAATATCAAAATTACTCAGCATCTTGCAACATTTCCAACGCCTTCATCATATCAATACCCTTACCCAAAACAGGTTTAAACAAATCACCTCTTTCTTTAATTCTCTCCAGTGCATTATGTATGTTAAAATCAGTCGGCCGCAAACCAGGTTTTAATTCGTCCCATTCCAAGGGCATTGAAACGGAAGCGCCTTCTTTTGGGCGCAAACTGTAAGCACTCGCCAAAGTTTGTCCCGTTCTGTTTTGGAGATAATCGAGATAGATTTTTTTATCGTCTCTTTTCTGTAAGCTTCTTTCTAAAGTGGTAATTTCCGGAAGCTTTTCCTGAACTTTTTTCATTAAAATATGCGCAAAATCTTTTACCTGGTCAAAATCATATTTTCCGCCCATAGGAATGTAAACGTGAATTCCCGTACTTCCGGAAGTCTTGCAGTAACCTTCAACTTTAATGGATTTTAAAACTTCATTCACCTGTAAAGCTGTTTCAATCACATCATCGTAGGTATTTTTCTTTGACGGGTCGAGGTCTAAAACCAAAAAATCAGGATGTTCCAAATCGGGAAGCGAACTGTTCCACGGATTGAGATCGATACAGCCCAAATTATTCAGATATGCCAAAGTTGCCTTGTCGTTACAGTAAATATAATCAATGTATTTATCATTGGATTCCGAATAAACCTGCGTCGTTTTTATCCATTCCGGAATATTGTCACTCGCGTCTTTTTGATAAAAACTTTGCTCTTCAATACCATTCGGAAAACGGTTTAGAGATAACGGACGGTTTTTTAGATGAGGCAAAATATAATCCGCAACAGATTGATAATATTCTACCACATCGCCTTTGGTAACTCCGTCTTTCGGGAAATAAATTTTATCCTGATTGGTCAATTTTACTTTATGTTTGTTCAGGGTGATTTCCTTTTCTTTTTCAGAAATTGCGGTTTTTTTTGTTGGAGTCTTAGCTTTCATTTCTTTAGGTTTTTCGTTGATTTCTTCAGGATTTTTATCTTCCCGGATCGCTACAAAAACAGGATGCCGGAAGATTCCATCTTTGGTAATTTCAGAATATTTTATTTCACAGACCAATTCAGGTTTTACCCAGGTTACGGGCATATTGGTTTTAGGTTTCTTTTCAAAAGGAGAGGTTTTTACAATTAATTTTAATAACCGTTGATGAAGCAGATTCAATGATTCATGATTAAAGCCTGTTCCTGTATGTCCGGAATAAATCATTTTTCCGTCAATATATTTTCCTAAAATTAATGCTCCAAAACCTTTTCGCGAGCCACGTGGTTCTGTAAAACCACAAATAATAACTTCTTCTGTATTGGTAAATTTTATTTTCAGCCAATCCGAACTTCTGCTGTTTTCAATGTATAAACTGTCAGCTTTTTTCGCAATCATTCCTTCCAACTGCATTTTTTTCATCTGATTAAAGAAATCAATGCCTTTTTCGGGAATATGATCGCAGTATTTGATAACATCGGTTTCAATTAAAGCGTCTTTTAAAAGCTCTTTCCGTTGTACAAGCGGAAGTTCTTCGGTAGAATGACCATTGAGCCAAAGCAGATCAAAAACCTGGTAAACTAAGGCTAAATTTGGATTGTCGCCAATTTGCTGCAATAACTGAAAACTCGGTCTTCCGTTTTCATCATAAGCCACAATTTCACCATCAAGAATCATTTTATACTTTTGATTTTCAAAATTCTGCGAAACTTTATTGAATTTTGATAAGAAAGAAATTCCGTTTCGAGAGTAAAAAAGCGGTTCGTCTTTACTGAGATCGGCAACGGCTCGGTAACCGTCCCATTTTATTTCAAAAATCCAGTCTTCATCATCGAATGCTTTTTCAAAAGATTTGGCAAGCATCGGTTTAATGAATGTTTTTAGTTTTTTTTCGTCAACTAAAGAATTAAATCTTTGAAATCTTGGCTTGGTTTCAGAAGTTATGGCTTCTTTTTGCTGTTTTTTAGGCTTTTTTTTTCCTCTAAAAATTTCGTCACTGCAGAATTTTTGGAGGTGTTTTCTTCTGCATCATAATTTTCTTCTGCAAACTGGTCTTTATGTTTAATTAAAAGCCAGGCGTTGTTTTCAGCGTTTTTCATTTTAACCAAAGCGAATTCGCCTTTCAGTTTTTTGCCATGTAAAATGAATTTTATAGAACCTGCTTTTAATTCTTTCAGCAATTCTTTTTCGTCCGAAAGTTTGCTGGTATCGTCCAAAGGCTCATAAGTTCCGCTGTCCCAAACTTCGACCTGTCCGGCTCCGTAATTTCCTTCAGGAATGTTGCCTTCAAAATCTTTATAATCGTAAGGATGATCTTCAACTTCCATCGCCAAACGTTTGTCTGTTGGATCTAAAGACGGGCCTTTCGGAACTGCCCAGCTTTTCAGAACACCATCCATTTCTAACCTGAAATCATAGTGTAAACGTGACGCAGCATGCCTTTGGATCACAAAAATAAGCTTGTCTTTACTCTTTTTTGTTTTTCCTTTTGGTTCGCTTGTTTCACCGAATTTCCGTTTTTTGTTATAATCTTTGAGAGCCATTACGATGCGTTTTTAGATTTTGGACTTTGCAAGCTGGCTTTTAACTGAGCCATCAAATCAATCACTTTGCCTTCTTTTGCAGGTTCCGCTTTTTTAGCTTTTACTCCTTTGCCTTTCGCTTTCTGCTTAATGATTTTCAGTAGAGATTCGGAATAGGTATCCTGATACATTTCGGGATCAAACTCCTGTGAAAGCTGTTCAATAAGACTTACTGCCATTTTTAGTTCGGCAGGTTTCGGAGCTTTTTTAGCTGGAATTTTTAAATCTTTATAATCTCTTATTTCCTGAGCAAAACGTAATCTGTTTAAGACTAAAATTTCATCATTGTAAGGCCGGATCATGCCAATTGCTTCACTTTCACGGAGAACGAAAGTTCCGACGCCTACCATTTTTGTTTGTGACAAAGCTTTTAATAAAAGTCTATATGCATTTTCCCCATTCTTTTGAGGCTCGAGAAAATAAGGGTTTTCAAAATAAACACTGTCGACTTCAATTTCTTTTACAAACTGATCGATGGAAAGTATTTTGCTTTTTTCAGGACTTGCTGCTTCGTAATCTTCATCTTCGAGAATGATGTATTTGTCGTCCATGAGATAACCTTTTACAATGTTTTCCCACTTCACTTCTTTGCCTGTTCTTTCGTTGACTCTTTTGAATTTAATATTCGAAAAATCAGATTTATCGAGCATGTCCAAATCGAGTTTGCTTGTTTCTACAGCCGAATATATTTTTACAGGAATATTGACTAATCCAAAGCCAATGGCACCGTTCCAAATTGCTTTCATTGTCCTACGTTTTGTAAAAACGTACAATGATTGTGCCGAGCGAAAAATATTTTTTAAATGTGGTATTTAAGTTTATAATTTAAAAGCAAATAAAAATTTATTCATACATGGAACTTCCTTTCAAAATGTCTGCAAAAACTTTCCAGTCAACTTTTTCTAAATTGATATCCTGATTTGTGTTCTTATAATATCCGTCAATATCTTCAGTATAACGAGATATAGCTTCCAGATAATCTTCAATGGTTTTATTTTCCCACTGTTCTTTATTTTCGATGAAATCTGTTCGAAAATTTTCAATAAATAAGATGAATTCTTGTTTAGTCATATTGATAAAATAAAAAAAGCGGAGAAAAAATCTCCGCTTTTAATTTATGCTTTTAAATTTAATTTCAGTTCCAGTTCATCGAGCTGCTCATCAGCAATGGCAGCTGGCGCATCGATCATCACATCACGTCCTGAATTATTCTTAGGGAAAGCGATATAATCTCTGATCACTTCATTTCCGTCAAGAATCGCTACCAAACGGTCAAATCCGAAAGCCAAACCACCATGAGGCGGAGCTCCGTATTTGAAGGCATTCAAAAGGAATCCGAATTGAGCTTCTGCTTCTTCTTTGGAGAATCCTAACAAATCAAACATTCTTGATTGCAAATCTCTGTCGAAAATTCTGATAGAACCACCTCCGATTTCGTTTCCGTTCAAAACCATATCATAAGCGTTGGCTCTTGCTTTTCCGGGATCAGTTTCCAGTAAATGAATATCTTCCGGTTTTGGAGAGGTGAATGGGTGGTGCATAGCGTGGTAACGTCCGCTTTCTTCGTCAAATTCCAATAGCGGGAAGTCAACAACCCAAAGTGGTGCGAAAACGTCTCCTTTTCTTAATCCCAAACGGTTTCCAAGTTCCATTCTCAAAGCAGAAAGCTGAGTTCTTACTTTGTGTTCGTTGCCGGAAAGGATCAACATTAAATCTCCTTCTTTCGCTCCGAATTTCTCAATGATTTTAGCTAAATCATCCTCATTGTAGAATTTATTTACGGAAGAAGTTTTTACACCATCATTCTGGAATTTAGCCCAAACCATTCCTGAAGCTCCAATTTGTGGACGTTTTACCCAATCAACAAGCTCATCGATTTGCTTTCTTGTATACTCTGCGCAACCTTCAACATTGATTCCGACAACCAATTCAGCATCGTCAAATATTTTAAAATCTTTTCCTTTTACTAAATCGTTCAATTCTACGAACTCCATTCCGAAACGGATATCCGGTTTGTCGTTCCCATATTTCTGCATCGCATCGGCAAACGTCATTCTTGGGAAAGTTCCGAATTCCTGACCTGTAATATCTTTGATCAGGGTTTTCGTCATTCCTTCGAACACATTCATCACATCTTCTTGATCTACAAATGCCATTTCGCAGTCGATTTGTGTAAATTCTGGCTGTCTGTCAGCTCTCAAATCTTCATCACGGAAACATTTAACGATCTGAAAATATTTATCCATTCCGCCCACCATCAACAATTGTTTGAAAGTTTGAGGAGACTGTGGCAATGCGTAAAACTGTCCCGGATTCATTCTGCTCGGTACAACAAAGTCTCTTGCTCCTTCCGGAGTCGATTTGATTAAAACCGGAGTCTCAACCTCGATAAACCCTTCGTCTGAAAGATAATTTCTCACTTTCTGCGCCATTTTGTGACGGAAAATCAATTTATCTCTTACCGGAGCTCTTCTGATGTCCAGGTAACGGTATTTCATTCTCAATTCTTCACCGCCATCCGTTTCGTCTTCAATGGTGAAAGGCGGAAGTTGAGATTCATTAAGAACTTCTAATTTTTCAACTAAAATTTCAATTTCTCCTGTTGGAATATTGGGGTTTTTGCTGACTCTTTCAATAACTTTTCCTGTCACCTGAATCACAAACTCACGTCCCAATTTCTTTGCATTTTCCATCAGTTCAGCAGAAGAACGGTCCTGATCGAAAACCAACTGAGTAATGCCGTAACGATCCCGAAGATCTATCCAAATCATAAATCCTTTATCACGAATGGTTTGTACCCATCCTGAAAGTGTAACTTCTTCATTAAGATGTTGAAGAGATAATTCTCCGTTTGTGTGCGATCGAAACATTTGTTTTAGATGTTAGATATTAGAATTTAGATATTAGACACTCAGGTGCCTAATTTTTTGTTGGCAAAGATAATATTTTTGAAGGGTTTATAAACAAAAAACTTCATTAGCTATTGCCAAAGAAGTCTTCTAGATGATTTTACTTAATTTATCTTTTTATAAACTTCGATTTTATAACTGATCCGTTACTGTTGCGTGTTTGAAAGAAAAAAATTCCTGATGATAATTTAGAAATATCTTTCTCATTATTTTCGATTTTACCTATATCAATAACTTTACCTGAAACGTCATAAATTTCTATTTCCTCCACGTTATTCTTTCCCCTAAAAAATAATGTGTTTTCGTGAACAATAAAATTTAGTGATGAATTATTTTTGGTGTCATTTACAGAAAGATTGCTGTTTCCATAAACGACATTGTCCAATACGGTTTGAGAGTTTAGAACTGTTGTAAGAAATTTAAAAACAATATATTGTTGAGAAGAATTCGGAATATTGTAGGTTAAGGTGATAGGTGTCATCATCTGTACCAAATAAGGTGCTCCTAATGACGTATAAGTCGATAAGTCTGAAGGGTTGCTGACGAGACCTATTTCTATACTTGTAGCACCTGTTGACTGAGCTGTGAGATAAACATCAAAACTTAGAGATTTTGTTCCGTCCGGAGCTACAATTTGTGGGCTGAAAAGATATTGCGGATTATTAACTGCCTGACTGCCATTTGTGTCTGTGCCATTTACACTTACATACCGATTTCCGCTTGACATAATACCAATCCGTATCGCATATATATTTGAAGTAGCAATTTCCCAATTGTTTTGAGGGAAACCGCCAATTTGTGAAAATGAGTTGAAATCTTCGTTAATTGTCGTAAGTTGAGCTTTAGCTAAAGAAAAGAATCCTATTAAAATAAAAATTATACTTTTTTTTAATACGGAGAATTTTCGTAAAAATAGTGATTCTATTTTATAATTCAATTTATTTAGAATTATATTGTTTGACAGAAATAATTTTGTTTTAAAAACAAAAAAACTCCCCGAAGGAAGTTTTAAATTATATAATTTGTAATGTATTACAAAATCTTTGCAAGTTCTGGATGATTGTTTTTTACAGCAATATCCTTAGCCGTTTCTCCATTAGAATTTTTAGTAGATTTGTTTGCTCCTTTTTTTAGTAGTGCTTTTGCCATATCTATTCTTCCGTAAGTCGCAGCAACTATCAAAGGAGTATTATTACCACATATTCTGTTAATATCTGTCGTGTTGTTGATTAAAAACTCAAAGTTATTTTTTCTTTCATGTCTTACGGCAAGAGAAAGAAGGTCATAAGATCTGTCTTTGATGTTAAAACATTTATTGTATTCTTGTTGTGTAAATGCTGTTTTAAATTCCTGAAGATTATCAGTTTGGAAGATTTTCATTTGGTCTTTAGAGACTTGCTGAGCAAATAATCCGTTTGCGAAAATTGAGATTGCAAGAAGCAAAGTAACCGATATAATCTTTTTCATAAAATTTATTTTTTCAATTAATATACAAATCTAAATATTTTTTTTGATACATTTAATTATTAATCCAATTCATTGCTTTTTCCAAAACTTCGTCTTTGTTACTTTTGATTCCGTCTATGGTAGGTTTTACTTCTACATCAGGAATAATTCCTATTCTTTGGGGTTCTTTTCCATCGGGATAAAACTCCGATTCCAGTAATCATCGTTGAAATATTTCCAGGCAAAACAAAGTGTGAAACTTTACGTTCCTGCTCCTTCGATATGTGAACCGAAAAAATGATTTGTGAAATGGCTGTTCAATAACAGTTTTAGTAGTTTTCTGTATTTTTTGAATGTTTAAAACAGATCATTTAATCTTTTACATATTCCAAAAGATCGCCGGGTTGACAGTCGAGAATTTTACATATTGCTTCTAATGTCGATAACTTCAAAGCCTTTGCCTTTCCTGTTTTTAAAATAGAAAGATTGGCCTGCGTAATTCCTATTTTCTCGGCAAGTTCCTGAGACTGCATTTTTCTTTTCGCCAACATGACGTCTACGTTGATAATGATTGGCATGGTTTATATTGTTAGGTCAGCTTGATTTTGAAGTTCAAATCCTCTTTTGAAGAATTCAATGATGAAGTATACCATTATTCCCAATAGAAAATGGATAAATATAATTAGTAATATATCCAAATTAAAATTACTTTCAAAATTGTAAAACCAGTTTAAAATTGATAGCGGAACAAAAATAATATTGAGAATAGAAAACCTTTTTAGCCATTTTATGACTTCCTGATTAAAAAGTATTTTTTGGCTCATTCCATTAAATATTTTGAAGGCAGAGAAGAAAAATAAAGTGTAAAAAAAACCTTGAAGTAAATGGTTTAAAAACATTTTTAATGAAAAGATGCCTGTAACCATCTGTTGATCCAAAAATGGATATTTAAATCTGAAATAAATGTTTCCTGTTCCTACTGTACCTCCCCAATCGATAGTATTTCCTACATAAAATGTGTCAAACAAAATTTTGTTGTTTGTCTTTAAATTGTAGTATGAAATTCCATATCCAAAAAGTTCATAGATGAGATGAAATGCAAAGAACAAAAAGAGTAGAAATAATATGTAGCATATTGCCGTAGACATTGAATTTTTTCCGATTATTTTCATAATTCTAGGATTTATATGTTATAGTTAGTTTTTAAATGGTTAGGTTATTTTCTAATTGTAATTGAAATCCTCTCTGGAAAAATGCTTTGATAAAGTGTAAGATAATTCCCAAGAATAAAAATGCGAATGACGTCATGAGCATACCTCCTTCAGTTCCTGATCTGAAAATGAAAATCCATATCAAAAAATAGAGTGTCGCATAAAGCAAATTTATCACAGAGAAAGTTTTTAGATGTTTGATAATTGTTTCATTGAAAAGTTCTTTATTACTAAGGTCGTCAAAATTTTTATACCCATAAAAGAAAAACAGGCAGTAAAAAATGCTTTGAAATGTGTGAAAAATAAACGTATTCAAACTCAAAAAACCTGTCATCATCTGTTGATCAAAAAAAGGATATTTAAATCTGAAAAATAGATATTTTCCTTTTTCATAAGATGCATACTCTATTTCATCATTTACATAAAAAGTTTCGGAGAAAAGATGATGTGAGGTTGTCCAGTTATAATATCCAATCCCAAATCCTATAGATTGGTAAATGGCATGAAGAAGAAAGATGATAAATAATGCCAGAAATAAATAACTGATGATTGTTGATACTGATTTTTGTCCTAAGAGTTTCATTTGTTTTAATATTTTATTATTGCAAATATATAAATATTTATCGTTTTACAATAATTAATTACTGAAATTATTTTATTTGAAATTAAATTTATTGAAATCGTATTTTTAAGGCGATTAATTAATAAGATGAAAAAGTATTTAAATTTTCTGAAAAAAGCATTTAGCGAAGAAGAAACTGATTATACCAAAATCAGTATCAGAAGTGCTGTTCTTCTTTTAGCAATTCCGATGATGTTGGAAATGGCCATGGAATCTGTCTTCGCTCTGGTTGACCTCTATTTTGTCGGTCATCTCAAAGAAAGTGGTTTTGCCATTCAAACTGTTGGTCTTACTGAATCTGTGTTGACCATCATTTATTCCATAGCCATCGGAATGAGCATGGCTGCAACCGCAGTTGTGGCAAGAAGAATCGGGGAGAAAAATCCTGAACAGGCTTCCAGAAGTGCTGCGCAGGTGATTTCGGTTTCGTTTGTTGTTACTGCTGTTTTGAGCATATTGGGAGTGGTTTATGCAGAAGAAATTTTGATTTTGATGGGTTCAAAACCAGATGCCGCAGCTTATGGTAAAGATTTTACGAGAATTATGATGGGAAGCAGCGTGATTATTATGCTGTTATTCTTAATCAACGGAATTTTCAGAGGTGCAGGAAATGCTGCTATAGCCATGAAAAGTTTGTGGATTGCCAATATTGCCAATATTATTCTTTGCCCGATTTTAATCAGAGGATTAGGTCCGATCCCTGCAATGGGTTTAACCGGAGCCGCGGTCGCAACAACCATCGGAAGAAGTACCGGAGTTTTTTATCAGTTATATCATATTTTTATTGCTGATTCTTTGGTGAGGATAAAAACAGTTTATTTTAAGCCTGATTTTACATTAATCACATCCATCGTGAAGATTGCCATGCCGGGAATATTTCAGTTTGTTATCGCTTCGTGCAGTTGGATTTTTCTTGCAAAATTGGTCGCAACAACCGGTGGGGAAGATGCTTCCGCTGGGTATCAGACAGCACTTCGATTAATGATGTTCTTTATGCTTCCCGCCTGGGGATTAAGTAATGCCGCTTCAACTTTAGTCGGACAAAATATGGGTGCGGGTGAAATGATCCGGGCAGAACGGTCGGTTATGAAAACCGTAAAATACAATGTGATTTTTATGCTTTTGGTGAGTTTGCTGTTTTTTATTTTAGGAGATTTCCTTGTTGGCTTTTTTACTGAACAGATTGAAATAAAAAATTATGCTAAAAATGCACTACACATTATGAGTGTAGGTTTTATTTTTTACGGAATAGGAATGGTCACCATTAATGCTTTCAATGGAGCGGGAGATACGTGGACGCCAACATGGCTTAATTTTTTTGGATTCTGGATGTTTCAGATTCCTTTGGCGTATGCGCTTTCAAAGTATTTTGAAATGGGTCCCAAAGGAGTTTTTATTTCAATTCCTGTTGCAGAAACTTTGATTACAATCGTTGCTTTTATTTTATTTAAAAAAGGAAAATGGAAGCAGGTAAAGGTTTAATATTATAAAATTTTAACAGCTAAAATCTTTGATTTTATTCTGTATATTTTTAATTTCGTAGTTAACCAAAAAATTTATTCACTATGGGAAAAGGAGACAAAAAATCAAGAAGAGGGAAGATTAATTCCGGAAGCTACGGTAAAAGAAGACCAAGAAAATCTTCAAAATCTACCCAGCCTGCTGAAAAATCAAAGAGCTAAAACAAAAGACCGGAGCATTAATCTCTGGTCTTTTTTATGATTTAAAAATGAAATTTATTTTCCTCCGAAAAGTCCACCAAGTAAATCTCCCAATCCACCTTGTTGTTGTTTTTGCTGTTGCCCACCGCCTCCAAGTACACTTCCAAGAATGTCATTCAAAGGATTACCTGAAGATTGTGATTGTCCACCACCTAAAACGCTTCCCAAAATATCGTTCAAAGGACTAGATTGCTCTTGCTGAGCCTGATTTTGAGCACCACCCAAAATTCCTCCTAAAAGATCACCGAGTCCGCCGGCTCCCACATTATTCTGTTGTTTTTCTTTACCGATGTAACCCATAATTACCGGAGCAAGCATTGCTAAGATAGGTCCGATTTTGTCAATAGAAATCCCTGTATTCTGAGATAATTGGTTTTCTACATTGTTTTTTTGATTTCCGAAAACGTGAGAAAGAATTGATCCGCCTTCATCCTGTCTGTTGTCAAGCTGTGAAGTGTCGTCTAAAATACTTCCGTCATGATCTTTGTCTAATGCATTGTTCAAAGCTTCTGCTTCTTTCGCATCCTGAGATTTATTTCTAAGGTAAGAAATTATAAGTGGAGTTGCTACTGCCAATAGAGCTATAATCTGATTTTTGCTGATTCCGAACTTGTTTTCAGCTTGTTCAGCCACTTGATTTCCAGTGTTTCCTGTTAAAAGGTCAATTAAATTCATTGCTTTTGTGTTTAAATTTTAAATTGTTGGAATATCAAAGTTATTAAAATTCCTTGATTAAAAAATTTAAATTTTAAAATTCACAAAAACGCCCTTCAAAGAAAAATTAGTTCTTAAAAATAGGAACATTGCTACAAGCTTCCCCAAACATCAGAGATTTTACAATAGGCTTCAGTTGTTCCACCAACTCAATATAAGCATTTTCAGGAATTTCTTTATCAGAACAGCCTTTTACCAAAACTCTTTTATCCTTTAGCTCGTCAAAATCATGTGTTTGAATTGCGTTATGCATCAAAAGGACTTCCAGATCCTCTTTGTTTCCGAAAATTATTTTTTTCGTAACATCGGTTAATTTTGCTGTGATCAGAAAGTATGCCCAAAGCGGAACAATAGCATCGGCAGAATTGTAGATATAAACGTATTGATCTCTGTAATCTTCAGGATTGATGGCGGCCACTTTTTCACGGAAGTCTTTTTCTTTCAAAATCATTTCCATGAAAAGAAAATCTTTCAGATCAATTCCTTTTCTTATGCCTTTCGGAACCAAATCTGTAAGGTCAAAATTCACTAATCCGCTGGACGCAACTTTATTTTTTATTTCAAATTCTTCTGACATTTTTTATCATTATCTTTGAAGCAAATTTACTCAATTATAATTTGAATTTTGATGTTTGAAACGGTCTTTTCAATAGATAAAATCAGTCATCGTATATCAGTTATCATTCATGAAATACTATATCATTGCAGGCGAAGCTTCCGGAGATTTGCACGGAAGTAATTTAATGAAATCCTTAAAGCAAAAAGATCCCGACGCAGAATTCAGGTTTTGGGGAGGTGATTTGATGGAAAAACAGGGCGGAACTTTGGTGAAGCATTACCGAGATCTCGCCTTTATGGGTTTTCTTGAGGTAGCAATGAATTTAAAAACAATTTTAAATAACATTAAATTCTGCAAAGCCGATATTAAAAATAACATTCCCGATGTTTTGATTTTGGTCGATTATCCGGGTTTCAATTTAAGAATCGCAAAATTTGCCAAAGAACTGGGGGTAAAAGTTGTCTATTATATTTCTCCTCAACTTTGGGCCTGGAAGGAAGGCAGAGTAGAAACCATCAAAAAATATGTAGATGAGATGATGGTGATTCTTCCTTTTGAAGAAGATTTTTATAAAAAACATGATGTAAAATCTCACTTTGTAGGCCATCCTTTGCTTGATGCAATATCAATGATGCAAGATGTTGATATTGAGTCTTTTAAAATAGAAAATAACTTAAACGAAAAAGAAATTATTGCACTTCTTCCGGGTTCCAGAAAACAGGAAGTTGAAAAGATGTTGGAGATTATGTTGTCGGTGCGGCCTTATTTCAAAGATTATCAATTTGTTATAGCCGGAGCTCCAAGTCTTGAAAAGGATTTTTATCAGAAATATGTGGATGAAAATGTACATTTTGTGTCCAACAGAACCTATGATTTATTAAGATGTTCTAGAGCCGCCTTGGTAACCTCCGGAACGGCAACTCTCGAAACAGCACTATTAAATGTTCCGGAAGTAGTCTGTTACCGTGGGAGTAAAATTTCTTATGCGATTGCAAAGCGATTGGTAAAACACATTAAATACATTTCGCTCGTCAATTTGATTATGGATAAAGAAGTCGTTAAAGAGTTGATTCAAAATGAATTAAATACTAAAAGTCTTGTCGGGCAATTAAAATTAATTCTTGAAGGTGACTCAAGAACTCTGATGCTTAAGGAATATGAAACGCTACGCACTAAGCTCGGAGGGAAAGGTGCAAGTGACAATGCCGCAGATATTATTCTGAAAATTAAATAAACTTTTCACGAAATACTTTCATTTTTTTATTACTTTAGTAGTACAAATTGATGAAAATTGAACCGACAGCCATTGCTAATATTAGTCTGCTGCTTTATACTTGGAATTTTATTTCAGGATTACTTTTATTTTAAACAAAATTTCATTCTTATTATTGCGATTTTCTGTTTTTTTATTGCAATTTCTACGTTCATCAAATCGTTTTTTATCTCAAAATTCAATTCAATAGTACTTGGATTGTTCTTTTTCGGGTTGGGAATCTGTTTACATTATTTAAATTTTCCAAAAGCTTATCAGGTTTCATTTAAATCAAATGAAAATATTTTTTTCAAGATTTCTAAGAAATTAAATTCAACAGAAAAGAATAAAAAATACGAAGCAATTGTTCAAATTGGAAGAGAAAGTTTTAATTCGATTGTACTAATTCCAAAAAATAGCAAAGAGCTTGATTTTGAACATTATTACAGAGCTAAAGCTTACGTAAGCCAGCCCCAGTCTCCGCAGTATGATTTTCAGTTTGATTATGCAAAATATCTTCACCGGAAAAATATCTTCTTCCAATGTTCCATTAACGATGAGTTGAGTTCAGCAGTAAGAAATGATTTGTCTTTAGCTGAAAGAATTCGTCAGAAAAGGCTTGAAGTTTTACAAAAAATCAATCATTCTGAAATGTCACCGAAAAGTCAGGAATTTCTAAAAGGAATTATTCTGGCAGATCGAACGGAAATAGATTCAGAAACTTTGCAGGATTTTAACCGTTCAGGATTGGTGCATTTTCTTGCCATTTCCGGGACGCACGTCGTCGTTATTTTCGGGATGCTCTATTTTATTTTAATGAAAATTTTGCCGTTAAGGTTCCGGAAATCTGTTATCATTTTAAGTTTAGCTTTCATTTGGGTTTTTGCTTTGTTCATAGGTTTCGGGAACTCCGTTGTTCGTTCATGCATCATGCTGACAGTTTATTTTGTCTACGTGTTGCTTCAGAGAAAACCAGATTTGCTGCATTCTTTAGCATTGTCTGCTTTCATTGTTTTGATGATTGACACGCAGCAGTTTTTTGATGTTGGATTTCAGTTGAGTTTTTTGGCAGTTTTAGGGATTTTCTGGCTCAATCAACCGACTTTAAAACATTTACCAAAGCAGGATAATTATTTTAAAAAGATCATTTTCAACACAATGTCTATTTCGATTTCTGCGCAGTTGGCAACGCTGCCATTGGTTTTGTATTATTTTCATCAGTTTTCTTTTATTTCAATTGTTGCTAATTTTTTCATTGTTCCATTCTCTGAGGTAATTATCATTTTTTCATTTTTGATGACGGGTTTAATGGCTTTAGGATTAGATTTTGACATTATCAATATTGCTTACAATTTTATTATCGATTTATTATTAAAAATAATTCATTGGTTTGCTGATTTTGAATCTTTATTTTTTGAAAATATATCAATGAATTTCGTTGAGGCTGCCGTACTTCTTATTGTTATTTATCTTTTGAGATCGGTGATTGTTAAATTTAGTACTAAAAGATTTGCGCAATTTTCATTGGCAATCATATCCTTTTTCATCTTGAGAGTTTCTTTTACAATTTATGAGAATCAAAAAGAAGAAATTTTGGTTCATCAATATAGAAAAAGTAATGTTGTTTCTGTTAAAAACGGAAACGCAGTCTGTTTTTGGATTGAACATTTGGATGACGAAAAGAAAATTCGGCAATATATTATTAGTCCTTACATGTCTTCCCGAAGAGTGAAAATTTTTAAGATTAAGCAACTTCCTGCTTCATCCGAAAAAGTGGTTTTTAATAACCAGGTTTATGATTTAAAATAATATTGATTTTTTAAAATTTTCTCGCATTTTCAATGTATTCTGTAGTTATTTAGAAAGATTACAAACTGTCTAATAGTGAGATTTCTCACTTTTTAGTTTTATTAACATTCCTTAATTTTGTGGAAAATCAAATTTAAACTCAATATGGCAGGTTTAACAAGTTCTACAATAGGTAGAAAATATGCTATGGCATTATCAGCGATGTTTTTGCTGATTTTCTTAGTAATGCATCTTTCCGTGAATCTATTGTCGGTTTTCGGTGAAACAGCTTATAACAATGCATCACAGTTTATGGGGTATAATCCTCTTATTCAGTTTGTAATGCAACCCGTGTTGATGTTTGCTGTAATTTTCCATTTTGTGATGGGGTTTGTTCTTGAAATTAAAAACCAGAGAGCAAGACCAATAGGTTATGATAAAAATAACGGTTCTGCGAATTCTACATGGTCATCTCGTAATATGATTATTTCGGGAGCTGTAATTTTAGCATTTATCTTTTTACACATGTACGATTTCTGGCTTCATGAGATGAACTACAAGTATGTAAATGGTCTTCCGGTTGAAGAAACCCGTTTCTGGGGAGATCTACATGGTAAGTTTGCCGATTTGTGGAGAGTTGTACTGTATGTAATTTCTTTCGGATTGCTTGGTCTGCATTTAGCACACGGTTTTCAGTCTTCATTCCAGTCGATCGGAGCGAGACATCCAAAGTACACTCCAGTTATTAAGGCATTCGGAAATTGGTATTCAATCCTTATTCCGCTGGGTTTTATTTTCATCGCAGTTTTTCATTACGTAACTCAATAATTTTCAATATACTAATATGAGTAAATTAGATTCAAAAATTCCTGCAGGTCCGCTTAAGGATAAATGGAAAAATCATAAAGACCATATGAACCTTGTTGCGCCTAACAACCGTGATAAAATTGATATTATTGTTGTAGGTACAGGTTTGGCAGGAGGTTCTGCGGCAGCTACTTTGGCTGAGCAGGGATATAATGTAAAAGCATTTTGCTATCAGGATTCACCAAGAAGAGCACACTCTATTGCTGCTCAGGGTGGTATCAACGCTGCTAAAAATTATCAGGGTGATGGTGATTCAACTTATAGATTGTTCTACGACACTATCAAAGGTGGGGATTATAGAGCAAGAGAAGCAAACGTTTACAGATTAGCTGAAGTTTCTGCAAATATTATTGACCAATGTGTTTCTCAAGGGGTTCCCTTTGGTAGAGATTACGGCGGACAATTAGACAACCGTTCATTTGGTGGAGTTCAGGTTAAAAGAACTTTCTACGCAAAAGGACAGACAGGTCAGCAGTTATTGTTAGGCGCATATTCTGCATTAAGCCGTCAGATCGGAAAGGGAAGAGTGAAAATGTACAACCGTCACGAAATGCTGGAATTAGTAATCGTAGACGGAAAGGCAAGAGGAATTATCGCAAGAAACCTTGTAACAGGTGAAATCGAAAGACATTCTGCTCACGCAGTGGTTATTGCTTCTGGTGGTTACGGAAACGTATATTTCCTTTCTACCAATGCAATGGGATCAAACGTTTCTGCAGCCTGGAAGATTCATAAAAAAGGAGCGTATTTCGCAAACCCTTGTTATGTTCAGATTCACCCGACTTGTATTCCGGTTCATGGAACGCAGCAGTCTAAACTGACTCTGATGTCTGAATCATTAAGGAATTCTGGTAGAATCTGGGTTCCTAAGAAAATTGAAGATTCAGTTGCCATCAGAGAAGGTAAATTAAGACCTGAAAATATTAAAGAAGAAGATAGAGATTACTATCTTGAAAGAAGATATCCTGCATTCGGAAACTTGGTTCCTCGTGACGTTGCGTCAAGAGCGGGTAAAGAAAGATGTGATGCCGGTTTCGGAATCGAAAATAACGAAACAAAAGAGGGAGTTTACTTAGATTTCTCTACAGAAATCATTAAAAAAGGTAAAGAAGCTGCTATTGAAAAACATATCCACAATCCTACAGATCAACAAATTTACGATCTTGGAAAAGCTTGGATTGAAGAAAAATACGGTAACTTATTCGTAATGTATGAAAAAATTACTGCGGATGATCCATATAAAACTCCAATGAAGATTTATCCTGCCGTTCACTACACAATGGGTGGTGTTTGGGTTGATTATAATTTACAATCTACAATTCCTGGATGTTTCGTAATTGGTGAAGCTAACTTCTCAGACCACGGAGCCAACAGATTGGGAGCTTCTGCGTTAATGCAAGGTTTGGCAGACGGATATTTCGTTCTTCCTTATACTATTGCTGATTATCTTTCTGCAGATATCAGAACAGGAGAAATTCCTACGGCTTCTGCCGAGTTTGATCAGGCTGAAAAAGAAATTAAAGACAAAGTAAACTTCTTTGTAAATAATAAAGGGACACATTCAGTAGATTATTTCCATAAAAAATTAGGACACATTATGTGGAATAAGGTTGGAATGGGAAGAACTCCTGAAGGTTTAAGAGAAGCGATTGCAGAAATCGACGAAGTGAAAAAAGATTTCTGGAAGAATGTGAAAGTAATGGGAGAAACTGAGGGGATGAACACCGAGCTTGAAAAAGCGTTCAGAGTTGCAGATTTCATCGAGTTAGGACAGTTAATGGCTATCGATGCATTACACAGAAACGAATCTTGTGGCGGACATTTCAGAGAAGATCATTCTACTCCTGAAGGTGAAGCAGAAAGAGATGACGTCAACTTCAAATATGTAGGAGCTTGGGAATATCAGGGTGATGATATCAAACAGGAAGTTCTGCATAAAGAAGATTTGATCTATGACAACATCGAAGTTAAAGCAAGAAGTTACAAATAATCTCCAACCTATAAATATAAAATTATGAGTGCAAAAAAAGGCCTTCATCTTACGCTGAAAATTTGGAGACAAAAAAATACGAAAACTAAAGGTCAGTTTGAGACCTATAAAATATCAGATGTTTCTACAGATTCTTCTTTCTTGGAGATGTTAGACATTCTGAACGAAAACTTAATCAACGAAGGAAAAGAACCAATCGCTTTTGACCACGACTGTCGTGAAGGAATTTGTGGTATGTGTTCACTTTACATCAACGGTAGAGCTCACGGTCCGGATACAGGAATTACGACGTGTCAGCTTCACATGAGAATGTTCAAGGACGGTGAAACCATCGTTATTGAGCCTTGGAGAAGTGCTGCTTTCCCAGTGATCAAAGATTTGATGGTAGACAGAAGCGCATTCGACAGAGTAATGGCTGCAGGTGGATTTATCTCGGTAAACACTTCGGGAAATACTTTGGATGCGAATGCTATTCCTATTCCTAAAGAAGATGCAGACAAAGCAATGGATGCTGCAGCTTGTATCGGGTGTGGAGCTTGTGTAGCGACTTGTAAAAACGGTTCTGCAATGCTATTCGTCGGAGCTAAAGTTTCTCAGTACGCACTTTTGCCGCAAGGTAGAGTAGAGGCAAAACGCAGAGTTCTGAACATGGTGAAAGCAATGGATGAAGAAGGTTTTGGTAACTGTTCAAATACAGGTGCTTGTGAGGTAGAATGTCCGAAAGGAATATCTCTTGAAAATATCGCAAGAATGAACAGAGAGTACATGGCTGCAATGGCAGACAGAGGATAATCTGTTTTGAAAAAATATAATAAAAATTTCGTCTTCTTCATTGAAGGCGAAATTTTTAGTTAAATCTTTCATAAAATCAATTTTTAAATAGCGGTAAGTTTATCGAAAAACTTATTTTTGCTGAGTTATAAAAACAAAATGAAACCGAATGATTCAATCGTTCACCAAAAAAATAATATTATAATAATGATTAAAAAATATCTTTTGATGTTTGTCATTGCAATATTTGCAGTGTCTTGTTCAAAAAAAGTTGAAGTAAAAGGAAAGATCGCAGGAAGCTCTCCGTTAGAAAGAGTGGAATTTGTAGAAGCTTCTGGTGTGGCTACTTTGCCATTGATCAACATGGGCTTAGATAAAGACGGAAATTTCGCAGGAACTTTTGAAGCTCCTAAAAACGGAATGTACGTGATCAACTATGCAGGAAAGCAAAACCTAATCTTCCTTAAAGGAGGACAGACTGTGAACATCTCCGGAAGTGCAGCTACTTTCCCTAATGAGTATGTAGTTACAGGTGATGCTAAAAATGATAATGACTTTTATCAGGCAAGTCAGAAATTCCTTTCTACTTATGGGCAGGGATTAAATATTCAGGAATTATTAGCTGGTGATGAAGCAAAGTATATAAAGGCTATGCAGAAAATCGAAGCCGATATCAACAAAAATATCGAAGAAAACGTAAAGAAATTTAACCCTGGTAAAGAAGTGGTTGAGTGGAAAAAAACAGATGCTAAAGTTGCTATTCTTAATTTATTGGTAAATTATGAAATGACTAAAAAGCAAATGTCTGGAAATCCTTCATTCAAAATGGGGAAAGTATTTACAGATTACGAAAATAAATTAAAAGAAAACAGTGACGAAATGGTGAAAACAAGCCCTTTCTACAGACAGTATCTTTTAACTAAAATGAGCCCTGGTTTCCAGAAATTTGCTGAAGCAAAAAGCAAAGGAAAAACAGATATTACAACGACAGAATTGTTTAATGATTATCTGAAGTCTCAGAAAGAAGTTTCTCAGATTACTAAAGATTATTTGTTGGCATTCGTAATGGCTCAGTCTGACATTCACCCACAAACTCCTGCTGCAACGACTGATAAAATCAAAAAAATCATTGAAGAAGATATCAAAGATGCGGGTGTAAAAGCAGATGTTAAAAAAATGCAGTTTACCATCAACGGATTCAAAATTGGTGACGATGCTCCGGAAGCTTCATTAGTGAAAGCAGACGGTTCAGCTTACAAATTGACCGAAAACAAAGGGAAGCCTTACGTATTGGTTTTCTATGCATCATGGAATCCTTACATCGCAGAAGGTACAATCCCGGTATTGAAAGAAGTGGTGAACTTCTATAAATCTAAAATGAATTTCGTTTTCGTAAATGTAGATGATACAAAAGAACAGTTTACAAAAACTAGCAATGCAATGATGAAAGGAATTCAGGGAACTAATGTTTATGCTGAAGGTGGTCTTAATTCTGACATCGCTAAAAAGTACGGAGTGTACGGATTTAAATTACCAAACTTTATCGTAGTAGACAAAAACGGTAAAATTGCAAGCAGATCTTTTGTTAACTTAGGTGATCAGGATTTGATTACGATTTTAGATAAAGAAACAGGTCTTTCTGCACCAAAGGTTGCTCCTCAACAGCAGATGATGCCTCAAATGAATATGGATCCGTCAGCTCAGCCTGCTCCTCCGGTTCAACCGGCTCAGACAAAATAATAAAACTTACACAATAGAAAAAACCTTGTCTTCGGATAAGGTTTTTTTTTATTGTATTTTTGCAAAGCGAAAACAAAAAGCTAATCGGTCAATAGCTCAAACATTTAAAGCTAAATTTTAAACTTTGAATGATAAGCTCATAATGAAAGCTGCTTGTTTAAGCCATTATATAGAAAAAATAGAAAATTTACGGGGATAAAAATAGAAAGTTAGATCCGTAGCGATAGAAATTGATATGAGAAAGAAGAAAGATGTAATTCTTGAAAATATAAAATTGTTTGCCGCAGGCGCAAAAGGTGTTGCCATAGGGAAAACTGAAGAAGGGAAAACTGTATTGGTTTCCGGAGCAATTCCCGGCGATGTGGTGAATGCAAGAGTGAAGAAGTCAAAATCAAAATATTTTGAGGCTGAAGTAAAAGAAATTGTTGAGAAATCACCATTCAGAGTTGAACCAAAATGTATTCATTTCGGAACTTGTGGAGGCTGCAAATGGCAGAATATGAGCTACGAAAAGCAGCTTGATTTTAAACAGGAAGAAGTTTACAATAATATCAAAAGGATTGGCGGAATTGATGATTTCGAAACCGTTCGTATTTTAGGTGCGGAAGAACAATATTTCTACAGAAACAAGATGGAGTTTTCTTTCTCTAATGCGAGATGGCTGACTCAGTACGAAATAAGTTCCGAAGAAAACTATGGAAGCAGAGATGCGCTTGGTTTCCATATTCCGGGAATGTGGAGCAAGATTTTAGATCTAAAAGAATGCTGGTTGCAGGAAGATCCGTCTAATGCAATTCGTTTGGCCGTAAGAAATTTCGGAATTGAAAACGGCTTAGACTTTTTCGATGTCAGAGAACAGAAAGGTTTTCTAAGAACTTTAATGATGAGACAAAACTCGAAAGGGGAATGGATGGTCTTGTTTCAACTGTACAGAGAAGAAAAAGCAAACCGTGCAAAACTTTTCGATTACTTATTAGAACAATTTCCACAGATTAAAACGTTGGTGTATGCTATTAACCCAAAGCAGAATGATTCTATTTACGATTTAAATGTAGAAATTTATTTTGGGGAAGGATTTTTAATGGAAGAAATGGATGGATTGAAATTCAAAATCGGTCCGAAATCTTTCTTTCAGACTAATTATAAACAGGCTTTAGAATTATACAGAAAAACACTTGAATTTGCCGATTTAAAAGGTGATGAAGTGGTTTACGATTTATACACAGGAACAGGAACGATTGCACAATACGTTGCCAGAAATGCCAAACACGTGATTGGAATCGAATCTGTGCAGGAAGCAATCGACGCCGCAATCGAACATGCTGAATTGAATGGTTTAACCAATACAACTTTCTACTGTGGAGATATGAAAAATGTCTTTAATGACGAGTTTTTAGAAAATCATCCTAAAGCAGATGTTTTAATCACCGACCCACCAAGAGACGGAATGCACCAAAAAGTTGTTGAACAAATTCTTAAACTTGCTCCTGAAAAAGTAGTTTATGTAAGCTGTAATTCGGCAACTCAGGCAAGAGATTTAGCTTTAATGAAAGATCATTACACTTTGGTGAAAATTTTACCGGTAGATATGTTCCCGCAAACACATCACGTGGAGAACATTGCATTGTTGGTTAAGAAATAATTATTTTTAAATTTGAAAAGACAAATCAGATATTGATATGATAAAAAACTGTAAAACATTCTTCTTATTAACGGCATTAGTGTTTTGCCAGCAGAATTTATTTTCTCAGGAAAAACCTAAAGATTCAGCAGCTGTCGCAAAAACCGATACTGCCAAAGTAAAAAAAGACGATAAAAAGAAAAGCCTGATTAAACCATTTAAAGAAATCATTACCGATAAGGCGGTTTCTGATCAGGGAGTGTTTACAGTTCATAAAGTTGATGATAAATATTATTTTGAAATCCCGGATTCGATGTTGAAGAAGGAATTTCTATTGGTTACAAGACTGACAAAAGCCGCTGCAGGAATGCGTTCCGGAACTTCCGGTTATGCAGGAGATCAGATTGGGCAGGAGGTTATCGCTTTTGAAAAAGGGCCAAAAGATAAAATCTTGCTACGTTCAATTTCTCACGTTGATTATTCGAAAGATTCTACGTCGCAAATGTATAATTCGGTGACGAGAAACAATGTACAGTCGATCATTAAATCTTTTGATGTAAAAGCATATGGTGTCAAGAAAAATTCGTCTGTAATTGAAGTGACGGATGTTTTAAATTCTGATAATGAACTGACTTCTTTTTCTGTTTGGTCTAAAGATTCTTACAGAGTCGGTGTTTTTCAGAAAGACATGTCATTTGTGAATTTTGTTAAATCTTTCCCGACGAATATTGAAATTAATACCACCAAAACTTTTGCAAGAACTTTAGGTAGGGTGACGACACCTTCAATTCCCGGAATGCCTGCTCCAAAAGTAAGTGGCAATTATACGGTAGAAATCAATTCTTCGTTTGTGCTTCTTCCGGAAAACAGAATGCAGTCAAGATACTTTGACCCAAGAGTTGGATATTTCACAGTGGGTTATACCGATTTCGATTTAGATCCTCAAGGTGTAAAAAAAGTTTCATTGGTTAAAAGATGGCGTTTGGAACCAAAACCTCAGGATTTAGAAAAATATAATAAAGGAGAATTGGTAGAGCCGGCAAAACCGATTGTGTTTTACATTGATCCGGCAACGCCAAAAAAATGGGTGCCTTATTTAATACAAGGAGTCAATGACTGGCAGAAAGCTTTTGAAAAAGCAGGATTTAAAAATGCTATTGTAGCAAAAGTTCCGGATCCGAAAATCGATACAGAATGGAGTCTTGAGGATGCAAGATTTTCAGCGATCGTTTACAAACCTTCTGATGTATCGAATGCTTCAGGACCTTCAATTGCCGATCCGAGAACCGGGGAGATTTTAGAAAGTCATATCAACTGGTATCATAATGTGATGTTACTGTTGAGAAACTGGTATTTCGTACAGGCTTCGCCAAACGATCCAAGAGCAAGAAAAATTGAATTTGAAGATAAGCTGATGGGTGAACTAATTCGCTTTGTGTCTTCTCATGAAGTTGGTCATACTTTAGGTTTAAGACATAACTATGGTTCAAGTTCAACCGTTCCTGTTGAAAAGTTAAGAGATAAAAAATGGTTGGAAAAGAATGGCCACACGCCTTCGATTATGGATTATGCAAGATTTAATTATGTTGCACAACCGGAAGATAATATCGGCGATGCAGGAATTTTCCCAAGAATCGGTGATTATGATGATTGGGCAATTGAGTGGGGATACAAAAGATTTAATCAGTTTAAAACTCCAGATGCAGAAAAAGAATATCTGAATAAATGGGTGATTAAAAATCTGAAAAATGAAAGATTGTGGTTCGGTACAGAAACCAATCCTTTAGATCCAAGATCACAAAGTGAGCAGGTGGGTGACAATGCCATGATTGCAAGCACTTACGGAATTAAAAACCTTCAGAGAATTGTTGATAATTTAGAAAACTGGACGAAAACACCAAACGAAGACTATGCAAACCTTGATATGATGTATGATCAGGTGACGAGCCAGTTCAGAAGATATTTAGGTCACGTTTCAAAATACGTCGGCGGACAAATGGAAACTCCGAAAATGACAGAACAATCCGGAGCAGTATATGAAGTTGTTGCTAAAAAAGATCAGAAAGAAGCCATGAAATTTTTAGATGAAAATATTTTCACAACACCACAATGGCTCATCAAGAAAGATATTTTTGAAAAGACAGGAAAAACTCCCGTGAAAACGATTGAAGAAATTCAGAACGGGGTTTTGACAAGAATTTTAAGTCCGATGGTTCTTCAGAATATGTATCAGATGGAAGCTGTTGAGCCTAATACTTATTCTGTGATGGAATTTCTTTCAGATTTAAATACATCAATTCTTAAAAACAATACTGCAGATATTTACAGAAGAAATCTTCAGAGAAATTATATCGATTCATTAATAAAACTCGTTGATAATAGAGCTTCAGACAAATCAGATGTTTCTGCATTAGTAAGAGGGAATTTAAATTCTATTAAAAAAGACCTTTCTGCAAAATCAAATTCAGATTTGGTGAATAAATACCACTATGAAGATTTGGTTTTCCGTATTGAAAAGGCTTTAGATCCAAAATAAATTATAATGAAAAGATTACTGTCATTCCTTATATTATCTATTATGATGATTTCCTGTGGCGGAGACGACGACATCTGCGAAAGCGGTGAAGGTACGCCAAGAATGAAAATCATGTTTAAAAATGCTGACAAAATCACAACTTTAGATTCCCTGAAAGTCTATGTAGATTATGGAGTCAGAACTGTAGATTTGGGATGGAGCAGAAATGCCGATTCTATCTTAGTTCCTCTTCGTGTTGACGATTCTCCATTCACTGATTTATACGTAAAGCGAACTAAAAAAGGTGATTCATCAAAAGTACGTGTGAATTACACCACAAAATCAATTTACGTTTCACCTGGCTGTGGAGCTAAATTGAATTACGAAAACGTAAGCAGTCAATTATTAAAAGCAACCCCTGTCATAAAACTAGAATCCGGACAAAACTTTATTGAAAATGAAGACAAAACTAATCTTTACCTCGTTTTTTAGTCTGTTGGGACTGCTGTTTTCTGCGCAGGAAAAAAAAGAAGTCGAAAAAGAAAAATGGAAATACGAACCCAATTTCATGGTTGGGATAGATGTTTTGAACTCTGGAGTTTCGTTTTTTTCAGACAGGCAATTGTTTCAGGGATTCATTTCATCAAAAATAAAAGGAAATATCCATGCGATTGTAGAAGCAGGCTTTGAGAAGAATATATATCAGAAAAATGGTTACGATGCTACTGCAAAGGGTCCGTTTTTCAAAGTAGGTGCCTTTTATATGTTGGCAAGAGATCCTGAAAATGAGTTCAACGGTTTCTATGGCGGCGCAAAAATAGGAGGGTCATTTTACAGTCAGGAATACTTTGCAATTCCTATTCGTGGTTTTGGTGGAAGCAGTTCGTCGGTTTCCATGCCTGCGTCTTCTCAGTCCTCTTTCTGGCTAGAAGGAACTATTGGTGGAAGAGTTCAGCTTTTTGAATCAAACTTTTTTATTGACGTCAATATGCAGCCGAGATATCTCATGGTGACTTCAAAGCAAGACGAAGTTGTCCCAATGATTGTTCCCGGTTTTGGCAGAAGCTCTTCTAAGTTTAATATGGGTTTTGCCTGGAGTATTGCGTATAAGTTTTAGATAAATTACATATTAGATGGATTCTTATATTGTTTTATTCTTATGTAAATCATTCGTTAAAAAATATTTTAGGATAATTTATTAGGCTTATAATTGAATCATTAGATAAGTAATTTTTGTTGAATATAATTCACGGTTGTAGTTTTAACATAATTACTGACGTATGTGTATATATTTAATAATGTAAAAGCAGTATATTTGAGAATTAAAAATAATTCAATTATATGAAAAAACTCATTACTGCTTTATTTTGTGGTTTGATAGGAGGCTCTGCTTTTGGGCAGTGGACTCCCACAAAGGCAAGAGGTTCTGAAACAGAATTTTCTCTAGTTCAACATTATAAGTTAGATTTAGCCAAAATTCAATCTCAGTTAAAAAATGCCCAAGAATCAGGTTCCAACGCAAAACCGGTTGAGATATCTTTACCAACTTTAAGAGGTAAGATTGAAAGATTTGCTATTTACAGTTTTCCAGTATTGGCGAAGGAGCTGGCTGATCAGTATCAATTAGGATCTTATGTGGGGGTAGGTATTGATGATCCTTCAAAATTTGTAAGATTTTCTGTAGCACCTAATGATTTTCAGTCTATGATTATTAAAGACGGAAAATATGAATTTATTGATGCTCAAGATGCTGGTAAAACTATTTATGGAGTACATCCGAAATCTCAAAACCCAGATGGGAAGAGTTTTAGCTGTAGCACTTCTGAAGATCCTGCTTCTGTTAACCAGCTAGATGCTATAAAAATTTCTGGTCAGTCATTTACTAATCAATCTTCAAACTTTGCTAAAAGTTCTGATAAAAAATACAGAACATTAAGATTGGCAATTTCAGCTACTGGTGAATATACTGCTTTTCATGGTGGTACTTATGCTACGGCATGGGCTGCTATAAATGCTACAATGACTAGGGTAAACGGTGTCTTTGAAAAAGATTTGGCATTGCACCTGAATGTTCAGAACTTTCCAGCAATTGTATATCTTAATGCCGCAACCGATCCTTATACTAACAACCTTAATTATGAGCTTCAACAAGTATTATCATCAAATGTTGTGGGAAGCGCAAATTATGATATAGGTCACGTATTTAATGCAGCTGGAAATAATGGTAATGCAGGATGTATTGGGTGTGTTTGTATTGCACCAACTTCTACAGATCCTGCTTTAGATGAATCTTATGGAAAAGGCTCTGGCTTTACACAAAGTACAAGTCCTGTAGGAGATACTTTTGATATTGATTTTGTTGCCCATGAAATGGGACATCAATTAGGAGCAAATCATACGTATGCTCATGTAATTGAGGGTTCTGGTGTTAATATGGAGCCAGGTTCTGGATCTACTATTATGGGATATGCCGGAATTACTAATGCTAATGTACAAATGAATTCTGATCCATATTTCCATGTGGCAAGTATTGTACAGATTCAGAATAATATGCTCAGTAAGACTTGTGACGTAGAAACAGTTATTGCTAATAATCCTCCTGTAATAGTAGTTCCTCCTGCATATAGTATCCCCAAAGGAACTGCTTTTGTACTTACTGCTTCGGCTACAGATCCTGAAAATGATCCGTTAACTTATACATGGGAAGAATTTGATGATGCGGGTGCTATTGTTAATAATCAAATTACTGGAGGTCCCATTATTGCTTCAAATTTAGGAAATACAACATATGGCGCTTCATTTAGATCTTTTTCTCCAACAGCCAGTCCAACACGTTATTTTCCTAAACTTTCATCGGTTTTAAATGGAGTATTAAATAACTCAACTAATCAGTGGGAATCCGTTTCGAATGTTGCGAGATTATCACGATTTGCGGTAACTGTAAGAGATAACAGTCCGGCAGGTTTAGGTACTCAGCAGCAAACACAATCTGCATTACAGATAATTAACGTTGGCAATGATGGTCCTTTTAAAGTTAATGACCAATTTCAATATGTATATACAAACTTATCAACTCCAATTCTTTGGGATGTAGTAAATACTGCTGCTGCACCATATAACGCAGCTAATGTCAAAATAGATTATACAGTTGATAATGGTACTACTTGGACTGTGTTATTTGCATCAACGGCAAATGACGGTACAGAAAATATTACATTTCCTATTGCACTCAATAATCAAAATATTAAACTAAGGATTTCTGCAATAAATAATGTTTTTTATGCTGTGAAATCTATATTTGTAACAACGAGTGTTGCATGTGGTACACCTATAGATGGAATTAATATTACAAATATTACTTCAAATTCGGCATCTGTTAGTTGGGCTCCTGTAACTGGTGCAACTTCTTATGTTATTAGATATAAGAAAACTACTGATGCTGCTTGGCAACAAACAACATCTGCTACAAATAGTGTTAACCTTACGGGTCTATTAGCAAGTTCAGTTTTTGAGGTACAAGTTGCTTCAGTATGTGGGACTCAATCTCCATTCTCTGTGAGTACAAATTTTACAACTCCAGCAACTACGTATTGTACAATTGCAGCTAATAACGAAACACAGTACGAATATATTTCTAATGTAACTTTATCTAAAAATGGTACTCCACTGTTTTCAAATCCATCAGGAGCATCTAATTATACTGATTACACAGCAAATATGGCACTTCAGCCTAATCTTGCAATAAATAACTCTTACGGATTATCAATCACGGTAACCGATCCTGATTATGATGCGGCTGTAGTATTTATTGACTTTAATAAAAATGGTGTTTTTGAAAACTCTGAAAGAGTTCTGAATTATCCTGTAGCAATTCCTACAGCGCCAATTACTGGTACCTTCACAGTACCTGCAAATGCAGTATTAGATCAACCACTTAGGATGAGAGTGATATTGAGATATTATGGACAGGCTAATGCAGGAGGTTCTATAGTTACTACTTATGCTGGTTGTGGAATATTTAATTATGGTGAGGCAGAAGACTATAATGTTGTTGTGAGTAGTGCGTTAGGAACAAATGATTTAAATGTTATAAATAATGGTATTCAAATTTACCCTAATCCGGTAAGTGATGTATTAAACGTAACCAAAGTTTCAGACAAAGCAACTTATAAAATATATAGTGCTGCCGGCCAATTAGTTGGTAATGGTAATATAAGAGATGGCAAAATTAATGTTTCATCATTAATTAAAGGTAATTATGTAATTTCTATTGAAGATAAAGGAAAAGAAAATTTCAATTCTAAATTCATCAAGAAATAACAAAACATCTTATAACTTAAAAAATCCTCAGGTTTTCCTGAGGATTTTTTTTATTATGTAGCCATAAGTTAAATTTAAATGCAGTTGTGATAAAAAAAAGTATTAAACATATAAACAAATACGAAAAAATGATTAGATTTGTATTTAATATATAATACTTAAGCCTATGATTAAATTGTCTACTGATTTCCAATTTTCTATGTTCTTGAATCCATGATTCTGCAAAGAAATTCAACATTTTACTAATAATTAAAAATTTATGTATAATTCTTATTATCCACTGGATATAAATATTTAATAATATGAAGAAAATATTACTGATTTTTGCCTTTTTATTGGCGTTTTTGCCTAATGTAAAGGGTCAATCGGGGCAAATTGGAACCACTGGTGTTGCGAGTGGTACTTTACCGATTTCTAGTTGCTATGGGTATAGCTATTCTCAACAGATTTACACTGCTGCAGAAGCAACTGCTGCTTTGGGAGCGAATACTTACATTACAGCAATTAAATTCTATGTTTCTGCTACTGCATCAAATCAGGCCAATTATAATGGCTGGTCTGTTTATATGGGGAATACCAACCAGGCAAATTTTGCAACTACTACAAGTTGGGTTCCCTTAGCAAATTTATCTCAAGTTTATACGGGCACTTTACCCAATATGACATCAGGAAGCTGGGTTGAAATTCCATTAACTACCCCATTTATATGGGATGGAACAAGCAATATAGTTATTGCTGTGGATGAAAACTCACCGGATTGGAGTTGTACACAAAACTGGGGAGCTTACAATGCCGGAGCTAACAGAGGGATGTTGTATAGAGATGATTCAACAAATCCAAATCCTGCTAGTCCTCCGACTGCCGGTTTTAGATATGCTGATATTCCTGCTGTTCAATTTACAAGTTTTAACCTACAGCCTTGTACCACTGCACCTCCAACAGGAATTGCAGTTAATAATTTAACGGCAACTTCCGCTAATGTTTCTTGGACGCCGGCAACGGGGGCTACTTATGTTTTAAGATACAGAACGTTACCTAGTGGGGCTTGGACTACTGTAAATATTACAGCACCTTTATCAAATAGCTATTTAATTAATAGTTTGACGGAATCAACACAGTATGAGGTACAAATAGCTACAATTTGTGGTGGTGTTACAGGAGCATTCTCAACACCAGTTCCTTTCACCACACCTGCTATTTCTTATTGTACTGCTGCATCTACAAGTAATTCAGATGGATACATATCGAATGTAACTGCAAATGCTACCAACTCATATATTATGAGCAACAACTCGGCTGGTGCTTTTTATACTTATTATGGAAATGATCCAACCAAGCTTATTACATTCGTAAGAAATTCTACCAATAATACAGTTTCTGTTACCAAAGCTTTCGTAGGAAGTTTTCAGTACTCATTTGGTACGGGTGTATGGATAGATTTTAATAGAAATGGAATTTTTGAAACAAGTGAAAGAGTTTTAGATTCTCCAAGCAATACAACTTCTCCGGTAGTAAGCGCAGGGTTTACAATTCCTGCAACTGCTTATAATGGAACTCTTCCAACTCGTATGAGAGTTGTTATGAGAGAATCTGCAGCAGCAACAGCATGTGGTGGGTTCACATGGGGTGAGGTTGAAGATTATGACGTTAAGTTTGTAGATTTACAGCCATGTACAACAGCACCTCCAACTAACATTTCGGTTTCAAACGTTACTATTGCTTCTGCAACAGTTTCATGGGCTGCAACGGCAAATGCAACATATATAATTAGATATAGAACAGGTACAGGAGCTTGGACGACGGTTACATTACCAACTACCACTCCTCCTACTAGTATATATAATATCTTAGGTCTTTTGGAGGCTACTGCTTACGAAGTACAAGTTGCGACAATATGTGGAGGTGTAACAGGAGCGTTTTCTCCAAGTGTAAACTTTACTACACCAGTTTTATCCTATTGTGGTGCAGTTGGAACCAATGCAGATGAGTATATTTCTAAAGTTACTGTTACTCCTCTTGCACTTGCTGCAATGAATAGCGTTTCTACAATGGGAACAGCTTCCCCTTATTATTCTGATTACACTGCTGACCCGACTAGATTGGTTTCTCTAATCCGAGGTTCTGCAAACAATAGTATTTCGGTTACCAAAGATTGGCCAGCTGGCGGGTTTCAATACAGTGCAGCTTTAGGTGTTTGGATTGATTTCAACAGAAACGGAATTTTTGAAACTTCTGAAAGAATTTTGACAGGTGCAAACAATACTACAGCAGTGACTAGTGGTACTTTTATAGTTCCAACAGTTGCTTCAGGATTGGTTTATACAGGTAATCTACCAACCAGAATGAGAGTAGTTCTTAGAGAATCTAGTGATCCTACTGCTTGTGGAAACGTTAGCTATGGTGAAGTTGAAGACTACTCAGTTAAATTTATCGATTTACAACCTTGTACTACTGCGGCTCCTACACCAGTTACAGTGTCTAACTTAACTTCTTCATCAGCATTTGTTTCTTGGTTGCCTGCAGCCAATGCAACTTATATCGTCAGATGGAGACAGGGGACTACCGGAGCTTGGTTACCAAGTGCTGCGGGTCTTACTCTTCCGGCTGGGCAGAGTTACCATACCATCACTGCTCTTTTAGAGCAAACAGCATATCAGGTGCAAGTTGCTACAATATGTAATGGGACTACTGGTGCTTTTGGTGCTTCTGTGAACTTTACAACACCATCTTTAACGTATTGTAATATGACAGGTACGGGAACAAATGATCACATTTCTAATGTAAAAGTGACTCCAATTAACTTCCCGGTAATGGATAATACATCTGTTCAAACTAATTATATTAGTTATACTGCACCTGCTACATTAATTAATTTAGAAGTTGGATCTATTGCAAATCAGATTTCGGTTACCAAAGCTTGGGCAGGTACACCAACATCGGCTGATGCAGTTTATGCGTGGATTGACTGGGATAGAGATGGGATTTTTACTGATGCTGAAAGAATTATGACTTCTGCATCAAGTACAACAACTCCTGTAACTGCTACATTTAATGTTCCTGCTACGGGTGTTTATACAGGTAATTATAACACAACCATGAGAGTGGTATTGAAACGTGGAAGTGCTCCAGTAATGTGTCAAGATGCTGTTAATGGTGAAGTTGAAGATTATGCGGTGAAGTTGAGACCTTGTGCTACAACGACACCAACTAATGTTACGACGACTCTAATTACGCAGAATTCAGCTACAATTGGTTGGACATCAGCATTAAATAACAATTCATTTGTATTAGAATACAGAGCTGTAACAACACCTGCATCACCTTGGATTACTGTTCAGGCTTCTCTACTTGGAGGAAACCCACCAGTATTATTAACAGGTTTGGTGCCGGCAACACTATATGAAGTAAGAATTGCAGCAAAATGTGGCGCGGGTACTTTAGGTGCTTATACTCCAATAAAGCAATTCACTACAAGATGCGACCCTACACCTCCAAATGTTACGATAAGTAATGTGACTTCATCGTCTGCTGTTGTAACTTGGAACCCTATTGTTCCTAGTGCTACATACTTAGTAAGATACAGAGTGGTAGGAACTACTACTTGGATTAACGTAACCGCTCCAGCTCCACCAGCTAACTCTGTAACATTGACAGGATTAAGTTCTTATGTAACTTATGAAGTGCAAGTTGCCAATCAGTGTGTAGGCGAAATTACTCCAAACCCATGGTCTAATCCTCAGGTATTTACTACGGTAAGAGTTTGTGAGATACCTCCTCCAGGATTGACAATTACTACATTGACACCTACAAGTGCTGAAGTAGTATGGGATGCCTTTACAGGTGCTGGAGCTACAGGAAGCTATATCTTAAGATACAGAAAAGTAGGAATTCCAAGTTGGACGACTATTAATGTTAATACGAATACTTATACATTAACTGGATTATTAGAATTAACTAAATATGAAATGCAGGTAGCCAATGTATGTAGTGGAACTCCGGGTAACTTTACTCCGCCATACTACTTTACGACACCTACTGTAGTGTATTGCCAGATGAGCTCTACGGCACCATCAGAGTACTTTATCAATAAAGTAGTCGTTAAGCCAACAGGTAAAACAGAAATGACTAATGAAACTCTTGGTTCTAGTTATTCTGATTTCACTGCAACTCCTGCGAAATATATTGAGATGATTCAAGGTTCTACAGGTAATCAGATTACAGTGGACAAAACAGTGGGTACTTCTCCAACAGGGGTAGCCGTTTGGATTGACTTCAACAGAAATGGATCTTTCGATTTAAATGAAAGAATCATGGCTGACGGACCAAACATTAATCCTTCAGTGTCAGCAACATTCAATGTACCTGCTGATGCCTTTGTAAGCATGACAGATTACAAATATGTGAGAATGAGAGTAGCAATGGCGAAGGATGCAATTCCGGTAAACTGCTTAAACTTCCAAAATGGTGAAGTTGAAGATTATACGGTGAGAATCTCTAAACCAGGTGTTGCAAACGCTCTTAACCAAACGGAGATTTTAATTTATCCGAATCCGGTAAGCACAGTTTTAAATGTAAAAAATATCAGCAAAAAAGCGAATTATAAAATTTACAGTGCTGCAGGACAAGTGGTATCAAGCGGATTGATCTTAAACAACAAGATTGATGTAAGCAGACTAATCAACGGAGTGTATGTTATCGACATCGAAGACGTTCAAGGTACTGCTCAGAAGAAATTTATTAAAGAATAAATAAATAATAAATTCTAAATACAGAATAAGCTCTCAGAAATGAGAGCTTATTTTTTTATGATAAACTTAGATAATTTGGCACGAAAAAAATCGCTGATAATTCAACGATTTTTATTTGTGATGTACTAATTATAATTATTCAATTTCAAAAATAATTCTTTCGGTCTGCTCCTTTAAATCATCCAGATTAGTATTGTTGTAAATAACGTAATCAGCTAATTTTATCTTGTCCTTTTCAGGCATTTGATTATTCATAACGGTTTCTACTTCACGATATGTTTTAGAGTCTCTGTCCATCACTCTTTTAAGTCTGATATTATCTTCTGCGGTCACCAAAAGTGATTTGTAACATTGAAGATTAAGTTTTAATTCAAACAATAATGCGGTTTCTTTAAAAACCAGATATTTGGCTTGTTGGGTTACCCATTCTTCAAAATCTAAACGTACTGCGGGATGAATAATTCCATTCAGCTGAAGTAATAACTCTTCGTCATTAAATACTTTTCCGGCAACGAACTTCCTATTGTAAATGCCATTTTCATCATAAGAATCTGTACCCAGAAGTTCTTTTATTTGATTCTTTACACCTTCATTGTCATTCACCATTGTTTTAGCTCTGTCGTCAGAATAATAAACAGGAAAGCCACAGTCTTCGATGTATTGAGCAACTGTTGTTTTACCGGAACCAATTCCGCCGGTAAGACCTATTATTTTCGAGGCAGAATCAGGCTCTGCTTTTTGGTTTTCTCCAAGTAATTCTTCCATAATTAATAACCAAAAACTTCATTAAAACTATAGGTTTCATCTAATCGTACCCCTTTTTCAGTCATTTTAAGGCTGGCCAATTCATTGTGAGCATCGTGCTCAAAGAAAAGTAAATAATCATTATCCACACACTGCTTCAAAAATTTAGCTTTTTCTTCAATGGTCAATAATGGTCTTGTATCATAACCCATCACATAAACCTGTGGAATATGTCCTGCAGTAGGAATTAAATCGGCTGCAAAAACAACCGTTTTTTCCTGGTATTGAATCACAGGCAGCATCTGTTTTTCGGTATGACCATCCACAAAGATAACATCCATTTTAAGGTCTGGCGAGAAGCCGTAGTTTCCATTAACTGGAAGTGGCAAGAAACCCAATTGACCGCTTTCTTGTATTGGCAAAATGTTTTCCTTTAAGAAGCTCGCTTTTTCTCTTGCGTTTGGCTCAGTGGCCCACTTCCAATGATTTTCGTTAGTCCAGAACTGCGCATTTTTAAAGGCAGGTCTGTATCCTGTTTTATCATCATTCCACTCAATAGCTCCGCCGCAATGATCGAAATGTAAATGTGTTAAAAATACGTCGGTAATGTCTTCTTTTACAAAACCATATTTCTTTAAATTCTTATCTAAATTATCGTCGCCCCAAAGAGAATAGTGGCCAAAGAATTTGTCATCTTGCTTGTTTCCGAGACCACAGTCTACCAGAATCAGTTTTTTGCCGTCTTCAATAAGTAAAGAACGGGTTCCCAATTCAATTAAATTTCTTTCGTCTGCCGGATTGGTTTTTTCCCACAGACTCTTCGGGACGACTCCAAACATCGCTCCTCCATCAAGCTTGAATTTTCCGCATTGGATAGGATATAGTTTCATATAATAGATTGTTATTTAATTTGTATTGATTTCATTTTGTCGGCAATTTTTTTGCTGTTTTGATTATCGGAATTTTCCAGATTAGAAATAATATTTTGATAATCTGATTCTTTCCTGTTCTGAGACAGCTTTTGATTGATGTAAATTTCAGTAGGAAAGATTTTAATACCGAAAGCACCTTTCATTTCCTTTTCTACAAATTCTTTACCCATATCTTTTACGAATACCGGGCATTTTTGAGGTTGCTCGTATTTTGAAGTAAGTTTTTCAAGATGATTATAAAGTTCTTCGTGATTCATGAGTTTGATTTTTCCATAAATCTGAACAGCCTCATAATTCCAGGTAGAAACGTTCAAATGATTATACCAGCTGCTTGAAATATAAGTGTGTGCCCCTAAAAAATCACATAGAACTTCGTCGCCATCATTCAGGGTTTTGGCTTGCGGATTCGCTTTTGAAATATGTGTTTCAATATATATATCCTCCAGATTATCTTCATTAAGCATCATCATAGAATGAGTTGCTCTGATCTTATTTTCTGAGGAAATCAGCAAAGCAAAAGCATTCTGTCTGATGATTTCTTTCATCAAATGATCATCTTCACTCCAGTATATTTTAGGCATAAACATATTAAAAAAGTTCTCCCGGATTTCTAGGTATCGCAATATTCAAATGACGGTACGCTTTTTCCGTCACTTCACGGCCTCTTGGCGTTCTGATGATAAACCCTTCCTGAATCAAAAATGGTTCATACACTTCTTCCAAAGTTTCAGGGTTTTCAGCGATAGATGTTGCCAAAGCAGAAATTCCAACAGGTTTTCCTTTGAAATTTTCAATCATGACACGCATGATCTTGTTATCCATTTCATCTAAACCAAATTCGTCAACATTTAAAGAATTTAAAGCGTAGGTCGTAATGTTGATTTCAATTTCTCCGTTTCCTTTTATTTCTGCAAAATCACGAACCCTTCTCAAAAGAGCATTCGCAATTCTTGGTGTACCTCGGCTTCTTCTTGCGATCTCAATTGCGGCATCTTCATAAATAGTCACACCCAAAACACGGGCACTTCTAATAATAATAGTTGATAGAAGTTCAATTGAATAATATTCTAATCTGCTTTGAATCCCGAATCTCGCCAACATTGGTTTTGTCAACATTCCACTTCGGGTCGTCGCACCAACCAGTGTAAAAGGATTTAAGCTAATCTGAACACTTCTGGCATTCGGACCGGTTTCCAGCATGATGTCAATCTTATAATCTTCCATTGCAGAATAAAGATATTCTTCCACAATCGGCGAAAGTCTGTGGATTTCATCAATAAAAAGAACATCATTTTCTTCTAAATTAGTGAGTAATCCAGCTAAACTACCCGGTTTATCCAATACAGGACCTGAAGTAATTTTACAGTTTACTCCCAATTCATTGGCGATAATGTTGGATAAAGTTGTTTTTCCCAAACCTGGCGGGCCGTGGAGGAGTACATGATCAAGCGCACCGCCACGATTTTTTGCGGCAGCTACAAAAACTTCAAGATTTTCTAGTGTTTTTCTTTGTCCGGCAAAATCTTTAAAACTCTGCGGACGAATTTTTTCTTCCTGTACGAGTTCGTCATCGGAATAATTTTCCTTATCAGGATGTAAAAAATCTGGCATTAATTCATTTCATTTACCTCAAAGATAGCAAATTTAGGTTTAGGCTGAGACTGTGATTCAGGAAAATTTTTGACTGAGTTTAAGGTTCAGTCTGAGGTTATAAGTCTGAAGACATACGATTTAGCAAATTGATATATTTTAAGTAATTTTGAGAGAGAAAATTTTTCGGCCTCAACCTCAAACTTAATCTTAATTTAATGAAATTAATTGGACCTTTCAAGCAGGTGGTCACACTTGCCAATCTTCCCTTAAGAGGAAAACTTTCGGATGACCAACTTGAAGTTGTTGCTGAGGGAGGAATTTTAGTGGATGATCACAGAATTCAAAAAGTAGGAAACTTTGAAAATTTAAAATCAGAAAATCAAAACATAGAGATTGAAGCAATTGAAGGTGAGCAAATCGTTCTTCCTGCTTTTGTAGATTCTCACACCCATATTTGTTTTGGAGGAAACCGTGCCAATGATTTTGCGATGCGAAATGCAGGGAGAACCTATCTTGAAATTGCCGAAAGTGGTGGCGGAATCTGGAGTTCCGTTCAACATACCAGAAATGCTTCTGAAGAAGAATTATTAAAAACGTTATTAGAAAGAATTGATATTTTAATTTCTTTAGGAATCACTACAATTGAGGTGAAAAGCGGCTATGGTCTGGATGTAGAAAACGAATTAAAAATGCTTCGAATCATCAAAACAGCACAGTATCAAACCAGGGCAACATTGGTTCCTACTTGTCTGTCTGCACACTTGAAGCCTAGAGATTTTGAAGGAAGCAACGAAGAATATTTAAGTTATATTTTAGCTGAAATTTTACCAAAAGTAAAAGAAGAAAGTCTTGCTAAAAGAGTAGATATATTCATTGAAAAGTCAGCGTTTCAACCTGAAGAAAGTAAAGAGTTTTTGCTTAAAACTAAAGATTTAGGTTTTGAAATCACAGTCCATGCTGACCAATTTACGCCAGGCAGCTCAAGAATTGCTGTTGAAGTAGGAGCACAATCTGCAGATCATTTGGAAGCGACTATTGATGAAGATATTGAGTTTTTAGCTAAATCTAATACTGTTGCAACCGCTTTACCTGGCGCAAGCTTAGGCTTGGGAGAAAAGTTTACTCCCGTTAGAAAATTATTGGATGCTGGCGCAATTTTGGCAATAGCCAGTGACTGGAATCCGGGTTCTGCACCAATGGGAAATTTAATTACGCAGGCATCAATTTTAGCAACATATGAAAAGCTGACTACCGCTGAAGTTTTGGCAGGAATGACTTTCCGTGCGGCATTTGCGCTTGGTTTGGAGGAGAGAGGGAGGTTGGAAGTAGGTTTGAAAGCAGATTTTGTAAGTTATAAAACAGATAATTTCCAGAATGTATTGTACAATCAGGGAAGTTTAAAAGCTGAAAATGTTTTTATTGATGGCACAAAAGTAAGATAAGATGGGAATATTTAATAGAGCTTTTGGGAAGAAGGAAGAAAAGGTTGATGTTGAAATTCAAACCTATCAGGATTTCTGGAATTGGTTTTTAACGAAAGAAAAAGAGTTTCATTCGATTGTGAAAAACCATATCCATATTGAAACTGATTTTTTTGATTTGATGGCATCTCAACTGCGCAAGATCAATGAGGGGTTCTACTTTCTTGCTGGGATGGCAGACGATGAAACCGTAGAGTTGATTATTACTGCGGAAGGCGAAATTAAAAATATAGTTTTCGCAGAAGAAATCATTGCTGCCGCTCCCAAATTAAATCACTGGAAGTTTACAGCACTAAAACCGGAGATGAATTTAGACAGTGGCATCCGTATGGAAGGTCATGAATTCAATACAGAAAATATTCACTTTTACGCAAACGAAATTGAAGGTTATCCGGACGAGATTGACATTACCTTTGTGTACGATAATCTTAATTCCGAAAATAAAGATTCTGCCGTAACAGGAGTCTGCATCTTTTTGGATAATTTTTTAGGTGAATTAAATTTTGCAACGCAGATTGATACTTTTAACGTTATTGGAAAAGATGAGGTGAAAAATGAAATCATCCCCATTACGAAACTGAAAGATTATTTGCTTTGGAGGGAAAGAGAATTTACAGAAAAATATAAAAACGTAAAAGATTTTAGTGAAGAAGATGCTTATACAGTTCTCGAAGCATTTTTAAATAACGGAATGCCGTTGATTGCTACAATTAATACAACTTCATTAAAATATGATGCTAAAGCTTCTTATCCATGGATTTCTGTTTTAAAAATTCAGTATAATGGAGAAGAAAATAATGGTCTTCCAGAAAACGAAGACTACGAGAAATTAAATATCATTGAAGAAACGGCTTTTCAGAATCTGAAAAAAGAGGAAGGAAATCTTTACATTGGAAGAGAAAGTGCTGATGGGGTGAGAGAAATTTATTTTGCAAGTAAAGATTTCAGATCTGTATCTAAAATTCTTCAAAAAATTATCAAAGACAATCCTCAATATAAAATGTCTCTCGAAATTTATAAAGACAAATACTGGCAAAGTTTCGAACGCTATAATATCAATTAAAATAAAATAAAATTATGATCTGGCAAGGAAGATTAGACGGAGAAGAACCATTGTTTCACAGGCTTTTTCAGCGTGTGCAGGAAGCGGAAAATCATGATCTTATTATAACTAATGATTTCGTTTTACATGGTTTTGCCGTAGATGAAGGAGTTAAAAGAAACAAAGGCAGAGTAGGAGCGAAAGATGCACCAGACATTATCAGAAAAAACATGGCTAATTTCCCTGTAATTTTGCCGGATTTTTCGATGCTTGATTTTGGAAATATTACCTGCGAAAACGGAGATTTAGAAAAAGCTCAGAATGCACTTGCAGAAAATGTTTCCCAGGTTTTGGCTAAAGGAGCAAAATCTCTTGTATTGGGTGGCGGTCATGAAGTAACTTTTGCCCATTACTCAGGAATTAGAAATGCTTTTCCCGATAAAAGAATTGGAATTATCAATATCGATGCTCATTTTGACAACAGAAAACCGGAAGATGGAGTAGGAGCAAGTTCCGGAACAGGATTTTGGCAAATTGCTCAGGAAGAAAACAATCATACATTGCATATTGGGATTCAGAGAAATTCAAATACTTTAAAATTATTTGATACCGCTCATCAGTTTGGGATGAAATATATTTTGGCAGACGAACTGTTTTTTGAAAATCTACCTTCGGTTTATGAACGTATTAACGAGTTGATAGAGTCTGTAGATGTTGTCTATCTTACCATTTGCATGGATGTTTTCAATGCCTCGATCGCACCCGGAGTTTCAGCTGCCGCTTATAACGGATTGTTTACAGATGCTGCTTTTATGCATTTTTATAAACATATTTTAAAAAGTGAAAAACTCGTTGCATTAGATGTTGCTGAAGTCAATCCTCAATATGATATTCAGGAAAGAACAGCAAGGTTGGCTGCGAGTTTAGTGAATGAATGGCTGATGATCTAAAAAGGCAAATTAAGTCAATAGAGATTATCATTTTTTTTTAATAAAACGAGGAACATATTTTGTTGCCTTACTCATGCTTTATCCAAAAGCAGAAAATTCATTTTTGAATTTTTTAAATGAAATTACAACATGGAACAATCAATTGAAAATAAACTCATAAAAGCAGACAAAACTTTTAAAGAGTGGAAAAAAGTACCTTTTGCAGAAAGACAAAAACTTATTGCAAAAGCTGCAGAATTATTTAAAGTAAAGTCAGAAGAATTTGGCGTCATCATTACCAAAGAAATGAATAAACCCATTTCGCAATCTATTTCAGAAGTAGAAAAATGTGCGTTGATGATGAATTATTATGCAGAAGCTGATAACGTTTTACAACCCGAAAAAATAGAATCTGAATATAAAATTTCTGAAATTCATTATGTTCCAAAAGGTGTTATTCTTGGTGTAATGCCATGGAATTTTCCATTCTGGCAGGTTTTACGATTTGCAACGCCTGCAATTCTAGCAGGAAATACCGTTGTTTTAAAACATGCTTCCATCTGTTTCGGAAGCGGAAATGCGATTGAAAAAATATTCTTGGAAGCTGGTTTTCCTGAAGGTGTTTTTCAGAATTTGGAAGTGGGGCACAAAGAAGTAAAAGAAATTCTTGAACATCCGACTGTAACAGGAGTTAGTCTTACAGGAAGCGAAAAAGCAGGTGCAGAGGTTGCATCAATTGCCGGAAAGAAAATTAAAAAATCTCTCCTTGAGTTAGGTGGAAGCGATGCTTTCATCGTTTTGGATGATGCAGATTTGCACGAAGCTGCAAAGGTAGGAGCTTTGGCAAGACTTCAAAACTGCGGACAGACTTGTGTTGCGGCAAAAAGATTTATCATTCAGAAAGATATTGAATTTGATTTCTTACCTAAATTTATCGAAGAATATAAAAAATATGTTCCTGCCGATCCGATGAACAAGGAAACCAAATTAGGAGGAATGGCAAGACCGGATTTGGCTGATGATTTAGAAAAGCAATATCAAAAGGCTTTAGATAATGGGGCAGAAGCGCTTATTCCTTTGGAAAGAATTTCTGATACAGAATTTAATCCCGGATTAATCAGTGTGAAAGAAGGAAATCCTATTTTGCAGGAAGAACTGTTCGGTCCTTTGGGTATGGTGATGATTGCTGAGAATGACGATGAAGCTTTAGAAATGGCTAACAATATTCCTTTCGGATTATCAAATTCGGTTTGGACGAAAAATTTAGACCGTCAGCAATTTTTCATCAATGAATTGGAATCAGGAACGGTGAATATCAATAGAATGACGAGTTCTGATCCACGTTTCCCGTTTGGCGGTACAAAGTCTTCCGGATACGGAACAGAGCTTTCTTTATTGGCTTTAAAAGAGTTTGTAACGGCGAAGACTATCTTGGGAAAATAATAGCATTAAAAAACTCTCGAGAATTCTCGAGAGTTTTTGCTTTATGTCTAGAAGATTAAACGGTTGTTAATCTCAAAGTATTTGTTTTTCCGCCTTCGTAAGATGGAGTTGCGTTGATGTTGATAACAAAATCTCCGGTCTCAATGTAACCGTGATTGTGCGTCAGCATATTTACCTGAATAATGGTTTCATCTGTAGATTTATGCATGTCGTAATGATAAGCACGAACTCCCCAAAGTAAATTCAGCATTGTGATTACACGTTTGTTGGCACTGTACACAATGATATGAGAATTGGGTCTGTGAGCGGAAATCTGGAAAGCTGTATATCCTGAATTTGTTAAAGTAACAATTGCTGAAACATTGGTACTCTTAGCAATTCTTACCGCAGCAAGACAAACTCTGTTTGTGATAAATCTCTCATCAATACAGTTGAAGTCTTTCTCAATCGGCTCATTTTTATGTTGGTAAAAATTAGTCTGCTCAATATTCTGAACAATTTTCGCCATATTTTCAACTACCTGAATCGGGTATCTACCTACAGAAGTTTCACCAGAAAGCATTACCGCATCAGCTCCGTCCAATACAGAGTTGGCAACGTCATTTACTTCAGCTCTTGTAGGTGTTAAACTGTTGATCATCGTCTCCATCATTTGGGTAGCGATAATTACCGGTTTAGAATAGAATCTTGCTTTCTCAACCAAAGTTTTCTGAATCGCAGGAACTTCTTCCATCGGAACTTCTACACCAAGATCTCCACGGGCAACCATTAATCCGTCGCACTCTAGTAAGATTTGATCAATATTTTTTACACCTTCAGGCTTTTCAATTTTAGCAATGATTGGTGTTTTAAATTTACCGTTCGGGTGCTTAGACATCAATTCTTTTAAATCAATGATATCCTGTGCATGACGTACGAAAGAAAGTGCAATCCAATCAACTTCCATATCCAACATGAAATTGGCATCCAAAATATCTTTTTCAGTCAATGCAGGAAGTGAAACGTTCGTATTTGGAAGGTTAACTCCTTTTTTAGAACTCAAAGGTCCACCCTGAATCGTTTTAGCTTTTACAGTATCAATTTTATTTGTTTCAAGAACTTCTAAAACCAATTTTCCATCGTCGATCAGGATTCTTTCACCAACATTTACATCTTGAGGGAATTGCTGATAAGTCATGTAAACTTTCGTAGAATCTCCTTCAATTTTTTCATTGGTAAACGTCAAAACGTCACCAGGATTTAGATAAGAGCCTTCTTTTACAACACCTACTCTTAGTTTTGGACCTTGTAAATCAGCTAAAATGCCAACAGAATATCCGTATTCTTTATTAAGCTCTCTGATGGTTTGAATATTAGAACGAACTAAATCGTAATCTGCGTGTGAAAAATTTATTCTAAATACGTCAACACCAGCTTTCATCAATCCTAACATTACTTCTTTTGAAGAGGAAGCGGGTCCGAGCGTTGCGATAATTTTTGTCTTTTTTAAATACTTATTCATAATACTGTATTATTTGATAAAGTTCTTCTTCAGAACTCAGATTGTAATCTTGAATTGGAAACACAAGATTTTCAGGCAGCAAAATTACGGAAAAATCAGGGAATTGTTCCGAACTGTGCAGAATATATTCTACTTCTGTCTGATTATTTAATAAAAATTTAATGTTATCTTCTCCTGAAAAGAGTTCAGTTTGTAATTTTTTTTGATTACTTTCTGAAGATTTATTTGAAATAAAAGTGAAGCAAGTCTTTGTATACTTGTGGTATGCTTCGTACCTTGGAAAAAAATAATCATAGTAAATACCGTTAAAAACGAGATCTTTAATTCTTGAAAATTTAAGATCATTATTTACATTTACTTTAAAAAAAAACTCGTGATCGGGTATATTTTTGGCTAATCTCACCAAGCCTATGGTAATATCTTCAAATTCTATATCGTCAAGATCATACAGTTTTTGGATTTCCAAGTATATTTTCTTTTTTATTTAAAATATAAAATGCTCTCTGTGCCGATTTTTCTTCAGCTTTCTTTTTGGAAGTTTCGGTAGCGTTGGCAATTTTTTCATCACCTAACCACACGTGACAGCGGAAAACAATGCTCTTGTTCACCTGAATTTCTTCACAAGTCTCATACTTGATATTGACCTTTTTCTTTTGGCTCCATTCCAGCAGAAGACCTTTATAGCTTACAATTTTATTTTCAAGCTTATTGATTTCTGACGGCGTAAGAAGTCGCTCCAATACAATTCTTTTGCAGGTATCATATTGAAAATCAAGGTAAACAGCTCCTACTAAAGCTTCAAAGAGATTACCTGAAATATTCTCTCCTAAAGCAGCAGAATTGTTGTTGTTTTGTAAAAGATCGGTAAGTTTTAAATCTTCTCCTAATTTATTCAGATTCTTCCTATTTACAATTTTAGATTTCATCTGCGTCATATATCCTTCGTTACCTTTGGGGTAAGTGCTGAACAAATGGCATGAAACAATTGTACCCAAAACAGAATCTCCCAAAAACTCCAGTCTTTCGTAGTTACTGTCTTGATTTTTAGAAGAACTTTTAATAGAAAAAGCTTCACGGTAAAAGTTGATATTCTGAACGGGTGTGCCTAAAATTTTATTAAGCTCAATGCTCAGGAAATAATCTCTTTCCGTTAATACTTTTTTTCTTTGTTTGAGAAGGAATTTAGAAAAGTATTTCTGTAACTCCATTCAGTAATAATTAGATTTTCTTGAATAGAACGCAAGCGTTGTGCCCACCAAACCCGAAAGTGTTACTCATCGCTACTTTCACATCTTTTTTCACCGCTTTATTGAATGTGAAATCTAATCGGCTGTCGATTTTTTCATCATCCGTAAAGTGATTGATTGTAGGAGGAACAATACCATGAATAATAGCTCCCAAAGCAGCAATAGCTTCAATAACTCCGGCAGCACCCAAAAGGTGACCTGTCATTGATTTTGTAGAATTAATCTGAATGTTGTAAGCGTGCTCACCAAATAATTTTGAAATTGCGCTAGATTCTGCCTGATCTCCTAATGGAGTAGAGGTACCATGCATGTTGATGTGGTCTACTTCATCAGCAGTTAATCCTGCATCTTCAAGACAATTTTTCATTACTAAATAAGCTCCCAAACCTTCAGGGTGTGGTGCCGTCATGTGATGTGCATCTGCACTCATACCGCCACCTAATAATTCTGCATATATCGTTGCACCACGCTTTATAGCGTGTTCATATTCTTCAAGAATGATTGCTCCTGCACCTTCACCCAATACAAAACCATCTCTGTCTTTGTCAAAAGGTCGTGAAGCTGTTTTCGGATCGTCATTTCTTGTAGAAAGTGCCATCATCGCATTGAAACCACCAACGCCACTTGCTGTAACGGCAGCTTCAGAGCCTCCGCAAACAATAACGTCTGCCTTTCCTAACTGGATCAGCATTTTAGAATCAATCAATGCATTTGCAGATGAAGCACAAGCAGAAACAGTAGTATAATTGGGGCCGTGGAAACCATATTCTATTGAAATATGTCCCGGTGTAATATCCGCAATCATTTTAGGAATAAAAAACGGGTTGAATCTCGGAATATCCGTGTTTGCCCACCCTAAAACCTCAGTTTCAAAAGTTTCTAAACCGCCAATTCCGGAACCCCAGATCACTCCGACTCTGTGTTTGTCTACATTGTCTTCCATAATCCTTGAATGAGCAACTGCCTCACGGGCAGCTACCATACCAAGTTGAGTGTTACGATCCATTTTCTTAGCGTCTTTCTTATCGAAATGTTCCAGTGGATCGAAGTTTTTTACCTCGCAAGCAAACCTTGTTTTAAAGTTTGTGGCATCAAAAAGAGTCGTCGGAGCGGCTCCGCTCTCACCTTTTAACAGGCTTTCCCAGTATTCATTCGCATTATTACCGATGGGTGTTAAGGCGCCAAAACCGGTTACAACTACTCTTTTTAATTCCATAAACTTTGTAAATTTTCTTTGTTGAAGAATTTTATTTATTTACTACTTCTTCAATGTAAGCAATAGCGTGCCCTACAGTAGTAATTTTTTCTGCTTGGTCATCAGGGATCTGAATGTTAAATTCTTTTTCAAATTCCATGATTAACTCAACGGTATCAAGTGAGTCAGCTCCTAAATCATTTGTGAAGCTAGCCTCTGGAGTTACCTCTGTTTCTTCAACGTCAAGCTTATCAGCGATGATAGCTTTTACTCTTGATGCAATGTCTGACATAGTAAATTATTTTTTTAATTGTTAGATTGTGCAAATATATAAAATTCTTTACGATAAAACATTTTTTTAGTCTTTTTTGTCGACCAATACCGCTTATTTTATTGTGTCAGACTTTAGTATTTTAGTTTTCAGGTGTTTATATTTTAAATTAAATCTGATTGTCTGTTTTGATGTTTTATTTTTTTAATTCTCAAAATTTTTTAGTTTAAATTTTTATTAAAATTGCATTGGTGGTAAATTTTTGAGGTTTTAATAACATCGTGAAATGGCTGGATCTATAAAAAGATATGCGATGCTTAAAAGTATATTGAACTTAATTATTGAAGTTGGTACTAAAAAGATATGTAAAAGAAAGAATCTTATTATTTGTCAGAAGATATAAAGCATTATGTGTCCTTGGTTATCTTGTTAATGAAAGGTGCTAAAATGAATTTAATTTTACGTTATAGTTTTAAAGAAAAAAACACCAACAAAATTTGTTGGTGTTTTAAGTAGTTTTGGTTTAGATTCTTAATCCAGTGGTTTTCTTCCACTAATAATATTGTAAAGTACTACAATAACTGCAATTACCAATAGTACATGAACTAAAGAACTGGTTCCAATCCCTGGTACGACATTCAGCATGCCTAAAAGCCAAACGATAATACAAATGACTGCGACTAACCATAATAAACTTCTCATAATAATAATTTTTTGGGTGTTATATTTTAGTATTAGCATATACTGTGCCTTTTTGGTTAAAGGAGAGAATTTGTGGTATTTGTAAACAAAAAAATAACTCAAATTTTTGAGTTATTTTTAGTCTTAAATTGTTGAGTTTGAGGCTGTCGAGCTTTATTTAAATTATTATAACTGAAAATATTTTAGTGTGTTATATATCAGTGTTTTAAATGCATTTGTACATGTGAAAATAACTGGTTTTTATATTTGATTGTAGAAAAACTGGCAACTAATAAATTATACTTTCAAACTCAAATAACCTATTGAAGTATTGGAAGAAATAAAATTTACTGATGAGGTAAAGAAGACAATGAAATACAGTGATGAATTGATCGACATAAGTCTGAATTTTGGAGAAGAATCTCATCGTATACCGCAAAAAGAAGCTTTATTAACTCTAAATCAGGTTAATTAAATAAAGAGGAGTGTACGGAGAATGCTAAAAAAGCTTTGAAAATTGTTGTAAATCGCAAAGGTGGAATACAGTCTCTTAATGAGCGTTATGATAAAATAGTAGAAAAAGAAAACGAAAAATTGAGAATAAATGATGAGGTAATCAGCTTTTATAAAAATGGTTTTACGAAAAACGATATCAACTCAAATTTGAAGTCAGAAATATTATCTGCAATTGAGGTGCAAGAAATTTCAGATAAGGTTTTTAGTTCACTTGAATCGACAAAAAAAGATCTGGATATCAATTCGGGAACGGTTATCGGAAGTGTTTTAGGAGGAATAATTGGAGGAACAGTTGGTGGGGTTTTATGGGGTTTGCAAATGATTTATTCGGGTCATATTTTTTACATTTTCGCAATAGGATTGGCAATAATTTCTTACGGTTTTAAAAAATTTTTCACAAACAGAGTAGAAGTAATGCTTTGGTACTTACAGCTACAATATTGTCTGTGATTTTTGCCTTGATTTTAGGATCTTTTATCTATAATATTTTTGATTATCATGGCCCGAACAAATATTTGAAGTAATTTAAATATGCAAAGCTCACAGAAAAAATAGTCTCAAAAGACCAAATGGTAAAGAATTGATAAAAGAAGTATTTGAAATGAGGATTGATCTAATGCAGTTTAAGGTTTACAGATCAGGATTTTCTTTCGGAGGCTCAGCTGCCGGAGTATTGGTAATATTAATGCTCGTCGGAGTTACCAATGGAATTCCCTGTTCATCGAGACTACCTTTTATTTTCATTAAAATATCACTTTTCACATGCCCCATATTTTCGCTGACTTTCATCCAGAATTTCACCTGTAAGTTAAACACGCCCTGTTTTAAACTTGTGAAAATTACTTCTACATTATCTTGCTTATCGATATATTCCTGACTGAGAATAACATGATTGATGCTTTCCTGTGCTTTCACAATATCTTCATCAGCAGGGATTTCAAAATCTAAAATAATTCTTCGCTGTGGTGATGCTGTAATGTTATAAAAAGGGGCATTGAAAATAACCTGATTCGGGATGTACGCTTTCTTTCCATCATCAGTGATCAGTTTTGTGGTTAAAAAACCAATATCTTGTACCGTTCCGGAATGATTTCCGATGGTAATGTAATCTCCTACTTTAAAGGCTTTATCGATTCCAATCAGCATTCCTGAAAATATACTTGAGACCAAATCTTTTAAAGCAACCCCGGCAATAACCCCAGCTACTCCTAAACTTCCGATAAATTTCCAAAGAAAACCGCTGAAACCCATTATTTCTAGAGCAATGAAGGTTCCCATCAGGATGATAATGAATCTGAAAACATTAATTATTGTAATGACCGATCCTTCATTTTTACTTTTCGGAAAAAGCTTGTGCATGATTTTTACCGCTAGTTTACTAAGGTATTTACTTGTTACTAAGAATAATGTAAACACAAGAATACCCACTACAAGCTTCGGAGTAAGTTTTGCAAAGGCGATATACCAATTCTGTAAAACTTTATAAACGGTATCTACATAGCTTAATCCATATTCCATACAATATTTTTTTCAAAATTATAAATAAATTCTTTAGCAAAAATTTTGCCAGTTACAAAAAGTCTATTAAATTTGTAGACTAATGAAAACAATATCGTATGTCAATCAAATTAGGAGATACAGCACCGAACTTTCAGGCAGATACAACTGTTGGAAATATAGATTTTTACGAATATCTTGGAAATTCTTGGGGGATTTTATTTTCCCACCCCGCAGATTACACTCCGGTTTGTACTACTGAATTGGGCTATACCGCAAAACTGAAATCAGATTTTGATCAAAGAGATACAAAAGTAATCGCGTTAAGTGTTGATGGAGTAGAAGACCATAAAAACTGGATCAAAGACATCAATGAAACTCAAAATGCTGATGTTCAGTTTCCTATCATTGCAGACAGGGACAGAAAAGTTTCAGAGCTGTATGACTTCATCCATCCGAATGCTTCGCTCACTGCAACAGTTCGTTCTTTACTGATTATCGATCCTGCCAAGAAAGTAAGATTGATTATCACTTATCCAGCTTCAACGGGAAGGAATTTTAATGAAATTCTGAGAGTTTTAGACTCACTGCAGTTGGTAGATTCTCACAAAATTGCAACTCCTGCAAATTGGTATGATGGTGATGATGTGATTATTCCGCCATCAATTTCTACTGAAGAAGCGAGAGATATTTTTCCGAAAGGCGTTACCGAGGTTAAGCCTTATCTGCGTTTTACTCCTCAGCCCAATAAATAACAGGCTTAGATTTTTTATTTATTATATAGTTTAGTTTTAGTTTGAAAAAGCGGCTCGGAAATTTTTCCGAGCCGCTTTTGTATATGGTATGAAATATTGAATTATTTCACGTCGTTAGCAATTGCTTTTGCTTTAGATGTTGGTAAATAAATACTGAAACCTACGTTGAAACTGATTCTTGAAGTCAGACCTTCATTTCCGAATCCTGTCACACCGTTGTATTTTACTAAACCTTCAACACCAATGTTTGGAGTAATGAAGTAAGAGTAACCAGGACCTACACCGAAATCTAATCCTGTAGTAGAAATACCGTTTTCAACATTGAATCCACCTACACCTAGATTACCTTCTAAGAAGAATCTCCCGTGATTTAGCACATTGTCAATACCTTTTTCACCTGGTGAAACGAAGTAACGACCTAAAGCACCTACACCATAATCAAATTGTGTAGATTGTCCAGCACCCGGCTTAGAGAAACCTAAAGTAACATAACCTCCTAATGCTACGTTATCTTTAATGAAATATGCTGCTCTTGGCTGAAGTTTAATATCGTAACCTGCGCCTGTATTCAAACCAAAGTTGCTTGATAGTAAGCTGCTACCAACCATCCAGTTTCCTTCTTGAATTTGTGCGTTTGCTGTAGCTGTCAATCCTGCAACAGCTAATATTCCTGTAAAAATTAGCTTTTTCATAATTTATAATTTTAATAAGTTTATGTTAATTATTTAATGTCCAATTCAGTTCAATAAATGTGCCACAAAGCTTGACGATACTCATTTGTATAAAAAAGTCATGTCAAACCGTTAACAATAACTATTAAAAATTTAACTAAAATTATAAAAAATATGTATTCTAAATAAACAATAAAATAATTGAAACGATAAGGCCCGCCACTGCGAATTTAATTCCTCGTTTGAAAGGTTTGCTTTTCGTATTAAACATCCAAAAACTTGAAATGACAAAGAAAAAAAGACAGACTCCGAAAAAAGCATTCAGTGGTGAAAGTGTGTCAGCAGATTTTGCCTTGTGAAGCTTGGTCATTTTATCGATCACAAAAGGAAGTTCTTTTTTTGTGTATTTCGCTTGTCCGGTCGCTGAATTGTATGTTCCGTCTTTGAAATATAAAATGCTGTTTTCAGTCTTTTTTATTTCAAGATTCTTCATCTTCAATTCTTTCTCCAATTCTTTTTCAGAAAGATTTTTAGCAATTACTTTATCATACAATTTCTCTTTTTTCAGAAAATCTGTATCCCGGTAAACCAAAAGAATTCCGCTTAGTGCATAAATCGCCATTATTCCGGCCATGAAGAATCCTAAATAACGGTGAGTAATTCTCATAAAACTTCTGGTGTCCTTTATTTTATCCATATTTTATTGGTTGTTTTTAAATTTCAAAAGTGGAGGCTGCAAAAATGCAACTTCCACTTTGATTATAGAAATTTTAATTTTATAAATTCTAAATTTTAAAGTCTGTATGTTAATGTGAAATAGTAGTTTCTTGGTGTAATAGGGTTTACAGAATAATTTTCATGTACATTATAGTTTTCTACATCAAATAAATTCCCCACTTTTCCCTGTAATGAGAATTTCTTCCAGTCGTAGCCTACAGATAATGAAACTGTGGTGTAATCTTTCAGATCCATCATCCTGCTTACATCTTTTCTCGTAATATTCGTAGATTTTGAGTCGTTCCACCCTGCAATTCTGTCTCCTATGTAATAAACTCCGATTCCCGCTTTCAGACCAGGAACATAATTGGTGAATTTATAAAATACAGATGCGTTTGCAGTAGTTGCGGGTGTTCTTACCAATCTTTGCTTTTCTACAAATCCTTTTTCAGGAGTATCTAAATAAACAGAATTGTTGTATGAAAAACCTCCGATGATTGAGATGTTTTCAGTAGGATTTCCTGTAATATCTACTTCTACACCACGGCTTCTCATTTTTCCTGCAAACTCTTTTAAATTAGTGTCTGGTGTCTGTACCGTACCTGAAGTATCAGTATAGAAGAAATTCTGATAGAAGTTATGATATAAAATCTGATAAAGCGTTACGTTAACCGCTAATGCATTGTTCCAGATGTTTTTCTTTACACCAACTTCGTATTGATCTACGGTGGTAGGTTTTATCCCTTGTTTAGGCAATATTGCTACTCTGCCTTGTACTGTTGATAGAGATCCTGAGGTATCTAAATTATTAACCGCATCAGAAGTATACCCTGCATTGGTCGCAAATGAATTAGTGTAGGTTGCAAATGCTGAAAAATTATCATTTGGCATATAGACGAAGCCAATTTTTGGAGAAAAAGTATTGTCAGATGTCGCTGAATTTAATACTTCAGTTTTTACATTTGTGGTAAAACGGGTGAGTAAGCTTGGCATATTTTCAATATACGACCAACGAAGTCCTGCAAGTACTTTAAATTCCTTTGTTAAGCTAATGAAATCTTGGGCATAAACTCCAACTCTTCTTGCCGTTGTTCTTGTCTTGGTATTTAAAATAGATTCAGGCATTGCTAAGCTTCCATTGTCCCAAGAACTTGGGTCATCCAGATATAATATGTTGGTAGGAGCTTGGATCAGATTGTATGCATTCGCATCAGATTGTCCGTAGTCTGCATCTGCACCTATCAATACTTTATGATTGATTTTTCCTGTATTGAAATCTCCATTGATGTTAACCTGTGCAGAACCATAGTTTTGCTCGTTATAGGTTTTGTTTAAAGGGCTGTTCCAAGTTAATCTTGTAGCGGTACTATTTGCATAAGCCCACTGCGTTCTTTCTGTTGAAAAATAATCTTTCGTATAATTTTGGTATGATGCAGAGGCATTCAACGTCCATTTGTCATTGATCTGGTGATTAAATGTTACGTTGGTCGATGCCTGCTGTACATTTTGATATTGCCAGTCGGTTCCGAAAAAAGTATTTCTCGGTAACCAGTCGATTAGTTCGTAGCTCTGATCTTTGTTGGTAATCGATCCGATTCCGAAATCCGGAGTAAGGTCATTTTTAAGATAATCAGCCTCAATAATTAATTGTGATTTTTCTCCTAAATTAAATAAAAACGAAGGATTGAAATAGTATTTTGTGGATTGTACAACATCTCTGAAACTTTCCGCATATTCATAAGCACCATTGATTCTAAAGGCAACGTTTTTAGAAATAGGTCCGTAGATGTCAACTGTAGGCTTATAAGAATTCCAGCTTCCGGCGTTCATTCCTACGCTTCCTCCAAAATTGAATTTAGGTTTTTTAGTAACTAAATTGATGATACCTCCCGCTGCTGCATTTCCATAAAGCATTGCAGTTGCTCCTTTTAGGACTTCCACTCTTTCAAGTCCGCTCACTTCTGGGAAAACTCCGCTGTTAACTCTTGCTCCGTTTTTATAAATATTATCATTTCCGAAAATAAAACCACGACCTCCGAAACTGTCTTGTGAGCCACCTCTGGAAGAAGTTACATACACTCCGTTTACATTTTGAAGAACATCACTTAGTTGTTTAGCCTGCTGTTGTTCAATAATCTCATGGGTGACAATAGAAATCGCCTGTGGATTTTCCATTACCGTAAGATTAGATTTTGTAGTTGCCGGCTTTGCGGTATTAGGGTTTCCGGTTTTGTGAAGGTTGACGTCTTCAATGGTTTGTATTCTGATGGTGTCTGCTTCAGCATTTTTCATCTGCGCATTCAGAGATGCTGCTAAAGCGATAAGACCTAAGGAGATAATCCTTCTTTTCATAGTTTAATTATTTGGAATAGAATTATGATTGCGCAAAAATATACTATTTAGCTATTACTATTTAGAATTATTAAAAATAAAATCAGTGATTTTTATCATACCATGAAACTGCTCAGACTGTATTGACTGTAAAATGTATTCACTAAAACATTTTTTATAAATATATTTGTTTAAAATTAAAAAATATGCAACTGGTAAAAGTGGGTCTTTGTGCCTTTGGGATGAGCGGGAAGGTTTTTCATGCCCCGTTTTTAAAAGAACATCCGGGTTTTTTTATGTCTGCAATTGTAGAAAGGTCAAAAGAAGAATCGAAAGAGAAATATCCTGATGCCACCATCTATCGTTCGGTCGAAGAAATGCTTCAGGGTGCCGATATTGATGTCGTTGTGGTAAATACTCCGGTTCAGACGCATTTTGAATTTACGAAAAATGCATTGGAAGCCGGTAAAAATGTAATCGTTGAAAAACCTTTTACCGTAAATGTTGCAGAAGCCGAAGAATTGGTAAGATTGGCTGAATCTAAAAATCTTTTCCTGAGTGTTTATCAGAACAGAAGATTTGATCGTGATTATCTTCAGGTGCAAAAAGTAATTTCTGAAGGGAAATTAGGAACAATCAAAGAAGTTGAAATCCGTTTTGATAGATTCAGAACCGAGCCAAGTGCAAAAGAGCATAAAGAAAATCCTGAATTAAATGGCTCCGGCTCTGTTCATGATCTAGGTTCGCATCTTGTGGATCAGGCAACACAGTTTTTCGGTTTTCCTGAAAAATTGTTTGCAGATGTATTTTCGATGAAAGGAGAGGAATTTGCCAATGATTATTTTGAAATTTTGCTTTATTATAAAGATAATGTAAGAGTAAGATTAAAATCTTCAGTTTTTACCAAAGAAGAACATTTTGCTTATAAAATTCATGGTGATAAAGGAAGTTTCTTACAGGAACGAACGGATGATCAGGAGAACGAATTGGTTGCAGGAGCAATCCCAACGTACGGAGAAGACTGGATGCAGCCTCTGAAAGAATCTGATGGAATTCTTAATTATTTTGATGAAAACTCAGAAACGAAAAGGATTTTGACTTCAAGCCAACCAGGAAATTACATGAATTATTATCAGCAGATTTATGAACATATTGTTTTCGGATATGCTTTGCCATCGCTCGGAAATGAAGTCATTCAAAATATGAAAATCATCGAAGCAGCGTTGGAAAGTTCTAAGAAAGGAAAAGTTTTAGACCTAAATTAAGAAATTATGAAAAAAAGGAGTTCAAGTTTTACAGTGATCGGTCTTTTATTTGTCGTGATTGGCATAACGCTGGTAGACGATAATAAATTTCTGAGATACGGCTTCCTTTTATTAGGAATGGCGTTTCTTTCTTACAGTATTTTTACAATGTTTAAGAAAAGATAATCTTCAATATAAAAAAAGAGCTGCTCAATTTCTGAACAGCTCTTCATATTTTAAATTTATCTTAGTCCTGAAGCTCAAGCCACCTCATTTCATGGTTTTCGAGTTTTTCAGAAAGATTTTCCAGTTCTGCAGAAAGTTTTGAAATTTTCTCGTAATCAGCTTCATTGTTCAGTTGCTCCAAAATTGCTGTTCTTTTAGCTTCAAACTCAGGAATTTCTTTTTCAATCGTTTCCAGCTCGCGCTGTTCTTTGAAAGATAATTTCTTTTTCGGAGCTTGAGGTGTTGAAACAACCACTTCTACAGGTTTCTCAATGACTTTCTCAACTACCGTTTTTGCTTTTTTATCTTCATTCTTTTGGTTTCCGTCTTCCAACTTCTTATTTTCTCTGTACTCTGAGAAATTTCCGATAAAATCTTTTATTTTTCCTTCTCCTTCAAATGCTAAAATATGGTCAACAATTCTGTCCATAAAATATCTGTCGTGAGAAACGATAATCAAACTTCCCTGGAAATTTAAAAGGAAATTTTCCAAAACCGTCAACGTTGGAAGGTCAAGGTCATTCGTAGGCTCATCAAAAATCAAAAAGTTAGGATTTTGATATAGAATATACATCAAATGCAGTCTTCTTTTTTCGCCTCCTGAAAGCTTTGAAATTGGTGAATACTGAGTTTGGTCATCAAATAAGAATAATCTCAAAAATTGCGATGCCGTAATCGTTCTTCCGTTTGCCAAAGGGAAATTTTCAGAAATATCTTTGATGAAATCAATTACCCTTTCTTCCTCTTTATATTTTAAACCTTTCTGAGAAAAGTATCCGAATTTAATGGTTTCACCAGTTTCAATTTCCCCGGAATCTTTTGGCTCGAAACCTTGAATGATATTTAATAAAGTAGATTTTCCGGCTCCATTTTTTCCTACAATTCCTACTTTCTCACCTCTTTGAAAAGAATAACTGAAATCTTTCAGCAACAATTTATCACCATAACTTTTTGAAATGTCTTTAAGCTCCAGAATTTTGTTACCCAATCTTTTCATTTCAAAATCAAGTTCCAAAGATTCTTTTCGTGTGTCGGTTTTGGCTACCTTTTCGGTTTCGTAGAAGTCATCTTGTCGAGATTTTGATTTCGTAGTTCTCGCTTTCGGCTGTCTTCTCATCCACTCCAATTCTTTTCTGTAAAGATTTTGTGCTTTGTCGATGGTTGAGTTCATATTATCCTCACGAATCATCTTGTTTTCAAGATAAGTTGCATAAGAACCATTGTGAAAATAAAGATTCTGATCTTCCATTTCCCAGATAATTCCGCAGACTGCATCAAGAAAATATCGGTCGTGAGTTACCAAAAGAAGAGTGATTTTTGCTTTATTCAAATAACTTTCAAGCCATTCTACCATTTCCACATCAAGGTGGTTGGTAGGCTCATCCATTATTAAAAGGGTGTGGCGGTGTTCTGCTCTGGTTTCTGTTAAAAGTTTTGCCAATGCAACACGTTTAATCTGTCCACCGGAAAGCATTCCCATTTTGGCAGTCAGGTCTGTGATTTTAAGCTGAGACAGAATTTGGCTCATTTCATTTTCAAGATCCCAGGCTTTATGAATTTCCATTTCAGCCAGTGCAGTTTCCATCTCATCCGGATTTCCCGACAGCAATGCATGATGATATTTTTTTAAAGCTAAAATGGGTGCAGAATCTAAGGTCATCATAAATTCCTCAATGGTCAGGTCAGATTCAAAATCAATTTCCTGATCGAATAATACCACTTGGATATCTTTATTAATGATTACCGATCCGCTGTCAGCGATTTCTTTTCCCATCAAGATTTTCAGCAAAGTAGATTTTCCGCTTCCGTTTTTGGCAACAATGGCGATTTTGTCACCTTCATTGATGTTGAAAGAAATGTTTTTAAAAAGAGTTTTGATCCCGTAAGATTTTGTAAGATTCTCAGCCGCAACGTAATTCATTGATGTCCAAATTTTGTGGTGCAAAAATACGAAATATTAGAGCTTTTAAGGTTAATATATCATCGGAAACTTTTTTAATATAAATTTGAGAAACTAAACTATATTTAAAACGATGTTACAAATTAACTTTTTGGCAATACTCTTTGCCTCTTTAGTCCCGTTGATCATGGGATTTATCTGGTACAATCCAAAAGTTTTTATGCATGATTACGGAACAGCTTTCAGATCATTTGGTCACGGTGCATTGCTACTATCACGATAATGGGCGGTATAATCTGCGATTGATGAGTTTAACTTGTGACACCGAAATAAAAATTTGAAATCTAAAATATAAGCTACATTTATAGCTTTTTTTATGTCTTATACTTTTAAAAAATACAAATCTTCATCAGAAATTCCCAGTAACTGGAATGAGATAGTCGGACAGCATAACATCATGTTGTCTAAAGAATATTTCGTGACTTTAGAAACTTCATGTCCTGAAAATATGAGGTGCTTTTATGTTGGGTTTTTTAATGATAATCAATTAATTGGCGGTGCATTATTTCAATATTTAAATTTTATTGAGCATAAAACTTTTCAGAAAGATGAAACTTTTTGCAATGTGAAAAATTTTGTGGCTAAAAAATTCAGTAAAAACGTAATGATTCTCGGGAATAATATGCTGACCGGACAAAACGGGTTTTACTTTGATGCTTCAAAAATTACCATTGAAAAAGTAATTCCGCTTTTAGATGAAGCCGTTCAGGAAATGCAGAGACAGGAGGGGAAGACCTCGCTCATTATTTACAAAGATTATCAGGAAAGTTTTATTCAATATTTTCAGAGCAAAAATCATCAGTCATTTTACAGATTTTCAGTACAGCCAAATATGATTTTAAGGTTAAAAGAAAATTGGCTGACTTTTGAAGATTATCTGAATGCATTTTCTACAAAATACCGGACCAGAGCAAAATCTGCAAAGAAAAAAATCACGGGGATTGAAAAATTTGAAATGCATCTTCACGACATCAAAGTGTATCAGAAAGAAATGAATGTTCTGTATCAAAATGTTGCTGAAAATGCTCCATTCAATACGTTTTTTCTCGCTGAAAATCATTTTGAGAGCATGAAAGAATCTTTAGAAGATAATTTTAAAGTTTTTGGATATTATTTAAATAAAAAACTGATTGGTTTTTATACTTTGATACTCAATAATAAAGATATTGACACGTATTTTCTGGGTTACAACAAGGATCTGCAAAAAGAAAAGCAAATCTACCTGAATATGCTTTTAGACATGGTAGAATTTGGAATCAACGAAAAATTTCACCGGATTATTTTCGGCAGAACCGCTCTGGAAATAAAATCAACAATCGGTGCACAGCCCATTGAAATTTTCGGCTTAATTAAGCATAATAATTTATTCATCAATAGATTCATCGAAAAGATTTTTAAATCACTCAATCCGGCAGTTGAATGGATTCAGAGAAAGCCGTTTAAGTGATTTTAGTAAAAATACTCACTTCATTGTGATTTTTTTAAAATATTTAACTAAAACGTCTTTAAATTTAATAAGATATTAAGATCGTTTTCATCTTCAAATAGTGATTTTTGCATCAAACTTTTATGATGAAGAAAATCAATACTTTAATTCTTTTATTCACTGCTTTTTTGATCCATGCTCAGGTAATTTCCGGAACTGTTTTGTCCAAAGAAGAAAATACACCGATTGCCTATGTGAAAGTGGGCGTTGAAAAAGAAAATGGGGGAACCATCAGTGACGAGAATGGGAAATTTTCTATCGATCTTTCTATGGTAAATTCTGCTGCTAAAATCAGAATTGATGTTGCAGGGTACGAGAGCTATACAGAAACCGTGCAGGATTTCGTTAAACAAAACGACAGGATGATTTTCCTGAAAGAAAAATTCAAAAATATTCAGGAAGTAAAAATTGCACCTAAAAAACTGGTTGATAAAAACTGGGGAGTAAATACGAAAACTAAAAGTGTGATGTACTCTGTAAAACCAGAGTTAAGCAAAGATGATTTTTTAGGTGAAACCGCTTTGGAATTTAAGGCGAGTAAAAGATCAAAGATCAAAAATATTCACCTGAATATTGCAAGCATCACTGCAGACCGACCGATCATTATGCGCTACACCATTTATAATGAGAAAGATGGTTTGCCGGGAGAAAGTATTTTGGATGAAGAAATAACGGTGGAACTAACCAAGGATAAAATTATAGATGACGCCTTTACTTTAGATGTCAATGAAAAAAATATTTGGGTGCAGGGTAAGTTTTTTGTCGGAATTCAATTTTTAAAAGAGTTTGAAGGAAGGCTCAATATCAGCGCCGCACTTTTCAGAACGGGTTATCTGAGAAAATTTTATGGTGACTGGAAACAGATGACGATTGCTGCACCAGCAATTAATATTGATGTGAAAGTCGATAAAAAAGGGAAAAATGAGACTCAGGAAGAATATGATAATGATAAGAATTTGTCAAATCTTTTTTACGATGTAAGCAAATATCAAATGGAAGCTGAACAATCGATTTACGGTAAAAATGCCTCTGCAGGCAAAGTTTTAAAGCTAAAAGATGCAGATTTATATTATGAAACGTATGGTGAAGGCGAACCTTTGCTTTTACTCCATGGAAACTCAGGAAGCATCAGAGATTTTTATCAGCAAATTCCTGAACTTTCAAAGTTTTTCAAAGTGATAGTCGTTGACACAAGAGCGCAGGGGAAAAGCATTGATCAAACTGAAAAGGATTTTACTTACAAAATTTTTGCAGATGATATGAAAGCTTTAATTGATGGTTTGGGCTTAAAAAAAGTAAACATTGTAGGCTGGAGCGACGGTGGAAATACAGGACTAGAGTTTGCATTGAAATATCCTGAAAATTTAAATAAATTAATTACGATTGGAGCGAATGCTTCTGTTGACGGAGTAGATGAAGAATTGCTCAGCAAGTTCAGATTGAGCCTGAAAGCCATGCAGTATGAAAATAGACTGGAAAAATTCAACGAAAGAAGACTGCTTAAACTGATGTTGAAAGAGCCGAATATTTCCAGTAAAGATTTAAATAAAATTCAGTCTGAAGTTTTGGTGATTGCCGGAGAAAGAGATGTGATCAAGCCTGAACATTCTGAATTACTGTCAAAACAAATTCCCAACGCAAAGCTGAAAATTTATAAAGATGCCACGCACATGATTCCGTTTGAAAATTCGGATCAGCTTAATAAAGATATTGTTGAATTTCTGAAGAAATAATTTAATCTAAAGTCAGGCTTTTCAAAGACCAGACTCCGCCATTATAAACATCCAAATCAACTTTTGTGTTGATGCCATGAACGATTCCGTTCTCGCTGAATTGCCAGAAATCCCACTGATCATCAGGTGATGGAGTAGGAACGTCGTTGTAATTGGCCAGCCAAAGCGGATAATCGTCAAATTCGCCTTTCAGAAAGTCTTTATAATAGTGGTAGTAAGTGTAGATGATGGGTTTCTCACCATAAGTTTCTTCAATAATTTTGCACCATATTTTCAAGTCTGCAACCAGATTTTTATTTGATTTTCTTCTGGGGATTTTTTCAATATCTAAAATAGGCGGAAGGTCACCGCTTTCCAGTTTTACATTTTCAAGAAAATTATTGGCTTGGATTACAGGGTCTTCATCGGCTCTATAAAAATGATAAGCTCCACGGATAAGATTGTGCTTCTTTGCCTGCTGCCAAAACTCGTCAAAATGTTTATCGGCACTGCGGTTTCCCATCGTTGCGCGCATCACCACAAATTCCAGCGGAATGGTCTTGTTTCCGATGCTCAGACTGTCCCATTTTATATCTTCCTTGTTTTGGTAATGTGAAATGTCAAAACCATACGTTTTGTCAAGATTATTACTGAGGATTTTCTGGATTCTTAAAGTTTCTTTTTCGTTGTTGTGAAGCTTTTTATGAGTGAATTTGTTAAAATATAAAGCATAATAGTAACTTATTGACTGCTTGAGATATAATCCCGTTCCGAACAATGCAATAATCAATATTCCCAAAAGAATTTTGCGGCGGAAAAAATAGTTCTTCCGACGGGTTTTATGCACTCTTTTGGCCGTTTTTTTGGTGTACTTTTTAGGACTCATAAAGTTTTGCAAAACTAACTTTTTAAGCCATAAAATACTAAATAAAATAAGTAAATTTGTTACTATGGAAACACGCGAAAAGATCATCATCATCGGAGGAGGTTTTGCGGGGCTGCAGCTTGCGAAAACATTAAACAATAAGAATAAAAAAGTTATCGTTCTCGATAAAGTAAACCATCACATGTTTCAGCCGCTTTTTTATCAGGTGGCGTGTGGCAGGATAGAGCCTTCCAATATATCATTTCCCTTCCGTAAGATCTTTCAGGAATCCAGAAATACACAGTTTCGTTTAACGGACGTTAAAGAAATCATTCCCGCTCAAAATAAAGTCATTACAGACGGGGCAGAATTCACTTATGACAAATTAATCATCGCCACAGGCTGCAAAACGAATTTCTTTGGGAATAAAGATTTGGAAAGCAAAGCTTTCGGAATGAAAAATACCCAGGAAGCTATCGGGATCAGAAATCATGTTCTGATGACTTTCGAAAAATTAATTCTTGAAAAAAGCCGCAGCGACGACGGAAATTGGAACATTGTTATCGTAGGAAGTGGACCCACAGGTGTAGAATTGGCAGGAGCTTTTTCTGAAATGAAAAAAGATATTCTTCCGCGCGATTATCCTTATATGAATTTCAATCAGCTTAAAATCATTCTCGTAAGTTCTACAGAAACACCTTTGGCGGTGATGAGCCCCGAAGCGCAAGAGAAATCTGAGAAATATCTGAAAGATCTTGGCGTAGAATTTATGAGTGGAGAAATTGTAACCGATTACGATGGCGATAAAGTCTACATGAAAAGCGGAAAAGAAATCCCGTCTAACAACGTGATTTGGGCTGCCGGAGTTGTAGGAAATGTGATCGAGGGTTTTCCCACAGAAAAACTGATCAGAAACCGATATATTGTCGACAGATTCAATAAGATTAAAGGTTACGAAAACATTTATGCAGTAGGTGATATTGCTTATATGGAAACTCCAAAATATCCACAGGGACACCCACAGGTTGCCAACGTTGCGATTAACCAGGCGAAAAATTTAGGAAAAAATTTCTTAAAGAAAAATGCTAATGACTGGACGGAATATGAGTACAAAGACCAAGGTTCTTTAGCTACCATTGGAAAGCACAGAGCGGTTGTCGATTTACCTTTTATTAAATTTCAGGGATTTTTAGCATGGTATTTTTGGATGTTTTTACATTTAATGCTTATTTTGAGCGTTCGAAATAAACTGGCGATATTTTTCAATTGGATGTGGAGCTACTTTAACAAAGATTCTTCTCTGCGTCTGATTATTTCGCCAAGTAAAAAAAATAATACGCAGCAATGAGAATTGATATAATAAGCGTACTTCCAGAATTGATGGAAAGTCCGTTCAGAACTTCTATTTTGAAGAGAGCAGTTGATAAAGGTTTGGTAGAAGTGCATTTCCATCAGTTGAGAGACTGGTCGATCAACAAACACAGACAAATCGATGATGAGCCCTATGGTGGCGGTGCCGGAATGGTGATGATGATTGAGCCTTTAGATAAATGTATTTCTGAACTGAAATCTCAAAGGGATTATGATGAAATTATTTATTTAACTCCAGACGGAGAAACTTTAAACCAAAAAATTTCCAACTCTCTATCTATAAAAAACAATTTGATTTTCCTTTGCGGACATTATAAGGGGATTGACCAAAGAGTTCGTGATCTTCATATCACCAAAGAAATTTCTATCGGAGATTTTGTACTGACTGGCGGTGAATTAGCTGCTTGTGTTTTAGCAGATTCTATTATTCGCCTTGTTCCCGGAGTTTTGAATGATGAGCAAAGTGCTCTGACGGACAGTTTTCAGGATGATTTATTATCCCCACCTATTTATACCAGACCGGAGTCTTACAAAGGTCTAGATGTTCCAAAAATTCTTTTGAGCGGAAATTTTGCTAAAATTGAAGAATGGAGACATGAGGAAGCACTAAGAATTACCGAAGAAAAACGTCCGGATTTATTACAATAATAATGTAATTTTTCTTCTGATTTTAACTATAAAAATTGTAGTGCAATCGTTTTTAATTAATGGTTTCTACAATTTGAGAAATGTTTGATGGAAGAGTTTTTATGAATGTAAATTCATTTTTATTAAAATTTTCACTGAAATAAATTAACAAGCTTACGATTATGTTAATTTTTTCGTGTTTTATGTGAAAATTTAATTATGATTAGTGGTGTGGTACTGAAAAAAACAATAAATTTACACTCCGAAATTAAAATTAAAAATTTCAGAATGTCAATAGAAAAACGTGTAGATGGAATTGTTTGCTTTTTATAATGTAGAAAATTTATTTTTGCCAGACCCGCCGCCTAATCATAGGCTAGATCCTACCACTTCGGGACTTAGAAATTGGGACGAAAGAAAATACAGAGACAAACTTTTCAAAATTTCACACGTCTTTCAGCTGATGAAGGATGAAACAGGCATTCTTCCCTGCATGATTGGTCTTTCTGAGATTTCCGGAAAAAAAGTTCTGGAAGATCTTGTAGAGATGAGTCCTTTCAATTCTCAATACGGCATCGTTCATTACAACTCGATGGATGAAAGAAAGGTAGATGTAGCCTTACTTTATGACAAATCTAAAATTGAGATTGTAGATTCTGAAGCGATCACATTTTTCTTTGAAATTCTAGACAATAATCCCGAGAATTACGATACGACAAGAGATGTATTATTCTCCAAAGTTAAATTTAAGGAAGAAGTCATCAATGTTTTTGTAGCACATCTTCCGTCAAAAAGAGAAAAAGATATTAATCAGCCGAAACGTGATTATATCCTGAGCGAAATCAGAAACAGAATTATTCAGATCGTCAATGTCGAAAAGGAAAACGTAATCCTATGCGGCGATTTTAATGAAAATCCTGATGGTGAAGGTTTACTGAAAATTCTTTCCGATGATAAAAATGAAAAAGTTCTGATCAATCCTTTCCAGGATTTGTATTCTACCAAAAATTACTCGGCTTTTCATTATAAATCCGGCCTCTTGTTTGACCAGATTTTATTGTCAAAATCATTTTTTGATAACAATCAATCATTGTCCTACTACGATGCCAAAATTTTTAAGCCGGAAAAACTGAGAAGCAGAAATAAAATGTTTAGTGACAGGCCTTTCAGGACCTATGCAGGAAGCCGCTATCTGGGTGGTTACAGTGATCATTTTCCTGTTTTTATAGTATTAAAGAAGTAATGACAATATAAAAAAAAGTAATAATCTAAGATGAAAAACTCAACCAGTACAAGCTATCATTTAGACCCTCTAGATAAAGAAATTATCTATATGTTGATGGACAATGCTAAAAGTTCTTTAGCCTACATTTCAAAGCAGGTAGGGATCTCAACTACAGCAGTACACCAAAGAATCAAAAAACTGGAGCACGCCGGCGTAATCGAAAACTCTATTTCATTTCTGAACCCAAGAAAAATAGGATATAAAGTCGTATCATACATCGGGATGTTCCTTGATCAGCCAAGCCACTATCCGGATGTAGTAAAAGCACTGAAAGATGTAAATGAAGTAGTAGAAGCACATTATACTACAGGAAATTACACTATTTTCCTGAAAGTTTTATGCATAGACAACGACCATTTGATGGAGATTTTAAATAAACTTCAGAAAATGAAGGGAGTGACAAGAACGGAAACTTTTATATCTTTGGAGCAAGGGATTAACCGACAACTCAAAGTATAATTACAATGAATATTGCTCAGTATTTAGATTCAACTTATTTAAAAACACCGTTGCAGGCAGGGATTTCTGAAGAAGAAACTTTGCAGAAAGTGAAAGAACTCACTCAGGAAGCAATTGATCATCATTTGTTTGCGGTCATGATTCGTCCGGACTATGTTGCTGAAATCAGAAAATATATACTGGAAAAAAATGCCGATGTTGTTCTGGGAACGGTTATCGGTTTTCATGAAGGAACTTATTCTTTAGACGCAAAATTGGCTGAAGCTCAAAAAGCAATTAACGACGGTGCTGATGAATTAGATTTCGTTATCAATTATTCTGAGTATCTAAAAGGACATGTAGAATATATAAAGGAGGAATTTCTAAAATGCACTCAATTATGTATTCAGAACGAAAAAGTTGCCAAATGGATCATAGAAATTGCTGCTCTTACTGACGAGCAAATCGCTGATCTGACGAAACATATTTCCAGATTGGCAGAAGAAAATTTTTCTGAAATTGATGTATCTAAAATTTTCGTTAAATCTTCCACAGGTTTCTATGAAACTATAGACGGAAAGCCCAACGGAGCAACATTTGAAGGTATTAAAATCATGCTTGACAATGCCGGAGAACTTCCCGTAAAAGCAGCAGGCGGAGTACGAACTCACGAAGATGCCGAAAAGATGATCAATCTCGGAGTCAGACGGATAGGAACTTCATCAGCATTAGCTTTAATTAAGAATGAATCTTCTTCTGGAGCATATTAAAATAAAACGAGCCCATCAAAATCTGATGGGTTTGTTATTTCTATATTTTTTTCTGACTACTTTATTCAGCCAATAATAAAATCTCAAGAACCCGATAATTCCAGAAAACAAACCTGAAAAAATTGATTTTAAATAAAATAAAGTAGTAATTTTAATCTAAATTTTTAAATACAATGAAAAAAATAATTTCAATTCTGGCAGTTTTATTGATTACATTATCTGCCAATGCACAAGAAAAACAATCTGTAAAAGAAGCTGTGAAAAAAGACGCTCAAGCTGTAGGAAATGCTGCTAAAAAAGGAGCCGACGCAACCAAAAAAGGTGTTCAGAAAGGAGCGAAATGGACAGGTGAAACAGCGAAAAAAGGCGCAAAAGCTACGGAGAAAGGTGTAAAGCAGGGAGCAAAATGGACGGAAAAGACTGCTAAAAAAGGAGCAAAAGCGGTAGAAAAAACATATCAGGACGTGAAAACGGATATCAAAAAATAATTTTAAACATACGAGAAACAAATAAACCCATCAGATTTTGATGGGTTTTTGTTTTTATAAAAAATATTTAAAAGTTCAAATAAATTCAAATATTACTTAAACCTGTGTCTGATATTCTTCGTAAAATCCTTGCGTTTCCTTGATTACCTCATCCATTTCCTCCAAAGAATAAACTTCAAGAAACTTTCTCCTGAAATCTTTAAAGTGAGGAATCCCTCTGAAATAATTGCTGTAATGCTGTCTCATTTCAATCAGTCCCAGTTTCTCGCCTTTCCATTCAGCACTCCATTCAGCGTGCTGACGAACAGCTAAAAGCCGGTCTGAAATGGTTGGCGCATCCAAATGTTCTCCGGTAGCAAAGAAATGTTTGATTTCATTAAAAATCCACGGATATCCGATTGCAGCACGACCGATCATAATTCCGTCGCAGGCATATTTATTTTTATATTCTAAAGCTTTTTCAGGCGAATCGATATCACCGTTTCCAAAAATAGGAATTTCAATATTAGGATTTTGCTTGATTCTTGAAATGTGTTCCCAATCGGCCTCACCTTTGTACATTTGTCCGCGGGTTCTTGCATGAATAGTCAATGCTTTGATTCCCGTCTCCTGAAGACGTTCAGCCACTTCATCAATATTGATTGAATTGCTGTCCCATCCCAAACGGGTTTTCACCGTCACAGGAAGGCTTGTAGAACTTACAACGGCTTTCGTTAAACGTACCATCATGTCAACATCTTTCAAAACTCCGGCTCCGGCACCTTTGCAGACCACTTTTTTCACAGGACAACCAAAATTAATGTCCACCAAATCAGGGTTTACCGTCTCTACAATTCTTGCAGACATCGCCATCGCTTCCTCATCACCACCAAAAATCTGGATTCCTACAGGTCTTTCATAATCGAAAATATCCAGCTTCTTTCTGCTCTTCATCGCATCCCGAATCAAGCCTTCAGAAGAGATGAATTCTGAATACATCATATCTGCACCATGCAATTTGCACAGTCGTCTGTATGGTGGATCGCTTACATCTTCCATTGGGGCGAGCAAAAGCGGAAATTCCGGCAGTTCTATGTTGCCTATTTTTATCATGCTGCAAATTTACGAAATTCTAAACTTTCAGCATTTTGAAATTATCTATTGCTGTTATTGTTATGAAATCAGTCTGAAGTTCTCGACCTTTTTGCCTTCCAAATGTTTTTCCCAGCGTTTTAAAACGGGTTGTTCCAGTTTAAATTCACGGTATTCGTCGGGTGACATGATGGGGATTCCGCTGATGATCGGGTAAACTCTTTTGCAGTTGTCACAAATGAGCAAACCTTCTGTGATGTTTTCAGTTTCATCCTGTGAAATGATGGTTAAATTTAAATCTGACTTGTCAAACGGACAGCATAATTTTTCTATAGTTTTTATTCGCATTGTTTTACTTTTTAATTTTTTGATGGTAATGTTTAATAGTTTCTGACGGATTCTCGACACTCATTATTCCTGAAACGACAGCAATTCCGTCATAATTTAATTCCTCTAAATTTTTAATATTATTTAAATCAATTCCTCCGGCTAAGAAAAGTTTCCCGGTGAAAATACTTTTCGCTTTCTTGACAGTTTCAAAATTGACCAATTCACAACTACTTGCTGTTTTCGATGGAAACATTGAGCAGAAAGAAATGTAATCCAACTGATGTTTTTCAGCGCCTTCAATCGTCGAAATTTCGTTATTGCAAGTGACTCCAATAATGAAATCACGGCTGATTTCTTTTTTTATTTCAATCAAGTTTTCAGGAATTTCATCGAAATGAATTCCATCCAAAGGAATTTGCTTTAAATATTCCCAGCGGTTATTGATGATTAAAGGAATGTGATGTAAAGAAGTTTTTTCATAAATTTTTAAAAGCAGTTTTTCAATATTCTGATTTTCTTTAAAATTGTCCCAAATCTGAATAGCCGCTATTTTTTCTTTTACAATTAAATTCAATTTAGAAAAAAGAATTTCTTCATTCATTGAAGGATCAATGATTAAATAAATTCCGGATTCCATGGTTTGCTTTTTCATTATTTCCAGCCGTTTTTATAAGCGTTAAAAAACGCTTTCCAATAAGGATCTTCTTCCAAATACATTAAATCATTTGCTTTTTCGTTTTCAATTAATTTAATTCCACTGGATTTTTCTGTTATCATTCCCACTTCTGTACAAGAAATGTGATTGTTTTCAAGTCTTGAAATAATTTCCGAAGCTTTTTCTTTTTTACAGGTAATAATCATTGACCCTGCGCCGATGCAGTATCTCGGATCTAACGAAAAGAGACCACAAACTGCGGACTGTACTTCGCCAACCGGAAGTGTTTCATTAAAAATTGCAGCACCGTTTCCCGATGCGATGACCAACTCGTAAATCGCTCCCAAAACGCCGCCTTCCGTTACATCGTGCATGGCGGTTACTCCGGAATTTTTAATTTGAACAGCAATCAAAGCATCTTTCAAAGATGAGGTTTCATAAAACGAAGCCGAGGCTGAATAATAAAACTCTTTCCCGACTTTATTTTTAACCGTCTCAGGAAAGCTCATCGCCAAAATGGCTGCTGATGAAAGTGCGCTTGTTTTAGTCACTAAAATGGCATCGCCAACGTTTGCGTATTTCGAAACTAAGATTTCTTCTTTTGGAGCAATGGTAATAAATGTTCCGCCTCCTGCGATGGTAGAATTTTGTCCTTCGATAAATCCGGTATGCCCGCCAGTAATGCTTACACCAATATCCTTACAGAACTGATGAATATAATTCCAGTAAATTTCAAAATCATTTTTTGAAAAATGCGCGGGAAGATTTAAAACAAACTGCCCAAACATCGGAGCGAAACCCGTTGTCGCCATATCATTCGCCATCAGATGAACCGAAAGCCAAGCGGATTCTTCTAAGCCCAAAGACGGAATCAATGATAGTGGATCACTCATCAAAGCCATTGCTTTTCCAGTATGTAGATCTACAACGGAAACGTCAACGCCAAACTCAGGACCGATACGCACTTCATCACGTTCTCTTCCGCAACGTTGTTTCAGGAAATCTTCGAATTGAGAATGATTTATTTTGCCTAAAGTCTCGCTCATTCCACATCATTTAATTGAATGTAAAGGCCAAAAAAATCACCAACCGGAACATTCCATTGTTGCACGGGAAACCATTTGGGAAGTCCGGTGCAAGTCCATTCAATCGTATATTTTCTTCCGGCTAAAGCTTTTTCGATAATTTCGGTGAGCATTTTTGGGGTATAAAACGTTGCCGTTACATAGAAAGGGTTTTTCCCGAACAGCTGCTGTACTCGTCTACGAGCGACTTTAGGAGAGTTTCTGTTCATCATACCCATTGCAATTCCGTATTTGGCGACACGAGCTGCTTCCCGGATGACTTTTACAGGATCTTTATAATATTCAAATGTTGTGATGAATGCCAATGAATCGAAAGTGTGATCTTTAAATGGCATAAAGTGAGAATCTGCCATCACCAGATCACCTTCAAAAAGATGAACGGCTTGTGATAACATTAACGGCGAAATGTCTCCGCCTGTTGCTTCAATTCCGATGTTTTTCCACCAGCGGGTAAATCGGGTAGTACCACAGCCAAATTCCAATAAAGTTTTTATTCTTGTGTCTTTGGAAACGAGCTGTTCCATTACTTTTTTCTGCCAGATTTCGGCACGCTTGTATCGGCCTTCATACCACAATTCGTAGGTGTCAGTATGTTCTCGGTTGAAAAACCATTCGGGTCTTCCTTGCCAGTTTTTGTCTTGTTGGGGGATAAGTTCTCCGGAATACTTTGTTACTTCCATTTTATTTTATGTTGATTTATTCAGTTCAGACCACAGATAAGCATGCGAACGAATAAAGCATAAAATGAAAATATTTTAAGCAGACATCCCTACGTTGGCATTATCCAAATCAGGTCATCGGGTATGATCTCAGCCTTTCGGCACCCCGTGTATTTATTACTAAACAAATATAGGGAAAATATTGAAAGATTTTTTTGAGTCGGAGTTTTAGAGTTGGAAGGTGGGAGAATTTTAGAGTTAGAGGTTTTTTGGAAAACATCATTTCTTGCTCAGGAGGAGCGAAAGGTTTGTCATGTAAATTATTATTGTGAAAATATTATTAAAAGTAAAAAGAGCTAAGTAAAAAGTAATTTTAACTCTAAAACTCTAAAACTCTAAAACTCTAAAACTCTAAAACTCTAAAACTCTAAAACTCTAAAACTCTAAAACTCTAAAACTCTAAAACTCTAAAACTTAAAAACTCGCCTTCACCTGCATGCTCCCGATATGAATCGTACGGTCACCCGAGTTTCTTCCTTCGTAATTTAAATTTAACTGCAGGAAAGAGTTGATTGCCTGTTGTACAAAAACGCTCCAGACTTGGTTTTTCCCTGGTTTCAAACCGTCGAGCATCTGGTTTCCTACGATACTGAAATTGTTTCCGGTGAAATCATTATTGATAAAAGAGAAATTTCCTCTGATGGAAGTTTTTTTGCGTTCCCACTGAAGCGTTCCGGTGATGTCAAAAGCTTTCAGAAGTTCTTCACCGTCCACTCTTTTCTTTTCGCGGTAAGCAGAAGAAAATTCAGCCTGTATGGCGTCTGTAAATTTGTAGGTTGCTTTTGGCTTTGTTTCAAAATTATTCAGTCGGTAATCTCTCGTTGCAAAGAGCTGGGAAGAGTTTTGCAGGTCGTGAACAGAATTCTCCCAATCGACCCTAAATTCTTTATTAAACCAATATCCGAGATTCACGAAATGAGAAGTCTGATTTCTTTCTTCGTTGCTGAAATTGGCATTGATGAGGTTGTCATTGGCGATGAAACGGTAATTTCCATTCCAACCGGATATTTCGGTTGGGTTAAACTGAACCGATGCTAAAATATTCTGGTTTTTAAGAATCTGATCATCGCTTTTTTCAAACGGATTTAAAACCAAAACTTTCTCTCTTTTAAAATAAGAGTTTTGTGAATTTAAAGAAACATTGAAGTTCCAGCGCTTTAAAAACTTATTTTCAGAATCAAATATAATGGCAGGATTTACAAATAATGCCAACTGCAATTTGTTTTTGTTGGAAGGAATATACCGCACGGAATTAGTATAAATCCTTATGTACTGAGCCAAGTCTGAGTACTCGGCAATTTCAAACTCATCCAGCTGCTGCACGCCGTCACCGTTGTAGTCGGTCCATTTGTAAACTCCTTGTCCGTCTGTTACTTTGATGTATTGAAACTCACGTTGCGCTTCCTGTCCGTTTCCTAATTCATAAAATGCCTGCAGACGCATTCCGTTTTTAAATAATTGCTGATTGTAAAGTATGTTTCCTACCACAAAATCTTTATTCTGATTCATGTCTACATCTTCATTTTTATAGAAGAATTTTCTGTAATGAATCAAAGCATTTAAAGTCGTTTTTTCTGTTTTAATCAATTGGCTTTCTGCCATGAAACCTAAGATTCTGTTCATATTCTGAAGCCTGTTGTCACGCACAGAGTCATTATCTCTGATGTACATTTTAGCCAAAAGCTTGGTTCTTGTACTGTCGCCGATTTTCTTCTGTACAAACAATTCTTTCCAGCTAAAACTGGTGACATCCATCAACTGAGTTTCGTTAAATTTCTTTTCATTGTGCTCCATGCTTCCGCCTAAAGCCCAGCTGCCTTTTTTGCCGGTATATTCTGTGGCAGCGCCACCACGGATGAATTTTGTGTCCTGTAGAGTAGCATTTGTATCTAAGTAAGACAAGTTTCCTTTGGTAAGGAATTTCCCTTTGATCCAGCTGAAGTCTAAATCGTTTTTAATTCCTTTGTAAGAATCCTGTTCGTCAAGATAGTTGACACGGTAATTAAAAGCTGATTTGTTATTCCATTTATTTAAAAAATTAAAAATAAATCTGTTTTGAGTTCTTCCGCTGAATTCCTGCGCTAAGTTAAAGTCTCTAGAGAATTCCACGTCATTAATACGGTCAAGAATATGAAATTGCTTATCGATGTATTGATATTCGAAGCTTGGAGTTCCCTTCCAGCTGTTTTTTGTAAATGTTTTATTTCCAAAAATTCTGTACGCATATCCCAGATTTTGGTCAGAATCTTTTGACGAAAATAAATTGAGATCATAGTTACTCAAAGAAATATCGGCACCTATCTTCCCGTCTTTTAAAAGATATTCTGAATTTATCGTATAGACCTGAGATTTTTGCGGCGAAGGCAATTTTCTTACCGCTCTGTAGTCTCCCATGTTTGGGCCGACGTATTCGAAAACACGACCGTTATTGGTGGTTTGTGTCAATTTATAATCACCCAAATTTACTCCGAAATAAGTGAACGAAACAGTATATAAAGTCTGTGTTACGTCGTTTGAAAATTGGTAATGACTTCCGTTGGTATCCGGTACAAGAATGTAAAGTATTTTGTTGACATCATATTCTGTAATTACCCCCGAAGGTGCATACATTAGATTGGGATCATTGCCTGCGTCGGCTAAAATCTGCTCGTCTTCTTTGGATAAATTTAAAGCTAAAGGCGCATTTTTATTATCATTTTCCATGAACCAGTTCAGTCCGATTCTGAATTTTTCACGCTGGTGCTCAAGTTTTCCTGTGAATAAATATCTTGAGTAATTTCGGTTGGTATAATTAAAGGAAATTGTAATAAAATTCTGCTGGAAGATCGGTCGGAAACTCGTGAAAGTAACCTCACCGGTGTTGTAGTTAATCACATAATCCTGGTTTTCACCACGTTTCATTAAAATGCCATCAATAAAAACCTGTTCAGATCCTGAGATCAGTGTGATAAACTGTTCACCATTCTTTCCGGTTAATCGATAAGGGCCTTGGTTACCCTCAACTCCCTGAAAACGTATTCTGTGAAACTCACTTCGTGCCACGCCCATAGAAACGTCAACAAAGGTCTTGTTTTCAGTTCCGAATTGCGTCTGAAACTGAAGTCCCATACTCCGTCGCTGATATTTTGCGAAATAATTTTTATCATCCAGTAAATCCAAATGTCCGGCTCTAAGAATAGATTTATCCTTAATATTAAGCTGCATATAGATCTTGTCAAACTCTTCAAGAGTCTGGGTGTATCCATCTGCCTGAATCGGTAAATTGTGATCTGAAATACTCGCTAAAATGGTGACGTCTTTTGACAGTTTTCCTGAGATCTGTAAATCCATAGAACTTTGTACAGACTGCCCCTGATTATTTCCGAAAGTGATCCCACGGATAATGGAACCTTTTGAGTTGAGTTCGCCTAAAAAACGTTTTTTATCATTTTTAGCAAGAACGGCTTCATCAACTATAATTCGGTTGCTGGTCTTCACAAAATCCATGGTGTCTTTTGCGAAAATGTCCTGTTCAAGCCTTGCAGCAAGTATACTGTCTTTCTTTATACTGTCTTTTGGAATATTGGGATTTTTCCACGAAAAAATCTGAGCATTATTCAGTGATAAGCCCAGGAAAAAAACGAAGAATATCAGAAAAGAATTCCGCAAGATTCTAAAAATAATCTGTAAAAATAACTAAAAAATATGAACACTTTCAGTTTTAATATAATTAACAAAAACTTAACCTTATTTTTGATTAAAACGTAAAAAGTCATCTAATTTTGCGTTATAAATTATTAATAATTAAATTTTACATTATGAAAAAGTTTTATTCTCTAATTGCGATCTGTATTTTTGCAGTTGCTACTTTTGCTCAAACAACTCTTGCTGAGTGGGCAGCAAACTCAACAAATAATCCAGGCGGAGTTTATAATTTCGGGCCTAATCCGTTTGGTGCTACTTCTTCAAATAACAATTTGACAATTGGAGGCTTGACAAGAGGATCTGGCTTTTTGGTGCCTTCTACTGGAAATGCTAGCGGAGCAACTAGTGCTTGGGGAGGTACAGATCTTACAAGTGCAAATGTGGATAATGCAATTGCTGCTGGTGATTTCGCTACTTTTACCATTACGGCAAAAGCGGGATATAGTGTTTCTGTTTCGGGTATAGATTCTTATAATGTCAGGAGATCAAATTCGGGAGCGACAAACGGGCAGTGGCAATTTCAAGTGGGATCTGGCGCTTTCACTAACATTGGATCAGTAATTAATTGGGGAACAGGTACAAGTAATGCCGGAAATGAGCAGTCTGCAATAGATCTGAGTGGTATTACACAGTTGCAAAATGTGCCTGAAGGAACTACGGTAACTTTTAGAATTGTAGCGTACGGAGGGAGTGCTAGTGGCGGAACATTTTATCTTACAAACGGACATGCAAATGCTACAAGCAATACTTTAACGGTAAGAGGACTGGTACAAACTGCAACTTTAGCAGTATCAGATTTTAACAAATCAGAATCAAACTTCATTAAAAATACAATTGTTAAAAACGGAGAAATTACTTTTACATCTGATGTAAAAGAGGTGAAGGTGTATACAATTACGGGCCAGGTTGTAAAAACAGGTTCTGTGAAAAACGGAGCTACTTTGAATGTCGCAGAGTTACAAAAAGGAAATTATATTGTAACAGGAACAGTAAACAACCAGCCTGTTTCTCAGAAAATTTTGAAAGATTAGTTTAATATAGTTTTGATAAAAATGAAACAGCTGCAGAAATTGCAGCTGTTTTTATTGTTAATACCAACCTCTTCTGGCAGCGTTGATAATTGTGCTTAAATTTAAAATCAAAGTATATCTGATCCGTTTGCCGTAATCCTTAAATCCGGGTTCAAAGCCTAGAGTAGATTGTACCGGAAAGTAAATTTCAAGGAAATCAGGAATCAGTCTCACTTTTACACCACTGTCCCAGATAAACTGTGTCGGATTATTTTTGTTTTTATACACTCCGGCGTCGGCGTAAATGTGGAATATTTTCCAGACACTGGTGTCAACGTTCAATGACGTAATAAATTGATTAACCGTGCCGGGAATAAAAGATTTAAAACCACCATCAGCCAATATAAACTGTTGCGAAAGAATTCCTCCCGTTGCACTCTGTCCCAGAAGATTGTACGAAAAAGAGTAGTCGGAAACTCTTGAAATACCGAAATCAAAAGTGTTGTTCCTGGTTTCGTTTCTCGCAAAATATCCGGCAAATAATCTTAAGCTTAATTTTTGTTTTGGCGCAAATTCCCATCTGTAAAAAGCTTCCCCGGTGATTTTGTTAAAATCTTTCATCGCCTGAGTGCTGATGCTGAAGCTTTTCTCATGAATCATCTGGTTATCGGCATATCCGTATCCTAAAGCCCATAGATTATATTTGTCATAATCACGATCTGCAATCATTTTCGCATTCAAGTCCCGCTGAAAATAATTGTATGAAAAGTTCACGCCCTGACTGACGGTGCTTCTAGGATCTTTTCTGAAATTGATATTTGAATATAAAGAACCTTTACGGTATGCTAAATCATAATCATAATGAAAATATGATCCCGAAACTCCGAACGTCAGACTTCGGATGATACTTTCTGCTGGCAGAAAAGAGTAGGCCACGGCACCTGAGCCAGTCAGTTTTCCGGTTCCTGTACTGAAAGACGGAGTGATTGAATATAAAAACTTCTGATCAAAAAGTGACTGGTTTTTAAAATTCATCCCGATCAGGAATTTGTCATATGTATTGGTAAAACGAATTCTTGGGTTCAGGTAAATTTCATTGAATTCCGGATTGGGAATATCTTTGATCAGTTTAAACTTAATTTTTTTTGAATTCGAAAAGAATCCCTTCGTATACAAAAAGTTATCCCGATAATTGGCTTCCGGGAAGATATAATCATCATTTAAAGTAATCTTATAAATGTTTTCTGCAGGAAGATTGACGGTTTTCTGTTTTTCATTTTTATCCGTTTCTATCCAGTATGATTTTCTCTCGCCGCTTCTGGTTTGGGTTTCCAGCTTTACAGGTATTGCATCATCAGTATTTTTTGCAATTCTGATTTCCAGAGAATCTTCTTTTGTCTTAAATTTTTTAAGTTTAAAATTAATGCGGTTTTTCTGTTTTAAAAACTCTGTTAAATAATCCGTTGACGGCTCTTTCTGTGAAAGTTCTTTCAAAAACGCTTCAGGATTGATGGGTTTATCTCGGTTTTCTGCGATATATTTTTTAACTAAATCATTAAAATTTCCCTCACCCATTTTATCTGCGGAAAAACTGAAAAGACTTCCCATCTCAAAGCTGCTGATGGCCATATCGTTGAAATTGCTCAGAGCTGAAAATGGCTCGTCAATTTTTTGATCTAAATTCTGAGACATTATGTATTGGTAGGCTAAACCATAACGGTCAAGCAATTTTACATCAGATGCATGAAACCATTTTAAAGGTTTAATTCCAAAAATTTTAGTTTCAGGAAGATTGCCTAAAAGCTTGGTTTCTCCGTAGAATTTTTTCAAATACTCGGTTTCCAGATAAGATTTCAGTCCGTTTTTGAACCAGTGATGATCTTCTTTATCGGTAATAATGCTTTCGTCTAAAATTTTCTTAGCGATAATTCCGAAATAGTCGAGATCAACTTTTTCAGCATCTGTGAATAGTTTTAATCTATATTTCCAAAAAACGATGTCATTATTTCCAAAAAAATCTTCCTTAGTTCTGAATTTGTCTGAAATAAAAAGTCTCTCAGGAACAAAACCTATTTTCTCTTTGATAAATTTTAAATGAAGCGGAAGATAAAATTCCAAATTCTGAATTTCCTGCGGAGTGATATTATATCCGAATTTTATTTCAGTACGAATATCTTCCGTATTCACATTAATTGTCGGGAACTGATTTTGAGAGATAATAAATTCAGGATCAGAATCTGAATATCCGTTGAAAGAATTGATATTGTTCTGTTGAAGATTTCCTTCTACAAAATAATTAATTGGGAGATCAAAATTAACCGTCCAATGCGTATTGAAGTTCACCGATTCTTCGATGTCGAGGTAATTTCTTTTAGAAATATTGTCCGGATCAAAGTGATCCGGAACAATAAATAAATATTTTAAAGCGATGTTGTTTTCAGAAGTTCCGTAGCCTGTAAAATTTTTATCAGGAAGCTGAATCTGATACTGCAATTGTAATGTAATGCTTTCGCCAACTTGCAAAGGTTGATTTAAAACAAAAAATAAATTTTCTTCAGTTACATTGCTGACCGAAACCGGCTGATTCTTTTCGCTGTTAATTTTAAAATCTAAAATTTTACCTAATGCTTCTGGTTTTGCAAAATGGAGACTGTTATTTCGGTCTTCGAGTTTCCGGTAGACCAAAGATGTTCCTCTTTTATTGTAAGCGACCACCCAATTGAGAAGTTTAATGCTGTCTAAAGGCTTGTCAGAGTGATTATGGTAAATAATTTCCTGATTAACTTCCAGAATTTTTTTGTTTTGAGATAATTTTGCAGCAATATAAATGCTGTCTTTTTGTGCAGAAACCTGTACAACTCCCCAAAACAAAATAAAACAAATACTAAACTTTTTCAATTTGATGATAAAGCACCAAATATAACTTATTTAAAATATAATAAAGATGATTTTACTGCTGAATTGCTTTTTTTTCTAAAGAATTCAAATAAGCATTCCAACCTTCATTTTTATAAGTTGCAGCAGCTTCTGCCGGGTTTTCAGATTTGTAAATTCCTCTTCCTACAATGATAAAATCGGTATGAAGTGTTTTGAAAACATGATCCGGAGTATTATACTGCTGACCTTTTCCGTCTCCGGAATCTGCAAGGTTCACCCCCGGTGTAAACAATAAAATTTCTTCAGGAATTGCATTTTGAGAAACGCCACCAATCACGTTTGGATGTGAAAGAGCAATTTTTAAAGCTTCTTCTCTGTAGCTGTTCGTGGTTAAAGTTCCTTTAGACGACATTCCGATAATCGCAACAACGCCTACGTTTTTGAAGCAGTCTAAAGATTCGAAACCGCCAATCACCTGAGAAGTCACGAAGTCTGCCCAATCTGTAATTTTGAAAACTCCGCTTGTAAACTGAAGCTCCTGAGTATTCCCGATGTCAGCAAATTTTCTGTCTTCCATTAATAAAAACTGATGCTTTGCAGCCAGTTCTTTCAAAGGAACGATGGTGTTTTGGTAATCAAAATCAGAGATAATATCGATATGCGTTTTTAAAGCAATGATGTGTGGGCCAACTTTGTCTGCTAATTCAAGCAACTCCTGAGTAGTCGTGACGTCAGCAGAGGCAATAAGATTAGATTCTTTTGCTAAAGCAATTTCTAATAATCTTTTAGAAACTGAATGTTGTGAAGCCTCGAATTTTTCTTGATATGAAAGTCTCGTTTTTTCTTCAAACTGAATATGGTTTCCGGCAAGAAAATCCTGAATTCTTTTCACTTCTTCATCAGAAAGTTCCCCTTCTTCCTGAAGAATGGTACAAACTTCTGAAATGTTGAAAAGGGTGTGAACTCTATAACCTTTGCTTTCCAAAAGTTGTTTTCCGCCTTGCTCTCTGTCTAGAACGACCACAATGTCGGCAACTTTAAGGTCTTCCTGCTCAACTTCAGCAATGGTTTCTATCAAAGATTTTCCCGAAGTAATCACGTCTTCTACCAACAGACAGTTTTGCCCTTTCTGGTAAATTCCTTCGATTAATTTTTTGGTACCGTAGTTTTTAGCTTCTTTTCTTTTAATAATTAATGGAATATAACTTTCAAGAGACATCGCTGTAGCCATCGGAAGTGCCGCGTAAGGAACTCCGCAAATCAAATCAAAATTATCCAAAGGAAGCATTTCCAATAAATAATTGGCTAAATTTTTCAAAATTTTAGGATCTGAAGCCAAAGGTCGTAAATCTACATAAAACGGACTTTCAATTCCGCTTTTCAGGGTAAATCTTCCGAATTTGATGATGCCAAGCTTGTAGCACTCTAAAAAGAATTCTTTTTTACTTTCCATTATTTTTTATTAGATGTTGCAAATTTAAGGAAATGATGTTAAAAGTCAATTGTGAATTTTGCTTCACGGGTAAATAGTGAATTTTAATTTAAAATTTTCATTAATATCTTTAAAATAATAAAGAAGTTTGTTCAATATTCACGTTAAAGTTCATGAAAAAACCATCCCGTTAGGAATGGTTTTGAATTTTAATTTACAATTTCGGCATCAATTATTGTTGTCCCCTCGGTACCATATTTTCTCTCAGCTTCCCAAAGTAGAAACTTATCCACTTCTCTGATCAGTTTCGGAATTGCTAAAGATAAAACAGCTAAGTCATCTAAAACACCTGCAACGATAACAAAATCCGGGATGATATCAATGGGGGAAATTACATAGAGAAGGCCAATTAACGGTAGAATAAGATCTATCGATTTTACAGGATATTCTCCTTTTCTCCACATTTTCACCATTCTGAAAATGTCTGGAATTTTTTTTACGAAGCCTTTGTGGCTGATTGCTTCTTTAGCTAAATTAAGTTTTGAATATTTCATTTTGTGTTTGTTTTAAATCATTTCAACGCTGTAAATTTCGCAAAATCTGTACCAAGTAATTATAATATTACGTTAAAGTTATTTAATAATATTATCAATAAATTGATGAATAGATTCTGCGTCCCAGTCAGTTGCAGCATCTTCTTTGATCAGAATTCTTCCGTTTTCATCGAGTAAGAAAGTCGTGGGGAACGCTTTCGGAAGTATCTTTTCAGAGATTGGGCTTTGGGCGATATATACGGGAACTGTATAATTATTTTCTTTTAAAAACTTTCTGACCGCCGATTCTTCATCTTTCATTGCAATTAAAACGAAGTCGATGTTTTCCTTTCGTCTGTTATATAATCTTTGGATTGATGGCCATTCTTTTCTGCATGGCGGGCACCAAGTTCCCCAAAAATTCAGAAAAACAGGCTTGTTTCTGAAATTTTTCATATTGGTACTTGGAACATTGATTCCCTGAAGGTCGATGTCATAGTCATCAGCTTCAATATGTACAGCATTTTCTATCGTTGCAACCGGGAAAAATAAATCTTTAAGAGAATTTCTGATTCCTGGAACTAAAAAAACAATTCCCAAAACGGCAAGTACAACGATATATATAATTATTTTTTTCATGTTGATTTTTATTATTTTTAAAGGTTACATGTAATCGCTCACTTTCATAACTGTCTTATGAATCAAAACAAATCATTGCGGTTTCATAATAACTCTAAAATTTCCTGTATCGCATCTTTCCCTCTGTTTCTGGAATAATAAACCTGCAGGTCATTATAAAATAATTCTTTAGGGTATCCTTCAGGATTTGCTTTATGTTTTAATAATAATTCATGTCCGAATTTTGGTCTTGGGCCCCATGAATTTTTCACATTAAAATCTTTGTCCAATATAATAACTTTTGGGATAGACTGCGTGCCGTTGGTCAAAAATTGATTAATCAGGCTGGTGTCACTATCTCTAAGGAAAATTTTCACTTCATTCTTACCTTCAAAAAATTTCACCAAAGCCGGAACAGTTGCGCTGGCATCACCACACCAGGCTTCAGAAATAATTAAAATTTTTCCGTCGAAGTCTTTTGATTTTAGTATATTCAATTGTTCTTCGTCGATGACAAACTTCTTCAACGTTCTGTCCATTCTCTGGATGCCGAGTTCGTAGTAAGGTTTGTATTCAATATCTTTTGCGTTGTCAGGATTATTCAATCTCTGATTGGCAATTTGAAGATATTCGTCGAAGGTTATGGCTTTGTCCCAGTAATTTTGCATTACCTAAATATTTATGTTTAAAATTGATTTAAATTTCTCGTTTTGTTGATCAGAAACAAATCGGCCAAAACAAAAGCCGCCAGACTTTCAACCACGGGCACTGCTCTTGGAACAACACAAGGATCGTGTCTTCCTTTTCCTTCTACAGTTACTGCATTTCCGCCTTTGTCAACACTGTTTTGAGGTCTTAAAATAGTCGCCACCGGTTTGAACGCTACTCTGAAATAAATATCCATTCCATTCGAAATTCCACCCTGAATTCCGCCTGAAAGATTTGATTTTGTGGTAAAATCGGTGTTGAATTCATCGTTATGTTCGCTTCCGGTCATTTTTGCGCCGCAGAAACCGCTTCCATATTCAAAACCTTTGCAGGCGTTGATATTCAACATTGCTTTTGCCAATTCTGCCTGTAATTTGGAAAAAATAGGTTCGCCGATTCCAACCGGAACATTCTTGATAACACAGGTAATGGTTCCGCCAATCGTATTGCCTTCTTTTTTGATTTCTTTGATTTTTGAAATCATTTTTTCGGCAGTTTCTGCATCCGGACAACGTACTTCATTGTTTTCCGTCTTAGAAAAGTCTAAAGCCTGATAAGGTTTTTCGCAGAAAATTTCACCTACAGAAGAGACGTAAGCATTGATTTCGATGTCTGATAAAAGTTGTTTAGCCAAAGCTCCTGCAACGACCCAATTAATGGTTTCGCGCGCAGAAGATTTGCCGCCACCACGATAATCACGGATTCCGAATTTTTGATCGTACGTAAAATCAGCATGACTCGGGCGATAGGATTGGGCGATGTGATCATAATCTTTCGACTTCTGATTTTCATTTTCAATCATAAAACCAATCGGAGTTCCTGTGGTTTTCCCATCAAAAATTCCTGAAAGAAATTTCACCGTGTCACTCTCTTTTCTTTGCGTAACGATGGCTGACTGACCGGGTTTTCTGCGGTCAAGCTCATATTGAATTTTGTCTAAATCGACCTCCAGCCCTGCCGGAAAGTTATTGATGATTCCGCCGTAGGCCAAACCGTGACTTTCGCCGAAAGTCGTAAGGCTGAGCAGATTCCCTAAAGTATTGAACATAGTACAAAATTACCGATTTTTATTCAGATAATAAAGCCTTTGGATTGTTACTATTTATAAGAGTTTTTGATTTTTTCTGTGATTTTTTCGACCTGATTTTGTTCTTCAGGATTCATTTTTTTTGAAATAAAACCTTTTCGGATGTCATTTTTGTCAATAAGTTGAGGGAAAACTCCTGCTTTCTGATAGTCAAAAACATAACTTTCAGAAATCGCTGGAATTGGCGTGTCAAAGTTGAAGGGATATTTTTCTGAAACATTAAATTTCAAATTTCCGGCTTCAAAAGAATGATATTTTTTGTTTTCGTAGGTTGAAGGTTTGGATAATTGCTTCCATTCAAATGTTCTCATAAATGATGACATTCTGAAACTCGGGATAGATCGTGCAACAATACTTGGGAAAGTCACAAAGCTGATGAAAACTAAGCTTAAAAAAGAGTAGGCGATCAGCGATTTTCGTTGTGTGAAAAAATCTAGAAGCATCACAAAAATAATCACAAAAAATACATCGATAAAAAATCTGTACTGTGCTGAAAATAATAAAACGAGAATACTTTTTATAATCAATGAAATACAGATGAAAGTGATGGTCTTATTTTTTTTAATGAAAGTAAAAATCATAAAAGTAAGTAAACTCAGAACAAATAAAATATTAATTACCGATTTTATTCCATCTAAAAAAAGCCAGTTTTTTATATAATCGAAAGTTGAGAATTTCTGAATTTCTTCATAAGAATATTGGTTGTCAAATGTTTTCTGGATGGCATATTGAGATGATGAATTTAACAGTTCTGCACTGGGTTTCCAGCTGAATCCAAAATCAATCATTGAGACCGGGAAAACAGGATAACCGAATGTCCAGATGTTTTTAAAGCAAAATAAAATAAGAATTAAAATTCCCGGAAGTACTATTTTAAAATAGGATTTAAGAATGAAAATAGAGTAGAGGAAAGTTAAAATCGGTAGCCAAATCATCGTCGGCTTAATTGCAAAAACAAAGATTGAAAATGCAAATATGAGAGAGGTGTTTTTATTGTTTAGTAAAATTTCATTTAATAAAATTAAAGAAAATACAATCACTGGCAGATCGGGACTTGGAGACTGGGAAAATAATAGTAAAATGGGAACAAAACATAACTGAATCCAGCTTTTCTTTTCAATAATGTAGATGAAATAGATAATTAATAAAAGTGCATTCATCCTTAGAAACGGATCACTGAAATTTGAAAATCCGGACTGGAAAATATGCCAGATTGACATCTGCCCCAGCACAAGGTCTAGGTTTGAAATTCCTTTTACCAGGCCATATTCCCGTAGCCATTGTATACTTGGTAAATAGTATCCGAAATGGTCTAAGATATACGGATAGAATGAGCTGCAGAATAAAATAATGAATGTACTTAAAGCAAATAGGATATTATCTTTCTTTGAGAATTTATAAAATTTCAGGAATAATTTCTCTTTAAAAAAGTAAAACAATCCAATTAAGATTGTAGGAATTTCAACAAATAAATTTAGTGGAATAAAGAAAGAAAGAACCGTCCAAATCATGCTGATTCCGAAAATTCCAAACATCAATTTTCCTGAAATTCCTTCAAAAAGCTGTTTGTTAAAAAAGATTTCAAGAAATTTTCCCCAACCTGAAAGAGTGGGAATAATGATGATTGAAGTGAGCAGGATGAAAAGCATAAAAAAGATTGCCTAAAAATAAGCAATCTTTCATATATTTAAAAGTGTTTTAATTGCTGGGTTGTACTCGGCCACTTTTTCTATCCTGTGCTCTACCCAATGTATAACCTGTTGCCCCACCAATGATACCACCAACGACACCACCACCAACACGGTTTTTCTTGTTTACAATAGCTCCTAATGCTGCCCCACTTACTACACCAATTGCAGTACCTTTCGCAGCTTCACTGATTCCTTTTTTCTTAGCAGTAGTTCCTTGTGAAGAACCACCTCCGTTGCTTGCAACGCTGTTATTAGAAGAAGGAGTATCTCTGTACACCGTTCTGGTTTCTCTTATTACTTGTGGTTTTGCAGCTGCCACAGCTGCTTTTTCCTTCTGAACTTCAGCTATACTGTCGGTTCTTTTTTGTGTTTCGTAAGCAAATCTTTCTTTTTCAATAGCCAATTTTTGCTTTTCTATTTCAAGTTGTCTCGCCTGAAATTCTATTTTCTGTTGTTCGAGCGTCTTTTCTGCAACTTGATCGTCTTTCTTGCAGGCTGTCAGTGTGATTACTGACACAAGTCCTGCTAACAATATATTTTTCATAACTCAAATTTTAAAATTAATAAAAGCCTTAGCTTGTAATGTGGTATGTTCAATTATGAAGCCAAGTTTTAGTTAAGAAAATGTTAAAATGAAATTTTGTTATTCTTTTCATAAGAATCTGTTGATTTTATGCATTTGAAGAATTAAGTTAAAAGATTATAAAATAAAAAACTCCAATCAGAAGATTGGAGTTTTTTGCGAGGTGCCTAGCGGATTCGAACCGCTGTAGATGGTGTTGCAGACCACTGCCTAGCCACTCGGCCAAAGCACCATTTTTAGGTGGTGCAAATATAGAATTTTTTATTATTCAAACAAAGTTTTCACGCTATTTCTTTCTTTCCAAGATCTTCAATATCGTTTTTCGTCTGTTTTTCAGCCTCATAATTTTTAATGTTAATTACCCGAGTGTCACTCCAGCTGTCGTGCCATCCATTTTCACCAAAAAAAGATAAACCGTCAAAAGGAATTATTCTAATGATATTTCTAATGAAATAATCTTTCAATGTCGGGTTCTTACCGTCAATTGTAATCACTTTAGTTCCCGTAATAAATTTCCCGATTGTTCTTCCTTTCGTAAAATATTCCATCAGAAATGTATAAAAGAAAAATAATATTGAGGTAATGAAAATGTCTGTAAATCTATTGACTTCGGAAAGTTTAAGTAAATAATCTGTGAAGAAATAAATTCCAAAAATGTTGTCCAAAAATACCACGGCAAATCCAGTTACAAAAAAGAATAAACTGAAAATTACTCTGTCAATCAAAAGATTTGTGAATCTTGTCCATTTTGTAGCTCTGTGCCTGTCAATTATTTGTAAATATTTTCTCATGATTAAATATAGTTTTTTTAGTTTACAATCCTTTTAAAGTAAATCTCAGATTTGCATTGGTATCAATCACAGCAGTAAGTCCGGAATCGTTTAAGAGAATCTGATGTGGCTTTAGATTAGAGACTTTGCCAGTCATTTTCAGACCTTTGTAGTATTCTTTGTTAAAGGCTTCTTCAATACTTTTTTTAGATGACGTTTCAAGGTCGGCTGTAGGAATCCCGTATTCGTCTTCAATCATTTTCACTATTTTTCCTTTGAAAAGAGAAGTGGCTAATTTCTGAAGAATATTGGATGTTTTAAGCTTGAATTTCGTGTCTGAAAGCACTATTTTTCTTTTAGTTTCATCATAAACAGGAATACCCGAAATAAAAGCAGTTCCTTTTACATAACCTTCCGTATCGGCTTCTATCATGATGCGGTTTGTTTCTCCATAAACTTTGATATCTGTAATCTTCACTTTAGAATCTCTGATGTCAAATTCTTTATTTAAAAAAGTTTTTTTTGCAATATTGGTTGCTTCAGAAAACGGAATGTTCGCAGTGGTCTGCAATACAAACTGGTCTGCTAGTAATGGAATGAAATTAAAATTCATCACTGCTTTTGCCGGTTGCGAAGCTTCAGGTTTTGTTCCGGTGTAGGTTTCTGAGAAAATATCGATACCGATATTGGTGTTAATCTGATTTCCGTAGAATTTAAGCGGAGTAATATTGACGTTGATGGGTGTGATTTTCAACCAGGTATTGTATTCTTCAGAAATATTGAACGGTTGCGAAAAAGCATTCCAGGCCAAAACCGCATATTGTTGGAAATTAAGTTGTGAAGCCATTTGCTGATCAATGGTTTTGCAGAAATTATATTGTTGTTCTTTTAAACTTTTTTCAACCAAAGAAGTAATGGGGATTTCAATTTTTCCAAAATCTAATACTGGTTTTTTCACCCATTTAAAACCCATAGGTTGTGTAAACGTACTTACTGTCCAGTTATTTTTAAAACTTAAAGCGGTTTTAAAATACATAACCGTTTCAAAAGTTGTTTCCTGATACGTATAAACTCCCAAGGTGCCAATTCCCTTTTCTGCCCAAATTTTCAATGGGACTTCTATCAAAATATTCTGATTGGTATCTCCAACAAGTCGTATTGGCCGGGTTTTCCAGACTTTTACTTTGAAATGGTCATTATCATTGTCTGTGTAAGAATCATCCTGAAATATTAAATCTTTCACCGAAGCGTTGATCATATTACTGATTTCAGATAGCGGAATTGTCACCGGCATTGTAATGCTCGATTTTATTTTCGGAAAATTATAAATGGCATTGCCGGAAGTATTGCTCTGTCCAAAAATACGAATGGACAGCAATAGAAATAATATTTTAACTATTTTCAATGTGTTTTGATTTTTAAAACTGAAAATTACTCTTTTTCTGTGATTCCGCCTAACAGAAAACTTTTTTCCAACTCAATACTTGCGCCTTTCATTTCGCCTTTCATCGGAGGACTGGTTTTGGTAATTCTCAATTTGATGTAAGAAATCTGATTGAATTTCTCGTTGATTTTAGTAATAATTCTTCCGGCAACATGCTCAAGCAGTTTAGAATTAGTTTTCATCTCTTCATGAATGATTTCATTGATATCAGCATAACTTATTGTATCGTTCAAGTCATCAGAGATTGCCGCATCCCACAAATCTGTATGGATTTCTGCATTTACAATATAATAAGTTCCGATGATATTTTCTTCGGGAAGAACGCCGTGATAAGCGTAGATTTTTACGTCTTCTAAAAATATTTTGCTCATAGTTTTTTTTTCAATAAAAAAGTACTCTTTTATGAGTACTTAGTTTTTAGCAATTTGGTGGAATATATTGTCCTATTGGAACGCATTGAGGAATTCCGTAACACCCTATTTTGCATTCATAGCTAATTCTACATTCTAAATTACATTGTAAAGTTAGATCTCCACCTTTAATTTTTTTCAAACTTGATCGGTCTAATTTTTTTAAATTTTTCATATGTAAATATTTTTATGATACCAAATGTAATGAATTTCTTTACATACTGAAAAATTTTATCATTGAGTAGAGAATTTATTTAATGCTTTTTGAAAGATCGAGCATCGCTTCAATAGGCTTCAGCGCTTTCAGTCGAAGTTCTTCTTCAATGATGATCTCAGGAAGTTCATATTTCATACACAAATATAATTTTTCCATTGTATTTCTCTTCATGTAAAAACATTCTGAGCAGTTACAGCTTTCGTCAAAAACCAAAGCAGGAATCAATTCTTTGTGGGGTGCACGTTTTCTCATTTCGTGAAGAATTCCTTCTTCAGTTGCGATGATGAATTTCTGACAGTCGTCTTGTTCTACAAAATTCAAAAGAGCAGAAGTTGAACCGATGAAGTGAGCCAGTTTTAAAACCGCTTCTTCACTTTCCGGGTGTGCAATCATTTTTGCATCAGGATTATCGGCTAACTGTTGTGCAATTCTTTCCATGGAGAATGCCTCGTGTACGATGCAGCTTCCGTCCCAAAGAATCATATCACGGCCGGTTTTTTTAGATAAATATCTCCCTAAATTTTTATCCGGAGCGAAAATAATAGGTCGGTCAGTCGGTAAAGCTTCAATCACGGTTTCAGCGTTTGAACTGGTTACGATAATGTCACTTTCTGCCTTTGTTTCAGCGTTACAGTTGATGTACGTTGCGATTAATGCATTTGGATGTTGCTCACGCATTTTTCTTAAACCTTCTCCTGAACAACCGTCTGCCAGAGAACATCCTGCCATTGTATCTGGAAGAACTACTTTTTTCGTTGGGTTCAGAATTTTAGCAGCTTCAGCCATGAAATGTACTCCGCAGAATACAATCATGTCGGCATCCGTATCTTTTGCCTGCCTCGCCAATTGAAGAGAATCTCCAAGAAAATCAGCAATATCCTGAATTTCTCCGGGTTGATAATAATGCGCTAAAATTACGGCGTTTTTTTCATCTTTCAGTTGGAGAATGGCTTTTACTAAATCTTCTCCCTGAGGAATAGCAATATCTTTTAAATCTAAAAATCCTTTTACAGGAAGTGTAGATTTAGCTTTTTCTAATGTTTCGGTGCTCATGTCGACCTGTGTTTTTCTTTTTATAGAAGTTAGATTTTAGAAATTAGAAGTTAGCTGTTAATCCGAATTTACGGGTGTTTTTTACTAACTTCTAATCTCTAGCTTCTAATTTCTCCTATAAAACTTTTTATTAAACTTTCTATTTCTATTTTTGCTTGACTCAAATCACTGTTGATAACGATTTCGTCAAATTCTATGGCGTAGGTAAGCTCTTCTTCAGCCTTTTCTACGCGTGTTCTGATGGTTTCGGCATCATCGGTATTTCTTGTGATCAATCTTCGTTCCAGTTCGGCAATCGAAGGTGGTTCGATAAAAATAGACAATGCTTTCTCTCCAAAATATTTTTTTAATGAAATTCCGCCTTTTACGTCTACATCAAAAATAACAACTTTTCCCTGATTCCAGATCTTTTCTACCTCAGATTTTAAAGTTCCGTAATATTTATCGGTGTACACTTCTTCAAATTCCACAAAAGCTTCTTCAGCAATTTTCTGTCTGAATTCGTCAGGCGAAATAAAGTGATAATCAATCGCATGAATTTCACTTCCTCTCGGCTGTCTCGTTGTGCAGGAAATTGAAAATTCCAGTTCAGGAATAGCTTCCAGAGAATGTTTTACCAATGTCGTTTTCCCACTTCCCGACGGCGCTGAAAATATGATAACCTTATTCATTATTCATATAGTTGTTGGTTGATGGTTTCTAGTTGATGGTCGGAGAAAATCCTAACAACCATCAACTAAACCCAATCAACTAATTATAATACGTTTAACGTTTGCTCTTTAATTTTTTCCAAATCATCTTTCATCATCACGACCAATTTCTGAATCTCAGCGTGATTGGCTTTGGAACCTAAAGTATTGATTTCTCTTCCGATTTCCTGTGAAATAAAACCTAGTTTTTTCCCGTTGAAATCTTCATTTTCCATCACTTCAGAATAATATTTCAAATGCTGGGAAAGTCTTACTTTTTCTTCCTGAATGTCTAACTTTTCAGTAAAATAAGCCATTTCCTGATAAAATCTTGTTTCATCAACGTTTTCAAACTCTTTTAAAGTTTTCATGTAACGCTCTTTCACAGCATTGATTCTCACCTCTTCATAAGGAACAACTTCTGCCAAAGATTTATCGATATTTCTGATATTTCGTTCTAATTCTTCGTGAAGAATTTTTCCTTCAGTTTTTCTGAACTCCTGGAATTTATCAACAGCGTTATTGACGATTTTTGCCAAAGACTCCCATTCTCCTTCTGTTAATTCGTCTGGTCTTGAAGTGATCGCATCCGGAAGTCTTACCGCCATTTTCAGGTATTCAAAATCCGGTCCGTCAGCAGCGATATTTTTAAGCTCATTCATGTAAGAATCGATTAAACTTCTGTTGATTTTTACATCATTCGTTTCTTCAAGATTCTCAATATTGATGTAGCAATCTACCTTTCCACGGATGATTCTATCGTTCAGAATTTTTCTTACTTCAAATTCTTTTTCTTTGTAACGTAAAGGAATTTTAATATTCAAATCAAAGCTCTTGCTGTTCAGTGATTTAATATCGATCGAAATTTTTTTTCCTTCAAAAACACCTTCGGCTCTACCGAAGCCGGTCATTGATAAAATCATAGTTTTTTATTGTTGTACAAAGATAAACATTTCAGTGCATGTGTTCTAACTATATTCAATTTTAACCACAAAAGTCGCAAAAGACTTTCTTTGCTTTTTTAGATATTTAAAGTTCAAAAAAGTTTGTACACTGCTTTTTTGAACTTTTGAAAAACTAAATATTTTCATGATTATCTTTTGTGACTTTTGCGGTTAGAAACAAAATCTCAATTTCGTAAATTTGCAAAGTGAAAAATAAAACATTGATTTCTGTAGTGGGAACTACTGGTATTGGAAAAACAAAACTCGCCATTGATTTAGCTCGCCAATTCAATACAGAAATTATTTCCTGTGATTCCCGACAGTTTTTCAGCGAAATGAAAATCGGAACGGCCGCACCTTCAGAAGATGAGCTTTCGCAGGCAAAACATCATTTTATTGGTCAGCTTTCGGTAAAAGATTATTATTCTATCGGTCGGTTTGAGCATGAATCTTTAGAATTATTAGACCAAATTTTCGAAAAATACAACATTGTTATTATGGTTGGTGGAAGTATGATGTATGAAAAAGCAGTGATTGAAGGATTAAATGATTTGCCTGAAGCGAATGAAGAAAATCAGGAAAAACTGGAGGCGATTTGGCAAACTGAAGGAATCGAAAAACTTCAGGAAATGCTGAAAGATTTAGATCCTGAATATTATGAAAATGTAGATATTCACAATCAGAGAAGGTTGTTGCGGGCAATTGATGTGATTTGGCAAACCGGAAAAACATATTCTGAAAATATTTCTCACGACAAAAATCCAAGAAACTTCCAAACGATAAGAATTGGCATTGAAGCACCACGGGAAACGATTTATGAAAGAATCAATCTTCGAGTCGATAAAATGATGGAAAACGGTTTGCTTGATGAGGCGAAAAATCTTGATGAATTAAGAAAATCGCAGGAAGGAAGAAATTTGGCATCACTCAATACGGTTGGTTATTCTGAGCTTTTTAAATATTTTGATGGAGAATGGGATCTTGATTTTGCTATTTCTGAGATTAAGAAAAACTCAAGAAGATTTGCAAAACGCCAGTTGACCTGGTACAGAAAGGAAGAAAATATTCACTACATACAGGTTGGATATTCAGAAAAAGATTTTAATGATTTGATTGAATATATTGAATCTGAAATTTGAAGCGTTTTAAAACGCAAAGATTTAATTTTATTATGAGTATTTTTAGGGAGCAAAGATTGGAATCAATAAAATTGATTCTGACGAAGCGCCCGCTTAAGCAACTTGTTGCAATCTTTGCTCTCTTAAAATTTTCACATTTGAAATAAAACTTTGCGTTAAAAAAAATTAGCGAACACTTTGTCATTCTGAAAGAATCTCAACAACGCAATTACAGAACTCTACAAATAAAGTTTACGTTCCACGCTTCACTCCAGAACTTCGTTCGTAGACCTTCAGTCTATGCTCTGAATGACAATTCGGATGCTAAAACGTTTTTTACTTTAAAACAAAAAATGCGATCCCGAGAGACCGCACTTCAAACAATATAATTAAATTTACTACTTCCATCCGCCACCTAAAGCTCGGTACAAATCTACAATACTGCTTAATCTCTGTCTTTTTACGGACGCAAGATTCAGTTCAGCCTGCAGAGAATTTCCCTGAGCGGTAATTACTTCTAAATAGTTCGCCATTCCGCCTTTGTAGAGCATTTCGGCACTTTTAATTCCATTTTTTAATGTCGTTACCTGTTCGCTGGCTTTTTGTTCCTGTACTTTTAAACTTTCATTAGAAACCAATGCGTCAGAAACTTCCCCTACTGCATTCAAAACAGACTGGCGGAATGCCAAAACATTTTTCTCTCTCTGAATTTTAGCAACATTCAAATCTGTTTTTAATTGTCTTTTCTGGAAAATAGGCTGAGTCAATCCTCCTAAAACAGAACCGAACAATGAAGCCGGAATTGAAAACCAGTTATCAACTTTAAATGAATTCACTCCACCATTTGCTGTAATTTTCAATGCAGGATACATATTTGCCTGAGCAATTCCTACCAGTGAATTTGATTCCAATAAAACCAATTCCTGCTGACGAACATCCGGACGACGGCTCACCATCGCTGCAGGAAGTCCCGCAGAAATATCCTGTGGTAAAGAAGTGTCAGACATTTCAATCGTTCTGTTGACTTTATTCGGATTTTCACCGACCAAAATACTCAATGCATTTTCCTGAATGGCGATGTTTTGTTCCAGCTGAGTGATCAAAAGTTCTGTTGATTGCTTTTGAGCAGTCGCCTGTTGAACTCCCAATGAAGTCGTGTCGCCGCTTTGCCACAATTTTTCTGTAAGTGAAAGCGTGTTGGTGCTTAAATCTAAATTTGATTTTGCAATCTGTAATTGTTTATCAAGCATCAATAAATTGTAATAACCTTGAGCAATTGCTGCGACAACCTGTGTCTGAATTGCTTTGGTCGCTTCATAAGTCTGCAGATACTGCATTTTTGAAACTTCCTGCTGATTTTTTATTTTGCCCCAAATATCTGCTTCCCAAGATAAATTGAATGCTGCATTATAATCTTCAACATGACTCTGACCTAAAAATAAATTTAAGCTTTGTCCGTTCATGCTGTTTTTTGAAGGCTTTGAAATCTGCGCAGAAACTCCGAAACCTACATCCGGATATTGAAGATATTTTGCCTGTTTCAGTTTTTCCTGTGAAGAAGCAACCTGTTTTAGAGCAATCTGTAAATCGTAGTTGTTTTTAATTCCTTTTTCGATTAAATTTTGCAAGATCGGATCGCTGAAAAACTTTTTCCATTCTAAGTTGGCTACACTTGCGGTATCGGCTGTTGCCGTATATTTGAATGTTTCTGGAAGTTCGGGTTTCGTTTCCTGGTAGGCCAATTTCGGCACACAGGAAACTGCACCTAATGCAATCCCAAAAGCGATGATTATATTTTTTACTCTTTTCATAAGTCTATATATTTAAATTGATCACAAAACTTTGAGTGGTAAGCAAAGTTGTCTTTAGTAGGAGAAAATATTTTGCTCGTTTTAGAAAATCTTAAAAATTAAATTTGAAGAAAAATTTTTATGCGAATTTCAGATCTCAAAGTTTTGTTAATCATTTTTTATTAATGTGCTGTTGCTAAAAGTTCTGCCTCCAATTTTTGTCTTTGAAGTCTTTTATTTTTTCGGCTTGGCATTTTTTCATGTAAATATTGGAAGATTACATACATCACCGGAATAATGAAAATCCCGAAGACAACACCTGTAAACATTCCACCAACGGTGCTGATTCCGATGGAGTGATTTCCTTTTGCTGCTGCACCTTGAGTCCAAACTAACGGTAACATACCGATGATAAATGCAAATGAAGTCATCAAAATTGGTCTTAAACGTAATCTTGAAGCCTGAAGAGCCGATTCAATCAATGTTTTTCCTGCTTTTCTTCGCTGAACGGCAAATTCGACAATCAGAATCGCATTTTTCGCTAACAATCCGACGAGCATGATTAAACCAACTTGTACATAAATATTATTATCAATTCCCGCCAATCCAGTAAAAGCAAATACTCCGAAAATCCCTGTAGGAATGGTCAAAATAACGGCAAATGGGAGAATATAACTTTCATACTGAGCCGCCAATAAGAAATATACAAACAAGATACTTAGCATAAATACAAAAGCAGTTTGTCCACCGGTTTTGATTTCTTCACGGGTAATTCCTGTCCATTCGTAACCGTATCCTCTTGGAAGTGATTTTTGGGCAACTTCTTCTACCGCTTTGATGGCGTCTCCGGTACTGTAACCAGGTTTTGGAGTTCCATTAATTGTTACTGCATTAAACAAGTTGTTTCTTGAAACCGTTTCTGGTCCGAAAGTTCTTTTTAATGTCACCAAGGTCTTTACAGGAACCATTTCACCTGTTTTATTTTTAACATAAATTCCTTCCATAGAATTGGCATCGGTTCTGTAAGGAATATCTGCCTGAGCCATAACTCTGTAATATTTCCCGAATCTGTTGAAATCTGAAACGAAACTACTTCCGTAATAAATTTGCATGGTCTGCATCAATTCTGTCACAGAAACTCCCAATTGATTCGCTTTATCTGTATCAACATCAATCGTATACTGCGGATTTCCTGCTGCATACGTTGTGAATGCAAAAGCAATTTCAGGACGTTTCATTAATTCTCCGATAAATGTCTGAGTAGTTGTTCCCAATTGTTCAAAAGAACCATTGGTTTTATCCTGAAGCATAAATTCAAAACCTGAAACGTTACCAAAACCCTGTACAGTAGGGAAATTGAAGAAGAATGCACTGGCATCTTTTACCTGAGCAACTTTTCCTGTCAGGGCTGCTGCAATCTGATCCGGATCTTTCACTTCGCCACGATCTTCAAAGTCTTTCAATTTAATAAAACCCGCAGCATAAGGTGATGCATTAGAATTACTGATGAAGTTCATTCCGTCGGCAACCCAAAGGTGGTTTTTAGCTTTTTCGCCGTTGATGATTTTATCAATCTGTTCAGTGGCCCTGTGCGTTCTGTCTAATGAACTTCCCGGAGGCGTATTCACAGCATACAAAACAAACCCCTGATCTTCTGTAGGAATAAATCCTGTAGGAGCTTTATTGATTAAGAAAACACTTGCCGCTGTGATCA
>Ga0308164_10000174_pt1 | contig 160654 bp, 129 predicted proteins | sample PhyTR2_FD_201031 | JGI IMG/M metagenome (GOLD analysis project Ga0308164, IMG submission 201031) | Phyllosphere microbial communities from UC Gill Tract Community Farm, Albany, California, United States - DLSLT.R2 | ecosystem: Host-associated > Plants > Phyllosphere > Unclassified | place...
CGCGCTCATTTGGCTGAGCGCGTGCTCTTTCTTCTCGTTGGTGTATTTCGTCATCGTAAAATCCATCGCCCCAGGGCAGATTAGAACTCCAATTGCTGGAGGCGACAACTATTTTGACAGAGGGGGAGTGTAATCCAGTGCAATTCACTGGGCTTTCCTGGCCCCCAGCGGAGAGATCTCCCTATGGGAGCACTGCATTTTGGTGATGGCAATGGCATTCACACTGCAGGGGTCGCAAGTTCGAAACTTGCACTTCCCACCAAGATTTCGTTGTATATCAAAGGCTTACGCGGTTTTCTGCGTAGGCCTTTTTTGTTTGGTATGCAAAAAGTATGAAAAACTTTGGAAGATTTTCACGGCTTTTGGTAGCCTCTGGTGGACAGAAAATTTTTTGATGTTGTCGCGATTTCACGACGAGGGGAACATTGTCCAGCTTACTGGCGGTCGTCAGCTGGGGGTGAATGTGCAATTCAGCGATGGCAACTGGCGGCAGGCAATCCGCTTCCGCGCTAACGTTAGCGGTCGGGACGCTGCGACGGGCGTTTAGTTCCCCAAACACGTCTTATCGCGACTCACAATCAAGGTGAGCGGTATTGCAGCGGTATCGATTGGTCATCGTGTACTGCCCAGCGCAACTGGTTGCGGGTAAGCTGCTCAGTCGGGCTTGAGGCCTTTTCGACGACTGATCGCGATACGCTGCTGAACCCAAGCATCGACTTCCTCCTTCACCCAGGCGCTTGCGCGTCCGGTGAGCTTGACGGGCGGAGGAAAGGTGCCCAGCTTAATCGCGCCGTAAATGCTGGCCCTGGAGAGCCCGCAAATGCGCTTAACCGCGTCGAGTTTGATGAGGTTGGGCTCGGTGAGGCGAGGGTGAATTCGCCGTTCGTTCGTTTGATCTTCCATGATGGCCTCCTTGCTCTAGTTTGAGAAGGCTGAGGTCGCAGGTCCTGCGACGGCTCAATACCGGCAACGCATTTCTTTTCGGAAGGTGGGGGCGGCGTAGGCAGTCTGATTTTGCTCGTTGATTGTCAACGTCCCGTCGCTCTATAGGCAAATAGGACACAACGGAGGAAACATGTCGCGATGGCATTTGAAACCAAAACGGTTTGTCGGCTCATTGGCGCTAGATGGCCGAAGCGCGCCTGTCCGTTTCTCGGTCGGAGTCTCCGCTAAAGGCTCGGCGAAAGTGATGATCGACAGAATGCCGTTTGACATGTCGACAAAATTTATTGTCGACGCGTTAGACGAGCAGCCCACGACGCGTCGGTTTTTCGACTTCGCTCTGTTGGGACAGGCTCGCGATGGGGCGACGTTTCGAACCGATCGCGCCAATTTTCACTCGCCGTTTTTTTCTTTTCCGACAGCGCCAGTTCTACGTTGAGGCTGGCACCCTGGTGTGCAGAATGCTATCTCGTGCTTCCGGCGCCCGCTGCGGCCAAGCCAGGCATCAAAGTGCTTCTGCGCGGTTTTGAGAGCATCCATCCGCTATCCGCCACCTGCGACCTGGGGGCGGTCGAGATGTATGGCGCGATGCCAGCAAATCGCTTGGAAAAAAGTCGCCTAAGCGGCGCTTTGTCGATTAATGGGCCCGTGGAGGGAGCTGAGTTCGCGCCATGGCGCGAAGAAGTGGAGTCGCTGTTCAAGCGAGTCAGGTCCATCATGTCATTCGCCCGGGGAGCGCGTTTGTGCAGTCCGGTAATCGAAACGGTAGCCAATGGAAAATTGGAGATGGAGATCCGGGCAGTGACCCAGCAGGAGGAGCAAGGGGAGGGGCCGTTTAATGCATTCGATTGCGGAGCAATTTTCCGCCAAGCCGTGGCCTCGCATTCTTTTGAACCAGATCGCGCCAAAAATATCGGCATCGCTATCGAATGGTTTACGATGCCTTCCGGATACAGGGAGGCGAAGTTGATCTCCGCGATGACGGTGTTGGAAAATTTATTGACTGCGAATTTGGAACCCTCGGATCTAGCTGCACGGCCGGACAAAGAATTTAAGGAGCTACGGAGAGCTATGTTGGCCGCGGCGAGAGACGTGCTCGGGAATTTCGGACCGGACCATGAGAGCAAAGATTTAAAATTCGAGATAGATCAGGAAATCGCGCTCATGCGTGCCAAGCTTGCTGACCTTAACCGCAGGAGCCTGCTGGAAAAGGTGCAAATTTTGTCCAAGCGGTGGGGAGCGCCACTGGATGACATTTCCGACGATGCGCTGCGACTGGCCAAGCGCGCGCGAGATCATATCGTTCACCGTGGGCAATACGTTCCGCAGAGCTCATCGGACGACTTGATGGACCATGTGCGACTCGCGCGGGAGCTGGTGGTCCGTTTCGTGTTGGCGGGGTAATCCCCCCTGCAAATGATCGCCATCAGAAGTAGAATTTTCTCAATTAGTTTTTTGAAAGTTCTGCAATGAAGACTTCCCGATTCACCGACAGCCAAATCATCGCCATCCTGAAGCAGGCCGAAGCCGGCTCCCCGATCCCGGAGCTATGCCGCGAGCACGGCATGAGCATGGCAACGTTCTACAAGTGGCGCGCCAAATTCGGCGGCATGGATGCCTCGCTGATGGCCCGCATGAAGGAGCTTGAAGAGGAAAATCGCCGCCTCAAAAAGATGTATGCCGATGAGTGTTGGCGCCGACCCAATACTGACCCACCGTGCCGATCGAAAAATGACCCAGGGCGGGGCGCTGCGTTTTTTAGTAGCAGCTGTGGATAAGTGTACCAAATAAAGAAGGGGAATTCGCGGAGGGCGTAGCCCGGATCGAATTCCCCTTCTTTTTGGTTGCGTTAATTAATAATATAAACGATATACTTCATTAATCTGTTTTCGTCATTCCGCTCCTGGTTCACTTTTGCCTGGAGCCTTGTCACCAATCTTGCGTTTTTGTTCCCGTGCCTTGATCCTCCCCTTTGCCGCCATGCTGCTATGCTGGAAACGGTACGACTCGTTGCCCGTCTCTACAATATGGCAGTGATGGGTGAGCCGGTCTAGCAGCGCAGTGGTCATCTTGGCGTCGCCGAACACGTTTGACCATTCGGCGAAGCTCAGGTTGGTGGTGATGATGACGCTGGTGTGCTCGTACAGTTTTGACAGCAGGTGGAACAGCAAAGCGCCACCGGCCTGGCTGAACGGCAAGTACCCCAGTTCGTCCAAAATCACGAGGTCCATGCGCAGGAGCGACAGCGTCAGTCTGCCCGCCTTGCCTTCGCGCTTTTCGCGCTCCAGCACATTGACCAGGTCGACGGTGGAGTAGAAGCGCACACGCTTGCCCTTGGTCGCGATCCCCGACACGGCCAAGGCGGTCGCCAGATGGGTCTTGCCGGTGCCGGGACCACCTATGAGCACAACGTTCTGTGCCGTCTCCGTGAACGTCAGCGTGGCGAGCTGGCGCACCAGTGGCTGATCTACCTTGGAGGAGGTGAAGTCGAAGCCGGCCAAGTCGCGATGTAGAGGAAACTTGGCGGCGAACATCTGGTGGGTGACCGAACGCATAGCCCGGTCGGTATGCTCTGCCTGCAGCAGGTGTTCGATCAGCCACTTCGATGCCGCGACCGCGCCTTCATCTTGTTCGGTCAGATCGCCCCAGGCGCTGACCATGCCCTGCAAGCGCAGTTCCTTGAGTTCGGTGGCGATATCACGCATAGTGAGTTTCCACCAGATCGCCGCCGGTGGCGCGCAAGCTGTCATAGCGACCGGTATTGGCGACCGGTGCCTCCTTCAATTGCAAACTGGTCTCCACCGATGCCGGGACCGGCTCCGCGTTCAGGCGCGCCAGCACGTTCTCGACGTGTTCCGCGCTCAGCACGCCCGACTCCACTACCAGTTCGACCGCCACCAGCACCGCTGACAGCCCTGCAGTGGGCACGGCGGCCAGTACCTGCGCCATCACCTTGTCGCCGCCGGGGTGGCGCAGCAGGCCCTGTTTGAGTCGTATCAGAGGCGTCGGCATGTCGGCGAACGGCGCGCCGTTGCGCAAAGCGCCCGGTTTGCGCTGCACCAGCGGAATGTAATGCTCCCAGTCGTAGCGCACCTGGCCGCGCTCGGCGACGCGTTCATGGCTGGCCACGACAGCATCACCGGCGACGACGCAGACCCGCCCCGGGTACAGGTGCGTGCTCACCATACGCCCTGCCAGTTCGCACGGCACCGAGTAACGGTTGCGGCTCACCGTCACCAGGCAGGTGGACGACACCCGCGCTGGCCTTTCCACATAGCCGTCGAACGGCGTAGGCATTGGCATCATATGCGACTGTTCCTGTTCGAGCACCTCGGCCACGCTCAAGGCCGGATGCTCCGGGTGGCGCAACTCGTCCCACAGCGCCCGGCAACGCTGGGCCAGCCATGCGTTGAGTTCGGCGAAAGACGTGAACCGCAGGGTCTGCGCCTCGATCCAGATGCGGCGGCGGCTGTCCTGCACGTTCTTCTCGACCACGCCTTTTTCCCAGCCCGAGGCGACGTTGCAGAAGTCGGCGTCGAACAGGTAGTGGGCGCACATGACCGCGAAGCGCGCGTTGACGATGCGCCCCTTGCCCTTATTGACCTTGTCGAACGCCGTTTTCATGTTGTCGTAGATGCCCCGGCGCGGCACACCGCCCAGCGCCGCGAACGAGCGGGTATGGGCATCGAACAGCATCTCGTGACCCTGGCTCGGATAGGCGACCAGCCAGAAGGCGCGGCTGGCGCACAGCTTCAGGTGCGACACCTGCATGCGCCGGTGGACGCCGCCGACGACCAAGCCTTCCTCGCTCCAATCGAACTGGAAGGCCTCACCCTGTTCGAAGCTGAGCGGCACGAAGGCACGTGGGGCGTTGCCTTCCCGGCCGCGCCATTCGCGAGTGAAATCGGTAACCCGGCTGTAGCTGCCGCTATAGCCGTCGGCCTTGATCTGCGCGAACAATGTCTTGCTGGTGCGGCGGTTCTGCTTGATACGAAAGGCGTCGGCCTTGAGCGCCTGCTCCAGCTTGGCGTGATACGGACCGAGCTTGTTGGGCACTTCGCCGCGCCGGTAGCGCGGCGGGGCGACCACCTCCTCTTCCGGCTTCCTGAGCCACTTGCGTAACGTGTTGCGGGACAGCCCCGTGCGCTTTGAGATTTCATGCAGCGACAGCTTGTCGCGCAGATGCATCCGTCGAACCTTGCCTAACATTTCCATGGTGATCACCTATTATTTCTCCTGCCTAATGATTAGGCAGGAGTAGTAGAACACCTGGGTCAGTTTTCAGTCGGCACAACAGCTACAGCTGGGTCAGTTTTCGGTCGGCGCCAACAGACCACCAACGCTGCCTTACTTTGCTCTACTCGGGAAGCGATGGAATCGATCAGGCGAGATAGCTCGGCATCGCTGGGTAACATGATGGTTTGCTCGCCATATTCATGCGGTGATACCAATTCAGGAGCGAAAATTTCGATGCCGCCAAGTGACCAACCATGGCTCTCGGCTGTAGCATGCAGCTCGTCGACCGTTTCGGATAGCGTTACGTAAAGGCACGTCACGTTTTGCTCGACACCTGCAATCAGCAGGCGCATGCCAATCGTGGTCTTGCCAGAGCCAGGTCGCCCTTCGAGCAGATGGAGTCTGCTGGCAAGCGGACCTCCGCGTAATACGGAATCAAGTTCTGGGATTCCGGTGGGAATACGTTGGGTCACCTTTTCAGTTCCTTAGCTATGAGGTTATTTTTTGCGGTGTCATCAGTCGAATATATCTGTGCGACACCATCCCCACCTCGTCAGAAGCGTGCAGGTACGATCCACTGATTGCTGGACTTGCCTGCAGTGCTGGGCGCCAGCGCGCCGGCAGTTGGGCGGTCGTTTTCTATGCTAATGAACTCGCACCCGAGTGAGGTAATGGCACAGCAGAATCGATAGGTAAAACATTCTCACGGAATGGTCTTGCACAGTGTTAAGCAGATCACAAAACCTCGTTCTGTGCTTCCTTTTTTCCCGAGGAAACTTGTTATTGAGTCGCGCGATATTGGTAACGTACAAGAATGTCTCGCCAAAAAAGGGAGTCATATGGCCGCAGGACTACTTTGGAAACGGGTGTTCTCATTCGGTTGCGCAGAAATATGATTGCTGAGGTAGTATGCTTCCCTCTTTCGCAGTTCATTTATCTACCTCTTGCCCTTATGCCGACTTCCGATCTCACCGCGCTGACGGAGCTTTGCGCGCGCGAACCAATTCATATACCGGGAGCGATTCAGCCGCATGGCGTATTGCTTTGCGTAGACGTTCCTGCACTGCAGATACGCAATGTGAGTGTCAATGCGAACCAGATCTTTGGGGTGCGTCCAGAGACGTTGGTAGGGCGCTCTTTGGCAGCATTTATGTCGGTGGATGAAGCCGAAGCGCTGCGCGCCTATGTGGCACAGCCAGATTTGAAAGAGGCTGCTCCGCATACCGTGGTATTTGTAGATGCTGCGGGCGACATGCATGGTTGGACGGTGCATGCCCATGCGACCGATGGCATTTGTATTCTTGAGCTCGAGATCGAAGGCGAGCGGGCAATGGTGGCGCGGTTGCTGTCCAAGCTACAGCAACAGGTGCGTGTTGCTGTGCGCAGTGTTCAGTCCACGACGTCTCAACAGCAGCTTGTTTCCGTCACCGCAGAGCAGGTGCGGGCAATTACTGGATTTGACAGGGTAATGATTTATCAGTTTACCGAGGACTGGCACGGACACGTGGTAGCGGAGTCGCGCGAACCGGCGATGCAGTCCTATCTCCACCATTATTTTCCTGCATCGGACATTCCGCCACAAGCTCGGGCGATCTTCTTGAACAACTGGTTGCGTACGATTCCCGATGCGAGCTATGAGCCTGTTGCCATCATCCCGCAGACCAATTTTCTTGATGGTACGCCACTCAATCTGGGTCAATCGTATTTGCGCAGCGTCTCGCCGATACACATCGAATACCTACGTAACATGGGGGTGGCCGCAACCCTGACAATGCCACTGATCAGCGAGGGAAAGCTGTGGGGGTTGGTAGCGTGCCACCACAGCACGCCGCGCCAGATCGGCGTGGACCAACGCCTGGCAGCCGTACTTGTCGCGCAGCTCGTTTCGTCACAGCTTATCGTCAAGGCGGCGATGGAGGATCAGCGTTATCGTGCGCAGCTAGCTGCCACCCATAGAAACCTGTTGGAACTGATGGAACGGGAGGATGATCTGGTCGATGGCCTGGTCAAGTATGCGCCAACGTTGCTCGACATTGCTGGTGCCAGCGGTGCCGCGGCTGCCGTGTATATCGACCATGCCTGGACTGTCATCGGCAATACGCCGACTATCGAGGAGATTGAGGCGCTGGTGGACTGGCTCATTGCGGAGCATGAGGAAAGTGCGGTGTTCGCGACTGACTGCCTGGGAAGGGAATTCGCACCTGCGAAGGCATACAAGGCTCAGGCGAGTGGGCTGGCGGCGCTGTCGATTCCCAAAAGTCCGCGAAACTTCATTTTGTGGTTCCGGCCCGAGGTGTCCGCGTCAGTCACCTGGGCTGGACAACCTTCGAAAATGGTCGAGCTTGACGCCGATGTCTGGCGTCTGCATCCGCGCTTTTCCTTTGATTCGTGGGTCGAGAAGTGGAGGGCACTGCCGCGCCCTGGAAGAAGGTTGAACTGGAGGCCATCCTGGAGTTGCGAAACAGCATATTAGCGCTGGATCTGCAACGGGCCTTCGCCAAAGAGCAGGCCGCCCGTGCAATGGCTGAAAGGCTCAACGAAGAGCGGCAAAGCATGGTCCACGTGGTCTCTCACGACATCCGCACGCCGCTGGCGGTCATCAAGATGTCCCTGCAAATGCTGGGCATGAGAGCAGATCTGGGCGCTGAGCAATATGAGAAATTGATCGCGCGTAGTCAGCGCTCTGCCGAATCCATCGAGCGGCTGGTGACGTCCGTCCTCGATGTCGCAAGAATGGAGACGGAGAGCGAGCCTTCCGCCAGCGACGTCGAGGTATGCGGTGCGCTGCACGATATCGCCGATCTGCTGCGGCCCCTGGCCGAACGTGACGGCATCTCCCTGACGCTGGAGTGCCAGGCGCCTGCGGTGCATGTTCACTTCGCCCTGCCGCAGTTTGAACAGGTGATTGGAAATCTGGTCAGCAATGCTTTGAAGTTCACCCCGCGAGGGGGCGAGATTTACATCCTGGCCGAAACCGATCAAAAGACTGTGACGATCAGCGTGCGCGATACCGGCACCGGTATTTCTGCCGAACTGCTGCCTCACGTTTTCAAGCGTTTTGTCCGGGGGGCACATCACAACGGCGAGGGGGCGGGTCTGGGCCTGGCAATCGTCAAAGAAACCGTCGAGCGCTTTGGCGGACGCGTCACAGTGCGAGGCGCTGATCCGACCGGTACTGTTATGGCGCTGCACTTACCTGCCATCTGATTTTTGGTGCCGGTGATCGAGCTTCCCCGCCTGCGGAATGGGGCGAGCGATTCATTTGTTGAGGATGTCGAGGGCCGCGGCACTGGTCTAAGCGAGGTAACGCACGGAGACCATACCGGCAATCCGGGAGAATCAGTCATCAAACTTGACGCAAAGGTTTAGTTCTTGAAATTTGCGCTACATCACTTTCGTTATTCCCTTGAATCAGAGTTTGTTTTTGCATCATGGAATCCAGGTACTGGCAGTTCAACATCTACACAGATTCCCGTCTTCAATCGCCTTGCATGCTCGCCTCCGCACAGGGCGCGACGGAAGCGGGGGCTCGTGCAATCATACGGCGCGAGCTCAAGCTCATACCCGCATCGCTGTGCATTGGCGCGCTGATTTCCGTGCGATCCAAGCATCCCGATTTGCCTGATCTCGACCGTCTCTCGACCAGTTCAACAGCAATCATGCTCTACAAATTGGAGCGCGGCCCCCAGATTTAAACGACATCAAGAGTGGATAACCGCTATACGCTGGCGTGGGCAGCCACCCAAAGCTGTAGCGCTTTCGCCTCGTTCTGCCAGCGAAGATGCTTTTTTCGTGGAGGCTTATCGATCACGGGGCTGGGTATCGTTGCGGGTTAATTTTCTTCTTTCCACCGGATGACGGTGGCCGATGCCACTTGCGGAGCGAGGCGGCTCCAGCGTAACCGTGCCGTGGTCGCGGCGGAGCGTGCGGGCATTATAGAGGTCCCATAGCTGGTGGAGCGCCAGTGTTTCACGCTTTGATCGCTCCGGGGCGACTTCGCCCGCGTAGGCGGTGCAGACATTCCACATGTTGGGCGGCGCCACGACCAGCAGATCGTAAGGCTCGTAGTCCGAGCTGAACAGTTCTGCGCTGCCAATGCCGTTGGCGATCGCATTGTCGAGGGCGGCGCGCAGACGCATGAGCGCAGCGGCATCGCCAGCAATCATGCCGGGGCTGCCGTCGCGGCAAGGTCCTACCAGGTGCAGCATGGGTGTTTCCATGATCATTCTCCTTCGGGGTTGGCGGGCTTCGCCCGCATGGTTGAATCGCGTCCCTGCGGTTTCTTGCGGCCTGTGGCGGTGACGCGTGCAGGCCCGATTGGCTTCCGGCCCAGCTGCGCGCGCAGCTGTTCACTCTCCCTTCTTAACTGATCTATCTGTTCGTACAGCCGTCTCTGCTCCATCAGATTACGCTCTGCAGCTTCAGCTTGTGCCGCCAGGTAGTGCTGCAACTGCAAAGTCGTCCGTTCTTGGCTGACCTGCGATGCACGCAACAGGCTGCGCAGTTCATTGATTTCCTCCTGCGCGTGGCGCATGACGTTTTCCCTCCCGACGTGGGCCGCTTCTGCCTCCGCGGCACGCTGTTCGAGCGTTTCCGCGATGGTTGCTTGCGCTGCCAGATCGGCCTGCAGTTGGCCTAGGGTGCACTTCGCCTGCTCCAATTCGGCCGACTGGATATCGAATGCCGTGGAAAGCTGGCGCCCCAATTCCTCCAGTTCTGTGCGCTCCGCCTTCCACGCCGCCTTCGCGCTGGTTAAATGGCCAGTTGCGATCCTGTTCGCTTCACGCCACACCGCCTGCGTCAGCTGACTCCCGAGGTGTCTCATCGCTTCGGGCATCGCATCCGCGGCGGCACCCGGCTGCGCCTTGAGCCTTTGGTGCCAGTCACGCATGACCAGCGAGGCGTGGTTCATGTTTGCACGCGCACGGCGCCGCACGGCGTCAACGCTCGGTGCCGCAGTGCTGCCTCCCTCGGCGTACAGCTCGTCGTCGAAGCTGTGCGACGCCATGTACTGGCCGCATCGAAACTGCACGCCGACGACACGCCGATTCCGGTGCTCGCGCCCGGCAACGGCTAGACCAAAACCGCGCACATGTGGACCTATGCTCGCGACAACCGGCCCTCCGGCGACACCACGCCGCCCGACAGGGAACCATCGCAAATTGCAGTCACACCGCTACTGCGCGGTAATACCAACCTCCGCTCTCTTGCAAATCAATCGAGGGATGCCTCACAGCTTTCATATCAGGTGGATACGCGCGAACGATCTTCACACCGAATTTATACGTCTAGATGATGATGGGATAACCGATTCTAGCGGCCTCCGCCGCCAAATCCCATCCCCGTCCTACTATCACATTTATGGTCTGCTTGAGGTATGAAAGAAATTATCCCCTTTGGAATGGCAAATTGTTACAATTAAAGTAGCGTGACGCATGGGCAACTCTCAGCTATGTAGATGTGCTGCGTGTACATAGGAAATACCGAAAAGCTCGGTAGCCAAGTCTAAAATTAGAATAGATTTTAATATGAATATCCGAAAAAGGCAGCATCGTTTAGATTTTCTACCTATGGCATTCTATCTTCCGGATGGTGAAATTAATTCAAAATTAATTAACGACTGCTTGCAAACCCATGTAATCAGCACTCGGAAGTTGAAACTTCTTATCGGAAGCGAAAAAGGAGATGATCGTTCAATCGATTTGGCAAAGAAGCTGGAGGATCCCGATTTCAGAAGAAGATGGTATGAAGACTGCCATGCGAGACGAAAAAACAATGTCACGTCTTTCTTTTACATGGTATTCAAATATACAGCAAGCTATTCAAAATTATTGGACTGGAATAATCCTCAGCTAAAATCGAATTTCACTCAAGTTGACGGAAAGCGCTACCCGAAACTGGATGAAATTGAATCTTTAGCAGAGCACTTATGTTCTGAGTGCACGATGCCCCTCGAATCAGCTCTATTTACTTGGGCTTTAATTGAATCATGTAATTTTCATTCTCTGCACGCGACGGGAATTCATCGCGATTTATTGACAAAATTCCCGAAACTATTAACCGCAAGTCTTGAAAGAAAAGCATCTGGCCACTTTCTACCTTTACTTGAAATACAAAAAAAGTCGGAGGAGAAAAAAACAAAAAATAAGAAAAACACTAACGTCTTTGACCATGACGCCTTAGCTGAAAGAGAGGAAGCTCCTAAGCTCGGTCATTTTCTTATTGAGGTCGAGCAAGCGATCCGGGCTACTAAACACGAACGAACGAATTTCGCAAAAATCGCGTCTAACGCTGCAACTATAGTTGCTCAAGTTAATTCTTTCACTGCTACGACAGACCATTGTGAAAGATTATTATTGACAAGTGAATCGCTAGTTACCGCTTCTCAATCAGTGGCCCGCTCCTGTGAGCAACTCGGGGCAAGTTTCGTTAGCGCTTACTCTAAAATTATTTCTGGCTGGACTATCGCGCAACCAACCATTCCAGCTTTCCTAGCCCTCAATGATGAACGATGGATTTTCATAGCAGAGAGCGAGCTAGCACAATTGCGCATTTTAGGTACGAATATCTATGCTCTCAACCAGCTAAATAGCGTTTCCGTTGAAGCAGCGGCAAGAACACATCTAGAAAATTTGAAGTGTGAAGATATAGCTGACCTGAATAAATATGTCTTCGATCTGCTAAGCGATGCCCGTTTACGCTTGAAAAAAGAGAATATGATTGCCGGTGTACGAGAGAAAATATTTGATAACGCACAAAATTGGGATTGGGATGCGAGCAAAGATAACAATATAAACTCAGATGAATGGCATGCGATAAGCGAGTTAGTTTGTAAAGAAAATCAATTTAGCACATTATGTGTTTTACTCGAAAGAAATACGTTCGATTCGTCTTCTACCAATTTCGCGAAAAAAATACTATCTCAGCTAGGAGAGAGCAACCAAAAATCTATATTTGACTTAGTTTGCGCTGTCGCGCAACTTGACTACGAACAAGTAGAACAGCTTTATTTGAGTTGCCCGGAAATCGAAGTGGTAGTTGCACTGGCTCAACTTCAGAATTTTTTCGTCGAAAGTAATTTTGATAATGCAAATTCGTTTAGGTGGTGGTCACGCGCGCCTTTATCTCGATTTGCCAAACCGCTAGATGATGCAGTGCCATATATACCGGCAAATCGATTCTTCACTGCAATATATAATGAGGCGAGCACTGATGGAATCGATATATTTAAGGCTCTTGCAAACTTAAGCAACGAATTTGATTATAAGAACATAGAGTCCGGCGATTTTTGGGGGCGCGATCAGAAAGAACTAGTGGCACTTTTGGCCTACCGTCCACACGGAGCCGGGACATACGCCGCTCTTTGGCGCTTGGCGCATCAATCTATTTTCGAGCCTCTTGCGGAAGCTCTTAATCAGCACAAGATCGAAAGTGCAGTGTCGTTGATTGTACAGAGCCTGCAGGTAACCGATGTGGATGATCTGTATAGAACATGGCTAAAAAATCTTTCTTCGCATGCGGCTCAAGAATCACAATACGAAAAAGTAACAAAAGTATACGTAAATTCTAGAATTTCGCAAATCCTCAGCTGGTGTAACAGCTGGGCGTTAAAGACATCTGTTTTGCCGAAAAAGAATACTCCTCTAAGCATCGCGGTTGAAGTCATACTAAAGCGAAATAACATTGAATCGAAGTATATCGCTGACTGGCTGGAAGCAATTAAAAGGATCGCACCCGCCGCTGACGAAACGCCGGCTTTCGCCTTGCCTTCTTCGAATAAACCAGGCAAACTTTCGCCACTTATGCCGCGTTCTTACATCAAGGAACTCGCCGGCGATAGCCCGGCTTGGAGCGTAGTTTTCACAGATGAACTAATTAACTTCTTTGCTCCACCAACTGCTATCGACTTACTAGCAAAATATCGTGAGGAAAGAAATTTTGAGGCTTTAGAAAACCTGTGCCTTCAGCATGCAGAGTCGCTATCGAAAGAGGAGATATCTGCGACCGATGCAGAAATTGAGCTAGCGACGCTAAAATATGCGGTTAGACTCAGTGACCTAAAAACTGCAATTTTAGAAAGCAAGCCTTCTCCTAGCGATGCGGCTCTATTAGAGGAGTGCCAGAATTTCTTCGCCCGTCGTAGATGGAACAAATTGATATCCGCGTTGGCTCTTTTGGAATTAGCTGCTGATGACTCAAGGAAAAGAAAAGAGCGTGATAATAACGAAATTAGATTTAGACATGAGATTTCTGTTTTGCAAGGAAGCTGCGACGAACAATTAAATTACGACCAACTCGTCAATGAACATAGTAGACTTCTTACTCTTGCGGAGAAGAGAAAGGCTCACCTCAAGTCAATAGAAAAAATCTCGACAACGTCTGGAATCGGGGCAGATATACATGATTTGTCGCTACAAGTTACAGCGCATCTAGCGCAGCTTGAAAATTTGCCATCCGAGCAAGTTTCAGAATTCTACGCTGAGGTTTGGGGAGGTATTTTAACGCCCACTATTGAACAATTGCGTCGGCCGGCTCTGCTGGTTCCTAACTATCGTTCTGCGCTGGAACGATTGGTCGTCTGGTTACTTAGAAACATCCAAGCTGAACCGGGAGTGCCAGGGATTGATTCACCTTTTGCGGAAGCTTGCATGCTGATCGGTGAGAGGTTGGTCGAGATTGATAGCGCGACTGATATCGACAAAATAATTTCTGATTATACAGAGTCAGGCCAACTTATCGCCGCCGAGCTCCCGTCCAACGATAACCGAAGCTTCAAAAATGATCAGCCCTTGGTGGTAAAAGATGTTGTGGAAATAATCGAGTCTAATCCGCCTATCCATGAGTTGGATGAAAAGAGCCTGAATTCGATAATTATTCAACTGTCCGGTTGGCTCGCCAATTTAGGGTTAGGAAACGAAGAAATTGGGTCGCGCGAAGAACGAAATTTATGTATCAAAAACCGGCAGTGGCAAAGAGGCTTACGGCTCTCGTTACCAGTGATAGAAGGAGATGATGAGAGACTTGCAAGTGCGGTTGTTTGTGCATTTTCTATCTATTCACCACCTTCAGGAATAGTCGCGGCCGGTTTGTGCTTCTTGGCCATGAAGGGAAATCTAACCTCTCTAGCCTTGGTAAAAGCAATGCGTCCGGAGGCCGGTCCTTTTGCAAATTGGTTCCACGCATTGTTTTCTAACTTATTAGGTCAAGTGAAGGAAGGACGCGACGATGCTGATCGGCGAGTTCTACTCGCGGCAGTCATCCGCCAGCTTAGCGAAATTCACCGTCTTTCGGAAAAGGTTTCTGAAATATCATCTATAGTCAATGAAAATTTAACCACATTCGATCTCGCGGTAGCGGCAGACGGCTCCCTTATTCGTGCTCTATGGGAGGAGTTTTCTGGGGAAAAGACCCAGGCAGAGGTGAGAGGAAGGTTGCTCATTGTTTTATGGAGATTGCGACTGTTTAATTGCCTGGCCGAATGCCTTCGATTAACACCGATCGATCTTGATCCACGGTTAGCGAAAGGTTACGTGCGCTTGGTGAAGGAATCGGGCGAAGGACTGTCTGCCGAAGCGATTGAAAATTTGCGTCGAGCATCAAGCGCTAAGGCATATGCGATCTTTGCAGACAAAATCGTATCTGAGCTCGCTCGTAGCGTCGGTTTACCAGCAGTGATCCGTTGGGCAGGGCCTTTGGAACGGACGGCCGAAAAATCTCGGTGGCGGGGCATGCTTGAGGTTGTTCCCCGACTAATAAATCCACCTTTAGATATTACCATTAGATTTGGGAACTCATCCTTCTTAGCCCTTAGCGGTGGTCGGGACCGGTTTGTCATACATGGTCCCTTCTTTGAAAGTCAGACGCTTGAATTACATCTCGATGTGCGCCTGCCAGATCTTCAGCGCTTTGATCTGGAAGTCGAATGTGCATTCACTACTGTAGATGGAAGTACTGTAACTTCATCGTTCGCAGTAGATACGGAGCTTAGTGACATGCCGGAATTCAAAGGTGCCACATCAGACCAAATTGACGATGCCTTTGCTTCATTCCCATCGAGACATATGCGAGGAATAGAATTCATTGAGCGACCAAATGACGAAGAAAGGATTGAGAAAATTCTCTTCAGCGGCAACGATGCAGGAAGTCTCTGGTTGGCAAGTCCAAGACGATCTGGTAAGACGTCAATGCTCTTCAGGATATTAGATGCCTATTCGCATAGCGCCGGACGCGACAATGTTATTTTGTACTTCACCTTCGACAGACATTTTGAGTCTGTTGAGAAATTTAACCAGTGGTTGTGGAGCACATTACGCTCTGGAAAAGACAATGAGGCAGTGCGACGAAGCATCGAAGGTTTAACCCGTCTTGGTGAGAATCTCCCGTTTAGTGCAGGCGCCAACGATTTTATTCAAGCTGTTTCCGACCTTATACGAAATAAGATTTGTAACATAAATCGGGTGTATTTTCTCTTCGACGAAGTTGATCGACTTGCAGAAATGCAGTTGGCAGAAGGAAATTTGGGGAAAGTGGTTATGCAGCTTATGTGGCAACTCCGGCACGTACTGAGCTCCAGCGCAGAGATTGGTTTCCTATTTGCTGGTTCCTCTTTGGCCAGGAAATTTTTCGTCGAAGCATCTGGTGCGGCTTTCTATAACAGTATTCCGCGACTCGAACTTACTCCATTTAGTTGCGCTTCCGAAGAGGAGGAAAATATCTCGAGAAGGATAGTTTCCCCCACCCGTTTAAAAGGACAGTATAAATTACCCAACCCGAGTCTTAATCATTTGTTAGGTATAACTGCGGGTATACCTTATTATATGAAACTTGTGGCTGGGGCGACATATAGCGTTGCACGCCAGTCAACTATTCTTCCCACTGATGTGAATCGGGGTCTCCAATCAATCTTTAGTAAAGATACTGGAATTACTCGTATCGATTCCCTTGATAATCCTGGAGAAGATGAACTTCGTACCCTGTATGCCAATTCTGAGACTGAAAGAACGCTTGCAAAGGCCGTCTTGTTCTCAATGGCTGAATTGCGTAGCCCTCTTGATTTTCGCGCGGTAAGAATTGGCGAACTGCGAGGTGATAGGTCCCCTTTGGTATCTCGGTATCGAATTTCACGTGAGAATATTGACCGTGGCATAGCAATCTGTACGGATCTCGGATACCTGCGAAGAATAAATGGCTTCGAAATAGAATTTACTATACCCATTCTTGGCGAATCCATTCGTCACAGAAATTCTGTTTTGTGGTCTGGAATTGAAGATAAGTTGGAGTTACTTTCAAAATGAGTCAATTAAAGATATCGCGACCCGAATTTAATACGAATATTCTTACTGAAATTATTAATTCTTGGAAAACTCCATCTAGTAATTACATAGTAGTATGCCCCCCGCTTAGTTGGGGGGATGAGTTCATGCTGTCACTAAATTCTACTGAGTTGCACTCGAAACTCGGGTTTGGCGTAGATGCTCTCGCGATCGCCTATTTCGGTTCGAGCGACTTTTTAGATCCGATTAGTTTTGCGACAGCCGTCGCAAAGAAATGGAAGATTTCGCTCGCAGACGAAAGCTTTGACGATGGTGGTGAAATTTTAAATTACGCGATAGGGAAAGTTTGCGATACGAATCGCAAGCCAATAATAATCATAAATGGTTTCCACCAAGCTATAGAGAAGCTAAGCTGGGATATTGGCGCTAGCTTGAGAAATCTTGAACATGAATTTGGCCTGCGCACGGTTGTTGCATTACCAATCAGGCTAAGCAGTCTGAATGATCGATGGGATTCATTTAAACCAGGAATTCCCTTTTTGGCTTCAAATTTTGGACAGGGGCACAGTACAACTATACTAGGTTGCTACGAATTTTCTGAAATATCTAAAGTCTTAACTTCCTTCAACGTATCCGAAGACAGAGCGGAAGAAATATTTAAATTGACAGGTGGAGTTCCCACTCTAGTTCACTGGTGTGTGCGTGAATCCGCTCATCTCGAAGAATCCGAGTTAGAAAAAAAGGCTACTGATGAATCATATGAGCTGTCTAAGCGACTGCTAAAGTGGCTTGATGCACCAAATAAGAAAATTTGGCTCAATCTTTTAGATCAATATCCGGAAAAAGATATAAAAGGTTTGTCTTTTTCAAGGCATGAATGGTCTAGTTTCTTGATTGATAATCGAAATAAGAAAATTAGATCAAGTATTATTGGAAATTACGTTAGAAGTGCTGTATCGCAACTGGACAATGCGACATCTCTTTCAGCGGATAAAGAACACTCCGATATTGGAGTGACTACCGTCGTCACTGTTGCAGTATTGGCTACAGCGTGGGGCCCGAAATTTGGTGGAATAAATTCTTTTAATGCTGAATTTTGTCGATCTTTACGGAAAAAAGTCGGAGCAAGCTATGAGATTATTTGCATCATTCCTAATAGCTCCTCAATAACTGAAAAGACAGCTGATATTGAGATTTTCGCTGTTCGTGATGATGAGAATGATGATTTCGACGAATCAGATGTTCCAAAAATTGTGGGCAGACTTCGTCACGCTAAAGATCTAATCATCGTTGGTCATGATGTTAAAACTGGAAAAATTTCCAACAGTATAGGTGATTTATTAGATGCAAAGGCTAAAATTATATTTTGCCACATGGCTTATGATAATTATTATCCTTTAGTTTCTGATACTTTTAAGTCGCAAATGAAAATTGAAGATCAGCAGAATATTTTTAGATCTGCGAACTACGTATTGGGTGTTGGGCCCAAATTAACCGAATACGTTCAAGACTGCGTTAGGGCAACTGGTGGGGATGTAAGGATATCTGAATATCGGCCTCCTCTTTTAGATGAGCAACCCGTCGCGGGACATCGCAACACTCCAAAAATCACGTTTATTGGAAGAATTGAAGCGGACAAAGATATAATAAAGCAAAGTCGGTCGACTATAATAGCAATAGGGAATGCCATTCAGCAAATAAAGTCCCAACTTCGTGATGTCTGCGTTCAGTTCGTCGGCGCGATACCAGGAAATAAAGAAGAGTCGGAAATGCGCATTCTTCTTTCAGATATTGCAAAAAGGCCAGTTTCGTTCTCTTATATAAATTATATAACCAATCGATCCGTCGCGCTTAAACATATTAGAGATAGCAGTCTTGTTGTTATGCCGTCGTTCCATGAGGGTTTCGGGCTGGTTGCATGGGAGGCTATCTCTCTTGGAATTCCGGTAATAGTGTCTGATAATAGTGGGGTATATTCGTTGCTAAATGAATTCGGATTGACTCATTTAGTTGGTTCTTTCCATGTCACAGGAGAATTTCCTCAGGAAACTACAGGTGGTGGCATGTTGGATTTTGTTGATTTAATCAAAGAGCGTCTTCTACACCCTATCGAATTTCATGTCAAAGCGTCTAATTTACGTATTGAGTTAAGGAAAAAGTTAGAAAAGAATGGATTAGATAATTTTTCTTCTATTCTCAATGATTTGTCCTATAATTAGGCAATAATTCACTTCATAAATTATGCCCCTACAGAAATTAGGCGAATATCTGAGTGCTTGCCGGGAGAGGTTATGAGGGAAATCTTATGAGGAGGTATTGTCGTTGGTTGTCGCAGGCCGGTTTAAGCCCGGTGCAGCACTACCGAGGATGGTAATACCCCCAGCAAATGCTCGCGTTTAAAAGTAGAATTTTTCAACTCAGATTTTTAGGAAATTCTGCATGAAGACGTCCCGTTTTACCGATAGCCAGATCATTGCCATCCTCAAGCAAGCCGAGGGTGGATCACCTGTCCCTGAACTGTGTCGCGAGCATGGCATCAGCAACGCCACGTTCTACAAGTGGCGCTCCAAGTTCGGCGGTATGGACACCTCGCTGATGGCCCGCATAAGGAGCGGGAAGACGAAAATCGTCGCCTGAAAAAGATGTACGCCGAGGATCGCCTGAAGGCCGAGATCGTTGCGGAGGCTCTGGCAAAATGGTGGTGAAGCCATCTCGCCGACGTGAGATGGAGCAGCACTACGTGGACGCAGGTTGCCTGAGCGTCAAAGCGGCCTGGCTGGCTTTCGGCATCATCCAAACGTGCTATCGCTACGAGGCCAAGCTGAACGCGGAAAACGAGATCATCGCCGACTGGCTGGTACGCCTTGACCACCAGCCAGCGTAGCTGGGGCTTCGGCTTGTGCTACCCTGACCACCACGCGGTCCATTGCTACCCCGAGCATTTCGGCGGCGGTCTGGCCCAGGATGGTGTAGCTGCCGGTGCCGATGTCGGTCATGTCGGTTTCCACCGTGACGATGCCGCGCGGGTCAAGCCGCACGCGCGCGCCCGACGCCTTGGTATTGTCTCCGCGAATCGCTGCTGCCACGCGCATGCCCACCAGCCAGCGGCCATCGCGCACGCTGGCCGGACGGGCGATGCGGCGCGCCCAGCCGAATTGCTCCGCGCCCGTGTGCAGACACGCGATCAGGTGGCGGGTGGAAAACTGCCGCTGGGGTTTGACCGGATCGGTTTGGGTGTCGTTCACGATGCGCAGCTGCACCGGGTCGAGTTCCAATTGCTCGGCCAGTTCGTCCATCGCCACATCGAACGCCATCAGGCCCGGCGCTTCGCCCGGTGCGCGCATGGCGCTGCCCTCGGGCAGGTCGAGCGGCACCAGCCGCGTGCGCAGCATGCGGTGCGCACCCGCGTACAGCGAGCCCGTGGGCAGCGTGGCGCGTTCGGCCATGCCGCCAGGCAGGATCCTGCAAGGCTGCGTGGAGCGCTTGCGGGGAAAGCCTCCTGATATGACTCCGGGGATTGCCATGTCCGATTGCCGTTACTGGCGCTATCGCGGCATCCCGGCATACTGATACGGGCCGGATGGCAGCAACTGTAGCGCGGCGAACGAATCCGTCGTGATCGATGAACTGCTGCATGTGGTGCGCACCCATGCTCCCGCGGCAGCGCAATACCTGGCGCAGGACTGCACCGAACAACGGCGTCGGCGCAATCCGCGCAGGAAGCCCGCGCTGGCATCGGCACCGCCAATGCTGACGTCCGTCCCTGCGATGCGGGTAGCCAGTGTCACGGCCCTGGTCAAAAACTTCAAGCAGGCCGGTGAGGTGCTTGACCAGATGTTCCAGCAGCTCTACCGGGGGCTGCTCAATACCGATCCGGCGATACTGTCCACGCCGTTTGCAACGTACGAAATGGTCGACCATACGGCAGGTTACCGGTGGCGTGTCACAGCGCCTGCGAGGTGGACGCCGATCTGCATGCCGGTGAGGGGTTTGAGGTCGTTGATCTGCCGGCGGTGCAAATGGCCTCTATTCTCCAGCGTGGCAACCTGACGTCCAGCGGAAAAACCTGGAGCGCGCTGCGGCGGTGGGCGCAAGAGGGTGTGCAAGGGAAGGGCCTGCGGCCAGTGGAAGTTTATCGCGAGGTGTACCTGGTCGGCGCACCCAATCCTGACGTTATCTGGTCCACACAATTGCAACAGCAAGTGACCAACTTGCCGTTTGCCTCCGATGAGCGATAGGGCGACGACGCATCAGTGAAAGACGTCCGAGGTGATGAGGTGACATCAAGATATATGTCGAATATGGTCTCACGCAAAACGATGGGTATGGGAGCAGCAACTGTCCTGCTCCATTTGAATCGCTCCGGGTTTGAAGGAGGCTCCAACATTTGAGAAAATGGAGCCACATGAAAAAATCAGTCCAATATTCCCCTAAAGTGATGGAGCGCGCCGTGTGCATGGTCCAAGAGGCCGGCAGCGAGTACGAGTCGCAGTGGGCCGCTATTACGTCCATTGCAGGCAAGATAGGCTACACCGCCGAAACTTTGCGTCGCTGGGTCCGCCAACGTGAGCGTGACACTGGCCAGCGCGAGGGCGCCACCACCGTCGAGAACGAGCGCCTCAAAGCGCTGGAGCGAGAAGTTAAAGAGCTGCGCAAGGCAAATGAAATTCTGCGCCTGGCCAGCGCGTTTTTCGCCCAGGCGGAGCTCGACCGTCGCTTCAAGTCGTGAGAACGTTCATCGATCAGCACCGCCAGGCGTATGGGGTCGAGTCGATTTGCAAAGTCTTATAGGTCGCCCCGTCCGGCTACTGGCGTTACGCTGCGCAGCAGCGCAATCCGGCGTTGCGCTGCGCCCGTGCCAAGAGTGATGAGGTGCTGGCCCCTCAAATTGAACGTGTTTGGCAACCCAATATGCAAGTGTATGGCGCGGAAAAGGTCTGGCGCCAGTTGCGGCGCGAGGGCTTCAAGGCCGCCCGCTGCACCGTCGAACGCTTGATGGGCGGCGCCGGCTTGTGTGGTGTGAGGCGGGGCAAGGTCGTGAAGGTAACCAATGGCAACGCAGCCGCACCGTGCCCGTTGGACCGGGTCCATCGCCAGTTCAAGGCACAGCGGCCCAATCAGCTCTGGGTGTCCGACTTTACCTATGTCTCGACCTGGCAAGGCTTTGTCTATGTGGCCTTTGTGATTGATGTATTTTGCCCGACGCATCGTAGGCTGGCGCGTCAGCAGTTCGATGCGCAACGACTTCGTCTTGGATGCATTGGGACAGGCGCTATACGCCCGTCAGCCTGAGCGCAACGACGCCTTATTCACCATAGCGACATAGGCTCGCAATATGTTTCCATCCGCTACAGCGAGCGTCTTGCTGAAGCAGGCGTTGAGCCCTCTGTGGGTAGTAAGGGCGACAGCTATGACAATGCGCTGGCCGAGACCATCAACAGCCTGTACAAGGCAGAGCTGATACATCGCAGCGCTCCCTGGAAGACGCGCGAGGGCGTCGAGTTGGCGACCCTGGAATGGGTGTCCTGGTTCAATCATCATCGCTTACTCGAACCGCTTGGCTATATACCGCCGGTCGAAGCTGAGGCAGCCTACTATCGACAACTTTCCGAGCAGGCTAGGTCGCCTGACTCACACCAATCGGCCTCCTAAATTTCCGGGGCGATTCATGAACGACATCAAGAGCGGATAAACGCTGCACGCTGGCGTGGGCAGCCACCCAAAGCTGTAGCGCTTTCGCCTCGTTCTGCCAGCGAAGATGCTCTTTTCGTGGAGGCTTATCGATCACGGGGCTGGGTATCGTTGCGGGTTAATTTTCTTCTTTCCACCGGATGACGGTGGCCGATGCCACTTGCGGAGCGCGGCGGCTCCAGCGTAACCGTGCCGTGGTCGCGGCGGAGCGTGCGGGCATTATAGAGGTCCCATAGTTGGTGGAGCGCCAGTGTTTCACGCTTTGATCGCTCCGGGGCGACTTCACCCGCGTAGGCGGTGCAGACATTCCACATGTTGGGCGGCGCCACGACCAGCAGATCGTAAGGCTCGTAGTCCGAGCTGAACAGTTCTGCGCTGCCAATGCCGTTGGCGATCGCATTGTCGAGGGCGGCGCGCAGACGCATGAGCGCAGCGGCATCGCCAGCAATCATGCCGGGGCTGCCGTCGCGGCAAGGTCCTACCAGGTGCAGCATGGGTGTTTCCATGATCATTCTCCTTCGGGGTTGGCGGGCTTCGCCCGCATGGTTGAATCGCGTCCCTGCGGTTTCTTGCGGCCTGTGGCGGTGACGCGTGCAGGCCCGATTGGCTTCCGGCCCAGCTGCGCGCGCAGCTGTTCACTCTCCCTTCTTAACTGATCTATCTGTTCGTACAGCCGTCTCTGCTCCATCAGATTACGCTCTGCAGCTTCAGCTTGTGCCGCCAGGTAGTGCTGCAACTGCAAAGTCGTCCGTTCTTGGCTGACCTGCGATGCACGCAACAGGCTGCGCAGTTCATTGATTTCCTCCTGCGCGTGGCGCATGACGTTTTCCCTCCCGACGTGGGCCGCTTCTGCCTCCGCGGCACGCTGTTCGAGCGTTTCCGCGATGGTTGCTTGCGCTGCCAGATCGGCCTGCAGTTGGCCTAGGGTGCACTTTGCCTGCTCCAATTCGGCCGACTGGATATCGAATGCCGTGGAAAGCTGGCGCCCCAATTCCTCCAGTTCTGTGCGCTCCGCCTCCCACGCCGCCTTCGCGCTGGTTAAATGGCCAGTTGCGATCCTGTTCGCTTCACGCCAGACCGCCTGCGTCAGCTGACTTCCGAGGTGTCTCATCGCTTCGGGCATCGCATCCGCGGCGGCACCCGGCTGCGCCTTGAGCCTTTGGCGCCAGTCACGCATGACCAGCGAGGCGTGGTTCATGTTTGCACGCGCGCGGCGCCGCACGGCGTCAACGCTCGGTGCCGCAGTGCTGCCTCCCTCGGCGTACAGCTCGTCGGCTGCATCCGTAATGCGCCGAACTATTTCGGCATCGATATCGTCGTACGCTGGCATGGGAAGGGGGCACGGTTAAATGGTGGTTTCAATTTACGCCGTTGAGGGAATGCCGTTCTGCGCTGACGCAGAAGAAGCAGAAGAATATGATGGTTCGTGCCCGGGCTCATTCTTCTTATTATTCCGAATTCTTCTTCTTATTTGCCTTGATCATTCTTCCCGCTCCTTGTGCAGCTGATATCACCTGGCAGGTCGGCGGCGCGGCGGCTAAATGTGGCTTGCCAGGCGCGGCGTGGCGTCCTATCTTGAGTCAGGGACTGAGGCGCTACTGGTGCACTGCGTCCCATTGCGACCAGGAGGGCACGATGGGGCGGGATGCGCAATTGGCTGGTGCTGACGCCGATGTGAAGGCAGCACTCTATGTGCGGATGTCGACGGCAAGCCAGGTATTGTCACCCCAGGTGCAGGAGTCGTACCTGAGACGTTACGCGGCGTCCAATGCCATGAACGTAGTGCGGGTATATCTCGATGCGGGCCAGAGTGGCCTGACTGCCACTGGCCGGGCGGGGCTGGTGCAGTTGCTGGCGGACGTGGCGCAAGGCGATGCCGGTTTCGAGGTATTGCTGCTGTATGACGTCTCACGCTGGGGCCGCTATCAGGACGTCGACGAAGCGGGATTTTACGAGTTCATCTGCCGCAGTGCGGGGATCCGGCTGATTTATTGCGCCGAGCAGTTCGCTAATGATGGCGACCCCTTGTCTCAACTGCTGAAAAATATCAAGCGCTCGATGGCGGCCGAGTACAGCCGGGAGTTGTCCAGCAAGGTGTTTGCGGCGCAGCGACGGCTGGCGGCGCTTGGTTTCAAGCAGGGCGGCTCGGCCGTCTATGGTCTACGCCGCATCGCGGTGCGTGCCGACGGCAGCGGCGGCGATGTGCTTGACCACGGCGAACGCAAGCCGTTTCGCACTGACCATGTTCGTCATGGGCTCGGTGAGCCCGATGAGATTGCGGTGGTGCGCCGCATCTTCCGGCTGTACGTGGACGATGGCCTGACCATCGCGGCCATTGCACGCTTGCTGATGGCGGAAGGCATACCGCGGGGTGGCCTGCGCTGGAGCGATGACGCCGTGGCTGGAATATTACGTCGGGGCCAGTATCGCGGCGCCGCCGTCTATAACGTGTCCACGTCGAGACTGGCAACGCCCGTGCGCCGGAATCCGCCTGAGCTATGGATTCAGAGTGAGGGCGCGTTGCCGGCAATGGTATCTCCTGCCTATGGTCTGGAGGCCGACCGCGTGCGAGGGATGCGCAGCGGTGACGATGTGCCGGCCATTCTCGATGCGTTGCGGCTGGTGTACGCGCGCCATGGCACGGTAACGCATGCATTGCTGTCGGCAGTACCGGGCATGCCGGGTGCGCGGCGCCTGCTGCGGCTATTCGGCTCCTTAAGCAATGCCTGCGCAGCGGCTGGTGTTGCGGTACCCCTCCGGCTTCCGCCCGAACTTGACGCTGGTGCGCAGGCAGCCATGCGCAACGCGCTGGCAGTGCGTGCCTGCGCGATGGCGCGAGCGGCGGACGCGGCGGCACAGCCGGTGGCGGGCTTTGCGGACCGGTTTCTGCTGAACGGCAAATACATAGTGCGGGTAACTGTGGCGGCCTGTCGACGGCGTACCGCGGGCTCGCGCTGGTGCTTGGCGCTGCCGCAGCACGTGCCGGGGAGAGCGAATGTGGACTTCCTGTTGGCCGGACTGCTCGATGCATGCAATGACCGCGTCGAACGTTACGCATTAATCCCGGTTGTACAAGGTGGTGGGAGCGCCATGTATGTCAGCAGTGGCCGCTACGCCAAGTCGCGTCGCGTGCTGCATGCTTCCTTGGAAGAGGTGTTCGGATTGCCGGCGCCGGCACCGTGATGACGCAAGTGTGCGGCCCCACCCACGACGTCACCGCACCCAGGCGGGTAGCTGCATACGTCCGCATGTCGACTGTCTGGCAGGACCAGTCGGTGCCGCAGCAGCTCGATTTCATCGGGCGCTATGCTGCGGCAACGCAGTCCACCGTGGTGAAGGTGTACCGCGATGAAGGCAAGAGCGGCCTCAGCGCCCGGCGGCGTCCGGGATTGTTGCAGATGCTGGCCGATATCGGCGCCGGGAACCCGGGCTTCGAGCATGTGCTGGTGTACGACGTCAGCCGCTTTGGGCGCTTCCAGGATGTCGACGAGAGTTCTTACTACGAGTACTGGTGCCGCCAGCACGGCGTCGCGGTGATTTACTGCGGCGAACATTTTTCCAATGACGGTTCGCCGCTGTCGCACATCATCAAGAGCGTCAAGCGCACCATGGCCGCGGAATACAGCCGGACCTTGTCGGTGCGAACCTTTGAAGCGCATGCCTTTTTGCTGGCGCGTGGCTTCAAGCCGGGCGGCGTGGCCGGGTATGGCTTGCGGCGCGTGTGCCTGAAGGCCGATGGCAGCGTGCGCCGCCAGCTGTGCGCCGGCGAGCGCAAGGGCCATCCTACCGACCGCGTGGTGCTGGCCCCCGGGCCGGCGGCGGAAATCGACGTCGTGCGTCGCATCTATCGCCTGTTTATCGAGGACAAGCTCGGATACCGGGCGCTGGCCCGCAGGCTTGCGTTCGACGGTTGCGCTGCCACCGGTGGCGCACCCTGGACCGAGGCCCGTGTAAAAGCGGTCCTCACCAACGAAAAGTACTGTGGAGTGCTGCTCTATAACCGGACGACAGCGCGGCTGGGTCGGCCCCGGCGTGCCAACGACGCCGCTGTGTGGTTGCGGCATGACGATGCCCATGAGGCAGTGATGTCGCGTGCCGTGTTCCTGGCTGCCCAGCGCCAGGCAAGGGTGAAGGACGGCAGCGATAAGGAGGCGGTGCTGCGGGCTTTGCGGGCGATGCATGCGCGTCACGGACTTTTGACGACGCGGCTCATCGATGCCGAGCCGGGGCTTCCGCACATGGGCCGGCTGACGCGGTTGTTCGGCAGCTTCGCCGAGGCCTGCAGCCTGGCGCTGGGGCGTGGCACAGGGTGTCCACGATCGTTGGCTCTGCATGCGGCGCAGGTAGCGCTCCGGCTGGAAGTCGAACGCTGCGTTGTCCAGGCTGGCGGCAGATTTGCGCCGACCGCGAGAGCGTCGGTTCTGCGTATCGAGGACGTTACGGTGCGCCTGGCTGTGGTGCACTGTCGCAGCAAGGGTACCGCCGAGGGCTGGCTCATCCCGGCGCAGGCAAGTGGCGCGGATTTTGTGCTCGCTGCGCTGCTTGAGCGTGAGGAGGCAAACGTCACAGCTTACGTCTTGCTTGCGGTGGACAGCCTCAAGGTTCTGCACCGTTGGCTGCCGGCTGGCGGATGGAGCGTTCGCGGCTGCGCATTTGGCATGCAGGTGGCGTCCTTTTTTGCACCAATGGGAGGGAAGGGCGAAGGCTGACGTTCGGCATTGACCTTCCCGACTGTTGCAGCAAATCTCGCGGTCGTTGGTGTATGAAGCTGGCGCTGCTGGCGCGGACGATACTTTTGACGGCAGCGCTGGCATGCGCGCGCTGCTGCCGCGGTGGTTTTTTTTCGATATGTTCGGCTACGCCTGGCCGCCGACCTCGTCACGATGTTCCGACAACCATTGGTCAGCAGTCGCAACGCCGGCAGCGTGCAGGTGCAGCAAGAATGTCAGCTCGCCGTTGAGCTTGCTGGAAATGCTGTAGTCCGAAAGGGCGTCCAGGCCGCTGATCAGGTGCACGCGCGGCTTGCCGGGCACCATGCGGGCACCATTGCCTTCATCGGGCACACCGTAGCCGTTTTGCAGGGCGGCCATTTCGCGCAAAAAGCTGATGTTGAATGCGATCTCGTTGGCGCGGTTGCCGATGTCAGCCATGCTGCGCGGCAGTTGGCTGCGCGAGACTGGATTGTTTTGCACCGCGATGACATCGCTGGCGCCATGTTCCAGAAAGGGCGCCAATGGCGGATTGGCCGCGAAACTGCCATCCCAGTAGGTTTCTCCATCCACTTCGACAGCGGCAAAGATCGTGGGCAGGCAGGCGGATGCCAGGACGCGCTGAGGATCGAGTTCCTTGCGGGTAAAGATGCGCCCGGCGCCGGTCCTCACATTTGTCGCTGCCACGAACAACTGAATTTCCTCACAGCGACGTACTCGATCGAAGTCGACCAGGCTGGTCAGCAAATTGCGTAACGGATTCTGGCTCACCGGTGTTTCGAACACTGGGCCGTGGAACGCCGCACCCATTTCCAGCATGTGGTAAACGGGTGAATACTCCAGGGTCCAGTTGCCGGCCACACGGTCCATGGGGGTACGTGCGAGAGGGCTGAGCGACATGGCCTGGCCGATCGCGGTCCAGAACCGGCGCAGGGCCTGTTGGGCTCCTTTGCGGCCTCCTCCGAACGCGTAGCCGTCGGCGAGCACCACCGCATTGACTGCGCCGGAGCTGCTGCCGCTGATGCTCTCGATAAGGAAGTTCTCTTCATCGAGTAGTCGATCAAGCACCCCCCATGTGAACGCGCCATAGGTGCCCGCTCCTTGCAGGCCCAGACTGATCGGTTTCGTTTTCTTTTGAACTGACATGTCGATGCCTTCAAGTAGGTAGAAAGATTGGATGCAGCAAGCGAGGTATGGTTAATTCGACCATATCTCAGTTTCAAGACAATGGGCGCGCACTTGTGCCCTGTGCATAGGGTAAAGATCCCTTGGCGCGGAAGAGAATGCCGTGCGGAAAATGCTATGGCAGGCGCGAAACGTATCCGGTGGCGCGGTGTACCGCACCTACAATAAGTCACCTGCTGGTGCGGAGGATTGGATATGTTGAAGATAGATGACGATAAGCGCGCAAGCCTCGTGCAAAAAGGCGCTTTGGAGATTGACGGCGATGGGGACGAGGTCCTGACCGGTCTAAGCCTTGCAGAGTCGCATTTTTTCCTAGTGTATGAAGAGCATCCTGCCGAGACGCACTCCGCCGCGGAGACAGCGGCTTACCTACAGCTCAAACATAAGCACCTGGTGGCCCGGACCGCTCCGCTGTTGCCTTCGCAACCTAAATAAGACGCGGACGGGGACCTGCAGGCGTTTCCTGTACTCGGCTGCTGCAAGGTTAGCGTGGAAGCTAAATCAATTGGAAATACCTACCGGTCGTCTTTTCCACGATGCTGGCAAGTGCTGCATAGCGCCTTTGTTGCTTCGTCGCAGTTGCGTGTGTGCGTCAAACACTGTCACTGCTGGTTTTGTTCACCATGCTTGCTCAGCGCGGTACACCGATAAGCGTGCGGCATTCCGCTATCCTGAGGAAAAGTGAAGGCGGACCGGTACCGGATGTTAGCGAGGACACAATGATACCTCCATGAGTCTGCAACAATGTTCTTTCATTTCATACGGGAGCATGCCATGAGCGACAACCTGAACAATGCGGGACCCCAGGACCGGGCAAGAATCAACGTCCATGAACAGCATGAAGTGGAATACTGGACCAAGGAGCTCGGCGTGACGAAAGACCGGTTGCAGCAACTGGTCAAAGAAGTCGGTGTCAGTGTCAAAGCCGTCCGGGAGAGGCTGGCCGCTGGCTGACCGGTAAGGCGTGAGACAAGCGCGGGAATAATGCCGCCGTCTGTAGCGGCTTTCTATCCTCTGTTTTTGCGCCCTGCCTTACCACCGAGTGGCTCGATGGGTTGACGTTCACCTGCCTCTGCCCTCCGACATTCCTCGTGGGATATCCTGCATCGTGGGAGACCGTCGAAAAGAATTTTGCTATACTGTGTTTATGTACAGTATCGGGGCGGGACGTGAAAGCATGGGTGTGGAGACGGCGAAAAGGTGGTGCGATGCTGCCCGCTGCCGAGCGGATAGGTGAACTTCCGCCGCCGTTCGAATTATTGGTGATGGACGTCACTGATCAGGGACGGCGACGTCCGACTAAGGTCGCACGGCTGGTGCCACTCGGTGCCAGGGCTGCGGTGGCTGAACTCGTGGCGCCCAAGCTGGTGTTGTTACGAGGGGCCGATCTTGTGTTGAGCGGCACGGAGTTACTCGGTACCGGGCGGTCGCCCCTGAATGCCGGCCAAACCTGGTTGTGCAGGCTGGCGCTCCCGGCAACGCATGCATCGTTCAAGGTGTGGACCAACCACGACGGTGGGGTAGAGGTAATGCGACGGCGCGTGCTGAGCATGGGGCCAAACGTTACGGGTGCTGAAATCGCCGTAGGCAGCGTCATGCATGAGGCGCTCGGGCGCCATACTACGCAGGCACTGGTTAAGCGCAACGGTTTGACACCCTTGACGTTGATCGACTGCGAACTCGATTGGATGGCTGAGGAGCGATTTTGTCTTTCCGGATTCCAGCAATACCCGGACAGTGCGGACTGGCCCGCGCGGCTGCTCAAGCAGGGGTGGTTGTGCGAACATAACGTGCCGGCGCCCGTTGCGGTCGCTGGACAGGAGCGCTTGTTGCGTAAAATGTCGCTCCGCTGAGTACGCCTTCACAACCGAGGACCGGCCTTTTATAATATCGGCCCCACGTTCAGGTGCGGTGCGCGCGCCCATGTATGCCGAATTATGCCGATGCCGAAACCGATCCTGCTTGTTGAAGACAATCCCCTCGACCGAGACTTAGCCCTGGAAGCATTGGAGCGCGCCGGCCTTGCGGATATGACAATGGCCCTGGAAGATGGCGTCGAAGCACTCGATTACCTGTTCTGTCGCGACCGGTATGCGCAGCGCACGGCAGGCAATCCGGCGGTCATCGTAGTGGACCTGAAAATGCCGAAGGTGGACGGGCTCGACGTATTGCGGGCAGTGCGCAGTCACCCCGGTACGGCGCACATACCTGTCGTTATGCTGACGGGGTCGCGCGAGGAAGTCGATATTGCCAAGAGTTACGCATTGGGCGTGAGCGCGTACGTCGTGAAACCGATGGATTTTCACGAGTTGATCCGGGCGGTATCGGAAATTGGCACGTTCTGGGCCGTTTTAAATGTACCGCCGCCAAGCGCCCTCGGCCATCCAATGCACGCCGGTTGACTTAACGCGTTAGACGTCGCAGCTGGCCAGGGTGGCGCAGTGGCGCATTCGATGCCGGTTACTTCTTATCTCTTCTTAATTTCCTGTGGTCACGCCTCAGCGTATGTGTCCGTCCTAGCAGACCGACGCCGAACGATTCAGCACGGGGGAATGTGTTGCGCTTCCTGGTAGCGTGGTTCACGTTCAGTGAGTGTCCTTGAACCCCGACGGGACGGTAAATCCGTGGGCAGGCTGTGCCAGGACTTGCTCGGCTCCTGGCGCGCCGGTGCGCTGTGCGTTGTCGCGCTCCTTCGCGCTCTTTAATGCTCGTGCATTGCCGATTACCGTCAGGACCTGTTTAATGGTCGCGGGCTTGGGCAGATGAAAATGAAAACCGGACTTCATCGCCAGTTCGATGGTGCCGGGATCAGTGAGCGCGCTGAATGCGATCAGGACCGGCGTATCCGGACGCGGTGACTTTCGAATTGCGTTTGCTACTTCGAAGCCATCCATCTGCGGCATCAACAGGTCCAGTAGCACGACGTCTGGTCGGAAATTGATGACAGCGTCGAGACCGGCGGCGCCGCTATATGCGGCAGCACTGTTCATTCCACAGGCTTGCAGCAGTTCGACCATCAGATCCGCTGATTCACTGTTGTCGTCGACGACTAAAACAAAGGGGTATTGAGTAGAGGAGGCCATATCGGACAATCACTGGAGTGTCGTTTGACACCAGAGCTCGGCGATTGCGTGGCCGAAGTTGCTAAAGCGGTCGAGTTGGAGGACCGTTTACAGAGACGTGAATTATTTACACTTGGCAATTATACGCGATGTAAGAGCAGAGTGCGATATCCGGTGGAGCACGCCGTCTTGCGCGTCGCCGGGTGGGAAGCGGGTAGCCCAGTGTTCGAATGCGAGGTTGGTGCCCATCGCCCTGATACCCACCGACCGTACCGACCGTTCACCCGGAAGCGCCTAATGTCTGAAGGTGCTACGAGCTGTCGGAAGAGCTCCGTCAGCACCCGTTACGCGCATGAGATGGCGCAGACTACCGAATAAGGAAAATGGTGACAATATGTGCGGACGCCTTGACCAACACGACATTAACAAGCGGCTGGCGGAGCTGGCACAAACCGCTGCTGTGCTTAATCGCAGCGAGGCGCCAGATCGCTGGAACGTCCCTCCTGGTACCTATCGGCCGGTGATTCACATGGAAGATGGCGTATTGGTTGCGGATGATGTGTTCTGGAGCTACCGGCCGGCGTGGGCAGCTGCTGCGACGCCTGTCCTACCAAAGAAAAAGATTCCGATCGCGATCAATGCCAAGGTCGAAAAGCTTCTGACGGCTTACTGGAAGCCTCTTATGCGATCCGGACGCGGTATCGTGTGCGCGGCCGGCTGGTACGAATGGACTGGTCCCAAGGGAGAAAGACAGCCCTGGCATATTCATCACCGCGACCACGATCCCCTCTTTTTGCTGACGCTGGCCAACTTCGGCACCTTTAAGGTGAACCGTGAAGAAGCAGGTTTCGTCTTGGTGACTGCCGGTTCTCTGGGGGGAATGGTTGATGTCCATGACCGCCGGCCGATTGCCGTCAGTGCCGACGATGCCCTGCGCTGGTTGGATCCCCTGCTGCCAGTCGAGGAAGCCGAGCACATGGCAAGACAATGCATGCTGGATGCCGAATTGTTTTCCTGGGAGCCTGCGGCGGCCCTCGATGGGGCAAACGCGTCGGGCAGCGATCCGTCATCCGACCTTTTGTGAACAAGCTTGCACGTTGACGGCCCTTGCTTCTTGCAATTGGTGATCCGGGTTTCAGGTCACCGGCCCCGGCACCCGCTCGATAAATGCTCGATGGTGCGCAAAATCCGTCGTGTATGCCATCTGGCGGGCAGCGCAATGCTGCTATCGATTCTTTAAGTGCGTAGATCGTACGTATGCCGGAGACGGGGCCTTGTGCACCGCTCCCGCACATTCAGCTCAGTGGTAGGGCAATTGCTGGACCAGTTCAACGATCTCCTGGAAGTTAGCTGGCTTCGTCATGTGTCGGTCGAAGCCTGAGGCACGCACGCGATCCTTGGTGGCAACGTCGTTCCATGCAGTATAGGCAACGAGGTAGGGTTGCGGATACGCGGTGTTGCCGCGCAATGAGGCTGCCACGGCGAAACCGTCCATTCCGGGCATGCCCAGGTCCAGCAGAACAAGATGCGGGGCAAAACTGAACGCCTTGTTCAGGCCGTCCATGCCGGAATAGGCAGTCACGGCGTCGTGTCCGTGAATTTGCAGTAGCTCGGCAATGAGGTCAGCTGCGTCGTAGTTGTCGTCTATAACCAGAACGCGTTTCGGTAGTATGGGCGAAGACATCATGCGGTGAACTGTGGTTGACTTTGTTACTTTGTGCACCGGAAGGCGCTGAGGGTACCACGGAGTAAACATCGGACAATCGACAGAAACAACCGTATCGCAATGGACCCGGGCGAGGTAGCCTTAGCCGTAAAAATTTCCGATTAGACCAATCTTCAAATAGCCAACGAAAGGAAATCGACGGGCGTTATCACACCGGAGTATACAGGCAAAATACTGACAATCCAATAAGATTGTTAAATTCGGGTGTTGGTGCACTGGTCCTGCGCACACTTTCGGGCGCTGCCGTGACCCATCTCCAGAGCCTCTATCGGTCAAGAGCGCTAGGCAACCTTGAAAAGATGAACATTGCTCGATGGGGTGGGCAAATGCTCGTATGGCATGTTTGAGGGAACTTCCCTGACCGGACTTTCAGCCTCGCTGATACGCAAGAATGCAGGAATCTGCTTCAACTCTTCCCGCAGCATGCCACGTGCATCAGCTTCGCGCTCGGCGCCCACATAGGCATGGAAGCAGGGAGACGTTCGTCCTTCGTCAATATAAACTGTGTACCGGTAATATAAAAGCATGTATGTCGTATAGTGAGGTAGCCCCGTCCTCCGGCATCGTATGCGACCCGACGCGTAAGGTCAGCTGACGCAACATCGTCGTGCATGCGTTGTCGCCATTCTATCCTATGCCCGCGTCTTCATCACCGGCAGAATAATCACCCGTCGTGCCCCAGCACGCCGGGTAACCCGTAAATAGATACCCACATTCATTGCATGGACATGGGTGTTGGTCACCTGGTCGGCGCTTCTCTCTCCGGTGCCGATCGTGTCTGTCGCTGTTGGGTCCTTGATGGAGGCGCACCTCTCGTTGGAGGAGCAGCTTTCCGTTGCACAGGGTTGGCAGTCTGCTGCAAAGGCGTACGTTGACCGCGGCCGGCAGCCTGGTCGCGCAGTTGATCGACCGTGCTCATTTCCCATTTGTTTTTGACGGCATCGATCGTGACGGTTTTTCCTGTCGGCTGGTGGTCGGCATCGCGCTCCTTTGCGGTGACGGTGACGTCGCGCTGACCGACCTGCGACACCACGACATCGGTGCCGATCGCCACCGGCCGTTCCTGTAGCTGGCGCTTGAGGTCAACGCCCCACACAGTCTTTTGCCCACGCGGCGTGTCCAGTACCACGTAGTAGCTGGGTTGCTCATCCTTGTCGTGCTTGTACGGGGCCGAACCATGTTCGACAAGCTTGCCGACATGGGTGCGGCGGTGCTGCAGTTCTTCGCTCGCCATCCTGGCGGTCAAGTCAATGGCTTCCGGCGAATCGCCGCGCTGCTGCATAATGCTTTTGAGGGCATCGATGGCTTTCATCTGATGCTGGGAAAGTGCCGGTTCTCTCGGCTGACTTTTTTTCGGACCAGCAGCAGTTTTACTCGCTACCGTCGCTGAAGCTTCCGAACCAGCCGCCAGTGGCAAGTCCAGCTGCTTGCGCTCGATGGTGTTGCGGGCCGGCCCCTGTGCTGGGTCCTGTGCCTGGCGCTCGGCCATGATTTCGGCCAGGCGTGCGCGGTCGGCCTCTTTCGGACGGTAGCCGGTGGTTTCCAGGCCGCGCTCACTTGCTGCCAGCCAGGCTTCCCGCTTAAATGGTTCCGTGCCCTTGATCTTGATGCCTTGCCAGCCTTTGGCGGCGGCCAGCTCCACCATCGACCGCGCGACTGCTGCGTCGTCGTGCCCGGTGGCGATGCGTGCACCCTTGTCCTCGAAGGCAAGCGCCTGCTGGCGGTCGCGGAAATAATACTTGTCGTTGTTGATGAGGTACCGTTGCTGGAGTGACTGCGGAATGGTAAATGCCGTATCTTCTTTGCTGGGCGCAGTCTTAGCGTTCACTCCCTTTCCTTTAGCCGTAGTTTGCTTCGCCTCTGCCTTAACTGACTCCGGCGCGGACGGCGCGTTATCGGCACGCTGTGGTATCACACCTTTGTCCTGCTCGACATTGGGCTCCCGGCCGGCAGGACCATGGCTGCGTCCAATAAAGGTATTGACTGCGCGACGTATGCTGCTCAGCATCCTTGGCGCCAAGTTGGGCGTACGTGGCTCGACCGCCGCTGCTTCCTGGCGCTCCGGCGCCTGTGCGGGATCATGGGGGGACTTTCCCCGGTTGGGCTCTGGCTCTTTTGTGGGCTTCTCACTGCCGTTGCGTTTTGCTGGCTGCGGTTGCGCTGCAGGTTCGGGCTGCGGTCTCTGGCGCTCTGCTGGAGCAGCCTTCGGCGCCGTGTCGCGCGACACAGGCTGCTTCCCGGTGCGGGAGTTGCCGGATCGTTTCGGTGACTTGTTCTTGCCGCTAGTAGCAGAGCTACCGGCGCCGCCTTGGCTAGCCGGATCGTTTTCTTCAATCGAGTTCATGCTGTTCTCCTGATGTAATGACGCGATAGGTCGGCGAGTCGAGGTCCATGGTTTCGATCTCCACGCGGCGGTTCCGGGCTCGGCCTTCTGGAAGGCTGTTGTCGGCAATGTGGCCACCGGCGGCAAAGGCACTGGTGTGCAAACTTGCTGCGCTGATGCCGTGCCCAACGAGATAGCGCTTGAATCCCAGGGCCCGGCGTTGCGCCAGTGCCTGATCTGCGGCATTGGCGCTGGCGGCATCGGTGCGTCCCCGGATTTCCACCCGGCTGCTTTTCCCTGCTGCGCGCAGCAGCAAGCTGGCCAGTTGGGGTGACGGCTGGCAGTCCGCCTTTCCGTACGCACAAGGGATGCTCAAGATGATGGAGCGGGGCCGCACCTCCAGTATTTCGTTCTCTGCCAGGGTGGCTGCGGCCTGAGGCACGCGTGCGTTCTTTGATTCTCGATTGGCGCCTGCGCTTGCACACGCACCGCTGTTGTCCGGCTGCGGTGGCTGTGCGAGCCGCAGTGAGCCGACAGGTGCAGTTTTAGCTGTTGGGGTATCGGCTGCCGCTTCCGGACGCGTTCCGTGCCTGCCGTCGGTACTGCCACCGGCATCGAGATTGTGGCGGGCGACATAGGCAGCGATGCGCTCGGGCGTGTTGACGCTCTGGCGCGCGCGTCCGTCCGGCGTTGGTGGCGACGGCGGCTGCGAGCTGCAGGCGATGGCACACGTCGCCACGACCGCGGCAGTGATCAGCAAGAGGAGGGGAGAGTGCATGGCGGATCCTTGTTATTCGTCGAGCTTTGAGAGGTTGATTGTTGGTGCCCCTGGGGCGAAGTCGAACGCCGCCTGGCCTGTTGCTTTGCTTCTCGGCTTGACCGTCAGCGGTTCAAGATTGTTGGTGACCTTGCGGCGACTGCGTGCCGGTTTGGCTTGCTTCGCTAGCGGCTCGTGCTTCGCCACCTCCGCTTCTTCGTCCACCGGGCCGAAGAAGGCACGGACGATGGCTTGCGCTTCCTCCACCGACGGGTGCTTGGCGTCGGCAAATTGCGGCAGCGTGACAGTGCGGCCCAGCTGATCGATATCGAGCGTTGGTAACTGCGGTGCAGGCGGTGCAGCCTTCGGTGCGGCCTTGTGCAGCGAGACGGCAGCAGCAGGATGCAGATTCAGCGCCGGCACCGGGACGCTGAGTTCCTCCAGGACGTAGGCTACATGTTTCAGCAGCTGCTCGCTGGGGCGGCATTTGCTGAGACTGTGCAGCCTGGCGCCACGCAGCATGGTTCTGAACTGCGTGTGATCGAGGCGCGCCAGCGTCGGACTGACAGACTTCAGACGGTCCAGGAAGCGGTGGTCTTCGTAGTAACGCGCCTTGTCGCACAGGATCGGACGAGTGCCTTCGAGGAAGATGATCTGTTGATGGCGTGGCATCGCTTTCAGTTCTTGCGCCAGCATCAGCGGGCGGGCGTGGTCGGAGATATTTTCCGATGTCGAGGCGCCCCCGCCAGCACCGCGATTGCGGCTAGTGCCGGTGGACACGGCGCGTTCGGTGTTGAAACCAAGATACTTGCTGTACTCGTCGGCGTCGCTCTGATCGCGGGGGGCGAACACAATTTGCAGTGCATGGTTGGTCATCAGTGTGCGGGCATCGGCTTCGCCGTAGATGGCGACCAGTTGCGCCACGCTTTGGACGATGGTGAGCAAGCGCAGACCGTAGGCGCGGATATACGCGTTGGCCTTGGCAAGGATCTTGATCTTTCCCAGCGCGGGCAGCTCATCGAGACCGAGCAGGCACTGGTAACGCGTGGCCGGGTCGGTATCGGGCATATGCCGGGTGTTGTGGTCGATCAGTTGGGAGAAGAAGAGGTTGACCAGCAGGGCGGCATCGGCCAGACGGTTGGGCTGAATCCCGACATAGATGGTCATGCGCTGCTTCAGGACATCGCTGAGATGAAAGTCCGATCGGCTGGTGGCGGCGTCGACCACCGGGTTGGTAAAAACCAGGAGCGGTGCGTTAAAGGTGGAAATGATGTTGCCCAGCGTGTTTTCCGGTGTGGACAGAAAGCGGTTCATGGCGTCCAGGCACTCGGGACTCAGCGGCCGGCGCTGCTCCGCGCGCTCTTCAATCGCGTCCTGCAGGTAGTCCTTGAGCGGGCGCCCGCGCCCGGAGGACTGGCGCAATACTTCGCCCATGGTGCAGGGCAATTCGGGCGTTTCGAGCAGGTACAGCACGATGGCCAGAAACAGGTTGCGGGCATTGTCGTTCCAGAATTTTTCTTTGGGGTCGCAGTCGCTGGGATAAAAGGCCTGGGCAATTGCCAGGATTTCGCCCACGCGGAACAGCGAGTCGCGCGGGATGGCATCGAGCATGTTCCAGCAGTGCGTGCGGCCATCCTCGGCAAATGGCGCCCACAGGAAGACCTTCTGACCGTGGCGCTGCCGAAACAGCGAGGTGTAGCGGAAGTTTTCCAGTTTGAGGTCGAGCACGGCCATCGAATCCGGAAAGTTCAGCAGATTGGGCAGCATCAGCGCCACGCCTTTGTTGGATCCGGTCGGAGCGGCGAGCAGCACGAACCCTTCTTCCTTCAAGGTCAGATAGTCGCCCCGGTACTTGCCGACGATGATCTCGCGCGTGGTGGTCTTCTGGCTCATAGCAGCCCCGCCTGGCGGATCTCGGCCGTCGTGGCCCAGCGTGCATCGCCGTGCAGCAAACGCGGACGGCGCCTGTGCTTGAGGTGCAGTAACAGCGGCAGACCAATCACCAGCGCAGGCGCTGCGGCCCCCGACACCAGCAGGCGGTGGCGCTGGACCGGGTGCGTGCTGTAAGCAGCCCAGTACCGGTACCACGTGTCGATATGGATGTCGCGCGGGATAGTCTTGTTCACCAGGAAAAACAAGTGGCCGGCAACGTAAGCGCTGGCTGCCAGCCCCAAACCCAATGCGATGGCCAGGAAGAGTGATTGCACCATCCGCCGCGGGTTCATGATGACGCTCCGGCCTGGTGAATCGTGGCAGCGCCAAAGCGCGCTGCCTGCTTGGCCAGCGGATCGTAGCCAACTTCGGACACGTAGCGCAGCTTGCGCAATGGCGTGGCGTCGTCGTCGTAGAGGCGCTCGACGCGGATGTGGATGATGACGTCGATGGTGAGGGCCACCAGGCGCTTGAGCGCGGTCGCGTCGTAGATGGCAGCATGGGGGTGCTCCTTGCACATCAGGACATAGCGCTCCAGGGCCAGTGCGCACGACTCGGCATGGTAGGTCGAGAGCGAGCCGCTGTGGCCGGTGGTGAGCAGCTTCAGGAAATCGAAAGCCTCGCTGCCGCGCAATTCGGCCAGCAGCACACGGTCGGGTTTCATGCGCATATTGCTGGCGATGAGGTCGGCCGGCGTGATGTCGGCTGTGCCTTGCGCGCCCTTGGAGTACAGCAGGTGTACCCTGTTCGGGTGATTGGGCAGGTTGAGCTCGCGCACGTCTTCGATGGTGACCAGTCGCTCGTCGTGCGGGATGAACTGGCAGGCGGCGTTCATCAGCGAGGTCTTGCCGCTGCCGGTGTCGCCGACGAAAACCATGTTGAGCTTGTGGCGCACGGCATCGCGGATGAAATCGGCCAGGCGGTTGTGTTCCAGGTGGTCCAGCAAACGACGCTGAACCGGGTCCAGTGCCGTGCCAGATACCGGCGCTGCGGCGGATCGCGCCCAGATGAAGCGGTCGAAAAATCCTTGCCGCTGGTAGTCGCCGAACGTGCGTGGGGTGGGATCCGGAATGCGGATCGTCATCGACACCGTATCCTGTTCAGCGACCGGTGGCAGTACCAGGTGGATGCGCTCGGTGCCGGGCAGCCGCGCGGTCAATACGGGGGCGCTGGCGTCGACACGCTGGTCGCAAAACGAGGCGATGGCGTTGGCCAGGCTGCGGCAGCGGGTGAGCGACAGGTCCGCCACAAGATGGCGCTGCCAGTGTGCGCCGGTCTCGACAAATACCTCGCCGGGCCGGTTGATGGCAATCTCGGTCACGCCCGGGAGGGCGATGAAGGGCGCCAGGGGTGCCAGCAGTTCGCGCACCACGGCGTCGGCGGCCAGCAGTTCATCGGGTGCGTAGCTCATACACGCTCCCGAAATCGAGGTCGCGTGCCACCATGATGGTGGCACGGTCGCCTGGTTGCAAATAGATGGTGGGCTTGATGTTGATGGTGCTGTCGAGGACCTTCTCGGCCATCTGTTCGCCGGTGCGGCTCGACTGCGGCAATACGGTGACGCCGCTACCGGTGTTGCCGCTGCCACCGCTATTGGCGTCCTTGGCGGTCTGGTAGCTGATCGCATCCTGCACCAGCGAGAGCAGGAAGGCGGCGCCGATGCGTGCGCTCAAGCGGTTGTCCACCGTGCCTGTCAGCCCCGCAGTGCCCATGGCGTCGGCAGCGGGCGAGTCAAGGTCGATGATGACGCCGCGCGGGGTCTTCATGCGGGTCCAGACGATGTACAGGCGACGCTGACCCTGCACGGTCATGGCGCCGTATTCCCCGCTCACCACGGTGCCGGGTTCGGCCAGCACCACGCGGCCAGTGTCGCCATAGACGTACGAAGACAGCACGCAGACAGCGCGCCCGGTTACTTCGCTGACCAGGCGCATCGACAGGTTGCAATCGATGCTGCGATCCTGTGGCAGGATCAGGTCGCGGTCAGCAAGCTTGCTTGCCTTGACCAGCGTGGGGTTGGCAATCGCTGCCCTGGTCTGCGTGCCCGATTGCACCGGTGGCGGCATATTTGTCTGCATGGCTGGCGCAGCGAGGGCTGGTAGCGGTGGTTCAGCGCCGCTGTCGGTGCTGGCCGGCGGCTGCTGCATGCTGCCAGCCTGGAAGGCCGCCGTTACGGCGGTGCTGCGGCCGGCCGGCAGCACGACGTCGCCCCGGTAACGACTGGGTTTGGCGGCAGAAGCGGGGCTGGTCGCGTTGGACGGGGTGGGAGCGACGGACGGCACGGCCAGACCAGGCGTGCCAGCCAGTGTGCCTGCCGATGCTGCGCCATCGTATTTCAGGCCGGGGATCAGCACTTGGCCGTTGCGGCAGATGCGGATATCCTGGCCGTCGGGCGTGCGCATCGGCTGCTGGTCGGCGCCGGTGAGAACGGTGCTGGACGAGCCGTCGCTGCAGCGCGGATCGGCGGCAGGCGCTTGTGCAGGTTTCGTCGGGTTTGCGCCCTCGGGCAGTGCTGGCGGATCGGAACTGAAGACCCTGTGGCCGACCTTGTCTGGCGCGGTGCTGTCGGTCTTCTGCGCCAGCGCGGCCTTGGCCTGTTCGGCAGCGCTGGCGGCGCGGTAGCGGTTGATGCTGTACAGCACACCGATCAGCAGGATTGCTGTCACCAGCACACCAAAGGCGATTTTCGCGGCAAAGCCCGATGATTCGCCTCCGCGGCTGTTGACCGAGACAATGGGCCCCGCTTCCTCGAAACTGTTTTCTGATTGCACCTCATCGGACATTGCGATCTCCCTAGCGCAGCACGCGCGTCACGCCGTCGACGGCCGTACCGTCTCGCGGGGCCAGTCCGGTCGCATCGAAGGCGTCGTTCCAGATACCGACCGCGGTTTTTCCAAGGCGCAGGATGAACTGCGGCGCCAGCCGCTCGGCGACCACCGTATCCGGCGCGTGCTCGTCGATATGGAAATTGACCCGGCCTTCCTCACCGGCGGACGACACGTAAAAGACCGTGGGCAGCTCACGGTTGGCGGGAAAGCGGAAATAGGTGAAGCGTCCGTCGTCGAAGACCAGTTCCGGGGCGAAGGCGGCGGCGCCGTCCATCACCTGCATCGAATAGCGCCAGTTCCGCGGCACCGGGCGGGCTTCGGACAGCAGTTCACGGGCGGTGCGCGGCGGCGCTACATCGGCTGGCGTATCGAGCGCCTTGATCCTGGGCTGGTAGCGGAACACCACACGGTAGTCTGGGGTCGCAGATAGCTGACCCTGGCGCTGCGCCGGTGCGGATGTGCTCCTCGATCCGGTTTTGGGTCGGTCCGGCACGACTTGAAAGCGGAAACTGTAGTCGCGCTGGTCGGTGCGCAACTCGAGGTTGTTGTGCGTGGCGCCGTCCTTGGGCTTGACCAGGATGACGTTACTGCCGGCGTCCGCGCGAATGCACCATTCGGCGTCGGCCACGCCGCAGTCGCCATCGAATCCGCTGGCCGCGCCTTCGGCGACGATCTTTTCGTCGTTGGCCAGCACGATCCGGGTGGCGGTGCCGCGCTGCACGTGCACGGTAGTGACTTGCCCGGCATCGTAGGGAACGTGGCGGACCTGAGGGGCAGCAACTGGTGGCGCAGCTGACTGGCTGTCGCATGCGGCGCACAGCAGCAAGGGAAGGGCGGCGCGGCGTATCATGGGGTACTCCCTGCTGCGTTGCCGGAAGCAGTAGTCGCAGCGGATGTCAGCTCGGCATCGACGCGGTACGCTTCTACCTGGAAGCCCAGTGGGTTGAGCAGCAGTTCTCTTTCCAGGCCAGCCGTCGAGGACAGGTATCGGTAGCGCACCGTTGCGACGAACTGTTGCGCGGGCTCGCTGTAATTGCTGTCGAGGCGCCGGACTGTCTTGCTGAACCGCACCACCATGTGATCGCCGGCGACGTTGGTCGTCGGCCGCATGCTCAGGATGGTGATGGTCATTTCCACCGCGTTGCCGAACTTCTTGTCGCGGGCATTTGTGCCTTCGTACAGGCGGGCATAGTCGCGCGCGACCAATTCGTCGCTCATGGCCATCACCGTGTCGTAGTCTTGTTGCAGCAGGCGAAACGAGTAGGACTCGCGCGCTGTCACGTAGCGCTGCACCCAGTGCTTATCGAGCAGCTCCTGGTAGCCCTTGATTGCACGGTCATCGACGGCGCCGACAAATTCGACGTTGCCGCTCGCCTTTTCCACCACATACAGATACGGCACATTGCGGCGTAGCGGGGCCAGCAAGCTCAGCGAGGCGACCGATACCAGGGCAAGCAGGCATGCAGCGCCGGCCACGATCCAGGCGCGGCGTTCGGAACGTGCACGCGTGCGCTCGGCGTCGGCTTCCCATGACAGGCCAGCCTGGTAATGCTCGGCGGCCTTATCAGCGGGGACGGTTTTCAGTTGCGACATGGTGTATTCCCGGATCAGCGGTTGCGACTGAATGGCTTGTAGACGAAGTTTTCGGTGCCGTCGTTGTTTAACGCCAGGTTTTTCAGCTGGCGTTCGCGCAGCGCCTGTTGTGACGTACGCTCGGAGGTTTCCGACAACAGCTTCATGACCGTGAGGCGGTTGGCATCGTTGTTGACCTGGGTAGTCTCAACCTGCAAACGCGCTTGCAGTTCGGCGATTGCCTTGGTGTCCTGCGTCGCGTTGATCTGATTTTGCAGCGACTGGATTTGCGTTACGCGTTGATTGACGATGGCCATGGCGTTTTCACCCATCGCCTGCAATTGCGCGTTGTTGTTCAGCGTAGCCTGGCAGGTAATCTGGTCTTGTCCACGGCGATTTTCGCAGTCATAGATTTTGGTCTGCTGGCGGATGGCCTGTCCGTGCGGAGACAGTCCTGCGGAGCCGCGCTGGTGGATGTTGAAGTAGAAATTACCGACGTTTTGCGGCACGATCTCGCGCAGTATCGGGTTGTTGATGATCTGTCCCAGGTTGCGAGTACCGGTGAGCGCTGCGTATTGGCGTTCGAGCTGTTTGTACTGTGCCGCCATCTGATCGTACTGCTGTTTCCAGGCGTTGATTTGCTTGACTGCTTGCGCTAGGTTGGCAACGTCAATGACAGGGTAAGCTGCCTGAACCGGGACTATGATGGCGACTGGCACCATGCCGATGATGATGAAGATGGAATGGCGGAGTTTCATGACGTTCTCCTTGATGTGCTGTGATGAAGGCGCCCGAGGGTATTGCGTTGATAAAGCGGCGAGCGCACCCCGCTGTTTGCTGCCTGTTGACCGGAGGCGGGGCGTTGTTGGATTGAGCCGCCGCTTTTTTTGCCGCCCTGTGCTGGTGGGCGTTTGACCGGGTTGCGAAACATCATTGCGTTGACCACCGTGCGGCCGATGCCTGCCATCGTTGCGCCGCCGGTTAGAGCGGTAGCGATATGGGGCAAATTGAGCATGACCACGAACAGGGCTCCGCCACAGCAGAACAGGGCGATGACTGCTTTGAGGACGTTCACTGCCTCCATGTCAGCGTCTATATGGGCTGCGAAGTCGCTGACAAACTCTGTCAGCATTTGAATACTCAACGCCACAAGTACCTTCAGTACGATGAAATTCAGAACTTGAGCGATCCAATTTTCTGCGTATTTTTGGGTCGTGCTTCCAAGCGCGCAAAAGATGAAAACCGGGCCCAACGAAATCATCAATCCGAATCCGACCTTGGCGAGGAGATACAGACCCAGGCCAACGATGAAGAGAGCGCACTGAATTATCGCGACTCCACCAGCTGCAACAAGTAATGCAAAGTTTGGCCAGAAATCAGTGAGCGCATTACTCCACAGTTTTTGGCCAAGGTCAGAATAAGGCTGAGCGAGCTCATCAACCAGCATGCCTACAGAGGTAACCCCTGATACCGCTGCAATAAGTCCCTGTTCGATTTCCGTGGCAGTGCCGACGATGTTGGATTGATAGTTCCCGACACTTAGTGCCAATCCAGTTACCAGCAATACGCGAGTTACCCTGTTCAGAAGCTCTTGAAGGGATCCTTGAATTTCCCCCATTGCTAGGCTTCGGGCCGTCAACAGCACGTAGATGGTCACTGCAGCGATGCCAACGGGACTTAACGCTCCAATCAACGTTTCGCACTTCTGGACGATAAAGGTGTCCAGTAAGCGATCTATTGCCTCTTCAACTGCTACCCCGATGCCCATGATGAAGCTCCGCCTGTTCCAGATTCAGTACGTTGCTAATGCCGTTCTCTACCAGTGTGGGTTTTACTTGGCTCTTTTTCTCCATTGTCCTTTCGGGATCGAGCAGCCTTATCTTTGCTACCGTCGGCCGGTTGCTTGATAAACTTGTTCGGGTCCCGAGGTACATACTTGAAGGTTTCCGACCCGTCGCTGGTTTTCTTGACTTCTTCCCGATCCCGTTTGCTGCAGGCTGGTAAAGTCATGATCGCGGCGGTGAAGAGCAATGCTGCTGAAAATGCGGATTTCATAATGCCTCCTTACGTTGCAAGATGGATTGACGTCTCGCCTGGATGCGCTCCTGGAGGAGCGGCCACCAAACCTGTGGATCGTCACCTACTTCGGCTCGTATGCCGTCAAGAAGTTCAACATTGTCGAGGGACCCAGACAGGATGTAGAGCATGTCGGGCATGCTGCTTAGGTCATAGCGCAAGATGGCAGAACTGTGGCCCTGCTTGATGAGCAGCAGCCGGCTGTCTTCTCCGAGGCTACGGATGATGCGATATTCCTGCTCGGTGACCTTGAATCCGTTCACGTAATCGTCGTGGTCTGCCGAAGGGTTAGGCAGGTAAAACTGTGTCACCGACTGTTCTACGATGGTCTTGGCAATCGGGTGCTGCAGCGCATCCGATGGCGATTGGGTGATGAACACGCCGAGGCCATTCTGTTTCCGGATGGTCTTTTGCTTGTCGTGAGCAAATTTGACGAAATACGGGTTCTCCAGCGCCTTCCAGAATTCCTCCATCCAGTAAATGAAGGGCCGACCGTCTATCTGGCTTTCCGTGATGTGCAGCAGCATGGCCACGATGGGAGTACGCAGCTGTTCATCGTCAAGAAATTCCGTGTAGTCGTATCCGCAGATCGCGGCATTGGCATCGAAGCGATGGGTATGGCGTGGATTGTCAAACGCCCAGCCAAGCGGGCCATTTCCCACCCATTTTTGCAGGCGATCGCGCACGCTGTTGCCACCCGGGATCACGCGCAGGTTCTGCCATACTGCCGCCAGGCGCCGCAGATGGGCCGGTATCGTGTCACTCATTACTGTCCGTACCGCCATCGCGATTTCTGCGTCTTCCGCCGCGGCGCGGTCGCCGGATGCCGGTCCGACCAAGAGGCGGACGAATGCCTCGCAAAAGGCGATGTTGCGGTCGTTTGCGGGCAGCTGGAGCGGCGCCATTCCGGTCGGTTCACCGCGCCGCAGCGCGTGGTACTGGCCGCCCAGCCGACGGATGCAGATTTCCGCGCCGCGATCCTTGTCAAAAAAAATGCCGTGTAAACCTTGGTACTTGAGTGCAAACAGCATCAGTCCGCACACCAGCGCTGTCTTGCCGGCGCCGGTCTGCCCGATCACAATGGTATTGCCCGGCTTCTTCTCGTCAGTGGCATCGTGGTCTTCCGGTGAGACATGGTGGTTGACGTAGTACGGCTGCCCGCTGGGCGTTTGCATCATGGCCAGTGCTTCACCCCACGGATTGCCATTGCGCTTACCTTGGGCGAAATTATGGAGTGATGCGAGGCCGACGAAATTCTTGCTGCTCAGCGTGGTTTCGCGCGGACGCCAGCGCCAATTACCTGGAAGCTGGGCAAACCATCCGGCTTCTGGAACGGCGTCGATGACTGCTACCTTGAAGCCGGGGCCGTCCTGCAAAGCGGTCCTGGCGTCCGCCATATTGCGCGCCGCCTCTGCGGGAGAGCCGCCGAACACGGCTAGCGTGTAGTGGTACTCGCCCATCTCGATGGCGCCGCTGCTGACTTGTTCGCGCGCGTGCGCCAGTTCTTCCACTTCTTCTTCCGCATCGTCCGCTGCCGCTTCCATGCGGCCTTGCTGACGGTCGAGCGCTGCCAGGGCGTCGTGCTTGTTCAGCATCGAAAAGCTTTGGGTTTCGATGTATTCGTAATCGCTGTACAGGATGGCATTGTTCATGCCGGGTTCGGAACGGCGCGGGTAGTCTTGCAAATCGAGCATGCCGGCAAACTTGTGCTCGGAAGGATGGCGGATTTCCAGCATGCCGTTGCGGTCGCCAAACAGCAGGCGCGCGCTGGGCAGATATTCCGCCAGCGAGCCGTTCATCAGCGCCAGGTCTTCCCAGACGCCATTGATCAGCAGGCCGAGGAACGATGCAAGTTCCGACCGAAGCAGGCCATCGCGTGGCGTGGTGCCAAGGCGCTCAACGCCGTAGCGGCGCAGGCTGCTGTGTACCAGGCGATCCAAATCGTCGAGTGCGGCGAGGTCGGTGAGGTCGCGATCCTTCCTGGCCTGCTTGTCCCGCGCCATCAGCTTGAGCAGTTTTCCTGTAGCAGGGCGGTAAATCACGGAGAGGTAGAGCTCGGTGACCATCTGGCGCTGCAGGAGCTCGCCGGTGACAGGGTGGCGCTGGTCGAAAGCCGCGTGATAGCGTTCGTTGAACAGGGCGGCGAAGTCATTGGTGTAGATTGCATCCAGGCGTGGGCTGACTGCCCGCCGCACTCTGTGTGTCCAGAGTGCGTAGTCGCCCCCGCTCAGGGCGCGGATGAAATGGTGCAGCGCCTGTTTGCGCTCGCCGATGGTTCCGGGATCTGCGGTCTCGAAAGCGATGCCGGCCAGGCGCCATGCTGCCAGATAGCCTCCACCGCGCAGCTTGACCACGCCGGGAGCTACCATGGCACCGTAAGGCAGGTAGTTTGCGCTGGGGACCTCGGCGCGCGCAGCGCTGTCAAATTCGTGGGCGGCGCGCATGTCACACCCGCCGTTTGTAGCGCAGCGGCGCAAAGCTGTAGGCACCCCAACGGCGGCGTGTTAGCAGTTGAGGCAGGCGCAGGCGTGCCTGCATGATCAGCTGATGCAGGCGCTGGTCGTCCTTGCGCGTGACCTGGCGCATGGCGATCAGGATGGGGATGTACAGCAGCATCAAAAACAGCGCCAGGTAGCCGCTGACCAGGTAACTGGACCACACACCCGACACCATGAATGTGCCCGTTACCAGGAGGAACGGCAGCAGCGGCACGCGCAGCAGCATGGCTGGCCGCGTGCAGCCCCGGAAAATGGGGTCATCAAAGCTGTCCATGGCCTATCCCAGGATCCAGACCGACAATGCAGATGCGGAGCCGGCGATGATGCCGGCAAAGGCGACGCGGGACACTTCGGCCCACTTGGCGTGATCAAACGCCATTTTGTAGGCGACCCAGATAAAGGCGATGGTGAAGATGACGGCACCGAGGCCGATCAGGCCGGTTTGCAGGTCGGTTAGCCGTGCGTTGAATTTCTGCAGCTGGGCATGCGCAGGCGTGGCTGCTACGGCGATGGCGAAGGCGGCAAGCAGGCGCGCGCTGCGCGAGGTGGTGCGGCGATGCGGGAGTTGGACAAACATGTGTGTCTCCTGGAGGAACTGAAAAGCGCAGTCGAGGTCGCTGCCCCCGGGCCATGGTCTTCTGGTTATGCAGCCGTGGTAAAACGATATGCTTCTGCTCCCGCGCCGACAAGCACATGCGGCCCCATCTTTGCGGCGCGTCGAATGCGTATCGATTTCAAGCGGGGACCGCTCTTGCGGTTTGTGAGCGCGCAGGCTTTGATCGCCCGAATGTGCTCCAGGGTGCACTGAATCTACTGCATTGGATGAGGTTGATTCGGCGCAGAGCGGGTCTGGCGGACCGTCGCAAAATTGAACAGATTCGGCCATCCGTCTGCTCCACGACGGCGGGCTGAGGCTGCAACAACTGTTCCAAAGGACCGCGATGAAGACCTTGGTATTGGCGAACCGGAAGGGTGGCGTGGGTACGACTGCGACGTCGTGCCAGTTGTCGTTTTACCTTGCACAGCGCGGCCAGCGCGTGCTGCTGCTTGACTTCGATCACCAGGGTAATTCCACCCGCTGCCTGGCAAAGTCGGGGCTGGCCGTCGCCGCGCCCTTGAGCAGCAGCGCTTTGCTGTCGGGACAGGCCGGCCACGCAGACGCAGTACCGAGAGCGCCTCTCGTAGTGATACCGGCTGATGATGAGTTGAGTGCGCTGGAACGCCAGCCCGATCGTCACAACCAGTTCGTCAATGCGCTGCGCCGCTTCCTCGATGCGGCCGACGCGCAGTTCGACGTGTGCGTCATCGACACCAATCCGAATCCCGACATCCGCTACGCTGCGGCGCTGGTGTCGGCGAATTTTCTCCTGTCTCCGATCGAACTGAAGCAGGAAGCCATCGATGGGATCGGGGCGCTGCTGCATCACGGCCGGTATGGTGTTGAAAAGGTAAAACGCGTGCTGAACCCGGGACTGGACTTTATCGGCATCTTGCCCACCATGGTGGAGGCCAATGCCTTCCAGCGCGCCAATCTGCAGCAACTGGTGATGGCCTATCCGTCGCTCCTGATCCCGGTGCAGCGCGACGGCGTTGCCGGTTACGCGTTTATTCCCAACCGTACCGCGGTGGCGGAGGCGCAGGCGGCAGGCACGCCACTGTGGCAGTTGCGCGGCCCGGGAGAGGGCGGCGCAGCGGGGCCGGTGCGTAGCGTGGCACGTGATGCCTGGCGCGAGATCCGGCCGGCCTTCGAGGCCATTGCCGGTCGCTTGGGGTTGCACTGACATGGCGCTCGACCTGTCCGCTCTTGACGGTTTTGGCGATGCGGTCTCTGAGCCTGCGCTGCGGCTGGCACCGACGGCGCCACCGTCCCACTTCATGGAAGACCCGGATCAGCCGCGCGTGGAGTTCGAGGAAGACGAGGATTTTCTGGCGCTGGTCGAGGATGTCCGGCGCCGGGGCATCCTGCAGCCGATCGTCGTACGCCGGCAGTCTCTGGATAAGCTGCTCGTACGTTTCGGCGCCCGGCGGCTGCGCGCTGCCATCACTGCCGGCCTTTCACGCGTCCCTTACATCGAGACCGACGACGAGCGGCAGCTGGACGACTATGCCCAGGTGTCTGAAAACCATTTCCGGCGTCCACTGCAGGCGCTGGAGCTGGCGCGCTTCATCGAACGCAAGATCGCTGCCGGCGAGAAGAAAAAACAGGTGGCGGTGCGGCTGCAGCTCGATCCGAGTGCCGTGACGCATTTGCTGGCGCTGGCGTATGAGCCGCCAACGCTGCTACTGGAGCTTTATCACAGCAGGCGGTGCCGGGCGCCGCACCTGTTGTATGCCCTGCGCAGGCTCATCGACCAACACGGACCTGCATTGGAAGACGCACTGGCCGACGGGCAGGTCGTGGACCGCCACCGCGTTGATGCGCTGACTGCGCAGCTGAATGGCGATGCCAAAGCCGCGCTGCCCCCTACGCAGATCGCTGCAGAAAATGGCAGTGTTCGTGCCACAGGATCGGAGACAAACACGGCGTCGCCTGCACCCGTGCCCTCGAAGCGTGGAACCAATGAGCGGCGCGGGGACTCTTCCGCCACGCTGCCCGGCGAGGGATCTGTCGATGCAACAGATGATCCTCAAGCTGCGCCGCTTCACTCAACGCACCGGGCACGGCTATTCGGCCGTCATGGCGACGTTGCGGTGGAAGTGCTGTTGGACCGGGCACCGACCGCCCAAGGGATGGCCTGGACCAGGCAAGTGGACGGCGGTCGCGTCGCCGAGCTGGCGCTGGAGCAGATCGTAATGTGTTGCCTGCAGGTCGAGTATTTGCCTGTGGCGGTGCCTGCTGCGGCGCCATCTGCTGAGCGGAGTAGCGGTTGACTGGCATGGGAATTTGGCGCGGCCATGGTGTTGTCGCGCCCAGCGGGATTTACTGGTAACACACCGTGCACACCGGGAGGAAACGTGGCGTTCGATTACCGCATCCAGCAGTTCTTTGCCAGTGAGCGCCTGGCGCCCGGCTTGTCCGGGGATGCGCCGGTGACTGCATTGCTGTTGCCGGGGGCACGCCGTGCTACGGATGTTCCTTGCGGAATGGGCCCGGCCCAGGCAGTGGCCATGCGCCAGATCGACGCGCTGCTGAACGGCTGGTTGCCGCAGGAACAGGGGCGGCCGCGGGCGTTTTATGCGCTGTCTAATGGTGGCCAGTATATCGCCCCGGTCGTTGCCGGACGGGCGTTGCGTGCACGCGGCCCCCAGGTCAGCCGTCGTCGCGGCAGGGCGCACCTGGTTGGCATGGCCGCGTCCCTGATGGTATTTGACCGGCTGTCGTTCGGCGCCGACGGGGCCAGGATGGCGGAGCTGTATTTCTGCTTGCATGACTACATGAGGCAGGTGCCATACGCAATGCGGATGTGTTCGTTGCTGACGCGTTTTTCGGTGCGCTTTAGCGATGCCTAAGGCGGCGGTCGGCGTGGCTAACGAGTGGCGACGCGGCGGCCCGATCTCGGGGCGGGGTGAAAGTCATCGATGAATGGACTTTGTCTGGGTAGCACGGGGGAGGAATTCAACATGGCGTATGACAGATCGATCGAAGGAATCATTGCCCCGCCGGCGGAAACGTTAGAGCAATGGGAGGATATCCGCCAGCGGCTGGCAGATGCGCACCGCCTCGATTCCATCACCGGCTCTCATGCAATGGTCCGAATGGTCCTGGCGCAACGGCAGCAGCGGTTTCTGAATATGGGGGCGTTTTCCCGGGTGTATGCATTGAACGAGCGCCGCGTCCTGAAATTCTGCCGCGACCTGCCCAGCTTGCGGATCATGGCGCGATTGGGAAAACAGTCACGTCTCTTTCCAAAGGTGGACAGGGTGTTGGTGGCGCAGGCCGTCGAGGGACCGACGCTGTATCACGCGGCGGTGGTGGAACGCTTGCAGGAAGGATATCCGAAATGGATCGCTTCCGTGATTGATGTCTACCGCGGCCGGTACCAGGTCGAGACCCCGCTCTTTGCCCGTTGCCGACTATTGGAGATACGTCATCGCATTCTGAATGGAACAATCGCGGTGCCGCACACAGAGGTGGCCGAATTGGCCAAAGCCATGCGCCTGCTGGCGGAGGAATGCGCGAACGAAAACTGCCTGGCCGATCTACGTACGGAGCAAAACGTGATGCTGCGCCATGGGCGCCGGGCTGTCATTGTCGATCCGACCTATCCCGTCGACCTGGACTAACACAAATGCTAATTTCATTGTCAGTGGACCGCTCTGGTCCACGGTTAGCAGAGTTTCACTATGACCGGTGCCGCAACACCTTGGAGGTGCGGGCTATTGCGCTTTCTCCCGAGGACGGTTCCTTCACCTCATGTGGGGCTGGCTCACGCACGAAACTACTGCTGATCTGATCGAAAATGTGGAGGCCGCGCGCGCATAGATTTTCGGCCACCGGTTCTGCCCCCCCCACGCATACCATGTAGCCTACATCGTTGGCACTTGGCCTACCGATTTTACAAGCCCACGCTATACATAACCCATGCTCGCATCCATCGGCATCGCTTGGGTTTTGTCGGCCCTGCTAAGTTGGGCACAGATGGCCTACCAAGAAAAATGGGTCGCCGCTGGATCCGACCTCTGTCTCGCAGCAGCCCATAAGTGTCCAGATAGAGCGGCTTGACTTCGATACCAACTCCGGTAAAGACGTCGGCCTACAGGTCATTTCTTCGGCGCTAAACATTAGGACACGCGACCGGTGCAAGCTTGATGAGTTGTTGCACTGCTTTAGCGGAACAAAGTCGGGTGTGCCGAGACCGTGCATAGGGCCGCGGTCGTCGCACCCGCTTGGCAACCCTGGCATGGAGCACTGGCAGGCGACCTGTGTCAGCCGCGGCGGACTCGAGGACCGGGGCAACGTGCTCTTTGCAGCGATCGCCATGACCCGAATGCCGATGATTATCACCGATCCGCGCCAGCCCGATAATCCCATCGTCTTCGCCAACGGTGCGTTTCTCGACCTGACTGGCTACCCCGAATCCCAGATCCTGGGCCGTAACTTCCGCTTCCTGCAAGGAACCAACACGAACCGCGACACCGTCGCAGAGATCCGCCAGGGGATTGACCAGCAGCCAAGCCCGATGTGCTCTCGAAGCGTACGTTCGGTCAGCATGCAACTTGCCTGGACATGCGTGACAGCGAAGGCCCGGGCAACTTCCGCAACCTGTTCATGTATGCGCCCAACGGCAAGAAGGACGGCATCCAGATCCTGCCGGTGTCGGACGTTGCTGCCAAGGATGAATTTTTCAACATCAAGAGCGTGACGCGCGACGACCAGTTGGCCGCGCACCGCGTGCCGCCGCAGTTGATGGGCATCCTCCCGAACAACGCCGGTGGCTTCGGCGCTGTGGAGCCGGCGGCGCGCGTGTTCGCGCGCAACGAGCTCGAACCATTGCAAACGCAGTTCCTGGCCATCAACAAGTGGGCCGGCGTAGAGGTCGTGAAGTTCGCGCTGTATGAGCTGGCCAAGACCGGGGAGGGCGCAGCATGAGCGACCATATCGACAAGACGGACGCGATCATATTTGCGGAGGTAGCGCGTGGGCTGGCTGCTGTCCGCGGCCGGCCCGCCCTGGTGGCGCATGGCTGCTGCCACTACTGCGACGAGCTCCTGGCGCCGGCCTTGGTTTTCTGCGGCGTGGAGTGCCGCGACGATTATGACAAGGAACTATCTGCGAAACAGCGCGCAGGCCGCCCAGGATAGCCACCAGCGCGCGTATTGAGGCCATGCCTTTGCCGGCATACCTCCACAACGCGAGATCGCCCCAGCCACCCCAAAGGCCGCCCACGAAGCTAATGCCGCTCAGTTAAGGTAGTTTCTTCACCTTTCGGACGGCATAGCGTTTTGGCGTTGCCTTTCAGCGGTTCAGGTCCGACGCGTTGCCGGGCTTGCGCCGCAGCGCTTTTGCTGACAAACGGTGTCTGTGAATCCGGTAGTGCCAGACCGAGCTCATCGAGCACTTCGCTGATCGATTTATGTCTGTACAAGGCCAACGCTACCATCAGCCATATTACTTGCTCGGCGGGCAAGCGGCGGTGCCGGATGCTGACCGCTTCCGTACTCACGACCGCCTGCTGTATCCACTCGTAAGGCAAATGCTCTCCCAGCCTTGCCGAATCGGGAGCTTCAAGATGATTCGCCAGGAAATGCAGCGTGTCGTCGAACATAACGACCAAGGTTAACAGCGATGCCAGTCGTTTACAACCATAAAATAAAAATGCCGTTCAGTCTTAACTGAACGGCATTAACGCTGCGGGGTGGTTTTTTGTTGGGCGTTCAGCGTCGTTGCTGGCGCATGCAGACTTCACGGCATGCGATGCCGCCGAGTTCACGCAGGGCACGCGCCTGCTGGCCGGTCAGGCGGCGTGGCTCGGTGTCGATCACGCACAGCGAACCGAGCTTGAAGCCGTCGGCATCGATCAGCGGCACGCCAGCGTAAAAGCGGATATGCGGGGCGCCGGTGACCAGCGGGTTGTCGCGAAAGCGCGGGTCGTCGAGCGTGTCGGTCACGAAGAACAGATCGTCCTGGGCAATCGTGTAATTGCAAAACGCCCAATCGCGCGGCGTGCCCGTCAACGTCACGCCATGACGCGATAAAAACAGCTGTTGTGACTGCGTGAGCAAGGTCAGCAAGGCAATCGGCGCCGTGGTGACGGTGGCCGCCAGCCAGGTGAGGGGGTCGAAGACGACGCCGATCTCGGACGCACGCAACCCCGAGCGTTCCACCGCGGCCAGCCGCGTCATCTCGGCGGGGCTGGCGATATCGCCGCCGAGCGGCGTGACCTCGGCCGCGCCGGCGTCATGCGCGAGCCGCTGTTGCAAGCGCTGCACCGACGACAGGTGTACGCGGCGATGGCCACCCGGCGTTTTCCACGACGGCAGGTTGCCGTTTTCCATCCATAACTGCGCGGTCGAGATCGAGATGCCCAACAGGCCGGCCACGCCCTTGCTGGTCAGGATGGATTGCGGATCGCTGTCGGCCGCTGTGGCGTGGGGGGGAAGTCTGGTAACCATGCCCGGACTTTAACGCAATCGATATGGCTAAACAAGGACCGAATTGCGCGAAATATGCTGAATTCAATTGAAAAATCTGATTAATTTAAATTTTAATGCTATAGTGCAACTCTAATTAACCTGGTACCATGTTTACTTCGAGGCAATCAATGCTGTCCAATATCAAAATCAAAACCTTGGTCATCGCCACGCTGGCCGCGCTGATGGCCGTGATCCTGCTCATCGGCGGCTACGGCATTTACGCCGCCGACCGCTCGGTCGCCCTGATCAACGATGTCACGCTGGCCGACCAGGCCCGCTCGGGCGAGCGCAACGCGATCCGGCTCGACATGGAAACCAACCGCAGCCAGATCCTGCAGGCGCTGCAACACAACACCGAATTCGAATGGGCCAAGCTGCATGACCACGAACTGAGCGTGCACTGGGGCGTGATCGACGCGGCCAGCCAGCGCATCAACGACCGCTGGCAGCGTTATATCGACAGCATTGATGGCGCCGAGCAGAAAAGCCTGGCGCAGCAGTGGTATCGCGCCAGCGATGGCCTGGGCGTGGCCCACATTGCCGCCGCCGTCGCCGCCATCAAGAACGGCGACTGGGACGCCGCCGAACTGGTGCTGATCAAGAAAATCAATCCCACCTACCGCGTCGGCGACGTGGCGCTGGCCGCGCTGAAAAAGTTCAGCGACGAACACGCGGAAGTCAATCACGGCATCGTGCAGGACAGCCTGTCCACCATGCGCTACAGCACGATTGCGGCATTGATCGTGGGGGCGGCCCTGGCGCTGGCAGTCGGCGGCCTGCTGATCAAGGCGATTGCCCAGCCGCTGCAACAGGCGATGGCGATTGCGGAGCGGGTAGCAGCAGGCGACCTGCGCGGCAGCGCCACCGCGCATAGCAGCAACGAGATCGGTACCTTGCTGACCGCGCTCGACAAGATGAAAGGCAACCTCGCCGGGATCGTTGCCGAAGTGCGCGGCAGCACCACCCACATGGCCAGCGCCGCGGCGCAAATTGCCGCCGGCAACCAGGACCTGTCGCAACGCTCCGCCGAGCAGGCGGCGTCGCTGGAAGAGACCTCGTCCTCGATGGAAGAGATGACCGCGACCGTCAAGCAAAACGCCGACAGTGCGCGGCAGGCCAACACGCTGGCGCTGTCGGCGTCCGAGGTGGCCGTCAAGGGTGGGGTGCTGGTGGCGCAGGTGGTCGATACCATGGGATCGATCAGCGCGTCCTCGAACAAGATTGCCGACATTATCGGCGTGATCAACGGCATCGCGTTCCAGACCAATATCCTGGCGCTCAATGCCGCCGTCGAAGCGGCGCGTGCCGGCGAACAGGGCCGGGGATTTGCCGTGGTGGCATCGGAAGTGCGCAACCTGGCCCAGCGCTCGGCGGCGGCAGCGCAGGAAATCAAGGCGCTGATCGAAGACTCGGTGCAGAAAGTGGGCAGCGGCGCGCGACTGGTGGACCAGACTGGCGCGACCATGCAGGAAATCGTGGGCAGCGTGCAACGCGTGACCGGCATCATGGGCGAGATCACCGACGCCAGCCAGGAACAGGCGATCGGCCTCGACCAGATCCGCGCCGCCATCGTGCAAATGGATGGCTTGACCCAGCAGAACATGGCGCTGGTGGAAGAAGCAAGCGCCGCCGCCGACTCCCTGCATGAACAGGCGCAAGGGCTGGAAACAGTCGTGAGCGTGTTTCAACTCGACGGCATGAAACCTGCGTCCGCGAAGCCAGACGGACGGCCAGATGCGCCGCGTCTGTCATCGGCCGCGCCGTTTCGCTACGCCTGAAGATATCGGCCCCCAGTTCGGGGTCAGTGCCCCTAATGCCCCTATTGCCGCTAATGCCGCTCAGTTAAGCCATGCATACCCGCCATACCCGCGAAGGCGGGTATCCAGGTTCCGTGAAATTCGTCAAACATCGAGCGCAATTGGATCCCCGCCTGCGCAGGAATGACGTTTTTCAGGCGAACAAAATAAGATTTTCCTCTTAACTTACCGGCATTACGCCCACGAGGCGGCATTTTTACGCCCCCTCGGTCGGTAGTTGCATAAGCAGCAATGAAAATAGTCTTTTTGACGCGGCACGCGCAGTTGTCCCCACTCCACACCTGCCCGCTACTTAGAGTTCTTTTGACTCAAATTTGCGACATTGCCGAGACAGCATAAAGACTGGCTCTCCTAAACGGATACCTGTCTTAAGACCGGCAGGAGCGGATCATGTCGCGTTAGCGGTTTTTCTGAACGCGAACTTTGTCCACTTGGTCGCTGCCGCCTTGCTGGGGATTGCGCGCTGGCGCGGGTGCCGGACCGTGCGAGGGAAGCGTGCTTGCGTACGCAATAGTCGTGAAATTGCCTTGGCCTCAGCAATGTTGCCTGCCGTGTTTGCTGCATCAATCATCCTTGCGCGCCTCGGCATCACGGCATGCGCTGCGTCATGTCTGCCTCGCATGCGCTGCCCTGTAGCCGCCTGTGCACGGAAAGCGGTTTCAGGTTCGGCCGGGTACTGCCGATGAGTCATTGATGCAGCGGTTAATCAGGCGCTCGATTTCTTCCAGCACCACCGGCTTGGTCAGGTGGCTGTCGAATCCCGCGTCGCGCGCGCGTTGCCGGTCCGCCTCGCCACCCCATCCGGTCAATGCGGCCAACATCACGTGGCGGGTGCCGGGCATGTTGCGGATGCGCTGGGCTACTTCATAACCGTTCAGGCCGGGCATGCCGATATCGACAAGTGCCAGGTCCGGCAGGATGGCCGCGATGCTCTTCACGGCATCGACGCCGTCGTGCACGACATACGTGGCGTGGCCGTCGAGCTGCAGCAGTGTACTGAGCAGATCGGCCGCGTCCTCGTTGTCGTCGGCGATCAGGATGCTCAGGCGGTCTGCGGCAGCAGCGCTGGCGGCCTGACCCGAGCCTGGCTCGCTATCGACAGGCACAGGCTGGCGGTAAGCCGGCAGCCATACCGTGAAGGTGGCGCCGGCATTGAGGCCGGGGCTGGTGACCGCGATGCGTCCGCCATGCATTTCCACCAGACTGCGCACCAGCGCCAAGCCGATGCCCAGTCCGCCCTGGGCATACCCGTGGCTGGCAGCCACCTGGCCGAACATGTCGAAGATGCGTTCCAGGTCGGCCTCCGGGATGCCGATCCCGTTGTCCTGCACGGCGATGCCGACCAGGTCCGCGTCCAGCGCTGCCGTGATGGTGATGCGTCCGCCCGTGGGAGTGTACTTGATGGCATTGGTCAGCAGGTTGGCCAGTATCTGCACCGTGCGGGTGGCGTCCACGTCCAGAACGACGGGGGCGGCGGGCAGGCATACATCGAGATAATGATGCGCGGCTTCCAGCGCCGGCCTGGTGGCGTCGACGGCTTGCGCTACGACGGAGGCGAGGTCAGTGGGCGCGCGCTGGAGCACGATCTTGCCGCTGTTGATGCGCGATATTTCCATCAGGTCGTCGATGAGATGGACCATGTGCTTGAGCTGACGGTCCATGATTGCCAGCACCCTCTGCCTGCTTTCCGGCGAGCTGGCGGGGGACTGCAGCAGGTCCAGGCCGGAGCGCACCGGTGCCAGCGGGTTGCGCAGTTCGTGCGCCAGCGTGGCGAGGAACTCGGTCTTGCGGCGATTCGCCTCGGACAGGTCCGCCGCTACCTGGCGCAAGTCGTCTTCCGCTTTTTTTCTTGCCGTAATGTCGGTAAAGATGATGGCTATCCGCAGTTCTTGCGGTTCGCCGATTGGCGCTGCGTAGACGTCCCACCAGTAACCCATGGAGGCCGAGTGTTCGATAAAACGCTCCGGTTGCCTGGTCAGGGCGACCTTGCCGTAGATGGCGATCCAGTGAGGTTCGATATCAGGCACCAGCTCACGGATGGTTCGGCCTGCCGCGTCGATCAGCCCGGACTGCACTCTGAATGCGTCGTTGACCTCTTCAAATCGGTAGTCGGCCGGCACGCCGTGCGTGTCGACGACGACCTGCACGACCGCAAACGCCTCGTCCATGGATGACAGCAGGGTACGGTAGCGCTCCTGCGCCTCCCGCAGGGCGGTCTGCGCTTCGGTCTGGCGCGTGATATCCACGGTGACGCCCGCCAGCACCTCGGCCTGGCCGGCGTCGTTGTACATCACCCGTCCGCGCGCGATGATGGACCGGTAGACACCGTCGGCTCCCTTGACGCGGTACGCGGCGCTGAAGAAAGCCCGGGTTGCAACTGCATGCTCAATTTCCGCCGTCACCCGGTCGCGGTCGTCGGGGTGTATGGCTTGCGCATACAGTGCCAAAGGCGCCGATGGCGCAAGCTCGTCGGCCACGCCGAACAATTTGGTGAGGTTGCGGTCGGCGACCACGCTGTCGTGCTCAATATCCCAGATCCAGCTCGCCACTTCAGCGGCGGACAGCGTCGCTTCGAAACGCAGCGTGGCAGCCTTCAGCGCATCCTCGCTCGAACGCCGCGCCGTGATATCGGCGGCAGTGCCGATCACCGTCACCGCGCCGGAATCGGCCAGCGTATGGCGCACGCCTGTCAGTTCGAGCCAGCGTGGCACCGGTTCTCCCAGACGCCGGAACTGCCCGGTGAAGTGCAGGGGACTGCCGCTGTCCACCGTGGCGCGCAGGCCGTGTTCAAACCGTTCCAGGTCCTGCGAGACCAGGAAGGCGCCCAGATAGGCATTGCGCAGATTGGCTTGCTGCGACGGGACGTTGAAGATGTCGAACATGCGCGGGTTTTCCCAGGTGCCGGTGCCCCGCGCATCCCACGTCCAGATGCCAAGCTGGGCTGCGTCGGTCGCCAGGTTCAGCTGCTCCTTGGCCTTGCGCAGGCGCGCTTCGGATTGCTCGGCTGCGACCCGTCTCTGGCGCTCGTCCTCGGCGCGGCTGCTGGCGATGACCGCGGCCGTGAGCGCGGTCACGTCATGCATGGAGATGACGGCGCCGAGCACCTGGCCGGTGCCGTCAAGGACCGGCCGGCCCGCCACCCTGACGTGGCGCATTGTTCCCGCCGGCGTTTTGACGACGATGTTGGCGTTGTCCACGGTGTCGCCATGCAGCGCGCGATACAGCGGTACTTCGTCACAGGGCAGGAGCGTGATGCCGTCGGGCCGGTACAGATGATAGTGGCGCGCCCATTGCTCGAATGGCAGCGGGTGGGCGTCCATCTCATGAATGTCGCGCGCCACCTGGTTGAAGAAGGTGACGCGTCCCTGACGGTCGCACACCACGATGCCGGCATCGACACTTTCGATCAGGGCGGCGACGAACGAGCGCTGCTCCGCTCCGCCGGGCGCATGGTGATCCGGTGCGGCAACCGCTGCCGCGCGCATGATCTTGCCGTAGCCAACGACGGTGGTGGCATCGTCCGCGAATACCTGGTTGACGATGCCATCGCAAAATACCGTGCTGCCGTCGCGGCGCAGGTGCAGCCTGACATCCGAGCTGCATCCGTACTGCCTTGCACCGGACAGCTCCGCTTCTGCTGCACCGAACTCACGGTCCTCCTGCGTATAGATCATCAGGACCGGCTGGCCGACGGCTTGTGCAGCCGACCAGCCCAGCAGTTTCTCCGCGCCTGCTGACCACTCCATGATTCTGCCCTCGACGTCGGTAATGATGATGGCGTGTTCGTTGGCGCTTTGGGCGAACAAGCGGTAACGGTCCGAAGATGAGAGTTGGTGCATGGGCGTCGTGGATGGCAAAAGATGGCGGGCGAATTGCATTTTAGCGCTGCGCATGGGTGCAGCGTAGCGAGGCGAGGGGTGTAACGAGCGCTTGCGCACACATGCCACGCTATCGGTTCGCAAGCGTCGTGGGTGCCTCACGCGCTGCGTTCCTGGTGCACAGGAAGAATGCGCGCATGCGAGCTCAGCCACGGGAAGACGCCGCGGCCTGATGGGCGCGGGCGTCAAGGGGGGAGCAGGCGTCAATTGGGGGCGAGCGACAACCCTTGCGGCATGCGCACCATGCTTACCCGCTTATTCGATGCAGTCAGCGGTCAGGCAGCCGCTTTGGTCTAGATCGCGGCGAAGTGGCAACCAAGCTTCACGGATTCCGATGCGGAACCTCGGGCGGACAAGATGGGTCTTGAGGCTGCAAAGATGTTCTCAGAAGACTGCGGACGATGACTTTCTCGCGCATGATATCTGCGGTTCCACACACGGTGCGCAAGTAGGTTTCCACGTTGGTTCCAAACGAAGCAACGGCCTTCGCATGTCTCTGGCGCAGCTGGTGATAGGTGTGCGATTCGGCGGCCCCCACGTTTTGCTCTTCGGATTTCGCTACGGCAAGCAAAAATCGCGTCTCCGCAACCGTCAATCCGCGCAGCACCTCATCACCATCTTGCGTGATGTCGATGGCGTCGCTTGCTAACAAAACTTCCCATTCTCTTTTGCTCACGTTCAGCATGTCAATCTCCGGCGGTTCAGACGGACTCGGCAGATTGAACATTAGCGAAAACCAAGGATTTTGTCAGCCCGCCCGCTATGCGCTGTGGTGCCAACCACACACGCGGCACCTTGCCACGGATATTTCATGCGGATCATCCTGGTCGGCCTTGTCGCGCGTGCGCTCAAGCGCGCAAGTGTGGCGGGATCGGATTACCAATGTTGCGGACCGGCCATGGAGAGGTTTGGCCAGCCGCGACGGTGGGTGGGCTACGTGCGGTGCACTGGCCATCCGGCGTGTTCACCCTGACGGACGATGCCGCGACCTTGCGACCGCTCATCACCGGCGCCTGTCTGCAGCCTAGGATGGAACGACGCGCTTTGCGGATATAGGCGGCTCTTGGCGAAGGAAGGGGACATTCATGTACAGGCACATCACGACGGCTGAAGGGTGGTATTTCGTTGCCAAGGATGCTACCACCGGCAGCACCACGGTGCTGCGCCTTGCGGCCTGGGCGCTGCTGGACGGTAGCACAGTTGTGGTGGGGCTGGTCGGTAACGTGCGCGGTGGCGGGGCCAACTGTGCCAGTTCCAGCCATCGCAACATGGCCGTGCTGGTGGCCGTGCCGCCCATCGAGGGGCAGTACAAGCATGCGAGCGACATGACGGAAGATGAGCTCGACGCAGTGGCGTCCAAGAAGGACCGGCCATTGAGCCCTGCTCTCTGACTGGTGGTCCTGCCCGGTCACGTCGATTCCTCTGTATCCGCGCGTGCTGCTGGCAAGGCAGTGTTCCGGCTGCGTATGCTGCGGCCATGGTTGCCTCAATGCCGGGTCCTGGGTACCGGTACGGGTATGACTTGCCCCATGCGGGGCACTGCGCGCGGGGGCGAGAGCGCGATGCTGATGGTCGCCGTTGCGAACCTTTGCAGCGCGGTTTTCATCAATGCCACTGAAGCCAACTCGCCCGAGACCATGGTCACGGCGCGGTGGTCTGCGCGCGGGGCAGGGCCCGCTGTTCTTGGGGGGCGAGACGATATCCGTGCCATGGCCCAAGCTTCCCTGGTTACAAAATTACCTGTGTGCAAACGCAGGCCCGGCTGCGCCGGGCATTGCGTGGCACCGCGGGTGCTGAGGCATGTGCGGCCGTTTCTGCTACCGCATGGTGTTGCTGGCTGCGCGCCTCGCGGCTTGAGGCCATCGTCCCCGTTGTTGCTGCTTCTTCATTGCATGCCATGCACATGATTGCTGCCTGGATTTGCCGGGTAGTCGGCGGTGAACCTCCGATGGATGCCCGGGAGTTCTGGTTGATCCGTGGCCCAGCGATGTGATTCGGTAGCTGTTGTTTACCTGTGTGCTGACGGGCCACCGGGCCGCTGGCGAATTCCGCGTTGCAACTGCTGGCGCGATCATGGTTCTGCGGTTGTCGGCGGCCAGGTGCCGGCGTCGCTGTGCAATGACCGGGAGCATGGGCGCTGCTGGCCGCTGTGTCCAGGGCGCGGGTTACGCGGGCGCGGTGCCGGCGTGGTGCACTGCTGCTGGCGGCGCCGCTTGTCGCTCGTGGGCGCGGGGTGGGCGGGCGGCAGGCATGCTCCTGGGCGAGGCCCTGCGGGCCCGTCCTCCTTGCGGGTCGCTCGCGCTCCGTCCGTCCACTGCGTGGCCGGACCGGCACGTACGTGCCGCCTCCAGTCCTCCTCTCGCAACACCTGCTCCACAAGGGGCTGCTGCGCAACCCCTTGGCCGCACGGCGCATCCCGCAACGGCAACATCTACCCCACGCGATGCGCTGCGCGCAACGCTAAGTGCTGAAAGGCCTGAAGTGAGGGGGGATGCTTTCAAAGGCCACGCCAGCGATACCCCCGCTGTCATGTCCTTTGAGCCGCCGCTTGCGCTATGAAGCCGGCCGCATCCCTCCCTGGGGGCGCCGCTGGCGCCAACCCCTACGTGGGCAGCATGGGCCGCGACGCCCATTGCAACAATCCCCCCACAAGCCCCCCAGGTCCAGCGAGGGGGACTTGTGGGGGGATAAACATGCAATGGGCTGAAACCGCGGCCCATACCTCGCTGCCTGAAAACCACCCATCCCAACCCTTCCCTGAGGGAAGGGCATTCGCCACCCCCCGCCCGCCCCGGCGGGAGCGAGAGAGTCCATGCAAGAGGATGAGATTTCGAAAACCTCTTCTGAGCAACCTTTCTAAAGGAGAAAAGCATGGATACCAATCAATTCGGCAAGCTGGGTCGGGGACCCATGGTGCGGATGGCAGCGCCGCCGCTGCGGGGTGGGCCGGTGATCGCGCGGTTGATGCCGCCGAAAAGCCGGATGCGCTTGCTGTGCAACCTGTTCGGCAAGCACTTCATTACCGTGGAAAACCTGATCTACATCACCGCCAGCCGGATGTGCCCGAACTACGAGGGTGGCGACTGGGCGTTTTATGAACTGTCCAATGGCGGCTTTTACATGGTGCCGCTGGCCGCACCGGACTGGTTTGTCGTGTATGCGGCCAAGGAGTATCAGGGCGGGATGCGGGCTAATCCGGCCGGGATGCTGATCACGGCCATGTCGCTGAACCAGCTCACGTACTGGCGCGACGGCGAACTGATGGCGGAGATGTATTACCGGCTGCGCGACTTCATCAACCAGCAACCCGATGCCGAGTTGCTGTGCAACTTGCTCGATTGATTTTAACGGGCGGTTGCTGACGACCTTGCCGGTGACCGCTTTTCTCGTGGTGTAACCGTAGTTCTTGAATGGAGTAAATCATGGAATCCAATGACATCATCGATAGCCGTGCCGACGCCGACAGCGCCGCGCCGGTGGACCGGGCGCAGGAAGCCTTGCGCGCGTCGGCGCAAGACATCATCGCACACGCGACCATCCGGACCGCCACCCACGGCCAGCTGGTGCCCAGCACCGCCAACGTGCGCATCAAGCCCAGCGACCTGTCGCAGCTGCATGCCTCGATCCGCGCCCACGGGCTGCTGCAAAATCTGGTGTGCTTCCCGCAAGAGCTCGACGGCGCGCCCAGCGGCCTGTGGGAAGTGGCGGCCGGAAAGAACCGCTGGATGGTGATCGGCATGCTGATTGCCGAAGGCAGCCTGCCGTACGATTTCCGCATCCCGTTTTTACTGGTCACCAAGGCCGAGGCGGTGCTGGTCAGTCTGGCGGAAAACCTGCATGCGCCGATGCACCCCGCCGACCTGTTCGACGGCATGCTGACCCTGTCCCGGCAGGGCCGCAGCGCCGATGAAATCGGCTGGATGTTCGGGCTGTCGGCCAAGACCGTCCGCCAGCGCCTGAAACTGGCGAACGTCGCCCCACGCCTGTTCGCGCTCTACCGCGAGGACAAGGCCAGCTATGAACAGATGGCGGCCCTGGCGATCAGCGACGACCATCAGGCGCAACAGGCGGCGTGGGATGGCCTCGACAATTGGTCGCGGCAGCCGCAGCGGCTGCGCAAGCTGCTGACCGCTCATTGCATCCCGGTGCAGAGCGACCCGGTGGTGCGCTATGTCGGCGTCAAGGCGTACGAGGCGGCGGGCGGCACCGTGCTGCGCGACCTGTTCAGCACCAGCGAAGAAGGGTTTATCGATGACGGCGTGCTGCTGGAGTCATTGGCCCATGCCAAGCTCGACAAGGTGGCGGAGAAGCTGCGCAAGCAGCGCTGGGCGTGGGTGGAGGTCGTGGTGCGGGATGACGCCGAACGGCTGGCCGATTATGGCCGGGTACAGATGGTGGAGGTGTCACCCACGCCGCAGCAGCAGGCCGCGCTGGCGGCGTGCAACGACCGTGCCGCCGCCACGCAAGCGCAACTCGATGCCCTGCCAGTGGGCGACCCGGCCACGGTCGAGCAGGCAGCCGCCCTGATCAAGGCGCTGGCCGCCATCGATGTGGAGCGCGGCAAGCTGCGCAGCGACTTGCGCCAGCCCGATCCGGCCCAGCGGGCGTTGGCCGGGGTGCTGGTCACGCTGGACGAGAACGGCAAGGAGTGCGTGCTGCGCGACATGCTGAAACCGCAGGACAAGCCGAAGGTGAAAGCCGGGACGCGCGCGGCCAGCAGCAACAGCAGCGACAGCGGCAGCGGCGGTGGCGCAGCGGCCAGAACATCCAAGGAGCGGCCGGTGCACAGCGAACGGCTGACACGGTTGCTCACGGCCCAGCGCACGCTGGCGCTGCACGCGGAACTGGTGCGGCAACCGGATACCGCCGTGCTGGTGCTGGCGCTGCGCATGATCAAGTCGGTGTTCTATGGCAAAGGTGGTGACGGCGTGGTGCAGCTGCAACTGACCAAGCCCGAGTTGCCCGACGAAGCGCGCAGCGGCCCCGCGTGGGATGCCATCGAAGCCCAGCGCGCGGTGCTGGCAGAACCGCTGCCGCAGTCCACCGACAGCGCCGAGTTGATGACCTGGCTGCGCAACCTGCCGCGTGCCAGCGTGGACGCCTATCTGGCGTTCTGCGTCGGCAGCATGGTCAATGGTGTGCAGGACCGTGAACGCCCGGTGCGCGACTTCGAGCAACTGGCGCAAGCCGTGGCGCTGGACATGCACGTGTGGTGGAAACCCACTGCCGAGAACTACTTCGCGCACGTCAACAAGCAACGCATGCTCGATGTGGTGGCGAAAGCAGCCAATCCCGCCATGGCGGCACCGCTGGAAGCACTGCGCAAGGACGCCGCGGCGGCGGCAGCGGCGCGTGCGCTGGACGGTAACACGTGGCTGCCAGCGGTGCTGCTCGGCGAGCGCGAGGAGGCCAGCGTGGCGTGAGCGCAGGGTGCTGCGCCATGTCATGGTGCGGCACCTTCTGCGCCGCATAGTCTAACCACCGCCGCAGTGGCGGTGGTGCCCTACATGGAGGATGTGATGGGAAAATTAATTGACATTATCGCGCTGGAAGAGTCGATCAACCGCTACCGCAAGGTGCATCCGGCAACGGCAGGCGTGCTGTCGCCACCGGTCAGTGCACTGGCCACGGTGTACGGCTGGATGGTCTGGCACCGGCTGCCGGAGATCGATGCGAACGCTTTGCCCGAAGCGGTGCGGGCCGAATACGTGCGGTTTTACGGTAACGGCTTTCGTGACGGGGAGCCGCAAGCGTCTTGTATCGGCGCGGAGCAGGGGCAATGCACGGTTGCCCCGGACGTGCCGCCGCCCGCGCCTTGATCGCAGGGAGGATGCTATGGCACCAATGAATCTGCGACCGGCGTGCGCCGGGTGCTATCATTTGTTGCAGGACACGGGAGGACATCATGAATTTACCCAGTATACAGCCACTGAGCTACCTCGCGGAGAACGCCGCGGAGGCGGTGCAGCAGGTCAACGACACCCAGGCGCCGCTGGCGATCACGGTCGACGGGCAGGTGCGGGCGGTGATGCAAGATGCGGCCAGCTATCGCAAAATGGGGGACAAGATTGCCATGCTGCGCATGCTGACTTTGGGCAAGCAGGAGATCGCGGAAGGCCGGGTACTCGACCACGACGCGGTAGTGGCGCTGCTGGCGGCGGAAGACCAAGGTCGCTAAGCGGCACCGTCAAGGTCGTCTGGACCCGCCACGCGATCAGCGATATCCAGGAAATCAGAGCTTACCTGCTGGAGCACGAGTCCGCCGCATTTGCGAAGAAGGTGGTGCGGCAAATCCTGGACGAAGTGGCGTCGTTGAAGCAGTGGCCCCACAAGGGCGTGCTGGTCCCGGAACTGGAAGACCTGGACCTTGTCAATTATCGTCAGCTGCTCGCCGGGCAGCACCGCATCATTGTCGAGCGCGTGCCTCCTGACCTGTGCTATGTACTGATCGTTGCCCATACGACGCGCGACCTCAGCGCCTTGCTGCATCGGCGCCTGTCGATGCCTTGAGGTCTTGTCGGCAGGATGCCGCTGAGGGCGTCCTGCGTTTCTTTTTTTTTCTCCCATTCAGACGGCGCGTGACGGCTGCACCCGGCGCGGCCCATCCCTGTTGAAAAGCACTCAGACTTTTCCCGGCGGTTGCCATGGCACCTGTATCGGTATCGACGCACGCGTGGTGAGCGTCGTAAGTATATCGTTGACCAGCCGGTACCATTCGTTGAGCAGGCAAGCCAGCAAACCCGCCGCATAGCGGTGGGCTGGGCAACCTTCGGGTGTGGCCCAGCGCCCGGTTGTCAGCAGGCGCTCCGCCTGCGTATATTCCCAGTGCAGCACATCGGCGGTGTCATCGATATGGCCCCGGCCAGGCGCCAGCGCCACCACGATCCAGCTGCGGTAAGCCTGGTCGATCCGGTAGAGCAGCGGGTCGTGGTCCATGCCGTGCGCCACCACCGCCATCCAGCCGACGGCCTTGTCCTGGGCACGGTACTCGCCCCAGGAGGCGTGGCGTGGCAGGCCGCGAAAATATCCCGACAGTATCGGCACCAGTAAATCGAGACCGGTTTTGAGCGCCAGCGTCATGCCGGCAACGTAGGCGTCTGCCGTGGCCCGCTGCAACAGTTCCGGCGGGCGGGGCGGAGTGCCACTACTGCGGGTACCGGCCCACGACTGATCCGTAGCAGCCCAGTCCAGGTAGGTGTTGAGTAACTCGGCGGGCAGGCGATAGGCGGGTTGCAATTGCTGTAACTGGATCTGCAGCGTGCGGTGCCGCAGTCGCCACGGGGCCGGTTCCGTGTCTTCCCCTGGAGGCATGCCAGCATTGGTGTTAGCGCTAACGATGCCTTCTGTCTTATGGCCCGGCGGTAGCAGGCTGTTCAACAGCAGCTTTGCAGCCTGCTTGTAATGATCCTCGACGCCGTTCAGATCGCGTTTGAACGTGAGGATGGCGGGACCTTGATGGTTTTCCGGCATGGCGGGACTCGACGATGGAAGTTGTTGGGTGACGGCGACTGCTGCGATGCGGCGTGGCGGAACAAAACCACGGTGTTCGGCTACCAGATTAGCAGGATCTGGCGGCGTGTACATGGGGCGTGAAATCGTGTTCAACGATATGTGTGAGGTGGTGCACTTTGCGGCGATTTCGGGGATTCGGGTGAGGCAAAATGGATGCTTGGGAAAGCGAATTCTTGAACAGTTCAAGAAATCTGGGTGTGAAAATCTACGGCAGGATAGGCTGACGCCGCTCAATGTGCTCCGCCGTTGAATGGGTACGATGGCTCTACGCTTTATCAGTTGTGGAGCCCATCATGAGCAACCTTCCCAGACCCCATCGCCTCAACATCGACCTCGGCGCTTTCAAGGAGCCATGGATTTCCTACTGTGCCGCTCGCCATATAACAGCCAGCGCGGCATTCCGCCAGATCGTCGCCATACTGCTAAACAAAGAGGGCGGACAGGTGGCGGACCTTGATTCGAAGACCTTGCCAGGCAAGGTCCGCAAGCAGGTCACCATGACCTCTGAAGAGGCAGCATTCGTGGACAACCAGGCAGGTGCGGAAGGTTACTCGTCAACGCGGTGGTTGATTGCCTTATTGCAGGCACGGATGGGCAACGGAGCACAGTTTGGGCAGTACGAACTGGAAGCCTTGGGGCGCTCCAACTTGGCATTGCTCGCGCTGGGGCGCAACCTGAACCAGATCGCGCGTTCGATGAATGCCGGGTCTTCTCCTCCTCGGGATCTGATCGCTTTGACTAATCGAATCGACACAGCAATCCAGTCCCACACCAAGCAAGTGGCGGAGATCATCGCGCGCAACATGGACAGGTGGAACTCAAAATGAGCAACCTGACTGACGTGGACGCAGCGTTGCTGCGGTGGGCTGGACGCTTCAACGAACGGCAGACGGCGCGGGTGACAGCACGCAGCATTACTGGCCTGGCAATCAAGCGCAGCCGCCCGAACAAAGTGCCTACGCCGGGCGAGGTGCGCGAGCGATTGAAGGGAGTTGTCCAGCGCCGGCCGCAGGTGATGGTCAAAATCTCGGGAGGCGGACGTGGCATGCGGCCGATCCGTGCCCACCTGAACTATATTTCACGCAATGGCCAGTTGCCGGTGGAGACGCAGGATAATGAACAAGTATTAGGGCAAGCCGACCTAGAAATCATGACGCGCGAATGGCAGATGGGCGGCTTTCCGGTCGAGGAGATTTCAACGTGCCGCGAAGCGTTCAACATCGTTTTGTCGATGCCAGCAGGGACCGACGCCGTGGCACTTCATCGCGCCGCACGGGATTTCGCAAAAGACGAATTTGCCAACCATCAGCATGCGCTTGTACTGCATACATTCGAGAATGACCCCAATCGTGACCCATCTGCAAACCCGCATGTCCATCTGTGCGTGAAAGCGCGCGGTATAGACGGCCTTAGGCTTAATCCTCGCAAGCATGACATCAGGCGATGGCGAGAGCAATTTGCTGAACGATTGCGGGAGTACGGTGTCGAAGCAGAGGCGTCGAGTAGGGGAGAGCGCTTTCAAGCTTCGCCTGGTTTACGACAAGCGGAGTATCACACGCGAGTAAGGGAAAGTCGGGGGCCTGGAATGGTTATGAGTGCGGAAGGCATGGCCCGAGTGATGCCTGTGGCGAGCGTGCAAAAGCCTACGCCTAAAAGGTTGGTGGAGTTGACCCGAGCATTGGCAGCGTCTGATGATGTTGCCGATAGAAAGTTGGCCGTGGCGCTCGTTGGTATGGAAGAAAGGGGCGAGACGCGATCGATCAAGAAAAGGCTGGAACCCGAAACTGACCGATAAGGTGTGACGATGGAAAATTTTCTTGGTAGTGTAATTTCTTGCCTGGGTAATGTGAGAGAGCGATTTTATGAAGTGGGTGATCGATTGCAGCGTCTAATGGCCGTGGCGGCGTTGATCATTTCGGTAGCCCTGTTTCCAGCGCGGTTGGTCTTAAAGGTTCTTCAAATCGCGGAACAAGCGGGAGCACTGCTCGTCCAGGCGTTCGTCGTCATGATGCATGTGGCACTGGGACTAACTGTCATTTTTTTTGTTATCAGCGGCGCCGTACGCACGTTGTTGCATCCGCTTTTCTAATGCGCATTTTTTACCCGGAGGCTGGTACCGACCGTCGCCGAAGAAGAACTTAACGTAGTGTCCGGGATGGGTTGACCACTACATGCACTGCGCCCACAGATTTCGGCTAGCCTAAGCTGCTGGGAGTAGGCCGACATGAAAGAGATGGCAAAACGATAGTTCAGGCCCATCGCTTCGATTTCTTTGCCGACGTCCAAAGATGCACGCTCATTCCTTTCGACGTCTTACCTTTAAGCAGGTAGCCCGAGCGACCGAATAGTTCAGCCATTCGCCTGGATGAGCTTAAGCATCGGCCAACTAGAAACGTCTTCTTTCTTTCTTGGACCCAGTTCTTTGAAAATTTGTCGACATGTGGCCAGCACGCGTACCCGCGGAACTCTGGGCGAATCCAAAGAAAAATCAACTCACCAAATGTCTCTGGGGCCAAGAGCTGGTCGTTGTGGTCTCGTAGCCAAAGTATCCCGATTGCGATTTTCCCAGCCTTAAGAATGAAAATGTCGTCAAGCGGCCGTGTCAGTGTTTTCCCCAAAATAAAAGGATGTTGATGCGTGTCGTGCTGACTTTCTCTTTTTGAAACTTTTAAGCACTGTTCGATAAATCGCCCGACGTCAGAGGTCTGAGCAACAGTACCTTCTGATGCAGCTTTGGTAAATGAGGCCACCAGAAATTCCGTATCTTCGTCGGTCGCAGCAACGATGAGAGGCGGCTCGCCGGCAGTTAATTTTCCTTGCGCTACGGTTAAGCTATCGTCGTGCTTAGAGGATTTAAAGACATCAAATATCCAAGCTAGTGCCACTATCTCTCCTCCAAAAATTTAGGATGTTCAGTTGCGTTCCAGAAGTATGAAAATGTCTCAGGCTACGTGGTTACTGGAAACCTAACATTAACCTATATTTTTCCGCACGGCAACATGAGTGCGGCGCTCAGCCTTATCTAGTCCCTTTCGATTTCTTTCCGGCTAATCATTTGTTGGTATCATGCCAAGGTATCGGCTTGCCCAAGATGCGGGCTAAAATAAAAACCATGAATACAACTATCAAAGGCGACCTGCTCGAAAAATCCATTTTTGACCTCTTCACTTCTTTTATTGAAAGCGGCCAATTTTGGGGAAACTCCAGCATGAGCAGGGTGTTCCATAAAAAGGGTTACTTTTCCAAAGACAGGGAAAAAGACATCATCTTCGATGTCGCAATCGAGGTTCGCTTGCCTGGTGCTGACAGGTACTCGTACGTGACCTTGATTGAATGTAAAAATTACACTCACTCTGTGCCAGTAGACGATGTTGAAGAGTTCTATGCGAAAGTGCAGCAAGTGGCGCCGGCGAACGTCAAAGCTGTATTGGCCAGTACCGCAGCCTTCCAGGACGGCGCTGTGAAATACGCGAGATCAAAAGGCATCGGACTTCTTCGTTACTTCGACGCCTCAAATTTCAAATGGGAGCTACATCGTTCGCCAGCCGTTACCGCATACAAGCGCGCAGACTTCTCCGGCGAGCGTGTGCGGGAGGGGCTAACGTCGCCACATTTTGTAAGCAATACGTTCGACATGTACATGGTGTCGTCTGCAGGACTAACAAATTCGGCCTGGGACTTTTTCGAAGGTATGCTTCAGGACTCAGCGCTAACATTTCGAGAGCTGGCGATACTGCGAAATTCCCGCGGACGCCCCCGAAGGCTCGTGCCTTTTCTAAATCAAGAATACCTTGAGGAGAAGAGCCTAAGCGTCCTCCGAGAAATAAACTATAGTGGGAGCGCAATACCGCTCGATGCAATATGCGAGCTGGAAGCGGCGCGGAGTGGGATGGTACTAAAAACAGGTGTTCCGATGAGTACCTGCTCCAGCAAATATCCGCCACTTGGGCAAATCTCCTTTTCGCCATTAGAGATTACTTTGTACGAACACCCTGTTGCAAATTCGGGTCGAGACCGATTCACTCTGGCTCATGAACTTGCTCATCACTTCCTGGCGCATCACAGATACATGACGAGAGAGTCGTGCGACGAGGGCGACTTCTCACTCGAGCGACTAGGTGGAGTAGTCGCTCCTGATGTTGCGCGTCTTGAATCGCAGGCCAATCTATTCGCTTCATGCCTGCTGATGCCAAAACGAGCGTTCATCTCGAACTTCAGACAGATAACCGAGTCGCTTGACATCACGAACAGAGGTTTCGGTGCGCTGTACTTGGACGACCAGCTCTGCAACTATCAAAGCTATCAGCGTGTCACTGGGGAACTGATGTCCTATTACGGCGTGTCGCGGGCTGCAGCCACGATTAGATTGGCTAGCCTTGGATTGCTTCGAGACGCACGCGTCATTTATGGCCAGTAATCGGACTAACTCGGCTGTTGCTGCGGGCGGAAATATGAACAGGGCGGGGGCGCTGCGAGCGGTGAAAGCCCTCGACTATCTGTAGTTGTAGAGTCATGCAGGAGTGTCTACGGAACTCGTGGCGATTCAAAAGCCCGCGCCCGTATGTTCAAACACGCAGTTTATGAGCTGCTCGTTTCTGGCTTTGATTGCAACAACATGCGGGCGGGAATTAGGACGGAGCGCGATCTTCCCAGCTCACTGCCTTCAGAAATTCATCGCGGGTCAAGGAGCAGAGAGCGAACTCGCCGCGCTGGAATGGACCTCCCAAGCGAGAGGCCACGCCAGGGCCGGCGAGGTAGAAGATATAAGGGCCAGCGTTGAAGAAGACGTGGGCTGTAGCACGCTTCCACTTCTCGATGAATTGTTTGTTCGGCCCCATCCAGTGCATGACGGCGAATTCCTTGCCGTCGAGATTCATGACGCGCGAGCTGAAGTCGAGCGACATGGTGAAATAAGTTCCCAAAAACGAGCTTTCGCTGTGAATGTGGACTAACCAAAACATCCGGTGCTCGCGCCGATAAAAGCCCTCTCGTGCAATTCGTTCATCTTCGCTAATCGAAGAATGCTGCAGCTCAAGAACGGTTGCGCGCGCGGTGCCACTACCGACCAGGATGTCAGCTCGGTGCAGTTCTCCTGTCATTGAGTCGCGAAGAGCGACCTCGCGGAAGGACATATCGAAGAGCTCTTTCCAACCGAGGTGCCAAGGTCCTTCCGACTCGCTCCAGGGATCACAGTCGCCGGCCTTGTGCCGCCAGTGAGGTGTGTTCTCGACAGGCATGACGGCGGTGAGCAGGCCGCCACAGTCGCGGCAGGTTGTCCGCTCTCCCTTCGCGACAGGTGCGCGCTTCTGGTCGTCGATCCAGGCATAGAGCATCTCGGCAGTTCCCGTTTAGGCGTCGGCAGCCGGCCAGCGCAGTTTTCCGCGGCCGACGCGTAGAGCATCGACGAGCCGGGTTTTGCCCGGCAACCGGCCTGAGAATAGGCTGGGCTTGGGATCAACTGCTGGCTTCTTAAAGACGGCGATCCGCTGGTAGTCGGGGGTTGCCAGCCAAGTCCGGCCATCCCCTTCGTCGGTGACGATCCGATAGAGCCCAGCGGGAGGGGAGGTCTCGGTATCTAGCAGGCGCTTGTAGCGTTCGACTGCCCATTTCTGGATGCCTCCGCTGAGAGCTTCCGTTCGGAAGCGGGCCCATAGCGCGGAGGTGTCGGGTGTTGGCCAGTCGCCGGCGTCGGTTTTAGCCGTAATCTCGTCCGATTCAAGCCAGGCGCGCATTTCTGCGGGTGTGACGAAGACTGGCGCTGCATCTTCGATGGCCGCCCTTGCCGCGCGCCGTGACGGCAGGCCTGCGCGGATCAGCATCGCCATCATGAACTGCGGGACACCGGTTTCGACCGCAGCCGCAGCACCGCCAGCCACCGTATCCGGCGACCAGCCGAAGGACATGCGGCGGGTGCGGATGGCTTCTAGCGCCCAGACTAGCCGATAGGTGAAGGCATCTTCGACCGCCCGCATGTTCTGCGGTCCGATCTTGGAGACCTCTTCCCCGGATATCCAACTACGTAGGATGGCTTTCCAGTTCGGCGGCAGCGCATTTGCCTTGTCAGGGATGAAGGGCCGCATGTATAGCAGGCGTTCGCCGAGTCCGCCGAGAGCATCGGCAAGTTCGTTGACATCGCCACTCAACGCTGCACTGTCTGCCTGGTCGATGAGTTCGGCCAGCTCGTCCGCCATAGCGTCGATGAGGAGGCCTGCTTCAAGGCCGACTCCCATAGCGAAATGCCCTCGTCGCGCAGGGGCCGTGGTTGCTTTCCAGATGAGACCAGCGCGTGCTTCGAATACCTTTCGGTGCAGTGGAGCGACATCCTCGTCCTCCCGAGCAATTTGGCGAGCCCAGAGTGACCCCCTGAGCGCCTCGTCCAGAAGCTGAGGTAGATCGGCGCGATCGGCGTCTAGGGCTTCGATCAGACCGAATACGGTGGCGTCGAGGCGCTCGACGAGCTGAGACAGGGGCTCCTCGTCGATGGTTTCCTCCTCGTCGTCCGTCTCGTCTTCATCGTCGGTGGTAGCGTCGTATTCCACTGCGGCAGCGAGTCGTTCTGCCACTTTTGCTTCTTCGTCAGGTGACCTCCAAGCCTCCCGGGCGTTGGCAAGATATTCCCAGGCATCATCCCGATCCAGTACGCCCTCGCGCGATAGGCGCTCAAGGATTTCGGCAACGATCTGGATAAGGCCGCTTTTAAGCGTCCTGGCCTTGGCAGAGGCGACCAGTTCCGTCCATTCTTTCTTTCGCCATTTGATTTTGTCGAACATGACATGGACGATCAGCCCTTCGACATCGACGAATGCACGTCCGGCGCGACCGGCTACGTTCGCGAACTCCTCGCCTTTGATCTTCTCTGATGCGCGATATAGCGTGGGCACAAGCAGCACGGCAGCGTTGAGATTGAGGCCCTGCGAGAGCGTCGGCGAAGCAACAATGACCTTTAGCGTTCCTTCGGATAGGAGCAGTTCCAGTTCACGCAGGAACGGGCTCGGCAACCGGCCGTGATGAATTGCAACGCCCATTTTCAGGCTGGCCACGGCTGGGTGATCCTCGCCTAGCCACTCTTTGCCGACTTCCAGGGCGCGGGCGATCAGAGCCTCTTCTTCCAGCAACGAGTCCAGATAACCGCGCTTGCAGAGTTCCACGACTTGTTTGCCGTAGCTCTCGACCCAGTTTGCTTGGGTAGAGAAGATCAAGGTGCGCTTGCCCTGGCTCGCGAACTCCCATGCCGCAAACAGAGCGAGGTGCGAGTTCTTCCGTGGATAGGGTTTCTTCTCCTTTCCGAGCGCTGGCTTTTCCGCGACGAATTTGTCAAGGAAGGGGCCATCGTCGTCTAGATCGAGCCGTAGCAGCGCGTCCTTACCTCGCCAGGTAAGCGCGCCGAATCTCTGGCGCGTGGGGCGCCAGTCGGAACGCACCGGCTCCCCGGGTTCATCGGAACGAATCCAGGCGGTAAGGTCGTCGAGTTCGTCGCCGCTCGGAAGGATCGCGGAAAGGCAAACTATTCGGCGTTCTGCCGCGTCCGCGCGCCGGAGTAGGCGCTGCACGAGAGTCTCATAGCGGATTTCGCGCTCACTAGGACCGATCATATGGCCTTCGTCGAGGACGATCAGGCCAACATCGTCGATCAGCGACTGGTCGCTTCTCAGCGCGAAGTCGAGTTTTTCGGGTGTCGCTATGATGATCTCGCGTGTGCGGAGGGCGTCTTCGTCACCGGCCGAAAGTCCGCTAGCGCCGTAGAGTGAAGAGACACCGAACCCTAGTGGCGCGAAGGTCTTCCTGAAGGAGCGTTCGGTCTGAGCTGAAAGCGCGCGCAGCGGCGTGACGATCAGCACCCGGCGTGCGGAGGATAGTGTCATTAACGCTGCAATCTCTGCCACCCGTGTTTTGCCGGCACTGGTCGGCAGGGCGACCACTAGATCGTCCGTGACGTCCGTGGAGCGCTGGGCGGCTTCGCGCTGCGACGGCCATAGCTCTACCTCAGAGGTCTTGCGGGCGTAAAGCGAGGAGATGAACAACCGCCGCAGGTCGGGATATTTTTCTTCCGCACCCTCGGGTGGCTCGGTCGGCAAATTCTGGTGGAGCGAGTGCTGCCACAGGTCGTCGATCAGATGGCAGCAGAGACTCGAGATCCACCAGAGCGGTACGTTCTCAGCGTTGTCGGCAAGCCCGACAGCGGTAGTGAGCAGCCCTCGCGCGGCCTCGATCGGCTCGACCTCGCCCGTCTCGAGCGCGAAGTCAAAAAATGCCAGGGCACGGCAAATCGTCGTATTGAGAATTGTCGATAGCACTTCGTCGACGTCAGGGTCTTCGCCCTGCAGCGCTGCCGCGATCTGCTCGTCGCTGTGAGCCCCGTCGTCCAACCAGTCGCGAACGAAGTCGCGAAGTTGGTCGAGATCGCGAAGTATCAGGTGTCGGATCGCTGTTTCACCCGGCGAGACGTTAAGGTCGTCCTTCGTCTCGTTGAACAGCGAATAGGCGACGGCCGAGAAGCCGGCCAGATGGTAGGCTGCAGCAGCAATGGTGCGGCGGAACCCGCGATCGGGCGACTCGGAGTCACCATTGCGCACTAGGGCTTCGAAGGCGTTGGCGGCGCGCTCAAAGGCCTTGCCAGTGAGCTCCGAAGCGCCAGCCTGAGCACGCAGGGCCATTGCGCCACGAAGCAGGGCGAAACCGTGCTCGGCAAGATCTGTTTCGATGGTTGCGCCAAGCGGCGGAGCGTTTTGCGGCAATACGCCGTCTTCGCGCATCAACGACCAAGCTGCACCGCGATAGAGGAGGCGCCCGAGGATACCGTCAACAGTGGCGGCCGTCAGGAAGGCGCTCAATTCTTCAGTCGTCTCCAAGATCTTCCGCCTCTAGGTACATTGCCGCAATGAAATCCTGATGGTCTTCGACGTGAATGTTCACGACGTAGTGGTCTCTATTGGCTCCAGCGGCTTCAAGGTTCTCTTTCAGGGAAGCGTGAGGGCCGTTACCCGACACGGTGAAGAGCATGTGGTCGATGCGATCGGCGCGCATGGACTTAAGACCCACTTCATCGCGAAGATCGCGACCCAGCGCGTTGTCGCCAGCGTCGTTGCTCTCCAGCAGGCGATTGGCGACAAACAGCAGCGAGTCCGGCGTGCAGCGGCCATTGTCGCGGTCGAGGACCTTGCGGGCGCCGGTGACTGTGGTTTTGCCAAGCTTCTGGTTACTTTTAGCCTCACCCTTTAGTAGCCAGAGCTTATTGTCTTGGCCGTAGCCCGCGCCGATGAAGTCATCACCGCGCATGGCCATGTTACGGCCGTCCTTGTAACGGAGCCGGCGCACGGGTACCCGCAGACCGATCTCTTCCTCCACTAATTCAGTGGCAAGGATTTCGCCAAGATCGCCAGAGCGGCCCTTGGGTGTCTGAGGCATTGCCTCGCTGAGGATCTTGGCAGCAACCTTGTATCCGAGTCGCCCTACGTCATCGGCGATGCGTTCAAGTCGGTCGTAGTGCGAGCGAATGGTCTCAACAAGGTCCTCGCGGATATCATCGCGGCCGCCGTCCTTCTCGACATACGTCCAGTAATACTTGCGCTTGTCATTTTCTTTAGTGGACTCACACCACTTCTCGTATAACCCCACGGCGCTTCCCCCCGATCAATCAGTTCCAATTCTGATAGCGGTCATGGGGCACCGGCGAGCACACCGTGACGACTGCTATTACCTAATGTCCACGCCACGAGCACTTCCAAAAAGCATCGTGAGTTGGAGCGCCGTACGCATCCGATCGTTATTCACGGTAACCGACGGAAGATGCAACGATGGCGACCTCACAGATGCTAGAGGTGACAGGCAAGGGCGAGGTTAGGCGAGCATGGGGTCGCTGTCGGCTTCCTGCTGCGCGCGCTGGTCTTTGATGATCGCGCGGGTCTGCCTGGCAGTAAGCGGAGCTTTGGTCTTCGAGTCCTCATAGAGGTCACCATACGCCAAGACTTTGGCAACGGTGTATCGCTTCCCATTCGGGCTGTTTTTTGTCATTTGCAGTGCGATGACTTCGGGGTCAACGTTCTCTTCGAGCATGCGACCGGCGCGCTCGACAGCGGAGCCTGCCCGCGTTGCCGGGCTTGAGACTTTTTCGATTAGATCGGCGGCACCGTCAGCGACGTTCCCTACGAAGTTAGTAGATTTCGACATGCTTGGACTCCTTCTGAACGCCCATTAAGGGGGCTTTGCTTGGTGAATTTAGGCAGAAGACAATTTCTTAATCTGTGCCACGCGTGACTGAGAAATACCAATGCGCTTTGCTACGTCCGTCTGCGTGAGCCCTTGGTTGAGCAACGACAACACAGCACTATTTCGATCTTCAATAGTTAGTAAGTGAGGGGCAAGTTGAGTCGCCTGACTTAAATCACTCGCTAACCATTCGTTATGCTGGACACGCCCATCCCGATGCTGCACGTTCGTTGACACCATCCCGGTTCTGTTATCGACCTGAAGAGAAAAACGCACGACGTCCGGGTTGTTAGTCAGGTGCTGCGCCAGCTCGCCGAACTGGTGATGAACCTCATTGGCCTGTAAAACCGGAAGTGGTACGGGCGCCATAGGCCTTGCCATCTAGATTTGCTCCGATATATTATTTCTAATATTAATTATATTAGAAAGTCCTGTGGCATGTCAACGTCACTCACAACTGATGTGCGGCACAGTGTCGGGACTGCTGGAAGACCTCACAGAACCTCACGCAGTTGGCGAAACGCTGCTGTCGGCCTTGTTCGACATCATGGCCCCAGTGGTAGCTGAGTTCCTGCGGAGCGAGAAAGCAAGTGCGCGGCAGTTATCGAGAAGAGGACAGGGCATCAGCATCCTGTATCCTTTTAACTGATTGATGATGTTGTCGCTAGAGTTGCTTGCCCGTGAACTGCTCCATCCCCGCGCTAGCGAAAGGTGTGCGAATCTGACGGTAAAAGCGACGGTAACGCCCATGTCGATCACAGCCAATCCCTTTAACCATGCGGGTCTGCGCGACCTGTTGATGATCGAGTGGGAGTGATGAGCTTGTTATAAGCTACTGATTTGATTAGAAAAATCGAAAGCCGTTGATGATGCTGATTGCATCATCAACGGCTTTTCCTTATTTTTATCCGCCACCGTACCCAACTACAGGATCGCCTCCCATTGCATGCCGGGACTGCTGCCTGGAGCTGTAATATAGAATCATTTTCTCACTCGCCCTAACAGGTCTGTAATGCCAATACGTAAAGCACTTCCCGCCGATAATTCAGATGCCAAAGCCCTGGTTCAGAAATCATTGACTTCTTTCGGCCTGGTCGCAGATTTTGCGGGACTGGATGCCGCCGTCGGAGCGATTGGCTTAGCCAATACCCCTAACGAAATCGAACTGGTAGCAGAGGTCGATGGAAAGCTGGTGGGCTGCCTAGCAGTTCAGCGTACGCAGGCAGCAACCGCCAAGCTCTTCGGGTTTCACGTCGATGCCAGCGCGCAAGGGAAAGGTGTCGGCCGCGCGCTGCTCACTGAGGGCATAGCGCAGGCCGTTGCTCGTCATTTCACTCGGCTGGATCTTGAGACGTGGGGCGACATGCGTGCTGCGGTTCACCTGTATGAGTCGTTTGGATGGGTTCGCGGCCCGGACCCACTGCCGGAAAGTGGCGCGGACCGATTTTACTATCTGGCACTACCAAGCAAACCTTGTTCGTCATGCGCCGGGTGAGCAGGGGCGCCGTCGATGTCTCCAGTCGCCGTGTGAGCCACCCCAAGTGGTTCAACTGGTCCTTGGGCAGTCCCTGGCTCTCCCAGCACCTTATGAACAATACCGCTTCACCGGTGACAAAGACTACCTGAGAAATGTGGCCTATTCCCTGATAAAGGGCGCCGCCGACTTCACTCTCGACTGGTTGATCGAGCAGGACGGCGCGCTCGTTACGGCGCCCTCGACATCGCCGGAAAATGTCTACATCCATCCCAAGGGTTTTAAAGGCACGGTGACGATCGCCTCCGCCATGGGCATGGAGATCATCTGGGCTCTGTTTACCAACGTGAACGAAGCGGCCAGGACGCTCGGTATGGACGCTGACTATGTGGGGCTGCTGGAGAAAAATCTGGCAATGCTCAGCCCATTAAAGATTGGCGCGAAGGGCAACCTGATCGAATGGCATGGCGACTGGGAGGACGAAGATCCAAAGCACCGTCATGTGTCGCACCTGTTCATCCCCGACCCGCGTCTCCCGGGTAGGAAATCACGCGAGACGCCATGCCCGGCCGCGACCTCCGGCACCGCGATCCGGCCGGCCAGATTCGCCAGCGTGGTCTCGGCCATCGTGTCCAGCAGCGCTTGTTCCGCAGCCGACTGGGTCGTGGTCACGAAGGCGTTCACCACGGCCTCCACCGGGCACTGCGGATTGTCGATGGCCGGCCCGAACGTGAACACGCCCTTGTGCGCCAGCGCCAGGTACACGTCCTTGACGGTGACGTCGGCCAGCGCACAGGTCAGGCGCCAGCCGCCGCCGGGCCCGCGCTCCGATTCCACGTAGCCCGCGCCGCGCAGCGACGCCATGGTGCGCCGCACCAGCGCCGGATTGGTGTGCAGCATCTGTGCAATGGTGTCGGACGTGGTGGCGCCGCCGCGCAGCTGCATGTGGATCAGTACGTGCAGTACACGGGCCAGACGGGTGTCGAGTTGCATGGTGTGTGCCCTGTTAATTCGTTACTCGTCATGTTACGATATCTGCTCATCCAACGCAATCGCATTCAGGAGGCAACATGGCAGCAGTGAAGCAATCAATGGTGGACACCAACGGCGTGCGCCTGCACGTGGTGGAGCAGGGCGCGGGACCCGCAGTACTGCTGTTGCACGGCTTTCCCGAAACGTCGCACGCGTGGCGCCACCAGTTGGCCGCGCTGGCCGCCGCCGGCTACCGCGCCATCGCGCCGGACCTGCGCGGCTATGGCGGCAGCAGTTGTCCGCAAGACCCCGCCAGCTACACGACGCTGGACGCGATCGGCGACCTGGTCGGTTTGCTCGATGCGCTGGGCGAGCCGCAGTGCGTGGTGGTGGGCAATGACTGGGGCGCCACCATCGCCTGGCAGGCCGCGCAGGTGCGGCCGGACCGCTTCCGCGCCGTGGCCGGGCTGGGCGTGCCGCTGATGGGGCGGGCGCCGGCCCTGCCATCGACCCTGTTCCCGCAGGACGCGCAGTCGTGGTTTTACATTCATTACTTCAGCGATGCGGCGGCCGCAGGCGAACTTGACGCTGACCCGGCCGCCACGCTGGCGAAAATCTATTTCCATGCGTCGGGCGACGTGGGGGAGCGCGGCCAGGCCACGCCCAGCCCGTTCGGCATGGTGGACCGGCGCACCGGGTACCTGGCGGCATTGCCGGCGCCGGCGCAACTGCCCGCGTGGTTCACTGCGGCCGACCTCGACATCGTGGCCGGCGCTTACGCACGGTCGGGATTCCAGGGCGGTCTCAATTACTATCGCAACCTCGATCGCAACTGGGCGTTGCAGGGCGCGTTCGAAGGCGTGCAGGTGACGGTGCCGGCGCTGTACCTGGCCGGCGCGCGCGATACCGGCCTGGCCATGCCGGGCATGCAGCAAATCATCGCCGACATGCCGCGCCTGGCGCCGGACCTGCGCGGCAGCCACGTCATTGCGGGCGCCGGCCACTGGCTGCCGCAGGAAGCGCCGGCCGAGGTCAATGCGCAATTGCTGGCGTTTCTGCAGGGTTTGTGAGGATCGGTGCTGCCTGCGCGCATTGTCGTCGACTCCCGTCCCATTGCTGCGAGTAGTGGGCCCACCTCCGGTGCGGCGGTCATGAGCTCGCTGGTGAGCAACACGTTCAGCATGGCGATCCCCTGTTCAACGACTTGCTGTCGCCCGATGGTTCGCGCAACCGCACCATGCGCTTTAGCCTGACGTAAATGTTCTTAAAAACGGCACCGTCTGCGGCCAGCAGCCGCAGGCGGCAACCGGGCCATTGAGTTCGTCATCCCACCATGCGCGGTGCGTAGTCGCGGTAGGCTTTTCAGTCCAGCAATGCCAGCCTACGACAAGGACCAACCTCCATGTCCACCGATTGATCGCGTAGACAATCTGTACCGCCCGTCGCTGGTCAAGTCCATCGGCGCCACCACCAAACCCTTGATCGTCACCAACACCTTCGTCAGCCGCGTGGACAATACCGCGCGCGGCGAACGCCCGCACGACGCCCGCTCGACGCCGGCTCGTCCACCAGCAAGCACGGCCACGCCCGCCGCCCTGACCAATCTGACCGAGATGAATGGACCGCTGATTGCCCACATACAGCGCATGGCCAGGAACGGCAGGTCAACAGCTGAGCACTATTACGGTATGCGCGGCTGGGCGGTGCACCATAACTCCGATCTGTGGGCGCAGACCAGTCCGGTGGGCGAGGGGGGGGCGACCCCAAGTGGGCCAACTGGTCGCTGGGCAGTCCCTGGCTCTCGCAGCACCCTTATGAACAATACCGCTTCACCGGTGACCCAACGGAGCACCTGGTGGCGCCACCCCTGAACCTGGGCCAGCCCCGCCAATTGAACGCTTTGTTACCGTGGTAAGAAGCGAATCGCGCTGGCGTGCGGTCCGACCTGCAGCAAGTCCGGCTGGGTGCCGTCGAGTACGCGGTCGCCCACCCGCACGTTGTCGAGCGTAATGCCGCGCACCGCGCGCGCCTGGTCGTAACCTTGGATCATGGAGGGCCCGTACACGCCCTTGCCGGTGTAGCTGACGTTGCGCAGGGTAACGTCGGCAATGCCGCCGCCCGGGCTCTTGCTAAAGCGGTCGTCGCCGATCACGGCAAAATTGAACAGTTTTCCCTCAACCATGTGATCGACCCGGATATCTTCGAACACGATGTTGCGCACCACGGTCGCGTTATTGGCATTGATGGCCATCACACCCTGGAAGCGCGGCTGGGTCTCGTTAATTTCCAGCACGTCGATGTTTTTGAACAAGATGTCCTCGGTCACTTCCGGCCGCGCGGGGTTGCCAAACAGCCCCATGTACATGGCATGGGCCACGTCGGCCCAGCACGTGGAATTGGTCACGCGCACGCGGCGGATGTCGCCGTGCAGGTTCCAACGGTGGTTGTACAACGCGAAGCAGTCGTCAGCCACCCGCAGGAATACGCGGTCGATCTCGACATCCTGGCATGAATAGATATTGATGCCGTCTGCCCACGGGCCGGCGCTGAACGATTTCACGTCCACGATGCTGACGTTGTGCGATTGCATGCACCCGAGCGACACGCCGGGCGGGTTGATGATGGTCAGCCCCTCGATGCGGATATTGCGCGCATTGCGGATGCCGATCGCTGCCGTGCCGTCCACGTGGCGCGCGGGCGAGTTGTCGTGGGTGGCGGTATTGGTCATCGGCACGTCGCCGGTGGGTCGTTCCATGATGCCGTGGCCCTTGATGGTGACATCGTGGACGTCTTCGAGCAGGATGCCGGCATCGAGGATGGCTGCGCCATCGAGCAGTACGGTCTGTCCCGACTTGAACGTAAACACCTTGGCGCCGTCCGGCGGCCGGTGCACGCCGGGACCGAACCGCACCACGTCGGCTGTCTTTGGCGCAGGTGTGCGGTCGATTTTTCCGGCAAATACGTGCAGGTTGTGGTGCTTGTCGCCGTTGAATTCCACCGACAGGTTGGCGGGCCGGTCCAGTTTGAGGAACACGGTGTCATCCTGCAGCGAGGCGGGCACACGCAGCGCCGCCGGACGCACCGCCACCTTGTCGATGCCGCCGTAACTGCGCGTGATGGCAAGTTCCACCTCGCCGTCGAAGTCGAACCGCACCAGGGTAGCGTCCTGCGGATTGTTCCAGTCCACCTGCACCCGGTGTTCGTACAGGTCTTGCCATGGGCCGCCGGGCGTGCGCACGCGCACCACGTATTCGGGATTGCGGTGGGTGTCGCGCACCACGTCGCCGGGCTGGTAGCGTACCGGGCGCGGGTAATCGAACAGCTGCACCTCCGCCGCGCAGGCGAAGCCTGCAGAAGCGGCCAGCAGCGACAGCAACGCGTGTGCCAGCGCGCGCGCCAGCATGCGAGCCAGGTGCGCCGGGCGCAGCAAATTGTATGGATACATGGCGAGTTCTTTCAGTTAGTTGAGGAAGGTGAGGGCGGCAGCGGCCATGGCCGGCATGTCGAAGACCAGGCGCTGCTGACCGTCCACCAGCACGGCCTTGCCGGTCAGGGTGCGCGCCTGGCCGGCCACCGTCACCCGCAGTTGCGCGGGCCAGCCTGGCGCCGGCACCTGCAGGCGGACGGGGTGGCTGGCCGTGAAGTGCCAGCCGCCGGCCGCATGCCACAGCGCGGCGGCCACGCTGGCGGGTTCGGGGCTGCTGGCGGCGAGCGCGTAGCCGGCGGCGCCCACCGAGCGGCCCGCGCCCAGGAACAGGTAGTCGAGCTGGCCGCTACGCTCGGCAATGATGGCGTAGCGGCCCACCATCTGCTGGCCGTCGCGTGCGTATGCCGCGTCGTGGCGGTCGCCGGACATGATGGTCTGGCGGCGCTGGCCGGCAGTGCGTACGCGCAAGGCCAGGGCGTGGCCGGCGTCGATCTGTTCCACGTGTTCCACCTGGGCAGGCTGGCCGTCGGTCGCCTCGAATACGGCCGTAAAAGGCTGCGCCCACGCGGCGCCGCGCTGGCGCACCACGAGCGTTGGCAGTGACGCGGTTTCAATCTCCTTGGGCAGCAGGCCCGGCTCCCACGCGGTGGAGGGCGGCGCCAGCAGCGAGAAGAATTCGCGGTCGGGCGATCCCTGCAGCCAGGCCGTCATGCTCAGCGAACGTTGCGGCAACTGCAGATCGAACCGTGCGCGCAGCGGCTGCTGCGAGGTGAGCGACTGGCGCGCGCGCCAGTAGTCGTAGCCAACCAGATCGCCATCGGCAAAGCTCAGCTGCTCCGATGGGCGGGTGGGCAGCGCCTGGCCGGTGCTGTCGAGGAACTGCATGCGCTGGCCCAGGTTATGGTAGATATAGTCGTGATACTTGTCGTGGCCGTCGCGCTTGCGCGAGCGGAAGATGTCCACAAAATAGCCGTTGCTGTCGTCCAGCCGGACAATGCCCAGCGTGCGCGCCTGGTCGGCATTGCTTTCCGGCTCCAGGAACGCCACGTCGCTGAAGGTTGCCCACGGAAACGCCGCCGCAGCGGGTGTTGCCGGTGCGGGATACACGGCCTGCACCGTGAACGGGTGATTGCTTTTCATGGCCGGATAGGCCGACACGCCATCGACCACCACCGTGTTGTGGGCCGCGAACTGCGCATAGTATTCGAGGTGGTCGTTGGACAGGTAGCCTTTGCCGCGGCCGCTCTCGGGGGCCAGGCTCAGGCCCTTGGCGAACAGTTCCATGGCAATGCCGTTGGCGTGCGCATGGTTGCCGCTGGACCCCACCTGCGAGATCGCCATGGCCTGTTCGGGGGCAGCGGCGTTTTGGTAGCCGCTGCGCTGGATCAGCCAACTGGGGCCGGGCGCATGAAAGGTGGGAGTCTGCCATGCGGACAAGGACAGGGCAGCCGTACCGGGTTGCAGGCTGGCGCTGGGCGGCGCCGCGCTGGCGAGCAGCGCGTGCACGCCGTCGGCGGCCGGTTTCGATGCGGCGTCCGGCAGCACCGCTCGCAGCGCCGCCAGCAGCGATGCATACCGGGCCGCTGCTGCATCCTGGCCGTGGCGCGTGGCGTGCGCCAGCAGCCGTTCCAGCATGGCCGTGCGGGGCGGGCCGTAGCGGGTGTCGCCAAAGCCCGCCGTGCGGCCGTTGGGCAGCAGGTATTGCGGCATCGCCGTTGCCGCCAGCGGCAGCGACGGCAGTTGCGGCAGGGCGTCGATGCCGAAAGTCTGTTCCAGCAAGTCGGTCGCTTCCATGAAATCGTTGCCCACGTTCATGGAGTAGCTGGGCGACTCGTTCCACATGCCGGTGGCGTCATAACCATGGTGCATCAGCCGCTGCAACGCCCACTGCCGCGCACCGCCACCGTCGAGCACGGTACGCACGTAGTAGTCGCTGCCACGCCCGTCCGGGTACCGGCTGTCCGGACCGAGGATGGCGGCGATGTGCAGCAGGAAACGTGCCTCGATCAGGTTCCAGTTATTCCACGGCACGCCGTTGGTGACGATGACATCGGCCCATTGCTTGAACGCGCGGTCGAACAGCTGGCGCTTGTCGCCGGCGCGGCGCGCGATGTAGTCGTGCATGACATCGTAGGTTTCGGTCAGCGGACCGATGATGTCCTCGTGGATCACCTCGAACGTCTGCAGACCCGCCAGCGTCTGGTCGTGGCCGCGGTTCAGGTCTTGCGGCATGGTGCGGTAGGCCATGCCCGTCATGTAGGTATCGAAGATATCGTAGGCAAAGCGCGCGTAGCGTTCGTCACCGCCGTACCAGTACAGGAAGGCGGCGTCGCGCGCCAGGGTGGCGATGCGCAGATTGATGGCCTCCACGATGCGGCCGGTCTTGGCCTGGCTGGCCCATTCCCATGGCTGTCCCGGAGCGTCGCGATTTTGCAGCCACAGCAGGTCGCGCTCGCCCATGTAAGGTTTCACGTCTTCCAGCCTGGGCGTGAAATACTGGCTGGCCGATTCGCGCGTGCCGTTGAAGCGCACGGTGGGCACGGGGGCGTGCCCCTCGGCGTGGTCGTACGCACCGTTCTTGATGAAGACGTCGGTGCTGTGCGACTGCCAGTACATCTGCAGGCGCGAAACGATCCAGTCCGGCTCGCGCTGGTGCCGCGACACGTACGGCTGCAGGCGCTGCGTGAGCGCCTGCAATTGCTGCTGCGCCTGCGCACTGGCGGCCAGGCGCGCACGCAGGGCCGGCCCGTCCGCAGCGGCAAGCAGCAGGCGCGGATGGGTGACGGCGGCGGCTGCGGCGGCGGGTTTGCTGGCGGTGCTGGCGGTGCCGGCGGTGCCAGTGTGCGCGGCGACAGTGCCGGCCAGGGCGGCGGTCGCAGCGGGGATGGCGCTCAAGGCCAGGGCGAGCAGGACTTCGCTGGCGTGAAAGTGGCGGCGGGGAGGCGCTGCATGCCCGGTGGTGTGGTTCAAGGTTGTCTCCTGCATGGTCAAGGTTGCTGCCTTATAGGTATTTTTATTTGCTAATGGTTATCGATAACATATTAAGCCAGAATTTGTGTATGGTGGGCGTCGAAAGACTGCTGCCGTCATTTTTGTTGCAGAAATGCGGCGGCCGGCGCGCAGTCTGCCGCAACGGTTGACAAGCTGAAAAGCCCTCGCTAAGATCTGCGTTGTTATCGATATCAAATCAAAAAAATCCCGGCGCTTCGCACGGGACCACAGGAGACAATCGTGCACAAACTCTTACGCTGGTTGGCCGCACTGGCTTGCCTGGTGCTGGGCATTGCCGCCCACGCTGCCCATCCTGTCCCATCCAGGGTGCAGGTCCACCCCTTCCCGGAGGCGGTACGCTACAGCCACCACAACGACGATTTCACGGTGCGGGTGCGTACGCCGGGCGGGCCGTGGCAGGACCTGTACGAGTACAAGGTCAAGGTGGATCTCGACAACCCGCAAACGGCGTCGATGGTGTACTTTAATTTCGATGGGACGGTGGAGCTGGCGATTCAAAAGAACAACGGCGACTTCGCCCGGGTGGACGTGCGCCCGACTGCCAGGGGCATCAAGCCGGTGGTGCGCGACGGCGTGGCGTATGTCACTTTGAGCCGGCCGGAAAACCTCAGCGTGGAGTTCGACGGCGACCGCCTGCACAATTTGCACGTGTTTTCCCAGTCCATCCGCGCCGACATGCCGGCCGTGCCTGCCGGCCTGGCCTCCACCGACATCGGCGTGGGCAAGACGCCCGACCTCACGCAGCCGACCGTGTTTTTCGGTCCCGGCATCCATCGCGGCGAATTCCGGCTGCGCTCCAATACCACGGTGTACATCCACGGCTCGGCCATCCTGAAAAACCCCTTGATTATCGACGGCGTGGAAAACGTTCGGGTGATCAGCGACGGCCTGTTCGACGGCGCCGAGAAGACCACGATCCGCAATGCGCGCCAGATCGACATCGACGGGCCGATCTTCATCAACCAGCCCGAAGGCACGATGCGCTGCATTACATCGCAGGACGTGGCGGAGCGGGGCATCCGCACCATCGGCGCGGGGCCGTGGTCGGACGGGCTGGGCCACTTCGCGTGCGAACGGGTCACCGTTTCCAACAGTTTCATCCGCACCTCGGACGACTGCATCACGTTTTACAATCACCGCTGGGATATCTGGGGCGATACGCGCGACGTCAAGGTCACCGATTCCACGCTGTGGGCGGACGTGGCGCATGCCATCATGATCGGTATTCACGGCAACACGCCCACGCCGGCCCACCCGCGCGCCGAGGTGCTCGAGCGCCTGCGCTTTTCCAACCTCGACATTCTCGACCACGACGAGGACGACCCCGAGTACGCGGGCGCGCTGGGCATCATGGCCGGCGACGACAACCTGGTGCGCGATGTCACGTTCGAGAATATCCGCGTCGAGCGCATCGAAGAGGGCAAGCTGTTCAACTTCAAGATTGCCTATACGGCCAAGTACAACACCAGTCCCGGCCTGGGCATCGAGAACGTCACCTTGCGCAACGTTGCGTACACCGGCAAAGGGGCGGCCAGCGCGGCCGCACTCACCGGGCGCGATGCCCAGCGCCGCGTGCGCAACATCGTGCTGGACAACGTGACCGTCGGCGGCAAGCGCATCACGGGACCGGCGCCCGGCTTGCTGGAAATGAACGAGTTCGTCGATGGCGTGCAGTTCCGCTAAGCGGGCCGAGGACTACCATGTACCGATCCCTGAACCTCCTGGCCCTGGCGGCCGCTCTGGCTGGTGCCTGCGCACCCGTTGTCGGCCATGCCGCCGAGTCCATCGTCGAACTGGCCACCACCTACGAACCGGTCATCACCGAAACGGTCGATGACGCCGGCTTCACCCATCCCGGCATCGGCCTCACGCGGCAGATGCTGGAAGACCTGCGCACCCAGGTGCGCGCGCAAAAAGAGCCGTGGAACACGTATTTCAACCAGATGCTGCGGTCGCCCGCAGCGGCGCGCAATGTCGTATCGAGCAACCAGAGCGCCACCGATCCCGCGCTGCCCGCGTCCACCGCGTTCAGCAGCCAGGCGTTCCAGGCGCGCTTCATTGCCGATGCGCTCAAGGCGTATACCCAGGCCGTGCTGTACATCGTCACCGGCGACCAAATGTACCGCGCCAACGCCATGCGCATCCTGCGCATCTGGCAGCAGATGGTCCCGGCGCAGTACGCCTATTACAGCGATGCCCACATCCACAGCGGCATCCCCCTGAACCGCATGGTTGCTGCCGCCGAACTGATGCGCTATTCAACCACGACCGATACGGCGCTGGAATGGACCGCCCAGGATACCGCGCGTTTTGCCACCAACCTGGTGGTGCCGGTCACCGAGGTGCTGCAACACAAGAATTCCTACTTCATGAACCAGCACCTGTACCCGCTGATCGGCGCCATGTCCGGCTATATCTTTACCGGCAATCGTGCGCGCTACAACGAAGGGGTCGAGTGGTTCACGGTCAACCACAGCGCGGTGGACCAGGGCCAGAACGGCGCCATCAAGCAGCTGTTCCGGCTGGTGACTAAAAACGACCTGACGGGGGAGGCGGTGCCGCCCGTGGTGCAGCACGTGGAAATGGGCCGCGACCAGGCCCACGGCGCCGGCGACATTACCAACGCTGCCATCCTGGCCCGGCTGTTGCTGGCGCAGGGCACCCGGGTGGACCCGGTGGCGGGCACCGTGTCGGCAGCGGCCAACGCCGTGGGACCGTACGAATTCCTGGACGACCGCATACTCGACGCCAGCGAATACTTTGCCCGGTACATGAATGGCCACGACACGCCCTGGGTGCCCACCGCCTCGCACACCGATGCCGCCGGCAACCCCACCATCGTCTACAGGCAGCTGGCTACCGAGTATCGCGGCCGGCTCACCCAGAATACCTGGGACCAGTTTTATTATTACAAGTACGCCAGGGGCCTGGACATGGCGGTGCGCGCGCCGTACCTGACGCAACTGTTCAAGAAGCGCCTGTCCTACAACTGGGACGGCGTCGATGGCGGCGGCGACTTCTGGCTGTATTTGCCGCCTGCCGCCGAAGCGGAAGGTGCCGACTACCTGGTGCGTCCGGTCGTCGAGCCGGTGCGCGAAATCGAGGACCGCTACACGGCACTCGACGATGGCGCGGCGGCCGCCCACGACGGCACGGCCGGCTACGTGCGCGTTACGGCCACTGCCGCAGGCAGCAGGCTTGCAGTGCTCAGCTACGCCAATGCCGCGCGCAGCGTCGCGCTCAGGGTGCGCACCAACGGCGTGGCCACGCTGGACGTGTTCGACGACCGCATCACCGTGCCCGACACTCAGGGCCAGTGGCGCTACCTGCACTACGCATTCAACGACTACCAGCGCCTGGGCGACTTCGTCAGCATGACTATACGGGGCGCCGGCACCAGCGTCGATCTCGATCACATCCACGTGCAGCCGGACGCCGTGGTCACGGCACCGGTCTTTGTCGCCGGTCACGCGGACCTGCACCTGACCACCACGGCCGGTTCGCAGGCGCCGCTGACCTACAGCTTTGCCGCCAGCGGTGGCAATGCCGCCAGCCCGCTCAGCTACCGGGCGGACCAGCTGCCACCTGGCGCCAGCTTCGATACGGCCAGCGGCGCGTTTTCCTGGCTGCCGCAGCATGCCGGAACGCACGCGTTCGTGGTGTCGACTTCGGACGGCACCACGGTTACCGCACGCAATGTCACGGTAACCGTGGCCGTGGACCGGCTGGCCGCAGTGACGGCTGCCAGCGCCGGCTACCAGGGCGCGGTGCCCTATACCCGGGCTACACTGGCGGCGTACCAATCGGCCCGCAGCGCGGCCGTTGCCGCGACAGCCGGCACGGTCAGCGACGCCGTATTCGGCGCTGCGCTGTCGGCGCTGGGCAGCGCCACGGCGGCGCTGGCGCCGCTCACGCCGCTGCTGCCCGATGGCAGCATGAACTACGCCACTTTGCTGGCCGCCTCCACCTTCGGCAACGAAGTGCCCAATGCGCTCGATGGCAGCCCGGTCACGTTCGTGGTGTACACGCGCGCCCAAAACCGCACCCACACCTTCGACTTTGGCGCCGACTACAAGGTGGCGGCCAGCGCCTTCCGCCTGCAGGTACGCGCCAGCTTCCCCGACCGCATCGGCGGCATCGCCATGTTCGGCTCCAACGATAACCAGAACTGGACCCGTCTCACGCCCGGCATGACCGTGGTCACGGAAGACCTGCAAACGCTGGACGTGGCGCCGGACCTGCAGGACCAGCGCTACCGCTTCCTCAAGATGCAGATGGTGCAGCCATCGGGCTCGATGCTGGAGGTGGCCGAGTTCCACATCGTGGGCCGGCGCTACGAAGCGGTCAACGAACTGGCGTCGGTCTCGATCGGGTCGGCGCAGGCACTGCGCAACCGCATCGTGCCCGGCAACACAGTCCAGCTTGCCGTACGCGCCCGCACGCCGATCAGCAACCTGGCCGCGATCGTGCAGGGCGTGCCGGCCACGGCCAGCAGCACCGACGGGCTGAACTGGACCCTGGCGGCGCCGCTCGGCACGTCGGCAGCGCCGGGTCCGGTCAGGTTTGCCATCCACTATCAGACAGCCGACGGCCTCGCCGCCGAGCCGGCGCTGTTCACGACCGACGGCACGGCGCTGTACCTGGCAGATCTGACGGGCCAGCTGGCGGACGTGGCGGATACGACCACGCTGACCGACTCCAACGGCCGCAATCCCGCCGACGTGCTGGCCGCCGCCCGCCTGCTGTTCGATGGCAACGTGGCCACGTTCACCGATTTCCGCGCGGGCGGCAGCGGCAGCGGCGGTTACCTGCGGCTCGACTTCCGCCCGGGCGGCAGCGTGAGCCTGGCGCGGGTGGAACTGCTGGCGCGCCAGGACACGTATGCCAGCCGTATCAAGGGCACGGTGGTGCAGGGCTCCAACGACAACGCCACCTGGACCAATCTCACCGCTGCAGCGGCGGACACGGCCGACTGGCAGGTGCTGGCCACTGCCGGGGCGCAGCCGTACCGCTACCTGCGGCTCTATAACGCCGGCAATTGGTTCGGCAACATGGCCGAGGTGCGCCTGTACGGCACGCGCCAGTACCCGGCCACACCCTGACGCCGCTGGGTCGGCCATGCAGTCCAGCAATCTCGCAGCACCATCACAATTACACCAGGAGACACAATGAACAATTCGATCAAGACCACCAAGGCGACCACAGCGTTCAAGGCGACCATACAGCTGAGCGTCATGGCGCTGGCTGTGGGCCAGGCCTTTGCCCAGGCGCCCGCCGCCGAGGAAGCCACCACCAAGGTGGTGGTCAGCGGCCTGCGCGCCAGCGCCACGTCGGCCCTGGCCGTCAAGCGCGACACGATGGAGGTGGTGGACTCGATTTCCGCCGAGGACATCGGCAAGCTGCCCGATCCCAACGTGGCCGAAACCCTCACCCGCATCCCGGGCGTGCAGGGCTACCGGTACGGGGGCGAGGGCGCTTCACCCGCCGGCCAGGGTTCTGGCCTGACGATACGCGGACTGTCCGGGCAAACCGCCTCGCAGGTCAATGGCCGCTCTTACTTCACCGCCGGCAGCCGTGAATACAATATCGAGGGCGCGATTCCCGGCATGGTGGCCGGCATCGACGTGTACAAGAATCCGTCGGCCGAACATACGGAAGGCGCGATTGGCGGCCTGGTGAATATCCGCACCCGCAAGCCCAGCGATTTCAAGGGCCTCACCGCCACGCTCAGTGTCAACGCCCGCCAGAACGACCTGGCCAGGAAGACCGACCCGGAATTGTTTGGCCTGCTGGCCAACAAATGGGACCTCGGCGGCGGTGCGCGCATCGGCGTGATGGCGGCCGGCGTGTACCAGAAGAGCACGGGGCGCTCCGATAACAATCCCGCCAACGGTGGCGCCAACTACAAGCGCGTGGTGCGCGCGGACAGCGCCGAGTATGCAGGCCTGGCCGCCGCCAATACCGGCAACAACCCGGCGCTGCCCATGTCGTCCTACGTGGGCCGCAGCGATGTATCGTACCTCGCCACCGTGCCCACGCTGGCCACCGGGCCGGCCAATATGCCCAACCTGGCCGGGTTGACTGCCGAGCAGGCCGCCAACGTGGTGGCCGCGCCGGGCCTGACGTCCAACGTATTCCAGGAAACCATCTACCGCACCCGCAAGGGCCTGAGCCTGGGCGCCGACTACCGCCAGAGCAACACCCTGCGGTTTTACACGGAAGCGGAGTACACGTATTACCGCTACCACCAGCAGTACCGGGGCCTGAACTCCATCGATGGCGGCAACGTCCAGAACCTGCAACTGACGCCATTCTCGCTGACCGAAGGCATGGCTAACCGCAATCAGAACGGCGGCGCCGACAGCATGCTGACCACCCAGCGGGTGGGCGCCGGCACCTTCCTCAATTCCACCATCAACACGCTGGGCGGCGAGGAATACCGTCCCTACACGACCTGGATCGCCGCTGCCGGCGTGGAGTGGAGCCCCAGCCCGGCGTGGTCGTTCAAGGGCGATTTCTCGTACATCCAGGCCGACCAGACCCAGGACAACCGGTCCGTCAATCTCGACTCGGCAGCTGGCCTGTACTGGAACACCACGCGCACGGCGAGCGGCAAGCCGCACGCGCTCGCCTTCACCGGCCCCAGCCTGGCGGACGCCAGGAACTTCGTGTTCCGCGACTACAGCAACGGCACCCTGCAGACCTACGACGACAACGGCTATGCCGCCAAGCTTGATGCGGCGTATTCACCGGAAGCGGGCTTCTTCACCAAGATCAAGTTTGGCGCCCGCGCCGCCCACCAGAAGAGCGTGTACAGCAATTACAGCTTCAGCGGCAAGGCGCTTACCAGCGACGGCACCGCCTTGGCGGCCAACCGCGCCAACGGCATTAACGCTGGCAGCTTCGCCGACCTGCTGGAGACGGCGCCGTCCAACTTCATGAACGGCGACGCCGGCTACGCAGGCGGCTACGTGGTGTATGGCCCGGGGCTGACCGGCGACCGCACCGGCGCGGCATTTCCCCAGGCCGGCATCCCCGCCAGCGCCGGTATACCGGAAAATGCCCTGCAACGCCGGCGCTTCAGCGAGCACACCACGGCCGCCTACGTGGTGGGCGAGTTCGCCACTGCCGACGAACGCCTGCGCGGCAACGTGGGCGTGCGCCTGGTGCGCACCGAGACCGACCTGACCGCGCGCGTGGCCAACCTGACCGGCGGCAGCGCCGTTGTGGTGGACAACTTCAAATCGACCGCGTACAACAATGTGCTGCCGTCGCTCAATCTCACCTATGACATCCAGAAGGACCTGCTGGCGCGCTTCGGTTATGGACGCGGGCTGACCCGTCCCGATATCGGCGCGCTCAACCCGTCGATCGTGGTCAACACGGTAAGCGGCACGGGCACTGCTGGCAATCCCGACCTGCGGCCGCAACTGGCCAACAGCTTCGACCTGTCGCTCGAGCGTTACTTCAGCCCGACCAACTACGTCTCCGCCGGCATTTTCACCAAGCAGATCAAGGGCTTCGTCAGCGGCATCGTCGAGTGCCAGACAGTGGCGCTGGCGCCGGCGTACACCGGTTCCATTGCCAACAGCTGCTCGAACGGCCAGTACCAGATCACCAAGTCGGTCAATGCGCAAAAAGGCTATGCGCGCGGCGTGGAACTGGCGGCGCAATATTTCTTCGACGATGGCTACCACTGGCTCAAAAACTTCGGCGTGTCCGGTTCCTATACTTATGTCGACACATCCAACCCCGTCAACGTGGGCACGGCGGCCGCGCCACGCGTGATCGATGCCCAGCAGCCGTTCGTCTCCAAGAACAGCGCCAGTCTGGCCGCCATGTACGAGGCCAAGGGCCTGTCGGCGCGGCTGGTGTACACCTGGCGCTCGGAGCAGGTGCTGTTCGGCGTGTCGGCCAACCCGATCGACGGCCGCTACATCGAGTCGTACGGCATTGTCGATGGGTCGTTCAATTATGACCTGATGGAAAACCTGACCCTGTCGCTGACCGGATCCAACCTCACCAACCAGGGCCTGAACCGCTACGTGGGCGAACCGGGCGCCTATGCCACCAACATCGAACGCCAGCATTACGTGAACGGCCGCTCGTATAGCGTGGGCTTGCGCTTTAAGTTTTAATTTGTCACTCCTTGGCCGCACGACGGGGACTTTCCCTGCGCGCGGCCTTTTTTTATTTTCCAACGAAAGAATCCACTATGGCAGCCATCACCCACCGCTTCCTCGGCATCGACGAGGGCCTGCAGCAACTGCACCTGATCGATGCGGGCACCGACGAATTTCTCTGGTCGCTCGACCTGGCCGACTATCCGCTGGCGCGCGACATGCAGCGACTGGGCGGCGACCGGGTGCTGGTCGGTTACGATCGCGGTTATTTCGAACTCGACTGGCGCAGCGGCGCCGTGCTGCACGACTGCCGGCGCTGGCACGACGTCACGGCCGTCACCCGGCGCGACGACGGCAGCACCCTGGTCACCGGCACCGGCCTCGATGGCCAGGGCGGCGTCACCGTGCTCACGCTCGACGCCGACGACGCGGTCGTGCACACGGCGCGCCGCGACGGCGATTACGTGCGGCTGCTGCGGGTGACACCGCAGGGCAGCTACCTGCTGTGCACCAACGATCACATCCTGGAAACCACGCCGGAGCTGGTGGCGCTGCGCCGCTTCGCCTGTCCCGGTTTCGAGCATGCATGGCAGGCCGCGCGGCTGGCCGACGGCAACACGCTGGTCTCGGCCGGGTATGGCGCCTTCATGGCGGTGTTCGATGCGCAGGGCGCTCTGGTGCGCCGTTTCGGCGGAGCTGACCAGTTGCCGGCGGCGGAATTGGCCAAAGTGGCGCCGCATTTTTATGCCAGTTACACCTTGCTGGCCGACGGCGACCTGCTGGTGGCGAACTGGCAGGGCCACGGCCCCGACAACGGCGATAAGGGCGCGCAACTGCTGCGCTTTGACAGCGCCGGGGCGCTGGTGGCCACGTGGTCGGCGCCGCAGCGCATCTCGTCGCTGCAGGGTTTGCTGCTGGTATAGCGGGCGCAGTTCGTGGCGGCAGCGCAGGCCGGAATCGGCTGCGCCGCCGCTGGCCTTATCGGCCCGTGTAGATCACCACGCTCTGGCCCGGTGCCACCGCGATGCTGGCGGTGCCAGGGGCAATCGCCTGTTTCGTCACCAGGTCGGTCATCGGTCCCCCAGCAGCGGGCAGCAGCAGCGTGACCGGGGCTTTGCCCCCCGCGTTCATGGCAAACAGGTAAGGTCCCCACGCGCCCTCGTAATAGGTGCCGCGACCGGCATACGGATCGAAACTCGCGCGCGTAAAATCGGCGTCTGCCGGTCCCTGCGCCGCCGGCAGCACCTCGCCTTCCAGCGCGGCTGGCACATCGTCGGGATAGCGCACGTCGGGGATCGGGCCGCCGGCCGTGTGCGGCGAGGCGCCGCGGGTGCAGCTGCGCCCGCTGGGCACGAAGTCCACCCGGCCGTAAAACGTGGCCACGCGGTCGGCCACCGGGGTGCGCTGGTGCACCCGGAACAGCCGGTTCACGCCGCACATGGCGCGCCAGTACAGCGACGCGTACACGGTCTCCTCGCCGCGCTTGAGGGCGATGACGCCATTCTCGGTATCGGCAAACACAAAGTCGGGCTGGCCGGCGGCCATCGGCAGCGCCGCCGCTTCCGTGGTGCGGGCCCGCGCCACCGTCTGCCACTCGTCGTAGGCGTCCAGCAGGGCAAACGTGGTGCGCTGTCCCGGCAGCTTCAGGCGCTCGCCGATAATGTTGAAGAACTGGTTGTCCTGCAACATCTGGCGGCCGGCGGCCAGCAGCACCGGGTCGCGGCTGGCCACGGCCGTGTAGAACGGCGTGTTGTCCCAGCCGGTTTTCTGCACGTAGCTGGTGACGCCGGGGAACACCGGATCGCGCCAGCCGATCGGCGCTTCGAGCTGCATGGTGCGGTAGCCGTCGGCATCGGTGGCGGGGTAGCGGAACGGCAGCCGGGCGCGGGAAATCTTGATGAGCTGCGCCAGCAACTGCGGGTCGCCTTGGGTGCCGCCCACCGGCACCGTGGCCAGGTAGATGCCGGTGGCCCAGTCCTGGATTTCACCGTAGCTGCCCACGTAGCCCAGTTCCTTGGACAGGCCGGCTGCAGTGAAGATGCGGTAGTGCTGCGGCAGGCGGATTTCGCCGTTGTCGGCCGAGCCGGTGCGATAATCGGGCTGGCCGTCGGCGCCCGTGTTGCCGCTCCAGTCGCGCAGGCCCATCGACTCGTACAGGTAGTTGCGCGCGACCTTCTCCGGCAAGGCCAGGCCGCTGCCCACGGCCACCAGTCCCTGGTTGCTGTAATAGATGCCGAACAGGTCCACGATCATCGACTGGTTGGTGTAGACCCGGCGGTGCTGGCGAATGTAATCCTGGCCCCAGGCCAGCATGGCGGCATAACCGTCGCGCCGTTTGACGGCAGTGGCGTTCAGCGGCTGGTCCAGGACCGGCGCAATCTGCTGCTGCAGCAGGTGCAGGGCGCGCCCGAACGGTCCCAGCGCTTCCCAGTCCGGGTTGGTATGCGTGGTGTCGCGGTAGATGAAGGCGGGATCGGCCAGGAACCGCGCGTGGAAGCGGTCGCCCGCGTGCACCACCTTGTCCACTACGGCCGCATTGCGGTAAGCCCCGGTCCAGCGCACGTGGTAGGCGCGCGCCAGGAACAGGCATTCGTGCAGGGTCAGCGCGCGCGGCGCGGCCAGCAGGCGGTCGATTTCGCGGTTTACGCGCTGCTGCACCTGGTCCATGACTTCGGCGCCGGGCGCGGGCCGCACGGCAGCGGCGGCGGGTGGGGCGGCAAGGTCGTTACCGGTGTCCAGCCATGGCGCGGTGTGCGTGTACAGCGCGTAGAGCGGGCGCGACGGCTGCTCCATCGGCCGCTGGTATTTCGAAAAATCCTGGTTGTACACGGCGTAGGGGCCGGTGGCGCGCAGGCGGCAGGCAAGCTGCGACTTGTCGCGCGTCATGGTTAAGGGCAGGGGCAGGGTGCGGTAGGTGTAGCGGCCCGCGTACATCGGCGCGGCCGTGCCCAGGTCCAGGATCTCGATGTCGCCCAGGTGGCGATAACCGATCTGCTTGCCGTCGCAATACAGGGTGATCTTGTTGGGGTTGGCGTCACCGCCCCATAGTTGCACGGTGGCGTAATTTTGCTGGCCCGGATCGACCTGCAGCGTGAACTCGAGCGTGCCGCTGCGCCAGTCGCCGGCTGCGAGCGGCAGCAGGCGTCGGGCCGGGCGGCCGAGGGCGCCGGTGACGATGTCCGACTGCGTGGCGCGCAGCTGGTGGGCCGCTTCGGATACCGGGTCCCCAAAGGTGAGCCGGTCGGTGGGCGTGGCGGCGTGCGCCACGGCGCTGGCCATGGCCAGGACGGTGAACAGTTGCATGAAATCCTCGAAAAAAAGCCCGGGCAGGGCAGCCCCGCCCGGGCAACCGGAGACGCGTCCGGACACCGGACACGGATGAAACGCGGTAAGTGCCGCCCGGCAGGGTGTGCCGGTACGGCCAATTCAGTACGGCTGGTTCAGGACGGCTTTTTCAGTACGGCCTGCTTTCAGGCGCAGTCAGGTGGAAGTCGTCCACGTCCAGCCAGGAACCGGCCTGCCTGCCCACGCTGAACAGGCCAACCTGGGCGCCCACCCAGGTGCCGCGCGTGACGGGAAATGGGCCGCCGGCCGGCTTGAAGGTTTTGCCGTCGATGCTGTACGAGAAACTGACAAAGGCGTTTTCATTGACAAAGGCGCGCAGCGTGAGCCGCGCCGGCGCTGGCGACAGCACCACCGTGGGCCGCTCCTGGCAGCGCGGCGCAAACGGGCCGCACACAACGCTGACCAGTTCGGTGACGCCTTGCCGGCGGCGCAGGCCCACCCACGCGTACTGCATGGCGTTGACGATCAGGCCGGCGCGGTCGCCGTCCGCCGGCTGCTCCAGCGCGAGCCGGGTGGTGACCACGAAGCGCGAGGCGGGAAATTTCTGGGTCAGGATTGCAGGCGAGGCCCGCACAAAATCGTCGGCGTCGGCCAGCGGCTGGGTCCACAGCCGCAAGCTGCCGGGCCTGGCGGCAAGCGAGTACCAGCCCGGCTGCGGGTTGGCGCCCCACTGCCATTGCACGCCCAGCTGCGGTCCGTCGAAGCTGTCGCTGGTGGGCGGCACTGCCAGCGGCTGGCCCGCCACCGGTTTGACATGGGTGGTGACAGGTTCGCCCGCGCCGGCCTGCCGCCCTGGCTTCCCGATCAGCGGCCAGCCATCGCGCCACGCCATCGGCTGCAGGTGGACCACGCGGCCGTAGGCACCCTTGTCCTGGAAGTGCAGGAACCAGTGGCTACCATCGGGCGCATCCACCCACGCGCCCTGGTGCGGGCCGTTGACCGGGGTGTCGCCCTGGGCCAGCACGGTGCGCACCTCGTAGGGGCCGGTGAGCGTACGCGAACGGAAGATGGCTTGCCAGCCCTGTTCCACGCCGCCCGCCGGCGCAAACACGTAATAATAGCCATTGGCCTTGTACAGCTTGGGGCCTTCCACCGTGTGGTAGCCGGGGTAGCGGGCGCCGTCGATGATGTCGCGGCCCTGCGCCAGCGGATCCAGCATGCGGCTGGTATCGGGCGCCATGCGGTGCATGGTCACCAGGTTGTTCTTGCCGGCCCGGCTGAATGCCCAGCTGTGCAGCAGGTAAGCCTGGCCGTCGTCGTCCCAGAACGGCGCCGGATCGATCAGGCCGCGGCCCGCCATCAGCAGGCGCGGCGCGCTCCACGGACCGCGAAAATCGGCGGCCTCGATGACGTAGATGCCATGGTCGGGATCGGGGTAGAAAATGTAAAAACGCCCGGCGTGGTGGCGCAGCGCCGGCGCCCACACGCCCTTGCCGTACTGTGGTTGGGCAAACGCCGGGGACGGGGTCAGGGTCGTCACTGCGTGGCCCACCAGCGACCAGTTGACCAGGTCCGCCGATTCCAGCAGCGGCAGGCCGGGCACGTTGGAAAAGCTCGACGCCGTCATGTAAAAGCGCTGCCCCACGCGGATCGCGTCGGGGTCGGAATAGTCGGCGTGCAGCACCGGGTTGCGGTAGCTGCCGTTGCCCAGGTCTGCCACCCATGGCGCGTCGGCGGGCGGCGTGTTCGCCCGGGCTGCGGCGCACAGCAGCGCGCCCAGCACGAAAAACAGGGTTCTCACCAGTATGGCTCCCAGATCTGGCGCAGCCGCAGCAGCGCTTCGAGATAAAAATAGTCGCCCCACAAGCAGCATTCATCGACGCCGATGCGGTTGGGCTTGTGATACACGCCGTGGCGCAGCAGGCCGGCGCCGGGCGCACCATCATGGGCGAAATACTGCTCCGACAGGGTGATGACCATGCCGGCGGCCGCCTGCTCGTACAGGGTACGGTGCGGGTCGAGCAGCGGCAGGCGGCTGGCCAGCTCCAGCAGGCCGCACGCCGCCACCGCTGCGGCTGAACTGTCGCGTTCCTCGCTGCCTTCGGTAAATATTAGGTCCCAGTAACAGATGCCGTCGGCCGGCAGCCGGTTCAGGTAGTAGTTGGCCACCACCTTGCCCAGTTCCAGCAGGCGGGTATCGCCATTGTGGCGCGCCACCAGCGGAAAACCGGCGATGCCCCAGGCCTGGCCGCGCGCCCAGCACGATTCGTCGCTGTAGCCCTGGTGAGTTTTGCCAGCGCGCGGCGCGCCGGTGTCGGGATCGAAGAAGAACGTGTGGTAGGTGGAGCCGTCGGCGCGCACGATATGGCGCGCGGCTTGGGCAATATGGCGGTTGGCAGCATCGCGAAAGCGCAGGTCGCCGCTGGTGTCGCTGGCCCAGTACAGCAGAGGCAGGTTGAGGTTGCAGTCGATGATCATGCGGCCGCGCTGGGCGGGATCGTCGAGGTCGCCCCAGGCCTGGATGATGCCGGCGCCAGCATGGTAGCGCTCGAGCAGCAGGCTGGCCGCACCGAGCGCCGCGTCGCGCGCCTCGGTGCGGCCGGTGAGCCGGTAGCCGGCCACGCAGGACAGGCTGTACAGGAAACCGAGGTCGTGGTGATCGGTGGCGATGCGCTGGCGCTGACGGCGGTCGAAGTCGGCCACGTGCTGCTCCGCCGTGGTGCGAAACACCTGCTGGCCGCTCAGCTCATACGACAGCCACAACATGCCGGTCCAGAAACCGTTGGTCCATTCGGTGTTGTCCATGGCGGCGTACACGCCGTCGATGCTGGACGGCGCCGGGTAGCGGTCGCCGAAATGCGCGACGTTGCGCGCAACTGCCGCCAGCGCGGCGGAAATGGCGCGGTCCAGGCGGACCTGGTCGGGCCGTGTTGCGCCGGCCTGCCAGGCCTGCGGCCAGCGCTGCGTTGCCAGTGGTTCGGCCTGGGCGGAATTGAAAGCGGAGTGCATGGATGGTCCTTGGCAATGCTTAACGAGTGGGGGCGGGGGCGGCGATGGTGGCAGGGGCGGCCGGGCTGGCATCGCCGACATCCGTCGGCAGTGGCTGTTCCGGCATGGCCGTGCGGATTTCCGGCGGCGTACGGCGCAGCGCGAAAGCCGAACATACCAGGCACAGCAGGCCGGTGGCAGCCAGCAGCAGATAGGTGTGCTTGAATCCGAACAGGTCGTATGCGCGGCCCACCAGCGGCGACAGCAGCGCCAGGCCCAGCGAGTGGCCGAAGCTCACGCCCACCATGTACACGGTGGACGCCAGGCGGTTGTCGAAGTGGTAGGCGATGTAACGGAACACCGAGACCACCAGGATCGGCAGCTCGACCGAGTGCAGCATCTTCATGGCGGAGATGGAGACCGGCCCCACCGCCAGGCCCGAGCCGGCAATGCGCACGATCATGATGGCGCCGGCCAGCAGCAGGCCGTTCTTGGCACCGATGCGGCGCACCAGCAGCGGCGAGACAAACAGTCCGGCCGCCTCGACGAAAATCTGCAGCGAATTGAGGTAGCCGAACATGGCGGCGCCGGTCGCGTTGTCGGGGAACTGCGACGCGAAATAGCTGGGGAACTGCTGGTCGTACACTAGGTAGATATTGGTCACCGTGAGGATGAACACCATGAAGCGCCAGAACCCCTTGTCGCGCAGCAGGGCCAGGGCGTCGGCCAGGCGCAGCGCGCTGCTGGCATGGTCGGCAGCACCGGCGCCGTGGGTGGGCAGGCGCCACAGCGCCAGCATGGCGACCAGCAGCACGCCGGCCAGCGAGGCCAGCATGAAATTAATGTGCGGATCGACGTTGTACAGCCGCCCCGTCATGAACGCAGCCGAGGCAAAGCCCAGCGACCCCCAAAGGCGCACCCGGCTGTACTCGAAGCCGTAGGCGCGGCCGATGCGGTCCACGTACGATTCCACCGCGTAGCTGCCGGCAATGAAGGTGATGCCCAGGTATATCCCGCCCAGTGCGGCGCCGGCCAGGATATGCGTCTTGAGCAGGGGACCATACACAAACACCAGGAAGACCCCGGACAGCATGCACATCACGCCCACCGCCCACAGCACGTGGCGGCGCATGCCGAACTTGTCGGACAGGTAGCCGTACACGGGTTGCGAGCACATGGCAGCGACGAAGTTGGCGGCAAACACGATGCCGGTCTCGGTCCCGGACAGCTGCAGCGTGGAGCGCAGCCACAGCGCCAGCAGTGACATGCTCATGGCCTGGCCGAAGAAATAGATGTACACGAAGGTGCACAGGAAGCGGAAATGCGCTTGCTTGCTGCTCATGGTGAGGTCGTCTCCTGGTAAAACGCGTTAATTGTATTTTTATTTGTTATCGATAACTTAGCGTGTCGCAGCGTAGCTGTCAAGCATTTTGCCAGGCGCCACGTGCCTGAGAATGGCGAATGGCGCATGGGCATGGGGGATGGCGCGGCGTCTCACGGCAACGGCCGCAGCCACATGGCCTGGCCGCCCGAAGCCGGCAGGTCCAGCGTCAGCACGCTGCGCGCGTCGACCGTCTGCGTGCGGATGCCCACCCTGGTGCGGGTGGCGGCGCGGCTGTCGTCGGCGTAGATGGTGGCCTGGTAGCGGCGGCCAGCCGGCAGGAAGTCGAACCGGAGCGCGACCTGGCGGGCGTCGTTGTTGGTGATCGCGCCCACGTACCAGTCGTCGCCGCTACGGCGGGCCATGGTGACGTTGCGGCCCGGGGCGCCGTCCAGCACCCGGGTCTCGTCCCACACGGTGGGAATGCGGTCCCAGAATGCCAGTTCCGGCTCGTTCTGCGACAGTTCGGGCTTGTCGTACCAGTACAGCGTTTGCAGCGGGCTGTAGTAAATCACGGCCAGCGCCAGCTGGTGCGCGTGGGTGGTCTTGATGCGCGGGTCGTAGTAACAGATCGTGTAGTCGGCGGCGCCGGCCAGGTAGCGCGTAAACGGCAGCACGGTGTTGTGGGTGGCATCGGGCATCTCCTCGTTGCCGCGCACGCCTTCCGACGTGACCAGGTTGGGCCAGGTGCGCTGCTCGCCGGTGGGGCGCCAGTCGTCGTGGATGTTGACCATGATGCCAGCAGCGGCGGCCTGTTCGATGGCTTTTTCCACCCAGGTGGTCCAGCGGTGCGAACCCACCTGCACGAAGCCGAACTTGACGCCTTTCACGCCCCAGTCGCGGTAGGTCTGGAACAGCGTGTCCGACTGCTGCAGCAAGGCCTGCTGGTTCACGTACAGCCACACGCCAATGCCGCGCTCCTTGGCATACGCGATGATGGCGGGCAGGTCGAAGTCGGCAATTGCCACCCTGGTGGCATCCGACTCGAACGAGAACGCGGGACCGTACCACTTCCAGTCGAACAGGATGTATTGCAGCTGGTGGCGGGCAGCGAAGTCGATATTGGCTTTGGCCGCCGCCGTGGTCTGGGTCATCACGCGCATGATCTTGCCCGGCTTGACCCAGGATGCGTCGGCCAGGCGGTTTGGCGCATTCAGGTTCAGGATGAAGTCGTTCTGTTCGACCAGCTGGCCCGGCGTTTTGCCCACCATGATGCCGCGCCACGGCGTGGCAAACGGCGAAATCAGGTCCACCGCATCGTGCATCGCGGTCACCAGCGTGTCGGACTTGTCGGCGCTGAGCTTGAACTTGGTGCGCGCGTAATCGACCATTTGTGCTTCGAACAGCGCCACGTGCAGACCGCCGGGCAGCTCCAGCGTCAGTGGCCGCTCCGACTGGTCGGGCCAGTCTTTCAGCGGCAGCAGCTGGTACGGCGCCTGGGCCCAGCCGTGGTACCAGGCGCGGGTGCCTGCCGGCAGTGCAAATTCGGTATCTTCACCGAGAATACGGTAATAGCTGCCTTTCTCATTTTCCGGGAAGGCAAAGCGCAGTGCCACGCCTTCGTTGTATGCGCGCATTTCCACTGCCAGCCGGTACGCCGGGTTGTCCTCCTTGACCAGGTCCACGGCCATGGCCTGGTAATGGTCGCGGACAGTGGCGCGCTCGCCCGTGACCGGGGTCCAGTTGCTGTCGTGGCTGCTGCGGCGCACGCCGGTCACGCGCAGGTTGTCGAACCAGCGGGCGCGACGGTCAACAGGCAGCGCCATTGCGCTTTCCGACAGGTGGTTGTCGAGCCGCAGTTCCAGCAGCGACTCGCGGATCACGGTCTGCGCGCCGTAGCGCACCGTGTAGTACAGCGCGCGCTTGCCGGCGGCATCGGCTTTCTGTTGCAGGGTCAACACCAGTTGACCGTCGGGGGAGGCCAGTACGTGGGTGTCGGCAGGGGCGGCGGCGCGGGCCAGGCCGCACACCAGCAGCATAACAAGGGCAATCAGTTGGCGCATGAAGTCATTCCTGGTAAAAAGAGGGCAGCGCGGCAGGCGCCACGGCGGGGAGCAGGCATTCGATGGCGGCCAGGTCGGGCGGACTGGCGCCCGCCTGCTGGCAGGCGGCGGCGCCGGCCGCCACGGCAAAGCGCAGGTGCCAGCTGGCGTCGCCATGCGGCCGATGCATCTTGCTGTACAACAGGGCGCTGATGCAGGCGTCGCCGGCGCCGATGGTGTCGCACACGGCAATGGCCGGCGGGGCGGCACGCCAGGCGCGGTTGCCGGCATGCAGTTCGGCGCCGGCTGCGCCGCGCGTCAGCAAGATCTCGGCGCCGGCATTGAGCGCGCGCAGCTGGCCGAGCGCGGCCAGCACGTCGTCGGTCCGGAACAGTCCATGCAGGTCTTCGTCCGACACCTTGATGACATCGGCCAGCGCCGCCATCTGTCGCAGCACCGGGTCGTACCGCGCATCCATGACATTGCGGAAGTTGGGGTCGTAACTGATGCGTACACCGCGCGACTTGAGCAGCGCTGCCAGCGACAGCAGGCGATCCGACAACGGCGCGCGCGCCAGGCTGATGCCGCCGAAGTGCACCCAGCGCGCCACGCTTTCCCAGCCCTGCGGTAACTGCCACGGCGAAAACTGCTGGTCGGCGCTGTTGTCGCCGATAAAGAAATACGCGGGCGGACTGGTCTGGTGGACGATGGCCAGCAACGGCGGCCGGTCGCTCAGCTGCAGGAAGCGCGGATCGAGGCCGGCCTGCTGGGCGCTGGCCTGCAGCGCATGGCCGAACACGTCGTTCGAGACGGCGCCGGCAAACGCACTGGGCACACCCAGCCGGGCCATCGCCCGCGCCACGTTGAGACCGGCGCCGCCGGTCATGCTGGTCCATTGATCCGGGCCGCTCAGCACGAGGTCGGTGAGCGCTTCGCCGGCGGAAACGAAATGGGGCAGGCTGTTCATGGCGCCTCCCCGAGCGCGCGCAGCACTTCGTAGCAGGCGCCCATGGTGTGGTAGTCGGTCTTGCCGGCCGGACTTTTCTGGTCCGAGTACTTGCGGTTGTCGGCGCTGAGCAGGCGGTACCAGGCGCCATGCCGGTGATCGACCAGGTGCTGCCAGCTGTACGCCCACAGGCTGTCATACCAGCGCCAGTAGCGCGGCGCGCCGGTGCGCACGGCCAGCAGCGCGGCTGCGGCCAGCGATTCGGCCTGCACCCAGAAGTACTTGTCGCCGTCGCAGATGCTGTTGTCGGGCGCGAAGCCATAGGCCATGCCGCCATGCTGCCGGTCCCACGCGTGGGCCAGCGCGTCGTCGAACAGGGCCGCAGCGCGCGGCAGCAGCCAGTCTGCCGGGCCGGCCAGTTGCGCGCCGTGGCGTTCCAGTATCAGCAACAACTTGCTCCACTCGGTGAAATGGCCGGGCTGGTAGCCCCAGGGACGGAAGATATTGCTTTTATCATCACGATTGTAATCCCAGTCCACCTGCCAGGCGGCATCGTAGTGTTCCCAGATGCGTCCGCCGGCCAGGCCGGCCTGGCGCACCGTGACGTGGTGCGCCAGCTGCTCGGCGCGCAGCAGGTAGCGCCGTTCCCCGCTCGCCTCAAAGGCGGCCAGTAGCGCTTCGCAGGCATGCATATTGGCGTTCTGCCCGCGGTATGGCAGCAGCGTGCGCCAGTCGCAGCTGGCCTGGTCGGCATACAGGCCGTGGTCCGGTTCCCAGAACCGCTGTTCCATCAGGTCCCACGTCTCGGCCAGCCAGGCGCGGGCCGGCTCCACGCCGGCGGCCAGCGCCTGCGCGTACGCCAGCAGCACGAATGCCAGTCCGTAGCAGTGGTTGTCGCCGTCGGTGACGGTGCGCCGGTGGCCGTCCCACGACAGCTGCCAGGCATAGCCGCCGGTGCCGGCATCGCGGTGCGCGTCGCGCAGGAACGCCAGTCCGTGCAGCATGGCCTCGCGGTAGGCGGGGTTGCACGTGTGGCGCCAGGCCATCGCATAGTTGAAGACGAAGCGGGTGCTGCTGACCAGGTGGCGCGTGGTGCGGTCGTACACGGTGCCGTCGTCGGTGAAGAAATGGAAGAAGCCCCCGCTGGGGTCGATGGCGCGCGGGTGGTAGAAGCGCATCGTGTGGTCGATGTGCGCGCGCAGGAAATCAGGGTCCTGAAAGTTGTCGGTCATGGCATGTCCGTGAAGGTTGGGTGGGTCGGTGCCGGTGATGGTGATATGGTTGTCACGGGCCGGTTGTGGGCCATCGCTCACGCGGCGCAAGCGCGGCGGGCACGGGGGATGCGGCAGGCCACGCGGCGATCCGGTAGTGCGTGGTCCATTCCTGCCCTGCGCGCAAGGCAATGCCGCAGCGGTCGGCCAGCGGATGTGCCGCAGGCGGGGTGGCTACGCGTCCCAGGTCGAACAGGCTGTTGACCGGTTCTGCGCCCAGCGCCACGTGACGGCTGTGCCACGGCGCATCGGGCCGCCCCCGGTTGCTCAGCCACAGCATCAGGTCCGGAAAATGGCGGGTATCCCACCACAGCCCGACCTGCATGTCATAGTCGAGATAATGCAGCGTGAACGGGGGCAGGTGACCGGTGCCGGCCAGTGCGCGTACCTGCAGCAGTTCCTCGAGCTGGCCTGCCGGCGGCAGGCGCGACAGGTCGCAGGGGCCGTCCACGCCGGCGATGGCGTCTAGCCGGGCCGAGCGGGTGTCGGGCAGCAGGATGCTGGCGGCGCCTGCGCCTGCGCTGTGGCTCGGGTAACTGAAGATGCCGTCGTGACGGCCCAGCACCACCTGCACGCGACCTGCCGGTTGCGGCAGCCGGAACGTGGGATGCAGGCCGGCCGGCAGCCGAGTGTCACGACGCGGACGGATGGTGAGGCCGATATCGAGCGCCGGCGCTCCCGGCACCACGCTGATGCAGCGCGTCATGCTGGCGATGGGTGCGCTCTCGGGGTAGTCGATGGCCAGGCTGACGCTGGTGGCGGTGGCTGCCGTGCAGGTCCAGCGGTGGTTGGCGCCGTAGCCGTGCGACCACGGATCGTCAGCGGCCATGGCGCTCCAGCCGGATGGCAGGTCGGCTGGAGCGTCGGTGCGCCCAAACGGCACGCAGGGCCACTCGCCGCGCATGCGCCGCAGCAGGCCGGGCAGGGCCAGCGATTCGGTGGTGCCAGCCCAGGGCGCCACGTGCATGATCTGCAGGTCGCGGTCCGGATCGAGGCGCAGATGCAGCGGCGCCAGCATGCCGCCCAGCGCCTGGACTTCCGCACTGCCATATTCCCATTCGAGGCGCCAGCGCTCCTGCTGCTGAAACTGGTGGGGATGGATATCAGCGTCGGACATCGAATGTACCTTCCATGGTGGCGATGATCCGGGCTTCCGACAATGGATGCATGTCTCCCGCCACGCTGTGCTTGGAACAGGCTGCTGCCAGCGCGAACGCCAGGCATTGCCATTCCGGCCAGCCGCGCAGCACGCCGTGCAGGATGCCGGCAGCAAAGGCGTCGCCGGTGCCGATGCGGTCGACGATGCCGCGCAGCTCCGTTGCCGGGCAATCCAGCGCACCATGGCGCGTGTCATCGGCATCATCGCGGTGGTACCATTGAGCGGACAGGCGGTGGTGGTCCACGTCGAGCTGCGCGCGCGTGGTGCAGGCGATGGCCTTGAGCCTGGGCCAGGCACCGAACGCGGCGCGCATCGCCGCTTCCCTGGGCGCCGCGCCAGTGTCGGCCACGTCGGCTGCCAGCTCCGGCTCGCCCAGCAGCAGTGCGACGTCGCGCTGGTCGATGAAGGCCAGGTCGGCGCCGGCCAGGATTGCCGACAGCACGGCAACGCCGTCCTCGCCGCGCGCGGCCCACAGGCTGGCGCGGTAGTTGCCATCGAACGACACCGCTACACCCAGGCGATGCGCACTGGCCAGCGCAGCAAACACCGCTTGCGTGGCGCCGGCACTGACAGCGGCGGTAATGCCGGACATGTGCAGCCAGCCGGCGCCGGCCAGCAGCGTATCCCAGTCATAGCTGGCAGGGGCACGCAGGGCAAACGCGGAGCCGTTGCGGTCATAAATGATGTCGGATGGACGCTGCACCGCGCCTGGCTCCAGGAAGTACAACCCCATACGACCGGGTGCGAAGCCGATGGCGGCCGTATCGACGCCATGGCTGCGCAGCACGTCGCGCGCGTGGCGTCCCAGCGCCTGGTCCGGCAACGTGGTGACCATGGCGGCAGCATGGCCCAGGTGCGCCAGTGCAACGGCGACGTTGGCTTCGGCGCCACCCACGTCCACGCCCAGCCGGCGCGCCTGCGCCAGCAACTCGCCGCGCGGCGTTGACAAGCGCAGCAAAACCTCGCCGAAGCACACCACTGGCCCCGGTTTGACGGACAACCGGCTCATCGCGCCAACCAGCCGCCGTCCACGGGCAGCACCACGCCGTGGACATAGTCGCTGGCGCGGCTGGCCAGAAAGACGGCGGCGCCGGCCAGGTCGTCGGGTTGGCCCCAGCGACCGGCGGGAATGCGCGCCAGGATTTGCGGCTCGCGCACGGCATCGCTGCGCAGCGCGGCGGTATTGTTGGTGGCAAAGTAGCCCGGCGCGATGGCATTGACATTGATGCCGTGCGCTGCCCATTCGGTTGCCAGTGCGCGGGTGAGACCCGCCAGGCCGCTCTTGCTGGCCGTGTATGCCGGCACCCGGATCCCGCCCTGGAACGAGAGCAGGGACGCGATGTTGATGATTTTCCCGCCACGGCCGCTTCCTCCTGCGCCGCCCAGCATGTGGCGCGCGGCGGCCTGCGACAGGAAGAATGCGGACCTGAGGTTGGTGTCCATCACCGCGTCCCACGCGTCTTCGGTGACGTCGAGCGCGTCGGCCCGGTGGATGGTGCCGGCGTTGTTGACCAGGATGTCAAGCGGACCCAGCGCGGCCACCGCCTGCTGCACCACATCCATGGCTGGCGCACCGTGCGCCAGGTTGGCGCTGATTGCGTGGAAGCGGCGGCCCAGGGCGTGCACCTGGCGGGCAGTCTCCACCGGATCGGTGCGTCCTGCCACCGCGATGTCGGCGCCTGCCGTTGCCAATGCAATGGCGAGCGCCTGACCCAGGCCGGTATTGGCGCCCGTGACGAGCGCCACCCGACCGTGCAGATCGAATAGCTTGTGCATGGCCGCTCCTTATTTCAGCTGGCAGATATCGAGCACCTGCATGTCGGTGTAATCGAGGTTTTCACCGCCCATGGCCCAGATGAATGCGTAGCTGGCGGTGCCGGAACCCATGTGTATGGACCACGGCGGCGAGAGCACCGCTTGTTCGTTTTCCACCACGATGTGGCGCGCTGCATCGGGTTGCCCCATGAAGTGAAAGACCCGCTGGTCCGGGGCCAGGTTGAAATAGAAATACACCTCGGAGCGGCGCTCGTGGACGTGCGGAGGCATGGTGTTCCATACGCTGCCGGTCTGCAGTTCGGTCAGGCCCAGCAGCAATTGCGCCGAGCGGCACACCCCGGGAATCACGTACTGGTAGATGGTGCGCGCGTTGGACGTCTCGGGGCTGCCACGTACCAGCGGCGTGGCGCTGGCGTGGTCGATTTTCAGCAGCGGATGCGCGGCATGGGCCGGCGTGGAAGCGAGGTAATAGCGGGCGGGCGCCTCGGGATCCAGCGAAGCGAACTCCACACTGTCGCTGCCCATCGGCACATACAGGCCGTCGCGCGGGGCCAGCGTGGTCACCACGCCGTCCACGGTGACGGTGCCGGCGCCTTGCCCCACGTTGATGACGCCAAGTTCGCGCCGGGATAAAAAGGGCCGGGAGCCGTCACCGGGCGTGGCAGGCAGGGGCGGCAGCGCCAGCGGCTGCGCGATCGGGGCCGCGCCGCCAATCACGAAGCGTTCGTCATGGCTGTAATTGAGCGCGATGCGCCCGGCCTGAAACAGGTCGCCAATCAGGTAGCGGGCGCGCAGGTCGTCGGTATCCGCTTGCGCCATCATGTCGGGATGCGTGGCGTAGTACGTCTTGTCGAACATTGGTGTCTCCATGTTTTATGGACCAGAGGTCCAGTGGAAGCGTGGGCGGAACCCCACACGTTCATTTGTTATCGATCACATTCTAGCAGAACTTATTTTGAAATTGCAAAGCAGATATGATGGATCGTGAGCCGCGATGACGACAATGCGCAACGTCATTCCCTTGCAACAGCAGGTGAAGTTACTAAACACGGCGCAGCAAAATCCCGATGTAGGAAAACTTCACGATTTTTTTGCTGGCTACGCCCTTCTGCGGTAGGATGGCAAAAATTTAATCGATAACACGGCGTAGCCGGTGCAGCACACCGGCACCAGAGAGCAGGACATATGGCAACGAGGAAGAGCAAAACAACCAGCGGCAGCACCAGTGACAGCGCAGGCCACGGCGCAGCGAAAAGCACGGCGAAACCACCATCGGCCAGCGTGGCCAGGGACGCGGGAGGCGGCACGGCCACCAGTAACAATGTTACGCTGTACGACGTTGCCGAGCTGGCGCGCGTGTCGGGCATGACGGTGTCGCGCGTCATCAACGGCAACGCGCATGTCAGCGACAAGACGCGCGAAAAGGTCATGCGGGCGATCGATGAGCTAGGCTACACGGTCAATGTGGCGGCGCGCGCTGCGCGCGTTGGCACCCTGCGCGTTGGCCTGCTGTACAGCAATCCCAGTGCGGCGTTTCTCAGCGCCTTCCTGGTGGGCGCGATGGCGCAGTGCAACCGCAGCGGCGCGGAGCTGATACTCGAGCAGTGCGACGACCTGAAGACCCAGCGCAAGGCCATCGAGCGCCTGATCGCGATGGGTGCGGACGGGGTCCTGATTCCGCCGCCGCTGTGCGATTCGCGCTCCGCCCTCAAACACCTGAAAGACATCGGCATGCCGACGGTGTCGGTGGCCACGGCCAAGCCGTCGCCGCAGGCATCGGCCGTGCGCATCGACGACTACGACGGCGCCCGTGCCATGACCAGGTACCTGCTGTCGCTGGGGCACAAGGACATCGCCTTCATCAAGGGCGACCCCGAGCATACGCCGGCGCAGCTGCGCTACCAGGCATTCATCGACACCATGCGCGAGGAAGGGCTGCCGGTGCCGGCCGAGCGGATTTCCCAGGGAATGTTCACCTACCGCTCGGGCCTGGTGGCCGCACGCGAGCTGCTGGCGCAGGACCGGCGGCCCACCGCCATCTTTGCCAGCAACGACGACATGGCCGCCGCGGCCATCGCGGTCGCCCATGGCATGCATCTGCACGTGCCGGAAGACATTGCCATTGCCGGCTTCGACGATACGCCGGTGGCGGTGACGGTATGGCCCGAACTGACCACCATCCACCAGCCGATCGGGGACATGGGGCGGGCGTCGGTGGAGATGATCGTGGACCACGTGCGCAGGCGCCGGGCCGGCCAGGAAGTCGTCCCGCGCCACCAGTTGATGCCGTACACGCTGGAAATCCGCGAATCAACGGTACCGGCCGGATCCTGAACAGCGCCGTGGCGGGATGCGGCCGCCACGTCCGCATGGCCACCCCCGGGCGGGCAGGCAGCGCCGGCGCAATCCGTTGCAGGCGCGCGATAGACGCCGGACTTCTCCCCCTTTTTGTTTGACGATCAACAATAACCCATGGTAGCCTCCGTCTAAGTTATCGATAACGGTTATCGATAAAAATAATAAAATCAGGAGACATCATGAACCATCCGCGCGCTATCCGCGCCTCCCTTGCCGCCCGCCGTCCGCAGTTTGCCATGGCCATCCTTGCCGGCGCCGGACTGCTCAATGCCCACCTGGCCCTGGCACAGGACAAACCACCCGCGCCGCAGGAGCCGGCCACCGAGCAGGTACAGACGGCGACAGCCCCGCAGGACGCGCCGAAACAGACCCGCGAGGCGGACACGCCCACCGTGATCGTCACCGGTACCGTGGGAGCCGCCGAGGCCAAGTCGGCCAACGTGTCGTACTCCATCCTCGACGCCAAGGACCTGGGAAAATTCACGCCGATGAGCGCCGACGACTACCTGCGCGACATGCCTGGCGTCGTGGTGGAGAGTAATGAAGGGGTGGCGCGCAACGAGTCCTTCACGCGCGGCATGAGCGTGGGAACCGGCAGCCCCACCAGCGGCAACTTCTGGACGTCGATCCTGGAAGACGGTCTGCCGGTGGCGCCGATCAAGTTCAACAATTTTCAGGACAGTAACTTCTACCGGGCCGACATCACGACCACCCGCGTCGAGTCGATCCGCGGCGGGTCGACCGGCACGTCCGTTGCATCATCGGCCGGCGGCGTGTTCAACTTCATGGCAGGCGCCATCCAGCCGGGCACTGCATTGCAGACCCGGCTGGGTTTCGAGGGGGAAAATCCGCACCTGTCGTGGAAGCAGGTCGATGTGTATCACGGCTGGCGCAACGAAGAGGGCGACCTGCGCGCCAGTGTCTCGGGCTTTTACCGGCGTTCGACGGGAGCCGTCGATCCTGGCTATCCGCTCAACCTGGGCGGCCAGGCCAAGCTGCGCCTGACCAAAAGCTACCGCTCCGGCGAGGGCGGCGGCACCATCAGTGTCACCGCCAAGCACCTCGACGACACCAACTCGTGGAACGGCCAGTTCACGCTGCCCGTGCACGGCTACCTGAACCCGGTGTCGGCGCCGAATTTCGACAATCCCAATATGTTCCCGCACGGCGGCCAGCACACGGTCCGGACCGACGTTGTTGACGGCCCCGGCAGCACGCGCTACCAGGACCCGGAAAAAGGCGCCCAGTACAAGCAGGATGCGCTCTGGGTAAAGTGGGACCATGACACGGGCGGCCGCTGGAGTTTTAATTCCGCGCTCAAGTACCAGGACAGCAGTGCGCTGATACAGCAGAGTTTCTACAATGCCTCCCCGGTATCGCTCTGGTCCACCAGCGCGTTCCAGGATCCTTACCTCGTGAACCAGGGCGTGGGCACGGCGACCACTGCCAACCTCAACCGCCAGCCAGGCACGTACGAGCTGTACAACTTGGCCACCGGCGCGGTGGTCGCGCGGATCGCCAACAACAATGGCGGTGCGGTCAACGGCACCAATTACCGTACCGGTGCGGCCTGTCCGCGCGGCACCGCGACCGCGCCGGCGCAGTGCGTGACCTATACCACGCTGCCCAATGCCAACTTCGATCTGGCGGGCGGCCTGGTCAACGGCATCACGGTGCCGGCCAATAACAGCGTTTCGAACCAGGACGTGGTGTACGTGACCAATACCAACTATGGCATCCGGGCGTCCAAGGACTGGATGGTCAACTTCATGGCCAATTACGCGGGGGACGATTTCCGCCTGCAGGCCGGGCTGTTCGCAGTGCAGGCTGACCAGAAGGTGGACACGTATTTTAACGGGCGCGGCTTGTCGGCGTTCGAGAACGGCAATATCAGCAACCTGGGCGCGCGCTTCGTCACGGCCAATGGCACGTATCAGCTGACCGACGAAGGCGGGTGGGGGCGCGAAGGCGGCGGCTATGCCGATGGCGGCTTCACCGGCTATAGCTATCGCAGCCGCCAGCGCGACCTGCAGCCGCTGCTGGGCGCGTCGTGGGCGCCGGGCCGCTGGGACTTCAATGGCAGCTACAAGGGTAACTACACCCGGGCCAAGACCTACACGGTACCGTTCGTGACCACGCCGGACGCAACCGGCGTCAACGGCCGTACCTATGGCGGCCTCGATGGCAACGCGCTCACCTGGTACGACAACGTCCATTACGTGCGCGGCACGCCGGTGGAAGCAAAGAAAAGCGTGTACCTGAAAAATTACAGCGTCTCCGCCGGATACAACATTACCGAGCGCGACAAGGTGTACTACCGCCGCAGCAAAGCCGGCAACAATATTTCCGGCATCGTGTCGCGTTACGCCACCCAGTTTAATGCTGACAACAAGCCGCTGTTCCCGCAGGCCGACCTGGTGCAGGATGAGTTGGCCTACGTGTTCGGCAATGCCAAGTTGAGCGGGCAGCTGACCGCGTTCCGCACGCGGCTCGAGCTGTGGCAGCAGGTCACGCCGCTCAACGTCGACGGCACCACTTACGTGGTGGAATTCCAGGACCGCTATCAGACCAAGGGCCTGGAGGGCTGGCTCAAGTACAAGGTGACGCCGCAATTGAACTGGATGGGATCGGGCCTGTTCTCGTCGGCCAAGGCGGTTGCCGTGGGCAATTTCCAGGCTGGCGAGGTGGGCGCGGCAGACGATAAGCTCACCACCGTGGCAGGCATCATGTCGCGCACGCCGCGCTGGGTGATTTCCAACACGGTGTCGTACGACCTGGGCGATTTCCGCTTCAACCTGCGCCATCGCTTCATGGCCAAGCGCAAGCTCAACAACACGCCGACCGACCACAATTACTTGCCACCGCAGCGCAATACCGATTTTTCGATCCAGTACGCCGGCATCAAGCACATGCGCATCTCGCTCGACATCCGCAACCTGCTCAACGACAAGTACATCAGCGGATACGACACCATGCTGCCCACCACCACCGGTGTGACCAAGAGCGACATCATGACGCAACTGCCGGACTCGGCAGGATGGGTGGTGCTGAATTCGCCGCGCTCGTTCTGGCTGACCGCACGTTACGACTTTTAATGACAGCAGGCTGCGACATCGACGGTAGCGCGCCTGCCTTCGCCCGGGAGGGCGGATGAGACGGCGCGACTTTTTCCACTCCATGGCGGCTGGCGGACTGGCACAGGCCGGGCTGGCGGCGTGCCCGCCGGCGCCGGCGGGCACGCCGGGGGAGGGGCCGGCGGCCGATTTTTCCTGGCTCGACGCGCGCCTTGCTGACCGCGTGACCAGCGGCTATTTTGACGGCATGACGCTGCTGGTCGGGCGCGGCGAACAGATTCTGCACCGTGCGGACTTCGGCAACGGTGCGCCTGGCCGCGTGCTGCATGTCGCCTCCACCGGGAAATGGGTCGCTGCCGCCACCATTGCCGCCGTGGTCGATGAAGGCGGGCTGGCGTGGACCGATACCGCGCAGTCGATCTTGCCGGAATTGCGCGGCGACAAGGGACGCGCCACCTTGCGCCAGCTGTTGTCGCACACGGCGGGGTATCCCGACTACCAGCCAGCAGGGCGGCAACGGGACCATTACGCTACGCTCGAGCAGTCGGTGGCACTGCTGCGGGACTTGCCGGCCGCATCCGCGCCCGGCGTCGAATTCCGCTACGGCGGCCTGGCCATGCAAGTGGCCGGGCGAATGGCGGAGGTTGCCACCGGGCTGGCGTTCAACGAGATTTTCCTCAGCCGCATCGCGGCGCCGCTGGGCATGACAGCCAGCGGCTTTTCGCCTGTTTCAGCCGAGCCGGGCTTCAGTCCCATGCTGGGCGGCGGGATGTTCACGTCCGCCGACGACTACGCGCGCTTTCTGATGATGTATTCCCGGGCGGGGTGGTATCGGGGCCGGCGGGTGCTCAGCGCTGCCGGCGTGGCCGAACTGCGCGCTGACCAGGTAGGCAATGCACGGGTTGAGTCCGGCGAATTTGTCGAAGCTGCGCGCCAGGATCTGCGGCGCGATGTGTATGGACTCGGCGTCTGGCGCGAGGAATGTGACACGCAGGGTACGGCGACATTGATCTCCTCGCCGGGCTGGGCAGGCGCCTACGCCTGGTACGACAGGCTGGCGGACCTGTGGGGCGTAGTCATCGCCAAGGCCAATGTTGACTGCGCGACAAGAGAGGGGTACAACAGCTTTCTGGGATCGGCCACCTATGCGCCGATGGCACGCGCCGCAGTGCTGGAGGCGTCGGGCAGCAACGTAAAGCGTGGCGTGGTGGCAGTGGGCGGCGGTCGGCTGTACCACGAGGAAAGTGGCGACGGAACGCCGGTCGTGCTGGTCCATGACTACTCCCTTAACCGGCGCCAATGGGATCCGCAGGTCGAACTGCTGCAACAACGCTACTGGGTGATATGTGTCGATCTGCGCGGCTGCGGACGCTCCGGTCCACCCGCCGGGCGCCAGCGTGCGCGACATGCCGAAGACCTGGTGCAGGTTCTCGATGCACTCGGTATTACCAAGGCACACCTCGTCGGGTCATCGCTGGGCTGCATCGTGGTTGCCGAGGTTCTCGCCCTGTATCCGCAGCGGGTATTGAGCGCAGTGATGGCAGGGAGCTGTCCACCCGACGGGTCGAGTTCTGACTGGCGATGGTCCCCCGATGCGTTGCCTGCGCGACGCGCCGGTAATGCCGACACGGAAGCGCTGGACAGCTTTCATGTCAGGCAACGTCGGCTGGAGCAAATGCTCCACGGTTCCGGAAGTGGCCGCGAGCGGCTGCGCCAGCCCTTGTGGCGCATGATCAGCGAATGGCAGCTGTACCAACCGTTGCGAGACGACCGCTGGTTTCAGCGCGATGCTGAACTGCGAAAAAAAATCGCCTCGCTGGCGCACAACTCGAGGGTGCTGATCATACGCGGAGACCGGGAAAGTGCCAGCTGCCAGTGGAAGGATCTGTTCTCGACAGCAAAGTGCCATGTGTTTGCCGATTGTGGTCATTGGCCGAACATGGAGCGGCCGGACATGTTCATGGCCGTGCTGGAGGACTGGTTGTCAGATACCTGAAGCAATGTCGATCTACGTCGATGACGATAAGGCTTCAAATTCTTTATGGTGAACAGTCAACGAGCTACAATGGAATGAGTTGTGCATCTCAATCAGAGCCCTTTTTGGTGAATGGTATTTTTGATGGTATACGCGGGCGAAGTTTGAAATAAGTCCTGATCTTTCAACGGTTTAGCACCACAGCCCATAATCGAGTGGGAGTGAAATCAGGTCCTTCTGGGACTATCGCAGGCTATCGAAAAACTGTCGTAACGTATTGATTTTAAAGAAGATGCGTCACGACGGCTATCGGTGGCTATCGCCGGCCAGCAGAACAGGTTGTCGGTAGAACTGGCGGTAAGAACCGGAGGTCGGATTAAGACCTTCCCGTTTACTATCCAGACCAAACCGGTCTTTGACGGTAAATGTCTTCTCGGGAAAGCTTGTTTTATGCGGCTTTCCCGGCATCAGCAGGTCTCCTGACCCCTGACGGTAAAACGCCGTCACGAACAGGAGAAAAACCTCGATGCTTACCGACACCGCACTGCGCAACCTCAAGCCTAAGTCCAAGACTTATAAGGCTTCTGACCGAGATGGCATGTACGTAACGGTATCGACTACCGGTACCGTCACCTTCCGCTACGATTACCGTCTCAATGAGCGCCGAGAGACGCTGACCATCGGCCGCTACGGGCCGGCCGGCATTTCGCTGGCACTCGCCCGCGAAAAGCTGATCGACGCCAAGAAGGCCGTTACCCAGGGCAAGTCTCCTGCGCTGGAGAAACAGCGCGAGAAGCGCCGGCTGACCGCCGCCAAGACCTTCGGCGAAATGACCGGGAAGTGGCTGGCGGGTGCCCGCATGGCTGACAGCACTAAGGCCATGCGGAAGAGCATCGTCGATCGGGACATCCTGCCGGCGTTCGAGAACCGCCAGCTCAACGAAATCACCGCCGATGATCTGCGCACCTTATGCAACAAGGTGAAGGCGCGCGGTGCGCCTGCCACAGCGGTACATGTCCTCGACATCGTGAAGCAGGTCTATGCCTTCGCCATCCTGCACGGCGAGAAGCTGGACAACCCAGCCGCGGACGTGGGCGCGGCATCGATCGCGACCTTCGTGCCAAAGGATCGCGCGCTGTCGCCGCTGGAGATCCGGCTTATGGCGCGGCAGATGGAATCGGTGGCGACATATCCGACCATTCGCTTGGCACTGCGCATGATCTTGCTGACGCTGGTGCGCAAGAGCGAGCTGATACAGGCCACTTGGGATGAGGTCGACTTCGAAAGCGCAACCTGGACCATCCCGAAGCACCGGATGAAGGGACGCAATCCGCATGTCGTCTACCTGTCGCGCCAGGCGCTCGATATCTTCGTGGCATTGCACACCTGCGCGGCAGGCTCCAAGTTCGTGCTGCCGTCGCGCTACGACTCCGACCGCTGCATGCCGAACGCGACATTGAACCGGGTCACGCAGATCGTGGCCGAGCGGGCCAAGGCCGCCGGCCTGCCGCTGGAGCCGTTCACCGTCCATGACCTACGCCGTACTGGCTCGACGCTGTTGAACGAAATCGGCTTCAACCGGGACTGGATCGAGAAGTGCCTGGCACACGAAGACGGACGTTCCTCGCGCTCGATCTACAACAAGGCAGAGTACGCCGAGCAGCGGCGCCACATGCTGCAGGAGTGGGCCAACATGGTTGATGCATGGATCGACGGGCAGACCTACGTCCCGAAGCTGATGCCAGAGAACGTCGTCGTGCCGACGTTGAGCGCAACAGCCTGATATGGCGACTTGGTTGTCACTGGACAACCAAGTCAATCATCCCCATACTGGAGACACTGATGGCTCGTTCCGCCCATCCGAAGAAAGAGGTTGAGGAAGCTCTCAGGCACGCCGAAGGGCAGGGCTGGCGCGTCGAAGTCGGCGGCAGCCACGCCTGGGGGCGGATTTATTGTCCGTACGACGATGAGGAATGCCGCTGCGGCGAGTTCTGCATCACGTCGGTATGGAGCACGCCGAAGAACCCCGGCAACCACGCACGCGCCTTGCGGCGCGTCGTGAACAACTGCACTACGCACCGCAAGCAACAGGATGCGGCCGACCATGTCGAGGAGTAGCACGATGGAATACATCTTCACTTTGAAATACCAGCTTGCCGATGATGATCACGGTTCGGATGTGCTAGTCGAACGCTTGGGCGAAGCTGGCTGCGACGATGCTTTGGTAGGCATTGGGCAACCAGGGCGGCTGGCGCTGGAGTTCACCCGCGAGGCGACGGATGCGGACGAGGCTGTGCGTAGCGCGCTGGCAGATGTGCGCCGCGCCGTGCCGTCGGCACAGCTGATCGAAGTGGCACCAGATCTGGTAGGGCTGACCGACGTGGCAGATATCGTAGGGGTGTCGCGGCAGAACATGCGCAAGCTGATGTTGGCTCACCCGGGTAGCTTTCCTGCGCCAGTGCATGAAGGGAGTGCGTCGATCTGGCACTTGGCGGACGTGCTGACCTGGTTGCAGGCTAAGGGCAGCTATGCATTGGCCAAAGACGTTTTTGACGTGGCGCGGGTGGCTTTGCAGGTCAATGTGGCTAAAGAGGGGCGGCGCTTGCCACGTTCTGCGTCCAAGGCGCTGGAAGCCTTGGTTGGATGACGCAGGTACGACAAGGCCATCATGAATGACGACGATACTGGCACAACGCCGATAAAAATCGACAAAGTTCGAGCATCAAAGGCAGGCCATGCCTTTCATGAAGCTTGGGCAGCGCGCACCGCCCTTGAACTCCTGCCGCCGTTGACCAACCTTACAGCGATAACGCTTGAGGGTTTCGACGAACAGGACGAGCAGAGTTTGGGAATCGGCGCGGTCGAGATTGCTGATCTTGTTCGGTATTACGGTGCCACGGATGTTGCAAGGGCGCATCGAGTCGTGGTCGTCCAGTTCAAGTACTCGATCGCGAGCGCCTCGAAGGCAGTTCGAGCTGCTGACCTGGCTTCAACTCTTGGCAAGTTTGCTGCAACCGATGCCGAGCTGCGGGCGACCCATGGCGATGATCATGTTCTTGCCGTAGTCCGCTATGAATTCGCGACAAACAGGCCCATCCACGAGAACTTGGGGAAAGCGATTTCTGCGTCCATCGCCGGCACGCAAGAATCCGGTGATATTGCTAGCCAAACAGGCCAGATCGCAGAAGCCCTGAAAGACTATCCTCATCCATTTGCTGACCTGCTGCGACGATTGGAATTGGTCGGCAGCAAGGGAAGCTTGATCGAGGCTGAGCGCGCGATTTCAACAACTCTTGCCGCATGGAGCGAACCAGGGGACCCGGATGCGGAGAAACGCCTGCTTAAGTTGCGGAACCTTATCAGGATCAAGGCCGGCCCCGGTAGCGAGACGGACAAACGAGTTGATCGGGTAGCGGTTCTGGCTGAGTTGGAAGTGGAGCACGAGGATCGGCTGTATCCCACGCCTGACGCGTTTCCCGAGGTTGGGATCGTCATTCAGCGCGACGTTCTTGGCGACATTGCAATCCTCGCCCGTGAAACTGGTCTTCCTCTTGTTGTCCATGCTGCGGGCGGGATGGGGAAGACGGTCTTGATGCAAGGGCTCGCCGACCGATTGCAAGTCGATGGTCCCGTGGTGCTCTTCGATGGTTTCGGCGCTGGTCGCTGGCGGGATCCCGCCGACGGCCGACATCTCCCGGAAAGAACGCTTGTCCACCTTGCCAACCTTATGGCCGGGCAAGGTCTGTGCGACATTCTGTTGCCGGTAGCTGATGTAACGGGCTTGCTGAGGGCGTTCCGCCGACGGCTCGCCCAGTCGGTGGAGACAGCTAGGCAAACTCGCAGCGATGCATGTGTTTCGCTGGTGCTCGACGCGATCGACCACGCCGGGCTTGCCGCGCGGGATACCGCGACATTATCGTTCGCGCACCTTCTCATGCGTAGCATCAGCGTAGATCCGATCGATGGCGTTCGCATCGTCGCATCGTGCCGAACTGAACGGCTCGCGCTGGCAACCGGTGATGCTTCGCACCGTCCTTTCACCGTTCCACTGTTCACTGATTTGGAAGTGCGCTCCCTCGTTGAGCGGCGCGTGCCGAATGCTTCGGCTGACGAGATCGCCGCTCTGCAGACACGGTCAGGTCGTAACCCACGCTGTCTGGACAACCTGATTACGACTGGGCGGCCGTTTGATCCCGTGTCTTTCCCTGACACCCCAGGAGAGCCACAAGATTTGCTCAACGTGCTGCTTCGCAAGCGCCTTACCGAAGCGCGCGAAACTGCACGCGCTCGCGGTGCAAGCGATGCAGACATTGATCTCCTGCTCACAGGCATCGCCTTGCTGGCTCCCCCGGTTCCCATTGAAGAACTGGCTGCGGCACACGGCTTGATCGCGGAGCAGGTTGAGAGTTTCGCGGCCGACCTCGCCCCTTTGCTTGAGCGAACGCCCCACGGCCTGATGTTCCGAGATGAACCGACCGAGACCCTGATCCGATTGAGCTACGGCGCGAGCCAAGTAGACCGAGACCGCGTAATCGCCGCACTCCAAGAACGCCAGCTCACTTCAAACTATGCCGCCCGGGCACTGCCCGCGTTGCTCACCTCCCTGCGCGATGTCGATCAGCTCATTCAACTGGCCTATGATCTGCGTGTGCCCCGAGGCGCTACACAGGTAAGCACACGCGACATCCGTCTATCGCGGATCACCGCCGCGATAGCTTTGGTGGGAGAGCTGAGCCGGCGCGACGACCTTCTGCGCCTGCTGTTGGAAGCGTCGCTCGTGGCCGCAGGACATGAGCGATCCGACCGCTTTCTCTACGAGCATCCCGATCTCACCGCAGTGGGGGGTGACCCTGAAGCCTTGCGGCGGCTTTCCGCGACCAATGTTGGTTGGCCTGGGGGGAAACACGCTGCACTTGCGCTTGCGAACGCCTTCACAGGCGATCAAGACGAGGCCCGTCGCCACGCTCGGCGATCAATCGATTGGCACAATTGGGCCGCACATACGAAACGCAGTGCGCGCTTTAGCGAATCGAGTACCTCAAGGCAGTGGGACGATATTGGCTTCACCTATGTCGAGATGCTGGCGGGTAACGACGTGCGCGTTGCGGAATTCTTCGCCCATAAAGACGACGGTGTTGCCTTCGCCAAGTTTCGAGACTTGTTCGATCTTCTGGATCGACACCAGCATTCGGCAAATCCGCCCAAGACGCGCATCGCAACGCGGCTGTTGCGTTGTCGACTGCCTTCTCGCGCACTCTACGCCGCCGCGCTCCCCTTCATGGGGCTTGACCCATGCCACGCCAGAACACTTGTTGCGGCACTTGCTGCCGCTGCTCACACGAATGGCAAAAGCGAAGGCTTGGCGATCGCCAGCGTGCTGGCATCGGCGCTGGCGATAGAGCTCGGCATGGAGAGAGAAGCAGCAAGTATCCTCGCTGGAACTACACTTGCTTCACCAAGCGTCTACGACTATTCCAGTCAGCATCCGAGCGGTCTTGCGGTCCACGTGACCGTACTGGCCGCCGGCGTGCGAGCCGCCTTGGGTCGGAAGCGCGTTGCCTTGATTGACATGGCACCGGTGGAATTCATCGGATTGGTGCCTGCAAGTGCGCGGTCGCGGGGCGCAGCGACTTTTAGCAGGGTGCTTAACCAGAAGCTGGCGGCTCCGAAGTTCGATGGAACTCGGCGCCGCCCGAAGAGGCGGGGTGGTCTCGACGAGGAAAAACGATCGGACTACTCGCGTGCGCTTGGCGACCGGATTCTGCCGATGCTGAACTATGCACAGGATGTCGCCGACATCATTCGTCCGCCGAGTGGAAAGACACGGGACGAGATGGTTGCTGCAGCCTTCGACCGACTTATCCGTGATGTCGAGCAGTCGTCCAACTATCCGTATCGGGATGGGAAGGCGTATCTCGCGCGAAACGGTTTCCGTGTAATTTTCGATCTTGCCGATGCGTTAGGTGCGCTCAATGCCTCGCTTGGGAAACGCATTGCCGACTGGGTCACTAGTGCGCCAGGCCTATTCACGCCGGAGCTGATCAATTCGGTTGCCCGACTGTCGCGCATCCCCCAGTGCCATAATGCTGCGCTCCTACTTGCTGGCCATATCGAGCGTAAGATCCAACTCGATACCGATGTCGGATCCAGAATATCATCCTACGGTGATCTCGCTCGCGCAGTCTGGCGAGTAAGCACTGAAGAGGCTGCGGCCTATTTTCGCCGTGCGCTCGATCTTGCCGAGGCAATTGGATCGGATGATTTCGATCGTACCAACCACTTGTTGGAGCTTACCGGCCACTATTCGGGTCCCGAACTGCAGCCAGCGACGGCGCACACATTGGCGCGTATCCTTGAACTGAATCAGAACGAGGATGGCAAATTCCCGTGGAATGAGTACGCGAAAACGATGGTGCCGATTGCTGGTCGGACGACGCTGGCTACGTTGTCACGGCTGGACGATCGTGACGCCGCTCGGCTCGGACTGTCACTCGGACCAGCGCTAACCGTCCTCGTTCGTGACTCGAAGCTTTCAGTTGAAACCGCCGTCGCTCTATTTGGTTTGGCTGCTCCAGTCGAAACGTGGACGTGGCACATCTCAAGCTTCGCGTCAGAAGTCATTTGTCGTCTACCTCAAGAGCGAAGGGAATGGTTCTACGATCTACTTCTGGTCGAGATCGATCGCGAGGATCAACTGTCTCCCGCACGAGAGACGATCGAACGGCTACATGACCTCGCTGAGAGTAGTCTTCCTGCTGCCTCTCATGCTCGCACACGAATCAAGGGACTGCTTACTCGCCTTGGCCCCCAATCTGAATCACAAACGCTCATGCCCCCATCGGTCGCAGAAGAGCCAACACCAGTCTTCCCGGTGGACCTCACGGACGCTGATGACATTGATCGTCAGATCCTTAATGAGGAGATTGACCAGTCAGGGCGGCGTTGGCCAGTTAGAACACTAATCGATTTGGCTAAGCAAGCGAACTCTCCCACTGAGCGCCTTGGGTTCGTCCGCGCGGTCGTTGAAACAACGGCCGCCACGCTTGTTGACAAAATCCACGCATTGGACGACTACCTAGAGGAGTGGGGGAGGTCGTCGGCGGCTATGCGTGATGCTTTGCCTGACTTGGGGCTGCGCCTGGCCACCAAGCATGCCGCCGAACTTGCCAGTTCAAGCAACGACGCGTGGGGCGGCTGGCGGGGGCTAGAGCAGAGTTTCCATACAAAACGCGCTGCCCTTGTCGAGCATGTAGTTGCAGCGCTCCGGAGTACCGCAGACAGTCTTGGTGGTAATGCTTGGCTCGCGCTCGCCGCAAGACTGGCACCCGACGTCAGCGCCAGTGCTATCGCTGAAGGCCTCGAACGGTTTCTGGCGAACACAGATGAAAAGCTACCGTCCGAAGTTGGTGACGGACCGTGGAACGTGCGTTTTACAGTTCCGCCCGACGAGGCAACATTTGTAGCGGGATTCGTGTGGGCGAGGCTCGGCCATCCCGTCGCAGCAATGCGGTGGCGTGCCGCCCATGCTGTTCGGCGCTTGATGACGGCTGGACGATCGGATGTGATTGATCGGCTGATTGACCGCTTTGGGGCAGCTTCGAATTTGCCTTTCGGCGATGCGAAGCTGCCTTTCTACGTAATGCATGCGCAGATCTGGCTGTTGATGGCGCTCGCCCGCGTAGCGAAAGACGCCGCTACCGTATTTATCCCCCATCGTGCGTTCTTTGAACGGATCGCCTGTTCTACTGAGTTCCCGCACGTTGTCATGCGCGCGTTCGCGATAGACATACTTCACGTGCTTGCGCCTGCACTCAGACCGGAAGAGCGCGAAGCTATGCTTGCTAAGCTTGGCTCCGCAAACCGGTCGCCCTTCCCATCGGCGCCTCAAACCGACTATCGCGAGTTCCGGTATGCAGCCAGGCCAGACTCCTCGCCGCGACCAGAAGATGGCTTTCGCCTCGACTACGACTTCAACAAATATCAGGTCGAGCGTTTGTGCCACGTCTTCGCTTGTCCAGGCTGGGAGGTGGAAGACCGCATCAGTGCCTGGGTGCGGCGTTGGGACGCAACCGTGCCAGGAATGCACGATTGTCCACGTAGCAGAAGCAATGACGAATCCTGGTCTTCGGGGTATGTTCCAGACCGAGATCGGTACGGGGGATATCTCGGATGGCATGCACTCATGCTTGTTGCCGGCGAGTTGCTGGCGACACGGGCAATTGTCGGCGAGGACTGGAGCGGCGATGCTTGGGCCGCGTTTCTGAGGGAATACACGCTGTCAAGAAACGATGGCCTCTGGCTTGCCGATATCACCGATCCGTTTCCGCTCGACCTTACCAAGGAGGCGGACATGCCAATGCCGGAGAGTGGCGAGAGAAGCACCGTCCGCGAGGACAGCAATCTGCTAACACCGTTGCTCGGTTTGCAGGACGGCAAGGTGGCAGCCGACTGGCTTCAGATTGCGGGACGTTGGTCGATCGGGCGAGACACAACTGTCACTCTTCAAAGCGTACTGGCGAATGCGAGTGATGCGCGAGCGGTGGTCATGACGGTGCTGTCATCTGAAGCATTCTTCAGATGGTTGCCTGACGACGAAGATGAGATTGCCCGTCACTTCGGCGGCGACGGCCACACGGTTCAGCCATGGGTGGAGAAGCCGCCGAACACCGAGCGCCAACTTGATCGGCATGATCCTTATGGTGCCGCCACGGCACTCGACAGGCCTTTCCCGTCACAGTGGACGAGAGACCTGTTGGGTACCAGTGCGGACGATCAGGTGAGCCGCCGCTGGTCAATTGACGGGAGAACAGCCTATCGTGCCGAAGCCTGGGGCGCCGAGGGTGGACGGGGTGACTATGCTTGGAGCGAGACTGGATACCGCTTGTTCATCAGTCGTAGCGAATTGCTTTCCCTGCTCAAGGTATCCAAGCGTAGCCTTGTCATCGTACTCACGCTCCAGAAATACCATAGAGGTAAGTCGAGCGGGCGTGCCGGAGATACCAGCGGCTTTACTCATCGTTCGCTGGTGGTCGTCATCGATGAGCAAGGCCAAATTTGGTCGCCGCGAGGCCTTTCTCGACAAGCCAAAGAAACTCTTGCAACGGTCGAGGCCGATCGGCGGCGCGATTTGTATCCGCGGTTTCGTGCGATCGCTGGCCTGCCCGATGAATGGCTATCTCGGCGCACCGATCCACCGTTTAGCGAGGAGCAGTATCGACTAGTCATCGAACGTCTATGGCCCGAATAACGGCACGGGCTCACTCCTCAATCGTGCTCGGCCGGACAGGGCGAGTTTTTCGTAGGCTTACATCCGGTTTTAAAATGCCGACGCGTGGGGATTGCTTGCGATCCGCGATCCACGCTTCCACTTCGGCCAAGTCCCACACGACGCAGCGCGGCGTCAGATTGAAGCACCGCGGAAACTCACCGCGGCGCTCCATTTCGTAGATCGTTGTTTCGGCCAGGGGGACGATCTGTCGCAGTTCTTGGCGGCGGATGGTCCGACGGAAGGGAAGGACGCTGCGCTTTGGAAGTTGTGGCAGCGCCTCGTACGCTTTCGTCCCGGGCACGGGGAGGGGTTGGTCGGTGTTAATGCTGGTCGTATTGGGTGCTGGCGGTAATTGCTTCATCTTGGGCTCCATCAGGACGCTACATGGAGGCATGATGAGGTTCAGTACCTATCGGGGCAACTTGCTGGAGCGTAGAACAGCGAAGCCTCCCGGCCGCCGAGCGCATGAATAACTTACAGTACTGCCAATATCTGGATATCCGTGACTCCTAATGAAGAAGACCGATAAAAAATTATTCGACAATGAAGCTGCAATGCAGGAATGGCTTAAGGGCGTACTACAGGATGACAATATGGCATTCGAAGCCTTAGTTAGCAATTCTCTCTACCTAGAAAATTTCAGGCCCAAGGGCTACGCGGAGGAGAAATTCGTCGAAAGCTATAACTTGGCATGGGGAGCGTTGACCTATGTGGAAATATTGACGGCGGACACGAACATATCGCTGAATAAGACGGAAGCCCTTCGGCCTGATTTCATCTTGTACGACCAAGAGAAGGAGTCAATAATCATCGTTGAGTTGAAGAATCGCGCTCAAGCCACTCGGGAAGCTGGTACCGAAATTGGCGCCTATGCAGCTGCGATTCGAAAATATATGCCGCTCCTTGCCGACAGCGATATAGTAAATGTCATAGTATCAAGCGCTTGGCCACCACTATTGAGGCATTTCATCTTCAACGAAATTGTGTGGCTGGGTCGTTCTGTCATTTGTATGGAGCCCTGTGTAGAGAACGGGAATGATCACCTCCGAATAAAAGATATTCGATGCTTTACCGATAGCGAACGGGCTGCCAAAATTCCGCTGGATGCTCTTGGTGGGCACGTGATAGGGCTGGAGCGTTCAAGCCAGCAGAGCGAATCCCTGTCTAGACATGTACGTCGAATGCGTCAGGCGGGGATGGCAATGGCGCGAAAAGGAACAGCCCTAAGGAGTCACGGCTTCGCCTTTTTATGGCAGACCGACAATGCACATGTCCCTTATTGTTTCACTCTTGTTAATGTGGCGCCACTGCTAGACCTCGGACATCTAGCAGCGCAAGATCCTCCGTTTTCGATGATTAATGCATTTGCTCAACGACTGCGTCACGTTGTTCGAGATAATGGTCCGGGAGGGCACACTCGATCCCTTTCATTGATTGATAAGCACGCACGCATATTCGTGGAAACGTGGTGCAGACCTGTCAGCGAAGCATATTGTGACTGGGAATCGCTTAAGCAGGACATCCTCGATCACAAGGTAAGAATGCTCGGCTTTTACCCTTGGGGAATATTTGCGGAGGTTTTTCATAGCAAGTTGGCACAGCGAATATCGAAAGGCAAAGATGCTACTCACGACCGCTGCGCAACTGGTTGGGAGGTTATCTCCGAGCTAGTTGCTAGTTCCTAATCACTTCCCCAAGTAGATAAGTGCCGGTGGGTTTGACCTCGTAATAGATTGATTTGACCCCGTAGTGCCGGACGCCGACTCACACTTGGTTTGCTTCATCGTCTTAGCGTTTGCTGGCCTGCCACTTATCGAACCAAAGACTCGCCGACCTCATCGAGATTCTCATCATGTAGGCGACGGCCAACGGGGTTGCCTTGGCGTCAAAGAGTTGGAAGGCACAGCTACCGCCTGCCTTGGTCAATGAGCCGTTCTCTCGGGTGTTGCGAGGGTGATAGGGCTGGGCAGTTGCCTTTACCGATCCGGGGATAGACTCAATGACACGGTTGGTTTCCGCGATCACCTTGTTGGTCTGTTCAATACCCTTGTTGACCCTTTTCTTCAGCCGTTCAATCTCGGTCAAGTAAGTTTTCTCAGCCGCCTCAAACTTCAGGCTGCTCATGCTCACTTGCATGACGAACCTGGCGGTCATTCCTTTCATGACTTTGAGTCGGAGCTTTTTCGCTCGCTTCGCTGCCGTGTAGTCATAGGCAGGGATGGGCTTGTATGTCTCCGGATCAATGTGAGTTAGGTCTGAATAGGCACCGACATCAACAGTGAGCTCGTGAATCTTGTGACCAATGAGGTTACGGTAGTCCACCAAGGCAAAGAGTTCGTCGCTTTCGGCCTGACTGATAGCCCCTTCGGAAACCAGCACGGCCCGCGCCAGATCCATCTTCTTGCCTTCCTTGGTCTTGGGCTTGCCATCAGTTAGTCTATTCAAACCATGTAGCTTGTCGGTGAAATGGATGGAACCTATGATGAAATGTCGCAAGTCCTCTAAGTAGAAGAGGATCATCACCATTTCAAAAGCGCGAATTTTGAGGATGTCAGCCTCCCAAGTAGTGGGAGCCATTCCCTTTGGTCGGTGCTGTTTCATCCTGATATTTTTCTATTTATGAGCGCTTCTGATTGGCGGTAATCACCGCAAGCATTTAGAACCAAATAATAAGCGAAGAGACCCTGGGCGTCTCCGCTTCGCGAACCGCGCTGCTCCAGGTTCGCTATCCGGTAATCCCCCCCAGCAAATGATCGTGTTTAAAAGCAGAATTTTTCAAACTCAGATTTTTTGGAAATTCTGCATGAAGACGTCCCGTCTTACCGATAGCCAGATCATTGCCATCCTCAAGCAAGCCGAGGGTGGATCACCTGTCCCTGAACTGTGCCGCGAGCATGGCATCAGCAACGCCACGTTCTACAAATGGCGCTCCAAGTTCGGCGTCATGGATGTTTCACTCATGGCCCGCATGAAAGAGCTGGAAGACGTAACCAATCAGGGATGGTCGAGCGCGGCCGGGTGAAGGCGACCGCGCTTTCTGCGAGGGAGAATGATGCTAAAGCGACGCGGTTCAACCTGGAAGGGCGTGGGCAAGCGCCTTCCCCGCCAAGCGCGCAGTAGCCACCAAGCGGTCGAGGCTTTGCCCGTGGCGGGCGCTGGCTGAAAGGCCGGCCATGGTGGTGCACACAAAGTCAGACACTTGGTCTGCCTCTTGCGGATAAGATTCTGCAATAGTGTTCCGAATGAACTCCTGAGCAGCATGATGGAAGGCGCGAGCTGCCTCGCGTGCTTCAGGATCGTTGCAGCGCGTTCCTTCCAGCACCATGCAACCCGTGGCCGTGGCGTCGCTGGCGTAGTAGCGCGCCGCTTCCACCAGCACCTCCGCAAGAGCGTCGGCCAACGGCCGGCCCGTACCCAGGATTTTCGCCAGCGGAATCGCACCGGTTGCAGCGTAACGGTCGAGAATTCGCGCGTAGAGTCCCGCCTTGCTGCCAAACGCAGCATAAAAACTGGGCGGGTTGACCCCCAACGCTTTCGTGAGGTCCGACAAGCTGACAGCGTCGTAGCCCTTCTCGTGGAACAGGCGTTGAGCAATCGCCACCGCTTCATCAGGGTCGAATTTGCGCGGCCGGCCGCGTGGCAAAACGATATTTGTAGTCATCGCTAAAAAAATCCTTGACAGCTTCGATAGCGATTATTGTATCATCCACTACATTAATCACAAAGGAGAGGTTATGACGGATTTTACGAACAAGTCAGTCCTGGTACTTGGCGGTAGCCGGGGCATTGGTGCTGCCATCGTCCGGCGCTTCGCTACCGATGGGGCAAAGGTGACGTTCACGTATTCGGGTTCCCCGGAAGCCGCTCAATTCATCGCCACAGAAACCGGGAGCACGGCAGTGTTGACCGACAGTGCAGACCGGGATGCGGTGATTGCACGCGTACGAGAGAGTGGGCCTTTGGACGTGCTGGTAGTCAATTCTGGCATTGCCATTTTTGGCGACGCGCTGGAGCAGGATCCGGACGCGGTCGACCGCCTGTTTCGTATCAATGTCCACGCACCGTACCATGCTGCGGTGGAAGCTGCCCGGCGCATGCCGGAGGGCGGTCGCATTATCGTGATCGGATCGGTCAATGGCGACCGCATGCCCTTGCCTGGAATGGCGTCGTACGCTGTCAGCAAATCAGCCTTGCAAGGTCTCGCGCGCGGTCTGGCACGTGATTTCGGCCCGCGTGGCATCACCATCAACATAGTGCAGCCGGGTCCGATCGACACGGACGCCAACCCCGCCGACGGCCCGATGAAAGATCTGATGCACAGTTTCATGGCAATCAAGCGTCACGGCCGTCCGGAGGAAGTGGCAGCAATGGTGGCTTGGCTGGCAGGTCCAGAAGCCGGGTTTGTGACCGGGGCGATGCATACAATCGATGGTGCATTCGGTGCCTGAGCCGCTCTCCGGTCGTGCATGCACGCCGGTCGGGCCCTGCTGAGAAGCAGTAGGGTGCGGCCGGCCCGGCGTATGCTTTTTTCTTGCACCCCGTGCTTCTCTACGGATCAGGGTATGTTCGCAACCTGAAAATCGGGAAGTGCCGGCCACTCCGTCCCGCCCAATCGGAAACGTGGTGTTTTTTTACCGATGCATCCGGCGCCGCTGCACCCGGACGTGTATGCCGGCCTGGCCGCACAGCCTGCGCTAGGGTTTGCCACCCGCGGCGTCGCTCCCGGACCGCCGCGGTCAGGACAGATTCCGTTGATCGAAGTCGAGACGCGCAGACTCGACCATCGGCAGCTTGTCCAGTGTCCACGCATGGAGCTGGCGCAACGGTTCCTGCAGCGAGCGCCCCAGCGCCGTGATCTCGTAGCGGACTGCCAGCGGTGACGCGATGACGTGGCGCGACACCAGGCCATTGCGCTCTAGGCGGCGCAGACACTGGGTCAGCGCTTTCTGGGTCACGCCTTCCAGCCGGCGCATGATCGCGTTGAAGCGGTGCGGGCCGTCGTCCAGCACGGCGAGCACCATCATCGACCATTTGTCGGCGATCTGGTCGAACAAGGCCCTGCTCGGACAATCCGAAGAAAAACAGTCGGGGGTAATCGATGCGATGGTCGGATCTTGCATGGTTAATCCTTGTACGAAAAAGCTCCTGCTGAAGCCCGGTATAGCGAGTATACCAAGTGCACTTGCCGGCGACGACAACGGAAACTGCACCTGCTAGTTTCCTCAAGGATACCTACGCGCCTCCAAGTACCTAATTGACGCCAGATTTATAATGTATACCATAGGCGCACACAATTTATGGAGCCTGCCCGATGTCTATCCCTTCCACCAACAGCCTGTTTCGTCCATTCGACCTCATACCGGGCATTACCTTGCGCAATCGGGTCACGATGTCGCCGATGACCACGTGGTCCGGCTCCGACGAGTTCCAGATCACCCCGGAAGAGGAAGCCTACTATCGGCTGCGCGTAAAAGGCGTGGGACTGGTGGTCACCGGCTGCGCCCAGGTGACCGCCAACGGTATCGGCTTCACGCACGAGTTTTCCGCTGCCCACGACAGCTTTGTGCCGAGCCTGAAACGCCTTGCCGATGCGGCGAAAAGTGGCGGCGCACCGGCCGTGCTGCAGCTTTTCCACGCGGGCAATAAAGCACTGCCGCATCTCATTCCCGGTGGCGATGTGGTCAGTTCCAGTGCCGTGCTGACCGCGGCCACGCCGTTCCAGGCGCCGCTGACGCCGCGCGCGCTGACGGGCGACGAGATCATGGAATTGATCGCGGCGTTTGGGCATGCCGCGCGCCGTGGCATCGAGGCCGGTTTCGACGGCATCGAAATCCATGGCGCGCATGGCTTTTTGCTGCAAAACTTTTTGTCTCCGGCGACCAATGTGCGTACCGACGAATGGGGCGGCTCACTGGAAAACCGCATGCGGTTCCCGCTGGCGGTGGTTGCCGAGGTAAAGCGCGTGATTGCGCAGCACGCCAACCGGCCGTTTGCGTTGGGCGTGCGCCTGTCGCCCGAAGAGTCCGGCGACCACGGGTATCGCATCGACCAGACCCTGACCTTTGTCGACCGCCTGCTGGCGCTGGGCGTCGATTACCTTCACGCGTCGCTGGCCAACCTGCTGCACGATCGCCCGCTCGACGACGCCGATGGTGCACTGATCGTGAGCCGCATCGTCGAACGCGTGGCCCGGCGGGTGCCGGTGATTGCCGCCGGCAGCATCCTGACGGCTGCCGACGCCGCCCGCGCACTGGATACCGGCCTGTCGACGGTGGCCATCGGCCGCAGCTTGATCATCAACCCGGACTGGGTGAGCCGCGTGCAGCGCGGGGAGGAGGTCGGGCTCGAGATCGACCCTGCCCAGCTGCCAGCGCTCGAGATCCCGGCCAAGCTGTGGGGAATCATCGAGGGCTTCCAGGGCTGGATCCCGGTCAAACAGCCAGCAAGTGCGTAATCACTGCACCACCACCACCACCACGCGGGCCAGGTTGTCCACGTGCGCGTACGGATCTGCAGCATCGGCCGCGCGCTGCGGGTAGCGCACGGTTGTGCCGGTGGCTGGCGCTGGCGCCGGCCAGTGGCAGGGCTTCGAACCACGGCGATCAAGGCGGTGCGCCGTCCTTGCGCCATGGGCCACCCACGCTATGCCAGTGCAGTCAGGCGCGCAAAGCGCAGCCCGTACCACAGCACGAACGCGTAACACACTGCCGGCAGCACGAACGACAGCTGCACGCCCAGCCAGTCCGCCAGCAAACCCTGTAACGGTGGCACGACAGCGCCCCCCACGATCGCCATGCACAACAAGCCCGACCCTTTTCCAGTCAACGGTCCGAGCCGGTGCAGGGCCATGCTGAAAATCGTCGGGAACATGATGGCATTGCACAGACCGACGGCGAGAATAGACCACATGGCTACTGCACCATGCGTTACCATCGCTACCACGATCAACATGCAGGCGCCGGCGGCGCTCAATGCCAGTGCTTTGCCCGGACTGACACGCTGCATCACCGCAGACCCGACAAAGCGCCCGAGCATTGCCCCGCCCCAGAAGAAACTGACATAGTGCGCTGCCTCGCCCACGCTCATCGCAGCAACCGAATCACTGCCGAGGAAATTAATCAGGAAGCTGCCGATGGCCACCTCGCCGCCAACGTAGAGGAAGATTGCGATGATGCCCAGGTAAAGGTGCGGGGGAAGCACTCTGTTGCTTCCATCGGCAAGGCGCACGGCCGGCGCCTCTGCGGCGACTGCGGGCAAACGTACCAGGGCAAACACGCCCGCCAGCAGCAGCAGCGTAGCCGCCAGGCCGAGATAGGGCAGCTGTACGGCAGCCGCTTCGGCAGCCTTGTAGGTGGCGCGCACCGCAGCGGGCATCGCCATCTGCTCCTGCGCCGTCAGTACGACGGCAGGCAGGATCAGCATCCCGCCCAGCGCCGGGGCCACGGTTGTGCCCAACGAATTGAACGCCTGGGTGAGGGTGAGCCGGCTCGAGGCCGTACTGGCCGGGCCGAGTGTCGTGACGTACGGGTTGGCCGCGACCTGCAAGATGGTGATACCGCTGGCCAGGATGAAGAGTGCCGTCAGAAACACGCCATAACCGCTCTCGGCGGCGGGATAGAACAGCGCGCAACCACCGGCCGCAATTGCCAGACCGACGACGATGCCGCGCTGATACCCGATGCGCCGGATGAGGTAGCCGGCTGGCAGCGATACCAGAAAATAGGCGGCGAAAAAGCAGCTCTGTACCAGCATGGCCTGGACATAGGAGAGCTCGTACACCGCCTTCAGGTGCGGGATCAACACGTCGTTGAGGGACGTGAGCAATCCCCACATGAAGAACAGCATCGTGATGATCGACAGCGCGCCTGTGCTGGTGCGGCCGCCAGGGTCTGGCGCCGCATGGCCGCACGCGACCGGGGTAGAGGTAGGGGTAACCATAAGACGTTCAGCGATCTTCAGCGAACTTCGGGCGCGAGGCGGGCCGCAATAGCGCGGGCTTTGATGACGAGCACGGCACCAAACAAGACTTTCGTCAGGCCGATCAGGCCCGAAATATTGACCGAGGCCTGTCCCAGCCGCTCGCCTTGCCCGGACGCCACCAGCATGGCGGCAAGCGTGGCGAAATCACCGAGATCCTGCAAGCCCGTTACGGCAATGCACAGCAGCCCGGCCATGACCAGCGCGGCGGCGGTGATGCCGCGCTCGGTCAACGCCACGCCGCCAGCTTGCGGCTCGGGCACGAAGCGGCGCGCCAGCGGCTGCGCCAGGCGCCAGCAGGCCAGGCCGCCGGCCAGGTAGGCGGCAGCGACCAGGTAGGTAATGAAGGCGGTGCTGTTCGGCGTGGGATGGACCACGTAATTCAGGGCGGCCGCTTGCAGGCCCCTGAAACCCAACCACGCGCCAAACAACCTCAGCACGATACCGACTAACTGTTCAGCGTTCACGAATGTCTCCAATTATGAATAAGTTTGATGATGGGCAGAGCGACACCGCGCGCGGCGTCGCTCCTGCCTTAGAACTTGACGACGAAGCCGGCATAGGCGCCATACTGCTTGACGCCATTACAGTTCAAGGACGAATCGCAGGCGGTATCGTCATATGACAGTGCATGGCTGTTGGCACCGGTGTTTTGCACCATGAATTCGGAAATGGTGTTGTTGCCGATGTGGCCCGCAGTCATGTACACCGTCAGATACTTGTTCCAGGCGTGATTGACGCCGACCGCAAACAGGTTGGACTTCTTCCCGCTGTAGCTTTGCTTGAGCTGGTAGAACGAACCGAGCAGTTCAGTTTGCGCAGACAGCTGCTGATTGACGCCCAGCCACGCCATGCGTGCCTTCTCGTCGTAGTTGGCGCGGATGCCGTAGCCGGACTCCGGCGCCTTGACCTGCTGGTAACCGGCAAACAGCCGCATGGCGCCAATCCGGTAGGCGCCGCCCACCACCGTGTTCTTGACGTATTTCCACGCGTCGCGGCTGCCCAGGCCGTACGTGTCGCCGCCCGAATAGCGGCCGAACGCGTCGGCGCGCTGACCATAGATTGCGCGCAGTGTCAGGTCGCCGCCCTGATAGGCCAACGAGACGCCGTCGCTCGAGGAGCGCTTGAATTCGCCGGCGGCGCCACCGAACCCGTGCATGTAGCCAAGCGTGACGCCGTAGTACGACGGCGAGCGCAGCAGGATGGAGTTCTCCGCTGCACCATCGTTGGCGCCGTTGACCAAGGTGTTGATGCCGATCGACTGGAAGTGCATCGGGTCCACGTCGATGATGTCCTGGGCGATCCACAGGTGGGTGCCGACGGTGACCGTACCGTAGCGCTGGTGTTCGATACCGACGTTGGCGGCGCGGTTGAACAGGCGGTCGGCGGTGGTGACGGCGCCAGTGTCGGTGCCGAAGCCGCTTTCCAGGTTGACGACGGCCCGGGTCTCGCTATCGAGCGCGAACCGGCCGCTGGCGCCCCAGTACGACACGCCCCACTGGTTCGACGCAGCTTCCCAGCGGCTGCCCTGGATGCCGGCCCCGAGCTGGTTGTTGGTGAAGTCGATGCCCGCCGCCACGCGGCCATACAAGGTCAGGCTGGCGCCGCCCACCTTGATCTCGTCAAGGGCATACGCCTGGTTTGCGGCCAGGGCGAGCAGGGCGGTCAGGGACAGGGAGTGTTTGATGTTCATGGCAATTTACCTTTGGTTTGGGTATCCGGTCCGGAGACCGGCGTGAATGTCGGGGCGTGCGTACCCGGCCGCCGATTGGCGGCACGGGCTTTTTTGCTATTGCTTGGCAGCTGCCGGTTACAGGCTCAGGGACTGCGTCAGGGCATGCGGGGAGGCCATGTCGGACGAGTCGTTCACGCGGAACAGGTAACTGCCCGTGTTGAGCTTCCACGCATGGGTTTTCTCTGCATCCCAGGTGCTGATGTACTTGCGGGGGACAGTCACCGTTACCTTGCGCGTCTCGTTCGGCGCGAGTGGCACCCGGCTCCAGCCCACCAGCCGTTGCGGCGGCTGCTCGTTGCCAGGCACGCCGGCGGGCAGTCCGGCATAGACCTGGGCCGTTTCCACGCCGGCGCGCTGGCCGGTATTGGTCACCGAGAACGTGACGGCAATGTCGCCGCCCGCCGCCGACTGCACTGACAGATCCGAGTAGCGGTACGTGGTGTAGGACAAGCCATGGCCGAAGCGGAACAGCGGGGTAATTTTTTTGGCGTCATACCACTTGTAACCGAGCAGCAGTTTTTCGTCGTAATGTACCGAACGCATCCTGTCGAAGGTTCCCGGGCCGCCTTGCGCATCGACGGTCGGCTGCACCAGCGACGTCGCAAACATCGGGAAAATGTCAAGGCCCAGCAGCGACCCCATATTGCTCGGCATGACTTTCTGCGGCAAATCGCTTTCCGATGCCGGGAACGTCACCGGCAGCTTGCCGGTCGGGTTGGCGTCTCCGGAGAGAATGTTGGCCAGCGCCTTGTGGCCCTGCACGCCCGGGTACCAGGCCTGGAGCACGGCCTGTACGCTGGACAACCACGGCATCTTGACGGGGCCGCCGGTCTCCAGCACCACGACCGTGCGCCGCGCCTTGGCGGCCACGGACGCAATCAGTGCATCCTGGTCGTATTGGAAGACGCCGGTCGTATCGGTGGCAGGGCCCGGCAGCGAGAGGTCGGGATTGTCTTGCCCCTCGTTCTGCCATTGTCCGGCAAACACGATCGCCACGTCGGCTGCTGCCGCTGCGCTGGCCGCTTCCTGGGCATCGCGGCCGCTGGAAAAGGTCACGGTCGCGTTTGGATACTTCTCGCGGATCGCAGCCAGCGGCGCGGACGGCAGGAACATCGGGCAGGTCGCGTACAGCGCACCTAGCGGCTCGCGGCACTCGGTCACCGCGTTGTTAGTCAATGGAATGCTGCCACCCGAGCCGGTGCCGGCCAGTACGCCCACGTCGGCATAGTTGCCGATCACGGCAATACGTTTTACGCTGCCGGCCAGCACCGGTAGCACGGGAGCGCGGTCGCCGCTGGCCACGTCGTTTTTAAGCAGCACCATGGCGCTTTCCGCCACCCGCAACGCATCCTGGTTGCCCGACAGCGGGTCCTTGATGGTGAGCGACTTGGTGGGCGGGCTGTCCATGACGCCCACCGCCACCATGGTGCGCAGGCGGCGCAACACCATGTCGTCGAGCCGGCTCATCGGCACTGCCCCGGTGGCGACCGCATCCACCAGCCCTTTGAGGAAGTAGGCGGTGCCGAAGAACTTCTTGAGGTTGTCCGGCACCGCGGTGTCGTCCGCTGCCTGGCCCGGCTGCGACTCGTCGAGGCCGTTGTTGGCGGCGGCTATGGTGCTGGGCGTGGCGCCCCAGTCGGACTGCACGATGCCCTTGAAGCCCCATTCCTTTTTCAGCCAGTCGTTGAGCAATTGCGGGTGTTCGCAGGCGTAAATGCCGTTGACCAGGTTGTACGAGCACATGACGTTGCCAGGCTGGCTCTTGATTATGCCGATCTCAAAGCCCAGCAGCTCGGTCTCGCGCAGCGTCTGTTCGTCCACGATCGAGTTGGAGATGAAGCGATTGGTTTCATAGCCGTTCATCGCGTAGTGCTTGATGGTCGCGATGACCTTCTGGCTCTGGGTGCCGATGGTGCGTTGCGCAACCAGTTCACCGGCCAGGACCGGGTCTTCGCCCATGTATTCGAACAGGCGCCCGCCGCGCGGATCGCGCGCCAGGTTGATGCCTCCGCCCAGGCCGGTGGTAAAGCCCAGCTCGCGCAACTCGATGGCAATCCGTTTTCCGTACAGGTAGGACAAGTCATTGTCCCAGGTCGCGGCGAGGGCGACATTGGAAGGGAACGACGTGACCAGCGAGCGGGGCATGGACACGCTGATGGCCGAGTCGGCGATGTTGGTATCAGGAATGCCGAGTGCCGGGATGCCCGGGATGAAGCCCGCGCCCGCCTGGATGGCTTCGGCCGGCACCACGTAGAAGTCACGGTTGCCCACCTGGTTGGCCAGGTTAGGCATACCGTAGCCGTGCACCATCGCAAGCTTTTGAGGCAGTGTCATTTGCGCCAGCAATTCCTTGGCGCGGCGGTCTGCTGCCAATTCCGGGATGGAAATGCCGGTGTTGGCGACGGTTTCTGCCGACGTGGGCGATTGACTCGTGCCACCGCACGCGGTCAGCACGGCCGCGGTCAGTGCGGACAGGTAGATGCCGGATCGTCTCCGGAGATAGGGAAATGCCATGGTCAAACGACTCCTTTGCGGCCCGCGGGCCCGTGGTCTCTATTTTGGGAATGCGCCGCTCCTCGGTCGTGCGGCTTCCTATTCGTCGGAGCGCGCGAGCACTCCTGCAATAGTTGCAAAATTTTAAGTGGCAAACCGGTCAACAAAAGAGTCCGTTAGTCTCGTATAAGAGGCATTACGTCGCACCCACCGTGTGCATGCCAGGCGCAGCAGTACCAGCGCATTGCCGGCTCTGTTATCCTGATGCCGAAAAATCACGGGCACAGAAAAGAAAGCATGGGATGGGGAAGTATCCGATTTTCGCGGTAGGCGAGTATTACGATGTGCTCAGGAAGCTGTATGGCTGGTCGCACAAGCAGATCCAGGACCGCACCGGCCTGCGCGGCGAGATCCTGGAATCAAGATCCTTGCAGCGATATCCCAACGACCGCCACGTGTTGGCGATCATTGGTGTGCTCGATGGCCTGCATTATTTTCGCGATAAGCAAATGCGGTTGAGCGACGATGAGCAGCGCCTGCTGTGGGAGATGCAGGCCCCGCATTTGTCCATGAAATTGCTGATTGCCGAACTGCGCAGCGTTGCCACGCCTTCCGACTTCCTGCACTGCGCGGCGCGCCGGATCGGTCGCATATCGACCAATCACAAGTTGTGGGTCGAATCGACCAGGGAGGGGCTGCGCGTGTGCCATCGGTACGTGTATGCCGAGGAAAACTTCAGCGGGGCCCAGCGCACCTGGATGTTCCTGCTGAAATTCCTCCTCGAAGTGTTCGACATTGACCGCCAGGACTTGACAGTGACGTTCCCCGTGTTCGGCATTCGCGATGAGGGCGGCTTTCTGGCGCGCGCCGGATGCGATGTCGAGTACAGCGGCGCCATTTCCGCGATCGCGCTCAGCACGCGGGCGCTTGCCATGCCCAATCCCCGGTTTAACGAGATGGCAGCCAAAGCGGTCACCGAAGCGCTCGACGATGTGCTCGCCGAGATCGGGGACGACAGCATGGAAACGGCGGTCGAACGTTTGCTGGAGAACCATCTGACCGCTTTTCAACGCTCGCTCGATATCGAGGCGGTGGTGCAATTGCTGGGCATTAGCCGCTCGACGCTGCACCGGCGCCTGGCGGGGGAAGGATGTTCGTTCCGTGATCTGCGCATTCGTAGCCGGATGGCGCATGCCGCCAGTCTGTTGCGTGACTCGGACCGCGACATTGCCGAGATCGGTACTTCACTCGGCTATGCCGACACCAGCGCGTTTCGCCGAGCATTCCGCAGCCATACCGGCTGCAATCCGGTGGAGTACCGTACCCGCCACCGTTAAAGCGCTCGGCAAGTACCCGCGCCGCTCGAGGTCCTGCGGCGCCGGTCCTCTTCTGGCCAGCGCAGGACTACTCCACCACCACCCGCACGCGGGCCAGGTTGTCCACGTGCGCGAACGGATCCGCAGCATCGGCCGCGCGCTGCGCGCTCACGCGCAGTACCGGATAGTACGTGCCCGGCTGCGCGTAGCGCACGGTCGTGCTGGTGGTCCATGCGCTGGCCGCGCTGCGCGCCAGCGGCGCAGGGACAAAGGCGCCGTTGCCCGAAATGCTCCATTGCGCCTCCACCACGACGCCGGCGTCCGGCGGCATGGTAGCCGTGCCGTGCAGCGTTACAGCCTGACCGGCGCGCAGCCGGATCGTGGTGGTGCCGGCGTGCACAGTGTCCGCGCCGTCGGCCGCCAGCAGCACCGTCGGTTGCACGCCCTTGCGCGTGTCGGCATCCTCCGCAAGATACACCTGGCCATTTTCCACGCGCAGGCCGGTCGAGCCGGGCGGCGCGATGCCACGCTCGGCCCATGCGCTGACGTCGCGCACGGCCTGCTGGACGATGCCCACATAATTGACCAGCCGCGTCCATTGATTGTCCCGGGTGCCGGAGGCGATGACCGCGCCGTCCAGGTGGTCTGCATGGTCGTTGACCCACAGGCGGAAACTGTCATCGTATCCGGCGCCCAGCGCTTGCCGCACGCGCTGCGCATACCAGTCGCCGTGCCACGGATAGGCGTCCAGGTCGAGGGCATTGGAAATCGCGATGACCTTGCCATGGATCTTGCCCGTAAACGTGCCGCCGCCCGAGACGCCCGCGCTGATATTGCTGGCCACGTTGACGGGGCGCTGGGGATAGCGCGGCTGACCGTCGGCAGATACGAACTGGTCCCAGGCCGTGTAGCCATCGCCCCGGCGCACCTGGTGGCGGTGATACGTGCTCAGCGCAAGCGACCAGTCGTTGTCGATCCTGACGGCAGCACCGCTGCGCAGCGCGGCCACCACCGGCGCCGGATTGCCGGCGCCCAGCGTGAAGGCGCGCGCGTTGGTGGCGGAGCGGCTCGACCAGGCGCCGGCCACCTTGCCCACCGGCTTGCCGGCGCCATCGAGCACCGTCACGTCCAGCCCGAACGCATTAGCGGGCAGTGCCGCGTGGTTGACGATGAAGCCGCTGATCGTGCCGTTCGCATCACGTGCAATCGCGCCGATCACACCCGGCTCGCGCACGCGCGCGCGGCGCACGATGTCGCCGAGCGCGGACGCTTCGGTGCCGAGATAGCCGGGCAGGGACCAGAAGTCGGCGGCGTACGACGGGTCCATGCTTTTGACAGTGTCGCGAAAGCCCATCAGTCCTTCCGCATCGTGCAGGCCCAGCAGGTAGGAATAGTCGTCCCAGCCGCGCACCGGCACGCCCATGGCGGATACTTCCCTGAACACGTCGCGCTCGACGGCGTCAAGCACGGACTCGGGCGCGCCACTGCCGCCGGGACGCATGGTGTCCGCAATCCGGGTGGCCTTGTCAGCGAGAACCACGCGCGCCAATGCGCGCACGAAGAAGTTGTTCGGAATCGATGTCGGTCCGCCAATCACGTATGGCACGGCGCCATCCCATACGCCCTGCGTGTTTTCAATCGCGCCGATCGTCACGTACGAGCCGCCGCTGCCGCCGTACACATAGCCATAAATGTGGCCGGGAGCATTATCTCCCTTCCCGTAGTAGTCGTTGGCGACCGTGCGCGCCAGCTTGGCGGCTGCCGCGTCGGCGCGGTAGCCGCCGCCCGAGTTGGTTTGCACGGTGTAGGCGCCGCTCTGCAAGCCGAACTGCAAGGTTGCATCGGGCGCATCAGCGCTGGCCATCGGATAGACGGACTGGAAGAACCGGCCCTGCCATTGGTCCTTTTGCGGAAAGTAGAAATTGAACCGGACGGCGGTGCCTGCAAAATGCCCGGACACGCGCAGGTGCGGGAATGGTGCGGCAATCTGCTCGCGACGGTCGATGACAGGGCGGTCGAACTGCGGATCCACGCACGTGGCGGTGACCGTCACCGGACCGCCGGGAGCGTCTGCCTGGCAGGCGGGACCTGGCGCCACGGCTGCGTAGGCACCTGAAGAAATGACGAGCGCAGCGCCGCCCACGGCGGCGCTGACGGCATGCTGGCGAAAGGACGAAATGAACATGAATGATTGGTCTTTCTTGACGGTTGAAGCGGGTGAGCGGTGTGAGGGGGGAGAGTATCGCGCCCCCAGCGCTGGGACCGGGTTGGGGTTGAAATCGGTAACTGCTGCCGGGTCCATCGGTGTTCCATTTTTGCCACACGGTGATCCGATCTTATCAGCTGTGCTGCGGCGGGCCGATCCCGTACAGGGTCGCCGGTGCCTTGGCAGCCATCAATCGTGCCGCGCAGGTGCAAGCCGGGCTGACGCCAGCGAACGCAATCTGCGTTGACATTTTTTTCACGAATGCTTATTATTCTTCAAAATGACAACGTTGGACAATTTCAGCTGACAGCGTAGTCGCATCAAAAAAACCAACAAGGAGACGGTGTGTCGACGATTCATGATGTCGCCGAAAAGGCGGGCGTATCCATCAAAACCGTGTCGCGGGTGCTCAACGGCGGCACCGAAGTATCGCTTAAAACCCGTACCCGCATCGAGCAGGCCATGCAGGCGCTCGAGTTTTCGCCGTCGGCGGCGGCGCGCATGTTGCGCGGGCGGCCCACCGGGCTGGTGGCCGTCATTGCCGAGAAGCTCACCACCACGCCTGACTCCACCGAGATCATCAAGGGCATCCAGCAGGTATGCGAGCAGATGGGCAAGGTCATGCTGATCGGCGAGACCGGCGGCCATGCCGACGTGGCCCAGCGCCTGGTGGCCGACATGCGCGAGCGGCGCGTGGAGGCGATCCTGTTTGCCACGCCGTTCCACCGCCAGGTGGCGCTGTCGGCCGCGCTGGGCGGTACGCCCACCGCGCTGGCCAACTGTTTCGAAGCATCGCAGCAGCACATGCAGGTGGTGCCCGACGACGAAGGCGGCGGATACGCTGCCGCGCAGATGGTGCTGCAGGCGGGGCACCGCAAGATCGCCTTCCTGCAGCTGATCTCCGGCATGGTAGCGACCGACCTGCGCCAGCGCGGCTTTCACCGCGCCATGCGCGAGCACGGCGTCACGCCCGATCCCGCCTGGCTGATCCACGGCGCCGAAGCGGACGACGCCAACGAGTTCGCCCACCTGTCGGGCGCCGTGGACCGCCTGTTTGCCAGCGCCGACCGGCCCACCGCTATCCTGTGCGGCAACGACAAGATGGCCATGCGCGTGATCTTCATCCTGCAGCGGCGCGGCCTGCGCGTGCCCGCCGATGTCTCGATCGTGGGCTTCGACGATTTCCGCCTGATTTCCGAGGCGCTCGATCCGGGCCTGACTACCGTTGCGCTGCCATATCGCGAAATCGGCGAGATCTCCGGGCGCTACGTGCTGGCGCCGGACGCCGATGCGGTGCGCACCATCAAGGTGCCGTGCACGCCCGTCATGCGCGGCACGGTCGGCGCGCCGGCCGCACGGAGCAAGTCATGAGGCGCGAACGCCTGGAACGGGTCGACAATCGCGTGCGCCCGCAGCGTGCCGCGAGGAGCGTGCGTCCGCAGCACGCCAATGAGAAAGTGGACGTGGCCCATGTTGTGCGCGGCGTGCGCCTGCGGCAGGCCATCCGGCATGCGCGTCTGGCGCTGGTGGCGGTGGCCGGCGCCGTCGCCGCTGCCTCGGCAGCGCCGGCACCGGCCGCGCCGGTGGACATCAAGGTCTGGCGCCACGATACGGGCGACCTGGAAATGGCCGCCGGCCGCGCCGCCGTGGAGCGTTTCAACCGCGCGCAGTCGCGCTGGCGCGTGGTGGTCGAAGCGATCCCTCAGGGTTCCTACACCGAGTCGATCACCGCCGCCTCGATGGTGGGCCAGCTGCCGTGCGTGATCGCGCTGGACCAGCCCACGGTGCCCAACTTTGCCTGGGCGGGCCACATCCGGCCGCTCGATACGCTGTTGCCGGCGTCCGCGCTGGACGGCCTGCTCGAAGGCGGGCGCGGCACTTACAAGGGACATGTCTACAGCGTGGGCCAGCTCGACGTGGTGCTGGCGCTGTTTGCGCGCCGCTCGCAGCTGTCCGCACTCGGTGTGCGCGTGGCCACCATGGAACACCCTTACACGGCAGACGAGTTCCACACCATCCTGGCGCTGGCCAAACGCAGCGGCAAATACCGTTTTCCGCTCGACGTCAACGGCCGCTTCAAGGGCGAGTGGTACAGCTACGCGTTTTCGCCATGGCTGCAGAGCGCCGGCACCGACCTGATCGACCGCACCGGCTATGTGCGCGTGGACGGTGTGCTCAATAGCGACCAGGCAGTGGCGGTGGGGCGTTATTACGGCCGCCTGTTCAAGGAAAAGCTGGTCGAACGCCATCCGGCCGACGACCGCGCGTTCGAGCAGGGCCGCTCGCTGTTCCACTACACCGGCTCGTGGAAGGCGCGCGAATACAGCGAGCAGTACGGCGCCGACCTGGTGGCCATGCCGCCGCCCGATTTCGGCAACGGTCCGAAGATCGGCGCCGCATCGTGGCAGTGGGGCATTACCCGCAGTTGCGCCCAGGCCGAAGGCGCGGCAGCCTTCCTCGCCCACCTGGTATCGCCAGCCGAAATCGGCGCGGCCTCGCGCATGACCGGGCTGGTGCCCGTCACCACCGCCGGCGCCATGCTCACGCAGCACTACCGGCCGGGCGGCGACTGGCGCGCGTATTTCGAGTTCGCCCAGCGCTACGCCGTGGCGCGGCCGGCCACGCCCGCCTATCCGGCCATGTCGTCGTCGTTCGAGAAAGCGATGGCTGATATCCGCAGCGGCAAGGATGCAGTGGAGGCGCTGGACGAGGCGGTCGAAGCGATCGACAACAACATCGCCCGTAACAACGGCTACGGTTTCACCGTGCGCGAGGCAGGAGACGGAACATGAAAATGAAACTGGGCCAGGATCATCCGCTGGCGGTGGCGCTGTTCGCAACGCCTGCCGTGCTGCTGTTCATCGTGTTCGTGGCGCTGCCGCTGCTGCTGGCGGCCGGCGCCACGTTCACCGACCATCGCCTGATGTCGCCGGAGCCTACCCGCTACGTGGGGCTGGCCAATTTCCAGCGACTGCTGGCGCTCGACGTGGCCGTGGTCGAGCCGCTGCGCGACGCCGAAGGAAAAGTGCGCTCAGATGACGACGGCGTGCGCTATCCCACCTGGCGCCAGGTGCGCCAGTCGCACCCGGAACTGGCCACCTACCGCGAAGCGTTCCGTCTCGATCTGCCGGCCGTGCTGGGCAACGCCCGCGTGCTGCTGGCCGCCAGCGATCCGCTGTTCTACCGCTCGCTGATCAACACCTTGTTGTTTGCGCTGCTGGTGCTGCCGTTGCAGTGCGGCGTGGCGCTCGGGCTGGCCATCCTGGTCAACCAGAAGCTGCGCGGCCGGGTGTTTTTCCGCACCGTGTATTTCGCCCCGGTGGTGACGTCGATGGTGGTGGCGTCCATCGTGTGGGCGTTCATGCTCAATACCGACCGCGGCATGCTCAACGAGTTGCTGCGCGGGCTGCTCGGCAATCCCGACGCCGGCCCGGACTGGCTCGGCGACAGCCGTTACGCGCTGCCGGCCATCGCCATCATGTCGGCATGGCAGGGCGCCGGCTTCCAGATGCTGGTCTTCCTGGCCGGCTTGCAGTCGATTTCGCCGGAGCTGTACGAAGCGGCCAAGCTGATGGGCGCCAATTCCTGGCAGCGCTTTGTCCACGTCACCTTGCCGGGCCTGCGCAACACCATCGTGTTCGTGCTGGTATCGACCACCCTGCTGGCGTTCGGGCTGTTCACCCAGGTGGACGTGATGACGTCGGGCGGCCCGCTCGACTCGACCACCACCGTGGTGTACCACGCCGTGCGTAGCGGCTTCAAGGAACAGGATGTCGGTTACGGTTCAACCATCACCCTGGTGTTTTTCGTGATCGTGCTGGCGCTGTCGTGGATGCAGCGCACGCTGGCCGGCAAAGGAGCTCAATGATGACCGCCACCTGGCGCAACCGCCTGCGCGACCTCGCGCTGTTCCTCGCCATGAGCGCCATCGGCATTGTGTTCATCGCGCCGCTGCTGTTCATGTTCATCTCGTCGTTCAAGAGCGATGCCGCCATCTTCGCCAATCTCGATCGCTGGTCGGCCTACCTGCCGTCGGCCGACTGGTCGCTGAACAACTACACGGCGGTGTTCGAGAAAAGCGACCTGCCGTCGTTCCTGCTCAACTCCACGCTGATCGCGGCGCTGGTGGTCGTGGGTGGAGTGCTGGTCAACAGCATGCTGGCGTTTTCGATTGCCCGCATGCGCTGGCGCGGCCGCAACCTGGTGCTGGCGCTGGTGGTGGCCATGGTGATCGTGCCGTTCGAGGTGATCGCCATCCCGCTGCTGTCGCTGGTCGCGCGCCTGCCGTGGCCCGCCATCGAGCATGGCCAGCTGGTGCTGCACACGGGGTGGTTCAACAGCTTGCACGTGCAAGTGATCCCGTTCCTGGCCAACGCCTTTTGCGTGTTCCTGTTCTACCAGTTTTTCCGCGACATACCGCCCGAGCTCGACGAAGCGGCCAAGATGGACGGCGCCGGGCCGTGGACCGTGTACGCCCGCATCATCATGCCCAACAGCGGCCCGGTGATCGCCACCGCCGCCATCGTGCTGTTCATCTCGGCGTGGAACCAGTACCTGTGGCCGATCATGGTGATCCAGGGCGAAGCGTTCCGCCCGGTGCAGCCCGGCATACAGCAGTTTTTTGGACGCACCAATTCGTGGGGGCAGATCATGGCCTACGCGTCGGTGATTACTTTGCCCGTGCTCGCGGTGTTCCTGGCCTTCCAGCGGCAGTTTGTCGCTTCGGTGGCGGGCGCCGGGGTCAAGGGCTAACTCTTGGAAGCATCATGACACTTCACATCAGCGACAAATTCATCTGGGACTTTTGGCACTACGAGGAAGCGGGCCAGCAGCACCTGTTCTTCCTGCAGGCCGACCGCGCCATCGGCAATCCCGACCTGCGCCACTGGAACGTCTCGGTCGGCCACGCCGTATCGGCCGACCTGCGCAACTGGACGCCGAAGGGTACCGTGTTTGCGCCGTCGGCCACGCCGGCGTGGGACGATTACACGACCTGGACCGGCTCCGTCATCAAGATCGATGGCGGCTACCACCTGTTTTACACCGGCACCAGCCGCGCCGAAAATGGCATGCGCCAGCGCATCGGCCATGCCGTCTCCGCCAGTATCGACGGACCGTGGCAGCGCGTGGGCAATGGCCTGGCGCTCGACCTCGACGAACGCTACTACGAGGAGCACGGGGAAGGGCGCTGGCACGACCGTGCGCTGCGCGACCCGTGGGTGCTGCCGGAGAAAATCGACGGCATGTACCACATGTTCTTCACGGCGCGCCGCAACGACGGCCCGCTATACGAGCGCGGCGTGATCGGCCACGCGGTGTCACCGGACCTGGTGCAGTGGCAGGCGATGCCGCCCGTGTACCAGGGCGGCCACTATGGCCAGCTGGAAGTGCCGCAGGTCTTCGAGCGGGAAGGGCGCTGGTACTGCGTGTTCTGCAACGTGGCGCCGCACTGGTCGGAAGCGATGCGCGCGCAGCACAATGGCGGCGTGTCCGGCACCCACTACCTGGTGGCCGACCATCCGCTGGGCCCGTGGCAGCCGGCGCCCGGTTTCCTCGACGGCGACATGCCGTGCCGCCGCTATGCGGGCAAGATCCTGCGCGATCCGGTCACCGGCGGCGATTGCCTGATGGCGTTCGAAGATACCGCGCCCGATGGCCAGTTCGGCGGCCGCATCATCGACCCGATTGCACTGCGCCTGGAAAATGGGCTGTACCATCTGGACGATCCTTTGGCCGCAAAATGACAACGATAGACATCGGCTGATAAAAATAATCGAGGAGACACGATGAACAAGCAAACGCTGTGGCGCACTGCCGGCATGGCAGGCATGGCCGGCATTTTAGGCATGGCAGCATGGTCCGCACCGGCCATGGCTGCCACTGCCGCCGGCGAGCCCCACGCACCGCTGGCGCACTGGCCGCTCGACGACGGCGCTGGCAAGCTGGCCGCCGAAACGGTTTCGGCACGCCGCGACCCGGTCAACTACGTGTTCAACCACGCCCGCTTCAAGCCCGCTTCGGCGCCGTTGTGGCGCCCGGCTGCCACGTGCATCCGGGGCGGCTGCCTGTTGTTCGATGGTTATTCGACCGACATTGCCGCGCCGGGGCTGACCGCCGCGCAGCTGGCGCGCGGCTTTACGCTCAGCGCCTGGGTGGCGCCGCACGCGTTCGAATGGGGCGACGGCGGCCACTACTCGGCCTTCCTGAGCCAGTTCGACACCAAGGCGCAGCAGGGCCTGTCGTTCGGCATGTACCGCTTTGGCACCTGGGGCCTCAAGCTCGGCTTCGGCGGCGCGGCGGTCGATGCCCGCGTCAACGACCGCAAGCTGCCGCGCGATGCGTGGTCGCACGTGGCCGCCAGTTACGATCCGGCCACGCACCGCATCGCCTTGTTCCTCAACGGCGAACAGGTGCTGCAGGTGGCAGCGCCCGCCGATGCCGCGCTGACCATGCCGGCGCTGCCGCTCACGGTGGGCCGCTATTCGCAGCCCGAGCGGATCGGCGGCGTGTTCAAGCTCAACACCTTTCTGGGCCTGATGGACGAGGTGCGGGTGACCGCCGGTCCGTCCGCTGCCGCTGACGTGGTGCAGGCCATGGCAGCCGACCTGCAGGTCGGCCAGCGCCAGGGCGCGGTGCCGAAGCTGGCGCCGGCCGACCTGCAGATCGCCGCCGCCACCTTCGACGGCGACCGCGACCGCCCGCGCTACCACTTGCAGCCCGATGCCGGCTGGATGAACGAGCCGCATGCGCCGTTCTATTACGGCGGCCAGTACCACCTGTTTTTCCAGAAAAATCCGTTCGGACCGTTCTGGCACCAGATCCACTGGGGCCACTGGGTCAGCCCGGACCTTGTGCACTGGCGTGAGCTGCCGATCGCACTGGCGCCCGAGGACGACGGCCTCGCCACCGACGGCGTATGGTCCGGCAGCGCCACCTATGCGGCGGACGGTACGCCGGTGCTGTTCTTCACCGCCGGGAACGATGCGGTCAAGCCCAACCAGCGCACCGGCATGGCCACGCCCGCCGACATCACCGATCCGGACCTGGCACGCTGGACCAAGTACCCGGTGCCGGTCACCGAGCAGACCGAGGGGCAGGGGCGCTTCGGCGAATTCCGCGACCCGTTCGTGTTCCGCAACGGCGACCGCTGGTATCAGCTGGTCGGTTCGGCGCTGCCGGGGCGCAGCGGCACCGCGCTGGTGTACGAGTCGTCGGACCTGCGCCACTGGACGCCGCGCGGCCCGCTGTTCTCGGTCGACGCCAGCCGGTACCCCGGGTTCGAGGCCACCTGGGAACTGCCGGTGCTGCTGCCGGTGGGCAAGGGCGTGGACGGGCGCGAGCGCCACGTGTTCCTCAACGACGTGCGCGGCCAGGCGTATTACTGGACCGGCGTGTTCGATGCGGCCAGCGCCCGGTTCACCCCGGACCAGGAAGCGCCGCGCGTGTTCGACGTCGGCCACGGTCATTTTTCCGGGCCCAGCGGTTTTGTCGATCCGAAGACCGGCCGCAGCATCGTGTTCTCGATAGCCCAGGGCCGGCGCTCGCTGCAGGATGAACACGACGCCGGCTGGGCCCACAACGCCGGCTTGCCGGTCACGCTGTCGCTGGGCGCGGACGGCGGCCTGCGGGTGGCGCCGATCGCCGAACTGGCCACGCTGCGCCGGGCCCAACTGCTCGACCTGCACGACGTCACCGCGCCGCAGGCTGCAGCCGCGCTGGCCGGCCTGCACGGCCTGGCGCTGGAAGTGGAACTGGAACTGGCGCCGTCGGCCGCGGCCGGCAAGCGCGGGCTGGCGCTGCGGGTGGCGCCCGGGCATGCCGGGCAGGCCGAGGCGACCCAGCTGTACGTCGATACCGCGCGCAACCGCCTCGAGATCGACCGCAGCCGCAGCGCCACGCGCCGGCAGGATGGCGGCGGCAAGGGCTCGGGCATGGTCGGCAACAACGCTGGCGGGGCCGCGGTGCAGGGCGGCGACTTCGCCCTCGGCGGCGAACCGCTGCGGCTGCGGCTGTTCCTCGACGGTTCCATGGTCGAGGCTTATGTGAACGAGCGCCTGAGTCTGACCAGCCGCATCTATCCCAACCGGCCCGACGCGGACGGCCTGGGCTTGCTGGCGCAAGAGGGTGACCGTGTGTTGTCGCTCAAGGTGTGGGCGCTGGGCTTGAACGAAAAGAGGAATTGAGATGGCAGCAATCGCATTGCAGGGCGTAGGCAAGACCTACCCCGGAAAAGAAGCGCAGTACATCTTGCAGGGCATCGACTTCACCATCGCCGATGGCGAATTCGTAGTGCTGGTCGGTCCTTCCGGCTGCGGCAAGTCCACGCTGCTGCGCATGATCGCCGGCCTGGAAGACATCAGCGCCGGCGAGATCCGTATCGGCGGCGAGGTCGTCAACGATGTGCCGCCCGCCAGGCGCGGCCTGTCGATGGTGTTCCAGAGCTATGCGCTATATGCGCACATGACCGTGTTCGAGAACATCGCCTTCGGCCTGCGGCTGGCCAAGGTGCCCAAGGCCGAGATCAAGGCGGCGGTGCAGGGCGTGGCGAAGATGCTGCAGATGGAGCACCTGCTCGAGCGGCGCCCACCGCAGCTGTCGGGCGGCCAGCGCCAGCGCGTGGCGATCGGCCGCGCCATCGTGCGCAAGCCGCGCGCCTTTTTGTTCGACGAGCCGCTGTCCAACCTCGACGCGGCCCTGCGCGCCGACATGCGCGTGGAAATCGCCCGCCTGCACCAGCAACTGGGCGCCACCATGGTCTATGTCACCCACGACCAGGTGGAGGCGATGACGCTGGCCGACCGCATCGTGGTGCTGGGACCGTCCGGCGTGCAGCAGATCGGCGCGCCGATGCATTTGTACGACCAGCCGGCCAATGTGTTCGTGGCCGGCTTTATCGGCAGCCCGCGCATGAACATGCTGGCCGGCCGCATCGACGCCGGCGGCCAGCTGTGGCTGGGCGCCGTGCGCCTGAGCTGGCGTGCGCCGGCCGGCACGCCGGCAGCCGAGGTCACCGTCGGCATTCGCCCCGAGCACCTGGCAGCGGACTCGAACGGCGCCATCGAAGGCCGGGTGCTGCTGGTCGAGCGCCTGGGCGCGGAATCGTACGTGCACGTGCAGGTGGCGGGGCTGGAAAAGCCGCTGATGGTGGTGGTGCGCGGCGAGCCGCCGGCCACCGGCGCCGCCTGGCGCGTGGGGCCCGCGGCCGGGCGCCTGCATGTGTTCAACCAGGAGGGCCGCCGCGTGGACGCGCGCGTGGCCGATATCACCACCGTCTCGGAGGTAGCATGATTGTCGTTTGCGGAGAAGCGTTGTTCGATGTGTTTTGCGACGGCGATACGCCGGCCGGTTACGCGCTGTCGGCGCGCATCGGCGGTTCGCCGTTCAACCTGGCGGTGGGCCTGGCGCGGCTGGGCGCACCGGCCATGTTCTTCGGCGGTCTGTCGCACGACATGTTCGGCCGCAAGCTGGCCGGCGCCCTGGCGGCCGAAGGCGTGGACCTTGCTGCCGCGCCCCGGCCGGCGGCGCCCACCGCGCTGGTGACGGTCGATGTCGATGCCGCCGGCGCGCCCACCTATACGCTGTACGGCAGCGCCACCGCCGAACGCCAGGTGGTTGCCGCCGACCTGGCCCGCGTGCCGGCCGACGCCGCCGCCATCCACGTCGGCTCGTACTGCATGGCGGTGGAGCCGGTGGCGTCCACCTTGCTGGCACTGGTGCGGCGCCAGCAGGGGCGCAGCCTGATCGCGTTCGATCCCAACGTGCGCCTCACCATACAGCCGGACCGCGACGTGTGGCGCGCGGCCATTGCCACCATGCTGCCGCTGACCGACCTGCTCAAGATCAGCGACGAGGATATCGGCCTGGTGTACCCGGACACCACGCCCGAGCAGTTCATCGCCACGGCGCTCGATGCGGGCGTGGCGCTGGCGGTGGTCACGCGCGGCGCGCACGGCGTGCTGGCGGCCACGCGCGCCAGCGGCACACATGCCTTGCCCGCGCAGCGGGTGGCCGTGGTGGACACGGTGGGGGCGGGCGACACCTTCCAGGCTGCGCTGCTGGCGCACCTGGCCAGACACGGTCTGCTCACGCGCACCGCGCTCGCCGGCCTGGAGTGTGCCCAACTGCTGGCCGCACTGACCTTTGCCGGCCGCGCGGCGGCCATCACCTGTTCGCGGCGTGGCGCCGATATGCCCACCCTGCAGGAGGTGCCGCCCCAGGACTGACCATTTTGACCCCGCGATGACAACGATGGACATAATAAATTGCATGGTGGCTGCGCGCCGCCCGATAATCATAAAAGGAGATGCAGCATGACTTACTCGATCACTCGTTACCTCACCCGTTCGGCAGCCCTGGCGATTTGCCTGGCGCCTGCGCTGGTGTACGCTCAACAGCAGGCCACCGCGCCGGTCGCCACCCCCGCAGCCACGCCGGGCATCCCGGCCACCGACCCTGCCACCGACCCCGCAGCCGTGGTCATCGTCACCGGCGTGACCAAGAGCACGACCAAGAAAAACGCGACGTTTTCGATCAACACGCTGAGCGGCGAGGAAATCCAGCGCCTGGCGCCGATGAGCACGGCCGATATGCTGGCCAACTTCCCCGGCATTTATTCCGAAGGCGGCAGCGCAGGGGAGGCCAGCAACAACATCACCGTGCGCGGCTTGCCGGTAACGGGCGGCTACCGCTTCGCGCCGCAACTGGTCGATGGCTTGCCGGCCTACGAGGAACCGGAAGCGCCGTTCATGAACAACGACGTCTTCATCCGCGACGACCTGATGACCGAGAGCGTGGAACTGGTCAAGGGCGGTCCCGGCGGCATCCTGTATTCGAACGGCCTGGGCGCCACCGTCAACCACGTGACCCGCACCGGCGGCGATCGCCTGGCGGGCGGCTACAAGGTGGAATACGCCGACTACGGGTTCCTGCGCCAGGACGCCTTTATCTCCGGCCCGCTGGCGCCGAACCTGACCGGCGCGGTCGGCGGCTTCTACCGCCGCAGCGACGGCGTGCGCGATACCGGCTACACGGCCGACCGTGGCGGCCAGGTACGCGGCAACCTGGTGTACACGAGCGACAACCGCAAGACCACCGCGCGCGCCGACGTGCTGGTGATCAACGACCGCACGGCGTTCTACCAGAACCTGCCGATCTCGGTGCCGCGCTTTACCAACCCCGGCACGCCGGCCAATCCCACCGCCATCAGCCAGGGCAATATCGAGCCGCTCGGCATCGACTTTGCCCACGGCACCACGGCCTCGCAGTACAACCGCCGCTTCAACATGATCGGCGAATATGGCAGCCGCACGGTGGACCAGGCCGACGGCATCCACCCGAATTTCAAGATGTTCACGCTGGGCGGTTCGCACGAGTTTGCCAACGGCTGGAAAGTGTCGACCGGGCTGCGCCACACCACCGGCAGCAACGGTTTCAATGCCGTGTTTACCGGCAACGACACGGCCACATCGACCAACTTCCTCAACGCCCGCTACCAGAACGACGTGATCTCGCCCGCGCACGGCGCCGCGCTCGGCTGCAACCTGGCCAATGCCAAGCTGGTGGGGTTCTTCAATGTCCCGGCCAGCAACGCGTGCGCATCGTTTGCCAACATCAGCCGCGAAGACTTCATCCAGCGCTACGCCAAGGCCACCGGCGTGGCGGGCCGCTACCTGAACGACGGTACGCCGGTGCCGGCCTCGGCCAACCTGAACTTCATGATCCCGTTCATTGCCGATACCGAGGCGCGCAGCACGTCGCTGGACCTGAAGACCCAGAAGTCGTTCAATCTCCAGGGCACCCACGACCTGACCTTTGGCGTGTACAAGAGCCGCTACGACTACGCGCCCAACTTCCAGCAGGCGCTGCTGGTCAGCGATGTGTCCAACCAGTCGCGCCTGGTCGACCTGATCGCGGTCGATGCGCAAGGCAACCAGGTGGGGCCGAGCCTGACCCAGGGCGGCGCCATTCTGCCCGGCTGGGGCGGGTTCGTCAGCAAGATCCGTGGCGACGGCAACGCCGCCTACCTGCTCGACCACTGGGAAACCATGGGCAGCAAGCTCAAGATGGACGTGGGCGTGCGCTGGCAGAACCTGAAGGCCGACGTGGCGCGGCGCGACCGCAACGTCATCACCGACCTGACGCCGGCCGGCGTGGTGGTGGGATCGACGCAGGACACGACCGCCGACAACGAGGTCAGTCTGCCCGGCGAAGCGCGCAAGCTCAGGGACAAGTACCACGGCTTCGGCTGGTCGATCGGCGGCAACTACAGCTTCAGCAAGGCGCTGGCCGTGTACGGGCTGGCGTCCGATTCGTTCCGCCTGCCCAGCCTGCAGGACCTGAACGACCTCAGTACCGCCAACCTGACGGTCGTCAACGGCCAGCCGGTACGGGTGAGTGCGGTCGAACATATCCGCCAGTACGAGATCGGCCTGCGCTACCTGACGCGTGGCTTCGGCGCGTCGGTGGCGACGTTCTACAACAACTTCTCGCCGCGCAGCTCAATCAACATCTACCGTGACATCAATTCGTCTGCGTGCGGCACGCACGGCGGGGTTACGCAGATCAACTCGTGCCCCGAGGTGGCGCAGTTGTACGAGCGCGGCGTGCAGAATATCGGCGCCGAGGTCGAACTGAGCTGGCGTCCGGCTGCCGTGGCGGGCCTGGAATTGAAGGGTAACGTTGTCATGCAGAACCCGAAAGTCAATGGCGCCAACTACACCATCACCCAGGAGGACAAGGACCCGCTGGGCATCATCACCGGCTACCACTACGTGCAGGTGAGCGAAGACGGCCGCCGGCCGCGCCGCCTGCCCAAGGTGATGGTCAACCTGATGCCATCGTTTGACCTCAAGCCGCTGACCGACATTCCGTTGAGCATCTATGGCCAGTACCAGTACTACGGCAACCGCTTTTCGGAAGCCACCGACAGCAATGTGACGCTGTACCCGTCGTACCACATCATCAATGCCGGGGCACAGTACCAGTTGTCGGAGCGCTGGAGCGCGCACCTGCACGTGGCCAACCTGACCAACCAGCTGTCGTTTACCGAGGGCGATCCCCTGTTCAACGACCTGCTGTCGCCCGATGGTTCGCGCAACCGCGGCGTGGCGCGGCCGCTGTTCGGCCGCACCATGCGCTTCAGCCTGACGTATAAGTTCTAAAAACTGGCGCCTGCTGCGGCCAGCGCCCGCAGCAGGCAACCGTACCACCGTGTTTAATGCCGTTAAGTTAAGCTCCGCATAGCCGTCGTACCCGCGCAGGCGGGTACCCAAGTTCTGCGAAATCCCCGGAAAGGCCCGCCAAATTGGGTCCCCGCCTGCGCAGGGACGACATTTTTAAGCAAACAAAATTAAGACTTTTCGCTTAACTTAACGGCATTAGCTACCGTGTAGAAGATCGATGCCGTGTCGATCTTCGCGTTCGCGTCGATGAACGATGTCGAGGATTACCTGGTCAGTGACGGCCATGCCGCGATTGCAGCGTCCGAACAGACGCTCACGGGCGAAGGATCGGAGTGGTGGGCCGCGCTCAACTACAGCGTGATCAACCGTCTGATGCCGGAACTGGCAACCGAATTACCGCAAGCATTTAAACCGCGTTAGCGAGGGAGTGACCATGCAACGACAAAAAGCAGCCATCGTCGGCGGACTGATCGCCGGTCTGGTAACCACAGCAGTGATGGTGGCGGGCCGGAAAACCGGCGTGCTGACCAAAACCCTGGACCGCGACGCGGTCGACTGGATCGACGACGTCACCGGCTCGCGCAAGGTAATCGGCGACACCGGCACCAGCATGGTGGAGTTCACCAACCACCTGGGCGCATCGGCCGCGTTTGCGTCGGTGTATCCGGCGCTGCGCGACCTGGCGCCGTCGATGTCGCCGGTCACCATCGGCGCGTTGTACGGCACCGCGCTGTACGCCGTCAACATCGGCGCCATCGCGCCGGTGCTGGGCATCACCGAGGGCGAAGTGCAGGCCGGTCCGCGCAAGGCCGGGGAGCGCTGGGCGATTCACGTCCTGCAGGCAGTCGTCACCGCCGTCGTGGCAGACCGCTTGAGCGGCACCGCTGGCCGACAGTGAGCGGGACGCACGCCATGGCAAGCCATGCGGCGCGCCGGTTTTAAGGCATGGGGGCCATTCGCGCCTAGCCTGCCTGGTACGCAGGCAAAGCGCGAGGCACGGCAGTTAGAAAGGGTAGAATCCCATCGAAGCACAGTCGACAGTCACCCGCCTGACCAATTCGCGAGGATGCCACATGCCAGCAACTTCCATTTGTGCGAATGGCTATCCGGTGCTGCTGAGCGATCGGCCAACGTTCATGCGGAGTACGACGATCTTTCTGCATCCACCTCTGCCGCTACATGACCAGTTCCGCATAGATGGTATTTTTGATGGTATGCACCCGTACTTTATAAAGAATATATTTTAAATTCAATGGTTTAGGTGGTGGATTAATAATCGAGTGGGCGATATTTTTTGGCGGCCGCATTACTAGCTTAGGTGCTTGAAAGATTAAATCCCTCGATCATGCCGGAACGTGCCGCTTAGACGACTAGAGAATTAGCTTTTCCAGCGCCGAAGTAGCGGTATCTCCGCGTAGGTGTCCATAATGCTTCTCGATCATGGCGACCGAAGTCCCGCTGATCTGCGCGACCGTCAAAAGGTCCAACCCGCCATGAACGAGGTCGGTTATTGCAGAATGCCTTAATGCATACGCGACGGTTGTAGGCGGTAAGTCCGCCGCAGCCGACGCGCGCTTCAGTATTTTTTTCCATGCATCTTTGTTCCATGCTGTACCATCGTCTCGTGCAAATAGCGGTTCAGTAGAAGGACGATTCATTGCAGCTTGCCGTAGTACGTCGGCAATTAATGTCGGCAATTTGACCTTGCGTCCGCCGCCGCTTTTATCAATCCAGAGCGTCAACACGTTCAGCCGTTCGTCGAAATCTGCGACGCGTGCCAACGCTAGTGCACCCGGGCGGAGCGGAAGAACCGATAAGCCATAAACAAAGAGCGCGAGATCTTTGGGCAGGAACTGAATCAAACGCTTGCGCTGTTCGCGGTCAAGATAAATGCTGCGTCTTCTCGTGACATTTTTATAGGCTGCCAGCGGTCTCTTCCACGCAAAATCGCTGCTAATTTTTCCATCGGCGAGGGCCATATTAAATGCGGCGCGTATTGCTGCAATATCTCGATTCACCGTGTCTTTAGAGCGGGTCCGCGTTCCCTTATTCGGCCCGTTTGTTAATGGGCTTTGGTTGATCTCCTCACGGAATGCTTGCACGTGTTCGCGAGTGAGCGCTGAGAGTTCAATGTCTCGGATTGAGCTTCGGCTGACCCATCGACGATAACGCATTTCGAGATCACTCGCAGCTCTCTCGCCTTTGATCGCTTTAATGTGGGCGACGTAGTCGGCGCAAGCGTCGAGCACCTTATAGGTCTTTGTATGATATTGGTGTTGGCGCTGGTGCTTGAGCTCAAGTATCCATTGCTGGGCTGCGGCGCATGCGTAATCAAATCGGGTCGCAGCAGCCTGATTCTCCAACGGTCCTAAGGTGTGGTGTACTTGTGTTCCGCTCTCATCCCGATACCGCAGCAGCCAAGTACCGGATGCGCCATCATGCATCTTTCGAAAGCCTACGTAGAGACCTTTGCTGATTCTTTGCCAGTATGGATCCCGTCGCGCTTGCAAACGCCCACGAGCTGAAACCGTGTCAATTTTCACGTTCATAATTTTCTCGCACCAATATTTTCACATCCCTGCACATAAACTGCAGCGAGTCGAGTATGAAAAAAGTATGAAAAACTATAGTGGATTAGGGCAGATTTGGATGGATTTCGGTCAACCGGACTCCCTGTGAAATGACGTCCCAAAACGTCCACCTGAGTCCGTGCAAATTTCATTCACACTGCAGGGGTCGCAAGTTCGAAACTTGCACTTCCCACCAGAATTATCTTTTATTTTTAATGGCTTACATATCACTGATGAGCCATGTTACAAATTTGGGGCAACTAGGGGCAATGCGAAATGCGCTGCCCTATGAAAAAACCGGCCAAGGCCGGTTTTTTTTCGCCCTGATTTCAGTCAAATGTGGGGAACTCATCATGGTGCCGTTCCCTCTGTACCGCGTTCTACTGCAAGGCGAGGCATTCCGACGGGCGCATCCTGACAGCTCGATGCTGTCGAACGGGTTGGCTTCCAGCAGGTCTTCGGTCACGGCCAGTTCGATGGCGTTGCGCATCGGCGTGAGGATCAACTGGATCGTCTTGCGCTTGGCGGTGAGCGACATGATCCAGGTGCGCAGCTCGCGCGACGTGACGCTTGCGGCAGGTACGTCTTTTCCGAGAGATCCGGTATCTCGGTGTCATTCCTTTCCGATCTGACCAATGCCAAGGCGAATCCTTCGCTCAAGGTGCTCGCTGCGATCGCCCGCGCCCGCTTCCTCAGCACCGCGCTGCCGATCCTGCTGGAAATCACCGATTTTGATGACGCCACCACGGCGGCGTTGATGGATGGACAAACGACTCAGAGCTTGCTTGATGGACGGGTGCGGGTGACCGTTGTGCTGACACCGTTTCAGGCGCTCACTGTCAAGCGTTGGGACGAGGATAACCGCAGAAAGCTCAGGCGTTAAATTGCAGGCGCCGCCAAGTGAGACCGTAACTGTTGATGAGTAGCCACCGGTTCCTGCAGGGCAGTAAGCAAATCGTCGTCGGCTGCTGCGCGGTTATATAAGTTTTTTTACTGGGCCTTCGCCCCAGTGCTGGCGCAACGTTCCCATCAAACTCAGAAATTGTGCGTTTTGACCCGCTCCCTTCCAGCGATTAATAAACTTGCACACGACTTGCAGATTGTCCGGTTCGTAGTGGCCGTTGCTGTCGATGCGGTCTAGCGATGCTCTCATTTCGTCATCGCCGCTCGGTAAGTCGTCAGAATGGAGGGGGATGCCGGTAATCGCACAACAGAATTTCTGGCGTTCCATCAGCTCTGCTACGTGCTGGCTAAACACTTCAAGTGAGGGGAAAGCGTTGTGTTTATTTTTTATCGTTTGTAGCACTTCTTGGCCGTTGGATGCATTCGCAGTTTGTTGCGCAGTCTTTACCATGCGCCGGGCGGTATTTGACCATGCTTCATGAGGACTGACTGAGCGAGGATAAATCGCCTCGCCGAGTAGTGCTTGCTCTCTACTGGGATTGCCAAGTTTCAAATATTCTGCGAATTTAATCAGAGCAGCGCTATACATGCCGTGTCCGGTTGTATTCCGCTCGATGAAAATCGGAAGATTTCGAATGGACGAGGAAAGCTCATCGAACACCATTAATTCTTCAATGTCGGTAAGTGAGCCGTTGAATAGGGTGTTCGCATTTGCCCAGGAGGTGAGGGGGCCGCTAACCGCGCTGCTATATTTTTTGACAGATGACTCGGACAACCCTTGTTGTTTCATCCAGCTTTCGAAGCTATTCATATCTTTTGTAGTAGCGTGACTGGAAGCGAACTCTACCATAGAGAAGATGTCTCTAGGCAACTACTCCGTTTCACCAGATCCACGCTCGCGACGGCGGGCTTCGAAGGTGGTGAAATAAGCTTCTATTCCGCAAACCACCAAATAATTATCGAAACTAGACCTGACGATATTGAAGAAGATAACCGACAGGCGGGTAATGGGTTAGCACCCCTGACGCGCTCCGCCGCTCATCTGAAGACCATCTCCAAGAAAGCCATAAAGCATGACCGGCAATATGCCTATCCACAAGATGAGTGCAAGGATCAATCCCTGAATGATGATCGTCCACTTTTGGACCTGAATCGAACGCCCAAGATTGCCATACGCCGTAATGGCCGTGCCGGCAGCAATGGCCAATAACGTAACCCATATAGAAAAGAAGTGCTCCGGCGAGGTACACCGAGGGGCGAACGCTACGAAAATGGTCATTGGCCCTGCACCCAGCGCAGCCGAACAAAAGTACATTTGAACGGTTAATAGGTGTGGGCGTTCCCCGAGCTTCGCCGAGGCCTCGGCGAACAGCTGAAATGCCGAGAAAAACAGAGCACAGGGAATACCGATGAAGAGGAAGAAATTGGAGTAGAGAGCGCCCATAAGTGTCATAAGAGATCAGTGAATCTGTCGGGGTAATATGCACTGGCATCGTGGCAAGGCGTGCGGCAGCTCAATACACCATAGCGCATTGAGGCCAGAACAACTTGATGCAAGACGAATCAGATGGTCGAGATTATGCCCCTCATAACGCGATCAGCGCATGAGCCAATTTTCGGTCTGTTGAGCTTATGCGCTACTAACCAAGGCGCAGAAAACGGCGGGCTTAGCGATTGAGAAATAAACCAAGATTCGAGCCCTTCAGGGCATGCTTTTTTTATCAGCGATGTACGTCCGCAGGATTTTTGGGGCCGCATGGAGCCAGGCCGGAACAGGGAACTGGATCTGCCGGCCGACATATCGAGATGGACCACCGAGCAGGTACTGAAGTACTTCTCCCGGCGCAGCGAGCACGCCGCAGGTGATCTCATTCTCGGGAACGAATCGTACGGCCGCTACCTCGAGTCCGCTGCTGCCCAGGAGGCGAGCGTGATACCGGACCAGCGGCGCGGTGCACATTACCCACGCATGGCAGAAGACTCGATGCAGGGCGAGGCGCCAGGATCCTCGGTGGGCGGAGAACAGCCGAAGTTTACCGCCATCATCCGGCGCGCCGACGATGCCCGGACCATTGAGCACGTCATCGTCAAATTTTCCCCGAAAATCACGACGTCCACGGGCATGCGGTGGGGAGATTTGCTCTTCTGCGAGCACCTTGCCTTGCTGACCTTGTCCCGCAACGGTATCGCTGCGGCGCGCACCGCCGTTCTCGAACTGGAGGATCGCGTTTTCTGGGAAGTCGTCCGATTCGACCGTGTCGGCTTGCGTGGCCGGCTGCCGATGGCCACCTGCCGCTGTGCTACCGCATCGCACAGCAGTTTTGGCGCGACGTGCTGGCAGATCCCCGCATCTCGCCGGGCTTCAAGGGTAATCCCCTCATTAATGATGCGCGCCAGAAGTAGAGGCTATGCGGCGAGGGCCAATTTCTGAATCGGCGTGATGCCGCCGAGTGCCATGTGTGGCCGGTCGTGATTGTATGTCCATAACCAGCGCGTGGCAAAGTC